>WNFG01005375.1_pt1 | contig 21263 bp, 15 predicted proteins | sample 5400431 | NCBI WGS metagenome assembly WNFG01 (sample SAMN13153346, study PRJNA577476) | soil metagenome | isolation source: 120 cm saprolite under Douglas fir tree site 2 hole 3 replicate 2 | place: USA:California | collected 2015-04-18 | reverse complement strand
CGTTCTACACGACCGGCACGTACTACCTCGCATGCGCGTGCGACGAGATACTTCTGTTGCCGACCGGGGTCGTGCAGCCGCTCGGCCTGTCGTCGACCGGGATGTTCCTGGCGCAGGGTCTCGCGCGAGTAGGCGTCCAGGCCGACTTTGTCCAGGTGTCGCCGTACAAGACGGCGGCAGACGTCCTGACCAAGTCGAAGATGTCGGATGAGATGCGCGAGCAGATCCGATGGCTGCTGAAGTCCCAGCACGAGCAGCTGGTCGAGGCGATCAAGGACGGCCGCAAGCTCGATGCGGATGCTGCTCTGCAGGTCATCGACGGCTCGCCCTACACGGATGAGCAGGCGCTGGCGCGAAAGGTGGTCGACGCGGTGCTTTCGGAGGAGCAGCTGCCGCAGCGCCTGAGCAGCGCTGCCGAGGTGCGCATCGGCGACTGGGACCAGGCGCGCAGACGCATGAGCCGGCCAGCGCCTCGGCTGCGGCTCGGCAGCTACGTCGCCATCATCCGCATCGAGGGCACGATCATCGACGGCCGCTCGGGGCGGCCCCCTGTGGCGCCGCCCGTCGAGGTTCCCATCGTCGGCGATCCGCGAGCGGGCGACCTCACGGTCGTGCAGGTTGCGCGCCAGGTGGCGGCCGACCGCCGCGCCGCCGCGGCCGTGGTCTACATCGATTCGCGAGGCGGTTCGGCGACGGCGTCGGAGGCGATGCGGCAGGCGCTCGCGGTGGTGGCGGCCAAGAAACCAGTGGTCACCGCCATGGGCCCGATGGCCGGGTCGGGCGGCTACTGGGTCGCGACGCCTGGTCGCTGGATCGTCGCGCGGCCGGGCACGCTGACCGGCTCGATAGGCGTGCTTACCGGAAAGCTCATCACAGGTGGTCTCTGGGCGAAGCTGCTGATCAATCGCGAGACGGTCGCTGAGGGCCGGCACGCGGTGATGGAGGGCGACGAGAAGCCTTACACGGCGGAGGAGCGGCAGATCGTGCAGTCGATGATCGACCGCACGTACGGAATGTTCCTCGACGTGGTCGCCACCGCGCGTGGGGTAGCCCGCAGCGAGGTCGAGCCCATCGCCGGCGGCAAGGTGTGGACCGGCGCCCAGGCCCTGGAGCGCAAGCTGGTGGACGAGCTGGGCGGTCTCGACGCGGCGCTGGCGAAGGCGCGCAGCCTCGCCGGTCTGCCAGACACGACACCGGCGCTCGAGGTGCATCCATCCAAGCGAGCCCTCGCGCCCCAGACCCTCCCGACCACCGCAGGGCTGGCCGGCTACCTGCTCGAGGGTGTGTCGCTCTTCAACCGGACTCCTGTGCACGCTTTGATGGAGGTCCTGCCGGGTCGCACGGCATAACGGCCGACCCCCGGCGATGCAACCGTTTGTATACAAAAGCGCGAAAAACCCGGGCAAATAGGCCGCGTTTGTATACAAACGCGGGGAATCAGGTCAGAACCCCAGGGCCGGGAACTGCTCCGGCCGGCGCTCGCGCATGATCTCGTAGACGCGCGACACGATCGCCTCGCGGTTCGGCTTCGTGAAGTAGTCGCCGTCCGGCCCATAGGCCGGCCGGTTCGGTGACGCCGTGAGAGTCCGCGGAGCCGCATCCAGCGACCACCAGCCGTTCTGGGCTTCCAGGACCTGCTGCATCATGAAAGCCGAAGCCGCTCCGGGCATGTCCTCGTCCAGGAACAGCACCGCGTGCGTCTTGTCTAGCGATCGCGAAATCGTGCGGCGGACGTCGAATGGGTTCAGCCACTGCACGTCGATGATCTCGGTCGACACGCCCAGCTCGTCGAGGTCGCGAGCGGCCTCCATCGCGATCGCGCAGCACGCGCCGTACGTGACCACCGTGACATCGCGGCCCTCGCGCAGCACCTCGGGCACGCCCAGCGGCACGGTGAACTCGCCCACGTTGTCGGGCAGCCGCTCCTTCAAGCGGTATCCGTTCAGCACCTCGACCACGACCGCCGGGTTGTCGCCGCGGAACAGGGCGTTGTACATGCCCGCGGCCTGCGTCATGTTGCGCGGCACCGCGATATAGATGCCGCGCAGCGCGTGCAGCAGCACCGCCATCGGCGAGCCCGAGTGCCAGATGCCGACGAGCCGGTGGCCCTTGGTGCGGATGATGACCGGCGCCTTCTGGCCGCCGACCGTCCGCCAGTGCAGCGTGGCCAGGTCGTCCGAGGCTTGCTCGAGCGCATAGAAAAGGTAGTCGAGGTACTGGATGTCGCAGATCGGCCTGAGCCCGCGCATAGCGCTGCCGGTGGCCTGGCCCAGGATCGTCGCCTCGCGGATCCCGGTGTCGGTCACCCGCAGCTCGCCGTACTTCGCCTGGAGCCCCTCGAACACGAGGTTGACGTCTCCAAGCTTGCCGACGTCCTCGCCGATCACGAAGATTCGCGAGTCGCGGGCGAAGTTCGCGTCGAAGTTGCGCAGCAGCACCATGCGGCCGTCCACCATCGGCGACGAGTCCGAGTACTCGGCCGGCACCACGGGCACGTTCAGCGGCGACTCGGTCGACACGCTGTAGACGTGCGAGTTGTACCGCTCGCGATTTTCGCGACCGTAGGCCTCGACGAATCGCGCCAGCTCATCCCGGGCCGGCGACTCGAGCCCACGAAGGGTGGCGAGCGCCCGCGACGCCGCGCCCATGACCATCGACCGAGTCACCTTCGAGCTCTCGGCAAGGTTGGCCGCGATGGTCTGCGTCTCGTGCGTTCCGGCCTGACCAAGGAGAGCGACCAGGCGGTCGCGCTCCTCACGGACGGGCGACTGGTACGCCTCCCACGCGAGGTCCCTCGCCGCCTCCACGGCCTCCTTGTCGGCGGCCTCCCAACCATCGATCTGCGACTCGCTCGCGATCCCTAGCTCGATCAGGAACTCGCGCATCCTCGCGATGCAGTCGAAGTCCTTCTCGAACTTCAGCCTCTCCTTCGACTTGTACCGCTCGTGGCTGCCGCTGGTCGAGTGGCCCTGCGGCTGGGTGATCTCGATCACATGGAAGAGGGCCGGCTTGTGTCCGGACCGCACGCGTTCGACCCCGCGCATGTATCCCTCCACCAGGCCCGCGTAGTCCCAACCGCGCAGAACGTGTATGTCGATCCCAGGGCGATCGTCAGGCATGAAGCCCCGCAGAACGTCCGAGATCGACGACTTGGTCGTGGCCATGGAGATCGGCACCGAGATCCCGTATCCGTCGTCCCACACGGACAGAGCCATCGGCACCTGCAGCACGCCCGCGGCGTTGACCGATTCCCAGAACAGTCCTTCGCTTGTCGAAGCATCGCCGATCGTCCCGAAGGCAACCTCGTTGCCGCTGATCGAGAAACCGTCCTGCGCCGACCTCAGCTGCGGGTTGTCGCGATAGAGCTTCGACGCATATGCGAGGCCGATGAGCCGCGGCATCCAGCCCGCGACGTTGGAGACGTCCGCGCTCGAGTTGGCCATGTCGACCGAGCGCCGATACTCTCCCGCCTCATCGAGAAACCGCGTGGCGAAGTGGTTGCCCATCTGCCTGCCGCCCGACGCAGGCTCGGCCTCGACGTCGGGGTTGCCGTAGAGCTGCGCGAAGAACTCACGCACGTTGGACATGCCGGTCGCCCACATGAACGTCTGGTCTCGGTAGTAGCCCGCGCGCCAGTCGCCAGGACGGAAAGCTTTCGCCATGGCGATGTTGGCGAGTTCCTTGCCGTCGCCGAAGATGCCGAACGTTGCATTCCCGCGCAGCACCTCTGCGCGTCCGATGATGCTGGCGCGCCTGCTGCTGTAGGCCAGGCGGTAGTCGGCGACGACTCTTTCGGCGGATAGGGGCAGCTTCGAGTTCGGCAGCGTCTTCGCCAGTCGATGTCCCTCCCGCGGTTTTGCTCGGAGGCTATCGGCCCCCGCCAGACCTACAGTACCAGCCAGACGCCTAAACGACGCCTACGCGAGGCTGGCGCTGTCCGCGATCTCCTCGCCGTGCTGCTGCAGGAGCCCCGGCCGGCTGGCCGCGAAGGCCTTCTTCATGTGGATGTACGCCTGCTCCATGTCCCCGCGGCGCTCGAGCACCTCGGCGTAGATCCCGTGGCTGCGGAGCGCCCTCTCGTCCAGGTCCAGCTTGGCCAGCTCGGCGAACGCGACGTTGAACTCGCGGTCGGTGCCCGCGTGGTCCCCATCCTTGTCGGCCACCATCCCGAGCCAGACGTGAGCCTCGGCCACGTTCTGCCGCTCGTCCAGCCGCGTCGCCAGGTCAAGCGCCTGCTCCGCGAGCTCCCGCGCGTTGGCGGTGAAGCCTTCCTGCAGGCTCAGCTCGCACAGGCTCAGCATCACCTTGCTGCGCCCGATCTCCACCTCGGTCTCCTCGAAAAGGCCGAGCGACCGGTCGAGGTGCTCGCGGGCCTGGGTGCGATCACCGCGCGCCAGCATGATCAGCCCGAGGTTGTTCTCGGCTCGCGCCAGCGACACCCGGTCACGCAGAACCTCGAGCAGGGCGATGGACCGGTTGGCGAATCGGGCCGCCGCGTCCACCTGGCCGGTCTCGCGGTAGGCATCGCTCAAGCCGCTGTACATGAGCGCCAGCCGGCGCAGGTCGTACAGCGAGCCGGCCGCGTCGATCGCCTCCTGGTACGTGGAGATCGCCTGGTCCCACTCTTTGTTGGCGAGGTGCACCGTGGCAAGGATCGCCAGCAACCGAGCCTCGGCCGGCTGCGGCACCGGCTTGAACCGGCGGCAGATCGCCAGCGCGCGCTCCGCCATCTCGACGGCGCCGGGCCGCTGCGTCAGGTACGCCAGCGACGCCTCGGAGCCGAGGCATTCGGCGAGCATCAGCTGGTCGTCGATCGCCTCGAAGTGCGCGTGCGCCGCGGCAAGCAGCGCTTGGGCTTCTTCGGCCTGGCCGAGGTTCAGCAGCGCGTGAGCCAGGAAGAAGCGGATGCGGCCGAGCCGATGCGCCGAGGCGCTTCCGTCCAGCAGCTTCCGGCCGAGGGCGGCCGCGTCCGTAAACCGGCCCGCGGCACACAGCGTCTCGAGCTGCAGAAGTCCCGCATGCGTCTCGTCGGTGGCCCCGCCGGGATCCGCGAGGAAGTACTCGACCGGCTTGCCTGTGCGCCGCGCGATGTGCTCGAGCGTCGGCAGCGACGGACGCGTACGGCCGGTCTCGATGAGGTAGATCGCCGGCGCGGTCACGTGGCCTTTTCCGAGCTGGGCGAGGCTCAAACCGGACTCGAGTCGCGCCTGCTTGACGGCGCCCTGCCTGAGGTTCACGCCGGGCAGGCGCCTGCGCGCGGACGGGCGTGCTTCAGTCAGCTGGCTGGGCGCACCCCGACTCCGGCCTTCGCCGGTCTTGAACACGACGGCCAGCTTAGCTCAAATCGCTTAATGACGCCACCGCATAAACAGCACGGTTTGAAACGATCTTTTCAGCTACGAGAAGCAGCAGGGCGGTGACCCGCCGGCTCCCACCGGGAGGGCCATCAGCACCATCGCCGCCATCGTCAGGATCGTTGCGAACACGACACTGAATCCGAACTTGCGCATAACGTTCAATCACCTGCCTTGGCGACGCCGCCGGCGCCGGCCGGCGTTAAGGCTATGCTTTACGGCTTCATAAAGCCAGAGCTGACTTCCCCGCTTGGCGGGGAAGGTGGCCCGCCGCGTAGCGGCCGGCCGGATGGGGACGTCGGGTCTGCGGCTCCCGCTAGCCGAAGATCAGGTGGCGGAGCGCGTCGGCGACGTCGCTGTCGTCGCGGCGGGCGGGCGCGCCCGACGGCGTCTCGACCGCAGCCACGATCTGGTGCAGGTCCTCGTCGGTGACCTCCTTCTTCGTCCCCGCGACCTCCTGGAACCGCTCCCAGGCAGCGTCGTCCGTGACGTGCGTGGTCTTCAGCCCGAGCTTGGCGAGCCGGTGGCGGAACGCGCCGCGGCTGGATCGCGACGTCAGCACGAGCCGGGACTCGGCCAGGCCGACGTCCTCCGGCTTCATGATCTCGTAGCTCGCGCGGTCCTTCAGGACTCCGTCCTGCTGCATCGCGGCCGCGTGCGCGAAGGCGTTGGCGCCGACCACCGCCTTGTTGGGCTGGACGGGGGTGCCAGTCAGCTCGGCAACCAGGCGCGAGGTGCGCGTGATCTCGGTGGTGTTGATGCCGGTCTCGAAGCCGAGACGCGCCTTGCGGACGCGCAGCAGCATCACGATCTCTTCTAGCGAGGTGTTGCCTGCGCGCTCACCGATGCCGTTGACCGTGCACTCAACCCGCCGGGCGCCGGCCATGATCCCTGCCTTCGCGTTGGCGGTCGCAAGGCCCAGATCGTTGTGGCAGTGGACCGAGAAGAGGACGCGGTCCGCCCCGCGAGCCCGGCCGATCACCTGCTCGACGATCTCGCCGAACTCGGACGGAACGCAGTAGCCGGTCGAGTCGGCGATGTTGATGACGTTGGCCCCGAGGGCGATCATCGTCTCGACCGACTCGATCAGGTAGTCGGGGTCGGCACGGCCCGCGTCCTCCGCCGAGTACTGGACGTTCTCGCAGAGGGAGCGCGCGTACGCGATGGCTTCGGCGCCCTTCTTCAAGACCTCCTCGCGCGACAGCCCGAGCTTGCGCTCGATGTGCAGGTCGGAGACGGGCACGACGACGTGGATCTGCGGGGTCTGGGCGTCCTTGATCGCACGCCAGACGGCGTCGATCTCGTCTCGATCGGCCCGCGCCAGCGCTGTCACAGCGACGCTGCGGATCTCGCGCGCGATGCGCCGGCAAGCGTCGAACTCGCCGGCCGAGGAGCTCGGGAAACCGGCTTCGATGACGTCCACGCCCAGCTTTTCGAGTTGCCTGGCGATGCGCAGCTTGGAGGCGGCGTTCAGGTGGAAACCAGGCGACTGCTCGCCATCGCGCAGCGTCGTGTCAAGAATGAAGACGCGATTCGACTCGGCTCGCCGCTTGCCGTCTTTACTTTCTTTCGCGTTCATCTCGACTCCTCCGTAGAAACAAGAAAGCCCCCGCCTCGAGGGCGGGGGCTTTGCGATCTCTGAGCTTGGCTTCAGGTCGCGCGCGCCCCCGCCTGCACAATGGCAAGGAGGCCGATGAGGCCGGAAATGAGTACCAGCGAGCGCGCCGACGAGTTCATATCTGGCGGCAGCTTACCAGCACGACCGCCCAGGCGCTTGTGATTCGAGTACAAATCCGGCGCCAGGCCGGCCGGTACAGTGATGGGCCCCGATGCCCGCCCGCACTCTCGCTCAAAAGCTGTGGGACTCGCATTTGGTCGGAACCGGGGACGCCGGTGACGAGCCCGACCTTCTGTACGTCGACCTCCACCTCGTCCACGAGGTGACCTCGCCGCAGGCTTTCGAAGGCCTGCGCTTGTCCGGGCGTCACGTGCGCCGGCCCGATCTGACGGTGGCGACGATGGACCACAACGTCCCCACGCGTGGCGGGGCGCGCGCGGCCGACGACCTCTCGCGCAAGCAGATGGAGGTCCTGGCCGAGAACTGCGAGCGCGAGGGAATCCCCCTCCACCAGATCGGCAGCCGGCGTCAGGGCATCGTGCACATCATCGGCCCGGAGCTCGGCCTGACCCAGCCCGGGATGGTGATCGTCTGCGGCGACTCGCATACGTCGACGCATGGCGCTTTCGGTGCGCTCGCTTTTGGCATCGGCACGTCGGAGGTGGAGCTGGTGCTGGCCACCCAGTGCCTGCCCCAGCGGCGGCTCCGCGATCTTGCCGTCAACATCGATGGCGAGCTGCCGATCGGCGTCACTGCAAAGGACATCGCGCTCGGGCTCATCGGCCGCGTCGGCACGTCCGGCGGCGTGGGCCACCTGGTCGAGTACCGCGGGTCAACGGTTCGCGCGCTGACCATGGAAGGCCGGATGACCCTCTGCAACATGAGCATCGAGTGGGGCGCCAAGGCAGGCATGGTTGCGCCCGACGACACCACTTTCAAGTACATGGAGCGGCGGCCGCACGCGCCACGCGGATCGGCGTGGGAAACCGCGCTGGACTACTGGCGCTCGCTGCCAACCGACGCGGACACGACGTTCGACCATGAGATCGAGCTCGACGCCACGCGGCTCTCGCCGTTCGTGACGTGGGGAACGAACCCAGGCCAGGTGGTGCCCATCACCGGACGCGTGCCGAACCCGGGCTCCGACACCGACGAGCGGGCGCTGCGCTACATGGACCTCAAGCCGGGGACCGCGATGGCGGACATCACGATCGACCGTGTCTTCATCGGCTCGTGCACGAACGCGCGGATCGAGGACCTGCGCGCCGCGGCGGGGATCATCCATGGCCGCCACGTGCATCCGAACGTTCGCGCGCTGGTGGTGCCGGGCTCGACGACCGTGAAGCGCGCTGCTGAAGGCGAAGGCCTCGACCTGGTGTTCAAGGCGGCGGGCTTTGAGTGGCGCAGCGCCGGCTGTTCGATGTGCCTGGGCATGAACCCGGACATCCTTGCGCCCGGCGAGCGATGCGCCTCAACGAGCAACCGCAACTTCGAGGGCCGGCAGGGTGCGGGCGGGCGGACGCACCTGGTCAGCCCGCCGATGGCCGCGGCGGCCGCGATCACCGGCCACCTGGTCGACGTGCGGGAGCTGGTCTAGAAATGGAACCGGTCGTCAGGGTTTCCGGCCGGATGGCGCCCCTCGACCGCGCCGACGTGGACACCGACCAGATCATCCCCAAGCAGTTCCTGAAGCGCGTCGAGCGGACGGGCTACGGGCCCTTCCTCTTCTATGACTGGCGGCGGCAGCCGGATTTCGTCCTGAACCGGCCCGAGCATCAGGGCGCCGCCGTACTGGTGGCCGGCGCCAACTTCGGGTGCGGCTCCTCGCGCGAGCACGCGCCGTGGGCGATCCGCGACGCGGGGTTTCGCGCCATGATCGCGCCGAGCTTTGGCGACATCTTCCGCGCCAACAGCTTCAAGACGGGCATCCTGGCGGTCTCGCTTCCGGAGAGCCAGGTGCGGCATCTCATCGACCTGGCGAGCGAGGATCCAACCGCGTCGATCGAGATCGACCTCGAGGCGCAGGAGGTGCGCGGCGAGGGCTTCGCCTACCGGTTCGAGATCGACCCGTTCGTGCGCGAGTGCCTGCTGAAGGGACTGGACGAGATCGGCCTGGTCGAGCGCCACGCGGCGGCGATCGCGGACTATGAATCGCGCCGGCCGGAGTGGCTGCCCGCGGTCAAGTAATACCCGCGTTTGTATACAAACGCAGCAAAAACAGAGCGTTGAATAGCGCGTCTGTATACAAACGGCGAGTGCGCCTAAGGCTTGAGGATCGCCCCCTCCGACGCCGAGCCCACCAGCAACGCATAGCGCGCCATCACCCCGGTTCGGTACTGCGGCTCGGGCGCGGACCAGTCCATCAGTCGCGACTCGATGTCGACTCCCTCCAGCGCCAGCGACCGGCCCGGCACGTCGATGGTGATGATGTCGCCGTCGCGCAGCGCGGCCAGCGGCCCGCGCACAGCAGCCTCAGGCGCCACGTGCCCGATCATCAGCCCGCGCGTGGCGCCGGAAAAACGGCCGTCCGTCACCATGGCGACCGAATCGCCCAACCCCTCGCCGACGATCGCAGCGGTCACCTGAAGCATCTCGCGCATTCCGGGTCCGCCGCGCGGCCCCTCGTAGCGGATCACCACCACGTCGCCAGGCTTGATCTGCTTGTTCGCGACTGCCGCGAACGCGTCCTCCTCGCGGTTGAACACACGCGCCGGCCCACGGTGCGATGTCGGCGTGTGATGCGTCACCTTCACCACCGCCCCGTCGGGGGCCAGGTTGCCGCGCAGGATGACAAGCCCGCCCTCGTCCCGCAGCGGCGACGACAGGGGCAGAACCACTTCCTGGCCTGAAGTTTCGACCACTGACTCGCACTCCTCGCCCAACGAGCGGCCCGTCACGGTCAACGCGTCGCCATCGATGTATCCGCCCTCGATCAGGCGCTTCGTCAGCAATGCGATGCCGCCCGCCTTGTGCAGCTCCACCGCCGCGAAGCGGCCGCCCGGCTTCAAGTCGCACAGCAGCGGCGTCCGCCGGCTTATGCGGTCGATGTCATCGATGTTCAGGTCGACGCCGACTGTGCGGGCCATGGCCAGCAGATGCAGCACCGCGTTGGTCGAGCCGCCGCTTGCGGCGACTGCCGCGATCGCGTTGTCGAACGCTCGTCGCGTGAGGATCTGCGACGGCCGGATGTCCTGCTCGAAGACCTGCAGCGCCAGCCGGCCCGCGGCCTCGGCGGCGGTGACCTTGGCCGGATCGACCTGCGGAATGGAGTTGAAGCCGACCGGCGATAGGCCGATCACCTCCATCACCATCGACATGGTGTTGGCGGTGTACTGGCCGCCACAAGCGCCGGGGCCCGGGCACGCGACCTGCTCCATCTCGGCCAGGTCGGCCTCACTCGCTTTGCCCGCGACCACCGCGCCGAGCATCTCGTAGATCTCGCCGACGGCGACCGGCCGGCCGCGGAAGTAGCCGGGCATGATCGAGCCGCAGTAGAGAAGGATCGAAGGCCGGTCCAGCCGCGCGCACAGGCACACCAGCGCGTCGAACATGTGGCCGCGCGAGATCAGCTCGATCGAGTCCGCGACCACCTCACGGCTGATCAGCGAGGCCTTCATGCCCTCGGTGCCCATCGTGATTCCGTCCGAGATGGCGATCGAGTTGAACTCCATCGGGTTGGCGCCCGCCGCGCGGATGCCCGCCTTCACCGGCACGGCCAGCTCGCGTAGGCCGAAGTTGCACGGCATGGTCTCCGTCCACACGTTGGAGACGCCGACGAAAGGCTTGTCGATGTCCTCGGCCTTCAACCCGATCGCGTGAAGGAACGCGCGCGCGGGCGCGCGATCGCGTCCTTGATAGAGCGTCCGGCTGATCCTGTCAGGCATTGGCAACGGCAAGCGCGTGCTCGAGGTCGGCGATCAGGTCGGCCGCGTCCTCGACGCCGATCGACAGGCGAATCAGCCCATCACCCACGCCGGAGCGCTTGCGCTCGGACTCGGGAATGGACGCGTGCGTCATGCGCGCGGGATGCTCGGCCAGCGACTCGACCGCGCCCAGCGACTCGGCCAGCGCGAAGATCTCGAGTCTCTCGAGCACGCGAAACGCCGTCGGCTCGTCCTTGACCTCGAAGCTCACCATCCCGCCGAACAGCCTCATCTGCCGCCGCGCCACCGCGCGGCCGGCGTGCGACTCCAGGCCAGGGTAGTGAACGCGCTGCACAGCCCGGTTCGACTCGAGCGCCGTGGCGACGGCCATCGCGTTCTCGCTCTGACGTTCGACGCGCAGCGCGAGAGTCTTGACCCCGCGCAGGAGGAGCCAGCAGTCGAATGGCGACGGGACCGCGCCGATCGCATTCTGGTGGAAGCGTAGCCGCTTCTCGAGCTCGTCATCGGAGGTCATGATCGCGCCGCCGACGACGTCGCTGTGACCGCCGATGTACTTGGTTGCGCTGTGCACGACCGCATCGGCGCCGAGGTGCAGCGGCTGCTGCAGGTATGGCGTCGCGAAGGTGTTGTCGACGCAAACCATCGCGCCATGGCTGTGCGTCACCTCGCTCACAGCGTCGATGTCCACCACTCGCAGCAGCGGATTGGTCGGCGACTCCAGCCACACCAGCCGTGTCGACGGCGTGATCGCCTTCTCCACGGCGTCGAGGTCCGTGGCGTCGACTGCGGTGAAGGTGAGACCGAACCGCTTCATAACCTTGTCGAACAGCCGGAACGTGCCGCCGTACACGTCCTCCATGTAGACGACGTGGTCGCCCGGCTTGAGGAGCAGCATCAGCGTCGACTCGGCGCCGAGGCCCGACGCGAATGCCAGGCAGTGCTTCGCATCCTCGAGCGCGGCGAGATTTTCCTCGAGCGCCGATCGCGTGGGGTTGCCGCTGCGCGAGTACTCGAAGCCCTGGTGCTTGCCGACGCCCTGCTGCGCGAAGGTGGTTGCCAGGTGGATCGGCTGCACGACCGCGCCGGTCGCGGGGTCGGGTCCCTGGCCGATATGGACGGCCCGGGTGGCGAAGCCCCAGCTGCTCTTCCTGGCGCTCACGCCCTCACCCTACCCTCTCCCCAAGGGGAGAGGGATTCTAGCGCTGTCCGCGATGCGCGACGAACTCGAGCAGGTCGGAGCGCGTGATCACGGCCACGGGCTCGCCCGACTCGACCACCAGGACTGCCTGCTCGCCGCGCAGCAGCGGCTCGAACGCGTCGTCGATCGACGAGTCGACGCCGACCTGGCTCAGCGGCGCATCCATGGCCGAAGAAACCGCGGTTGTCACGACCGAAGGATCGTGATAGACACGGTCGAGCAGCGTGCGCTCCTGCAGCGTGCCGACCACGAGGTGGCCGTTGGTATCCTCCGTCACCGGCAGCTGGGAGATGCCGTAACGCTGCATAAGGTCGATCGCATCGCCGACCGTGCGGCTGGCCTCGACCGTGACGAGCGGCGGCATGCCCTGTGGGTGCTCGGCCATCACCTCGCGGATGCGCACCGCGCCCAGGCGCGCGAGGAATCCGTTCTGCCGCATCCATTCGTCGTTGAAGAACTTGCTCAGGTAGTTGCGGCCGGTGTCGGCGAACAGGACCACGATCACGTCGTCAGGGCCGCGGTCGCGGGCCACCTCGAGAGCTGCGTGCAGAGCCATGCCCGACGAGCCGCCCACGAGGATGCCCTCCTCGCGCGCCAGCCTGCGGGCCGCCACGAACGACTGCTTGTCGTTGACCTGCACGACCTGGTCGACGAGCTTGATGTCCATCGTTCCGGGCATGAAGTCTTCGCCGACTCCCTCGACCTTGTAGGGGCGGACGGAGCCCGAGTAGATCGAGCCTTCCGGGTCCGCGCCCACGATCTGGACCGAAGGCTTCTTTTCCTTTAGATATCGCGCGACTCCGCTGATCGTGCCGCCGGTGCCCATGCCGGCGACGAAAACGTCGACGCGACCCTCCGTCTGCTCCCAGATCTCCGGACCCGTCGTGCGGTAATGGGCCTCGGGGTTGCGCTGGTTGAAGTACTGGTTGGGCTGGAATGCACCTGGGATCTCGTGCGAGAGGCGCTCGGCGACCGAGTAGTACGACTGCGGCGACTCCCGCTCCACGTTGGTCGGGCAGACGACCACGTCAGCGCCGTACGCGCGCAGCAGGCTGATCTTCTCGGCGGACATCTTGTCCGGCATCACGAAGACCATGTTGTAGCCCTTGATCGCGGCCACCATGGCGAGGCCGTGGCCGGTGTTGCCGGAAGTCGGTTCGATGATCGTCCCGCCCGGCCGCAGCAGCCCCGACCGCTCGGCGTCTTCGATCATCGTGAGGGCGATCCGATCCTTCACGCTGCCGCCCGGGTTCAGCTGCTCGAGCTTGGCGAGGATCACCGGCTTGACGCCCCTGGCGACCTTCTGCAGCCGCACCATCGGCGTGTGGCCGACGAGGTCGAGGATGCTCTCGGAGAACTCCACCTGTCCGGGATTGTATGCGGCTACGGTGCGACCAGGCCCGCCTGGTCGGCCCGGTGCTCGCGGCCGAACCAGCGGAAGAAGATGGCGAGCCCGCATACCAGCATCGTGGCCTTGCCGAGCACCATCAGCACAGCGCCGGCGAGGGTCTGGTCGACGACCGGCGTGAGCGAATCGATCAGCCGCGGCACGCGGGCGTAGAACTCGTAGAAGGGCTCGCGCGAGAAGAGGAGCGCCAGGGCGACGCCGTCCTGCGGGATGGTCGCCACCAGCAGGTAAAGCAGCTTCGCGCCCGGCGACATTTCCCAACGCGCGTGCGCCGACGTGTCCTTGAGCACCGGCCAGTAGAGGACCACGCCCGCTCCGATGAACGTGATGTGCTCGACGATGTGCAGCTCTTCGGACCGCAGCGTCGCGTCGTACAGGGCGGGGATGTGCCACAGGATCATCACCGCGCCGCCGATCACCTGGGCCGGCACCGGCTCGGTGACGGCGCGAAACAGCGGCACGCGCATCAGCCGCCCCGCCATCCGCGGCGAAAGGCCGAGCAGCATGAGTGGCGGCGCCACGAAACCGAGCAGCACGTGCTGCAGCATGTGGACCGAGTCGAGGTAGCGGTCGCTGACGGTGTCGATCGGGGTCTCCAGCGCCACCCAGAGGGCCACCAGGCCGGACAGGAAATAGAAGGTGTGCCTGGTCGTGGCGTCCTGGCTGGCCCGCGCGAGCCACGCGTGGCCGAAGAACAGCGCGACCAGGCCCGCGTAGACGGACGGATCGAACGGCCAGGTGACCTCTATGACGGCATGATCATCCGCCGGAGGTCGTCGGCGCGGCGAGGATGGAAAGGCTCACCACTGTGTAGGCGACCATCAGCACCAGCATCGGGTACTGGCTGAGCAAGGCCCGCTGCGCGGTGCGGAATCGCTCGCCGGCACGCAGGTGGGAGAGGTACACGGCGATCACATGGCCCAGCACGATCAGGATCACCTGCGCGTACCACACGATCGCAGCCTGCGCCAGCGCAAAGCTGGGCTGATAGTGCGCCACCGCCGGCAGCAGGTTCCACCCCTTGCCCAGGGGGTCGTTTAGCAGCGGGATCAGCAGCTGCGACTGCAGGGTGACGTAGCTGTAGTTGTGGGCCGCGTTGTAGACCAGCGCGATGGGCACGAGCGTCAACGCGAACGCCGAGACAGTCGTGGTGAGGTCGACCTTGCGCGAGCCGAAATACATGACGAGCTGCATGAACGCCAGGAAGACGAGCAGGAAAGTCACCGTCATCAGCAAGAGCCCGACTGTGCGCACCAAGAAGAAGCCCCACGCGCCGAGCGGAAGCCAGATGGGCTCAAGCGATGTGTCGAAGTCCTGCCACGCCGGCGTGGCCAGCACGCCGTCGAACGCGAGCGTGCTCAGCATCAGGATCACGAACACCACGCGGTCCCAGCCCGAAGGCGCGTTCTTCAGCAGGCCGACGCCCCACGGCCGCAGGTACACCGTCGTGAGTCGGCCCGCCTCGTCGCGTTCGGCCTCGATGGGACCGAACCGGCCAACGATGTCGAACAGCACCGTAAACGCCTCGCAGTGTCCGAGCCACTCGTCGCGCCCGAACAGCACCATGCCGGCGAGGGTGAGAACCGTGTAGGCGAGCGCGGCGATGGCCACGAACCACGGCCGGTTGGACATACCGGAGGTCAGCTCGAGGCACGCGAACGCCAGATACAGAAGGACGGCCGGCCACACGCCGACGTTGGGCAGCTTCAGCGCGGGCCGGATGCGAACGAAGCGGCTGACCACGTCGTAGATCGCCGACCACGGGTTGAACAGGTTCCAGAGGTTGCCGACGAGCCCTGACAGGATCACCGTCGCGGCCCAGAAGTAGATCCAGACGATGTACTCGGCGGGGTTGAGGTCCGGCCGCTTCTGGCTGCCGAAGAAGCCGCACACGACGACGGCCACCAGCGCCAGCACGCCGATGGTTCCGCCGGCGCCGCGCCGCCACGGCGAGCGCGCGGCCGAGGTGAGCCACGCCGACGCTCGACGCGGGTACTGGATCGCCCTGGCGCCGACCTGGTCGCCCGCAAAGATCACGACGAGCACGAACGAGATCAGCACGACGAAACCCGCCGCCAGGAAGTAGAGCCACCGCGAGATGGGCAGGTCGTATCGCGGCCCGAAGCCGTGAAGAAGGATCCCGACCAGCTGCGGCGTCATGGCGCCACCACCAGGTCACCGAGGTGATGGCTGGTGCTCTCCCATTCGAGCTCGAACGTGCCGGACTTGTCTGCTTTGAACGCGTGCGTTGTGACCTTGCCGGCGATGTTGTCGAAATGGATGTCGTAGCCGTGCAGGTGCACCTCCCCGTCGGTGTCGCTGGTGATGCTGATGGTGACCAGGTCGTTCTGGTGGACGTCGAGCTCGCTGGGCTTCATGTTGTCGGCGTGGGTGACCGTGACGTCGAACCTGACGTTCTTGCCGCCGCCACCCTGGTTCGTGTAGACCAGGTAGGCCGCGACGACCGCGAAAACCACGAACACAGCGGCCACGACGGCAGCCCGATTCCGGCTCACCGAGTCCTAGTTTTAGCTGAGTGCTTCGTGAGCGCGCTGGCCGCGCAGCGCGAGCGCAAGTGCCCCGAGCAGCTCAGCACGCTCCACAAAGCTGGCCGCGCGAACGTCCACCCTCTCGGCGGCCGCCTGCACGGCGTGCCGGCGGATCGATTCGCGCAGAGGCTCCAGGAGGATGCTGCCCGCGCGGCTGAGCATGCCGCCGATGATCACGCGCTCGGGGTTGATCAGGTTGCAGAGTCCCGCGACCGCGACGCCGATCTCGCGGCCCGCGTCGGAGATGGCACGCCGGCACCGGACGTCGCCGGCCGACGCCCGCTCGATCACCTCCGCGAGGCTGGGCGCTTCGCCGTTTCCCTCGGCGACGAGTCGCGTGATGGCGGGGCCGGACGCCACCGTCTCCAAGCAGCCGCGATTGCCGCAGTAGCACAGGGCGCCGCGCTCGTCCAGCGTCGTGTGGCCGATCTCACCCGCGGTGCCGGTCGCGCCGCGCAGCAAAGCCCCGTCGATCACGAGCCCCGCGCCGATGCCTGTCGCTGCCTTGATGTAGGCGAAGTTCGTGCAGTCTCGGCCCGCGCCCCACGTGAGCTCGGCCAGCGCGCCGAGGTTGGCGTCGTTCTCGATGTCGACAGGGAGGCCAAGCCGTTTCTGCATCGCGTCGGCGATGCGCAGGCCCACCCAGCCGGGCAGGATGGTCGCCGAACCCGCCGTCCCGCGCTCGCGGTCGACGGGACCTGGAATGCCGATGCCGGCGCCGATCACGTGCGACCGGTCGATGCCCACCTCCGCCAGCACCTCCGCGGCCATCTCCGCCGAGAAGTCCAGCGCCTCCTTGGCTCGGTGGTTGACGTCGAGGTCGCGGTGGCGCTCGGCCAGCACGTTGTGGGCGAGGTCGGCCACAGCCACCTGCACGTGGCTGTGCCCGAAGTCGATTCCCAGCACCGCCCGCGACGTCTTCTGCAGCACGAGCTGCACCGCGGGGCGCCCGGTGCCGGCGCCCGCCGGCCTGCCGTCGACCTCCAGGACCATCCCTTCTTCTTTCAGCTCGCCGATGAGCGTGTGTATGGTCGTCCGGGAGAGGCCGGTCGCCCTGGCAATGTCCGCCTGGCTCGTGCGCCCGCTGATGCGCAGCACGTCAAGGACGCGCTGGCGATTGCGGTCGCGAAGCCACGAAAGCGACCCCTCCCCCTTCTTGGACATCGCACCCGAATGGTTCGCTCACGTTCGCGGTTTGTCAAGACTCTGAACAATTCCGGCGCCTGACCATATCGGTCTCTTGACAAACTTCGCGCCCTGCGCAATCCTGTCCCCGGCGAACCGGATGGGGCCGGTGGTTGCCGCGGACCCTGAGTAGACCTGTTGCCGGCGCACTCTCGCCCCGGCCCGCCCGGGAAGAAGGCAGCAGGAAGCGCCGCGTGGATCAGGAGGTCCATATGCACTTGCGAAAACTCAGGCGCCTTTCGTTCACCGCATGTGTAGGCGCCATTGCCGTGATCGCGGCCGCATGCGGTAGCAGCAGCACGTCGACGGGGACGGCCACGGTGCCATCGGGCCTCACCGTCGACTCCTTCGACGTCAACTTCACGGTGATGGCCACACTCAAGGACCTGCACTCCGCGGGCTCTGGGCTGGTGGGCGTCATCCTGCCGGACACGACGTCGTCCGTCCGCTACGTGAACTTCGACGCCCCGTACCTGAAGACAGCCTTCGAGAAGGCCGGGTACAGCGACTCGGAGTTCAAGATCGACAACGCCAAGGGCGATCCCGCGGCCGAAATCTCTCTGGCGAACGCGGATATCACGCAGGGCGCCAAGGTCCTGATCATGGACCCGCTCGACTCGAACACGGGCACCACGATCCAGCAGGCAGCTGCGGCCAAGGGCGTCAAGGTCATCAGCTACGACCGCGCCACGTTCACCGGCACGAACACCTACTACGTGAGCTTCAACAACGTCAACGTCGGCAAGCTCATCGGGCAGGGGTTCAAGGACTGCGTTGCCGCGTGGAACGTCCAGAACGCGAAAGTCTTCACGCTGAACGGCGGCGAGGACACTGACCCGAACGCCGTCGACTTCGCCAAGGGCTACAACTCCGTGGTCTGGGGCGAGCAGGTGGCGCAGGAGACCGTGGGCAAGTCCGCCAACGGCCTCACGCTCGTCGGCGACCAGGTCGCTCCTGGTTGGGACAACAGCAAGGGCCAGCTCATCTTCCAGCAGCAGTTCACGGCGCACCCCGAGATCAACGCCACGATCGAGGCCAACGACGGCCTCGCCAACGCGGTGATCACCGTGCTGAAGCAGAAGGGAATTGCGGCGGGCAAGATCCCGACCACCGGACAGGACGCAACGCTGCAGGGCATCGAGAACGTCCTGCTGGGCTACCAGTGCGGCTCGGTCTACAAGGCCGTTTATCTGGAAGCTCAGGCCGCGGTCGCGCTCGCGACCATCCTGCGCGCAGGGCTCACGCCTCCCGCAGCGCTGCAGAACGGCACTACCTCGCCTGCATCGGGCAAGCCGGGTAACACCCAGCCGGCGATTCTTCTGACCCCACTGTGGGTCGACAAGTCCAAGGTCGCCTCGACGGTGATCAAGGACAACTTCGTGGACAAGACCGCCCTTTGCAACGCGGTTGGCGCCAGCGTCTGCAGCGCCAACGGCATCACCTAATCAGGTAGACCATCGACAGATGCCGCCGTGCAGAGGGCGCGGCGGCATCTCTTTTCTCGGAGCAGAATTGATCTAGATGGCGCAGGTTGCGGAGCCACTGCTCAAGGTTCGCGGCGTTGACAAGCACTTCGGTGCGGTTCAGGCGCTGTACGGCGTGGATCTCGACCTTCCCGCCGGCCAGGTAACGGCGCTGTGCGGCGACAACGGCGCCGGCAAGTCCGTACTCACGAAGTGCATCTCCGGCGTCTATCTGCCGGACCACGGCGATGTGTTCTGGGACGGACAGCCGGTCCATATCCACAACACACGCGACGCCTCGCGCCTCGGCATCGAGACCGTGTACCAGGACCTCGCGCTCTGCGACAACCTGGACATCGTGCAGAACATGTTCCTCGGCCGTGAGCGCACGAGCCGATACCTGCTGGACGAGGACGACATGGAGCGAGCCGCCGCGGAGACGCTCGCAAGCCTGAAGGTCACGACCGTCCGGTCGATTCGCCAGCCGGTGGCGTCACTTTCCGGCGGTCAGCGCCAGTCTGTCGCCATATCCAAAGCCGTGATGTGGAACTCGAAACTCGTCATCATGGACGAGCCCACGGCCGCTCTCGGTGTCATGCAGACCGCGCAGCTGCTGGCCCTGGTCAAGCGTCTGCGCGACCGCGGCCTCGCTGTGATGGTCATCTCGCACAACCTGAACGACGTATTCGAGGTGGCCGATCGCATCGCAATCCTCTACCTCGGCCGCATGGTCGTGCAGGACAAAGCCTCAGCCTTCGATCGCCAGCGGGTGGTCGAGTACATGACGACAGGCCGCAAGGGCATGAAGGCGGCGATCAACTGATGGCGCAGCCGGTCGAGATCCCGCCCGATCCGACCGCAGCGGTGCAGGCCGCTGAGGCCGAGCTACCGCCGGCCCTCGTCGCTCAGACTCTTGGCCAGTACACGCGCGCGTGGATCGGGCGAATGCGTGGCGGCGACATCGGCGTGCTGCCGGTGGTGGTCGGACTGGCCGCCTGCATGGTCGTCTTCGAGATCATCAGCCCCAACCACGTCTTCCTCTCGGCCGACAATCTCGTCAACCTCTTCATTCAGAGCTCGTTCTACATGGTGCTGGCGATGGCGGAGACTTTCGCGCTCATCCTCGGCGAGATCGACCTCTCGATCGGCTTCCTCGGCGCGTGCGGCGCGGTGATCGCTGTGCAGCTGGTGCAGCCGGTGACCACGCACTGGCCGTGGTGGGCCGCCATCGTGGCGGCGCTCGGCACGTGCGCGCTTGCAGGCGCGATCCAGGGCACGATCGTCACCAGGCTCGGCATTCCATCCTTCATCGTGACCCTCGCCGGTTACCTGATCTTCAACGGCGTGATGCTCATCCTGCTTGCGCTGGGTCCGTTCTCCGGGATCCCGAACCTTGTCGCCGACGACCCCAACGTGAAGGTGCTCTACAACCTGGTGGCGGGCACCATCGATCCAACCATCAGCTGGATCGTCATGGGCGTCGTGGTCGTCGGCATCGGGGGCCTCATGTGGTACAGCGACTCGCACCGCCGGCGCAGCGGCCTTGTCGCGCCGCCGCCAAGCCTGACCCTGATCAAGATCGGGCTCATCGCCGTGGCGGGCATCGTGGTGGTGGGCATCTGCAACGTCAATCGCGCCAACTCCGGCTATCTGGCGGGCGTGCCGTGGGCGATTCCGATCGTCCTGGCGGTTCTGGCCGCGTGGACCATCCTGCTGGAGCGGACCAAGTACGGCCGCTACATGTACGCCATCGGCGGCAACCCGGAGGCAGCGCGCCGCGCGGGCATCAACGTGCCGGTGGTCATCACGATCGCCTTCGCGCTCTGCTCGATGACCGCCGCCATCGGGCTCATCCTCTATGCGTCGTACCTCGGCGGCATGTCGAACAACGTGCAGGGCGGCCAGCTCGTCCTGTTCGCGGTCGCCGCCGCGGTCATCGGCGGCACCAGCCTCTTCGGCGGCCGCGGCAAGGCGATCCACGGGGTGCTGGGCGGGCTTGTCATCGGCGCGATCTACAACGGCATGTACCTGCAGAGCCTGGACGTGCAGAGGATCTTCATCGTCACCGGCCTGGTGCTGCTGGCCGCCGTGACCATCGACGCCGTGTCGCGCCGGGGCAAGGTCAGCTTCCCGGGGGGTCGGCGCTAGCCCCGTTCGGCCTGATTGGGAATGCCCGTGGACGGGTAAAAGTTCCCCTGAACAGATGGCTAATACCCCACGATCCGAGCTCCTCCCAGTCCTCCCCATGGACGACGTGGTCGTCCTCCCGCACATGACCGTGACCCTCGCCGTCGATGGCGACAGCCAGCGGGCCGCGATCGAGGCCGCCCGCCAGGGCAGCCGCCTGATCCTGCTGGTCCCGCGGGTCGAAGGCAAGTTCGGCAGCATCGGCACGGTCTCCCGCCTTGGCGATTCGGCCGAGCTGCCGACCGGCGCCGAGGCGTTCACCATCCGAGGCGAATACCGCGCCCGCCTGGGCAGCGGCCAGGCCGACATCGGCGGCGCCCTGTGGGTCAAGGCCGACCCGATCAACGAGCCCGAGCCCCCGTCGGAGCGGGCCCAGGAGCTCGGGCGCGAGTACCGCGCCATGCTGGAGAACCTGGT
>WNFG01006884.1_pt1 | contig 21278 bp, 19 predicted proteins | sample 5400431 | NCBI WGS metagenome assembly WNFG01 (sample SAMN13153346, study PRJNA577476) | soil metagenome | isolation source: 120 cm saprolite under Douglas fir tree site 2 hole 3 replicate 2 | place: USA:California | collected 2015-04-18 | reverse complement strand
ACGTGGGCAGGATCCTGCCGAAGCTCGGCCTGCGCGACCGTGTGCAGGCCGTCGTGTTCGCCTACGAGACCAGGCTGATCCGCCCGGCCTGAGCCGAGGGCAAGCGAGTCTTCGCGTGCCGTGCAGAGCCTGCCACGCTGGAGACGTGACACCCCCGGATGCGCAGACCGTGCTGCACGAACTGAACCGCATGCATTCGTTTCTCAGGCTGGGCCCGGCCGCGGAGGCGCCCGCCGCAGCGCCCGGCATGGAACACTTCCTGGCCCGCTGCGTTAGGTGGGGAGCTGGCTACGCTTATTGAGCGGGCCCGCGATCCCCGGCGGGAGCACAGGGAGGCAGAGCATGGCACACGGCATTCAGGTCGGCGACAAGGCCCCCGACTTCACTCTCCCAGCCCAGTCCGGTGAGCCGGTCCGGCTGCAGGACCGGCTCGGCGAACGGGTTGTTGTCCTGTACTTCTACCCCAAGGACAACACTCGCGGCTGCACCGCTGAGGCGTGTGCCTTCCGCGACAGCCACGAGGTCTTCACCGACGCCGGCGCCGAGGTGATCGGGATCAGCTCCGACTCAGTCGGCCAGCACGCCGCCTTCGCCGACCAGCACAAGCTGCCATTCACGCTGCTCAGCGACCAGGGCGGTCAAGTCCGCAAACGCTATGGGGTACCGGCGGTGCTCGGTTTGCTACCCGGCCGGGTCACGTACGTGATCGACCGCCAGGGCACGGTCCGGCACGTCTTCAACTCAATGACCAACATCGGCCAGCACGTGAACGACGCGCTGGAGGTGGTCCGGCAGTTGCAGGCCGAACAGCCAGCCTGACGGCTCCCGCCCCGGTGGCCGTGGCGCGCCGCGGTCCGCCCATCATCGATGACGAGCTCGGTCGTCCGCCGATTCGCTGCTGGCGGTCGCGAGCGGCAGCCGGACCCGGAACGCGGCACCATGTCCGGGCCGGGTGTCGACGGTGATCGTCCCCCGGTGGGCGTCAACGAGAGCAGCGGCGATCGACAGGCCGAGCCCGGTGCCGCCGCGGGCGCGGCTGCGCGCGTGATCAGTGCGGTAGAACCGCTCGAAGACCCGCGAGGCCTGCTCGGTGGTCATTCCGGGGCCATTGTCGGTGACCAGGAGCTGGCCGTGGCCGGGTATGACGTCCACGGTGATGGTGACCGTGGTGCCTGCCGGGGTGTGCTGGAAAGCATTGCTGATGAGGTTGTCGATGATCTGGCGCAGGCGTCCGCTGTCGGCGGAGACGATGACCGGGTCGGGGCTGGCGAGCAGGGTGAGGGTATGGCCGCGCGGAAGCGAACGGGCGACTTGGACGGCCTCGGCGGCGATGCTGGAAAGGTCGACCGGCTGCCGGTCCAGCGGGCGATCCTCATCGAGTTGGGCGAGCAGCAGCAGATCCTCGACGAGCAGTCCCATCCGGGTCGCTTCCTGCTGGATCCGGGCTATCAGCCGGGTCAGCTCGGCGCGGCTGGCGGTCTCTCGGCGCTGATCCCTTCCACCAGAAACAAGCTGGGCAGTTGCGCTGGCCCGCCGCGCACAAGCTTCGGGGGAGGCCAGCCGGTGACGCGGCTGACCGACGCGAAGGTAAGAAGCTGGGTGTCAGCCCGGTCGAGCAGGTAACCGCGCAGCACTGTCGTGCCCAATGCCCCCATAACCACCGAAGTGGCCGTGACCAGCATCGCGGCAGCGACCATGACCCGCACCCGCAGGGACGCGTTCGCCAGCCGCGTCCGTAGCCGGTTGCCGGGCCACAACGTCACGGAGGCGGGATCCGCAGGATGTAGCCCATGCTGCGGATGGTATGGATCAACCGCGGCTCGCAACGGTCGACCTTGCGCCGCAGATAGCTCACGCAGGACTCCACCACGTTGCTGTCACCGTTAAAGCCGTAGTCCCAGACTTGGTCGAGAATCTGCCCTTTACTGAGAACACGCCCGGCGTTGACCATCAGATAGCGCAGCACCTTGAACTCCGTTGGCGTCAGGGCGATCAACTCGCCGCCACGCCGGACCTCGTGGCTGTCCTCGTCGAGTTCCAGGTCGGCGACCACCAGCGGCGAGCCGGCCTCCGCTTCCCCGTCGCTGCGGCGTAGCACCGCCCGGATGCGGGCCAGGACCTCCTCGAGGCTGAACGGCTTGGTGACGTAGTCGTCTGCGCCGAGGACAAGCCCGGTGACCCGTTCTTGCACGGCGCCTCGTGCGGTCAGGAAAATGACCGGGACGCGGGTGCCGCCCGAGCGGATCCTACGGATCACCTCGAAACCGTCACCGTCGGGCAACATGACATCGAGCAGAATCAGGTCAGGCCTGACCGCAGCCGAGAGCCGCAGAGCTTCCACACCGCTGGCCGCGGTCACCACATCAAAGCCAGCGAATCGCAACGACCCGGATAGTAGCTCCAGGATCGTCGGCTCGTCGTCGACCACCAGCAACCGTGGCCCGCTGTTCGCCGACAGGGGCGCAGCATAATTTGTCGCGGAAGGCCTCATAGATTAAACGCTCACCACGTTAGCTGCAGGATTCCTGATTCCAGGCTGAGAAGCTCCTCCGCGTCCGAGTCGAGCGGCCCAGTTCATGACGCGCAGCTTATGATCGCGTTGCGGCCAGCTGTCAGCTTCCTGACGGGAGCCGTGGCCAGTGCCTGATCAGAGTGCGAGATCCTCGTTCCGGATGACGTGCATCACGGCGTTGATGAGCGCCAGGTGGGTGAAGGCCTGCGGGAAGTTGCCCAGGTGCCGGCCGGACCGCGGGTCGATCTCCTCGGCATACAGCAGCAGCGGGCTGGCGTGCGACAAGACCTTCTCGCACAGGTCGCGGGCCCGGCGGTGCTCGCCGATCTCCGACAGGGCCGAGACGAGCCAGAACGAGCAGATGGTGAAGGTCCCCTCTTCGCCGGAGAGCCCGTCGTCTGTCTCCTGCACCTGGTAACGCAGTACCAGACCTTCCTGGGTGAGCTCGTCGGCGATGGTGAGCACGGTCGCGCGGATCCGCGGATCATCCGCCGGCAGGAATCTGAGCAGCGGCATGAGTAGTACCGACGCATCGAGAGCCGTGGTGTCGTAGTGCTGGCAGAACACGCCCCGCTCGTCCAGCGCATTCGCGCAGATGTCGGCGTGGATCTCGTCGGCCGCCTTCTGCCACATGCGGGCGCTGTCGGCGTCCTCGCGGAGCCTGGCCAGCCGGGCCCCCCGGTCCGCCGCGACCCAGCACATCAGCTTCGACGAGGTGAAATGCCGCGGCTCGCCGCGGATTTCCCAGATGCCGCGGTCGGGCTCGCGCCAGTGCTCGAGGGCGTGCTCCACCTGGTGGCGCGCCATGTTCCAGACCCGCTCGCCGAGCCGGTCCCTGGATTTGGTGTGCAGGTACAGGGAGTCGAGCACGACACCCCACACGTCGTTCTGCTGCTGGGAGTACGCGGCGTTGCCAACGCGGACCGGCCTGGCGCCCTGATAGCCGCTCAGGTGGTCGAGAACCTGCTCGGTGAGGTCACATTCGCCGCTGACGCCGTACACAATCTGCAGGTCCCCGCGGTCGCGTTCGACCACGTCGGTGATGAAGGCGAAGTAGTCGTTGGCTTCCCACTCGAAGCCCAGGGTGTACAGGCCCCAGAGCGCGAACGTCGCGTCCCGGATCCAGGTGTAACGGTAATCCCAGTTCCGTTCGCCCCCGGGCGTCTCCGGCAGCGACGTGGTGGCGGCGGCCGCGATCGCGCCGGTCGGCGCGAAAGTGAGGCCCTTGAGCGTCAGGGCGCTGCGGGCCAGGTAGCTGCGCCAGCGGTGGTCAGGCAGATTTCCCCGGGCCAGCCAGTGCTGCCAATGGTGGGCGGTCCACACCAGCCGCTGGTAGGCGTCGTCGTAGTTCTCAGGCGGCGGGCGGCTGCCCCAGGACAAGGCGCAGAAGCGAACATCGCCTTCCTTGAGCAAGGTGTGGGCCCTGGCGCTCCGCCCTTCCAGCCCGATCCGGATGTCCGAGCTGAGGGTCAGCGTCAGGTCGCTGCCTTCGAGTTGGGCGGCGACCTGGTAGTACCCCCGGTCAGTATGTCTCCACCGTGCGTTGTGACGCCCGTAGTCGAATACGGGCTCACAATCCAGGGTCAGCTGCACCGTCCCGTGCACGCAGCGGACCGTCCGGAGCAGCATGTGCTCCGCGTCATAGTCGGTCGGGGGTCGGCTGTGCGTGGATCTTTCCGGCTGCTCGTGCCGCCACGGTCCTATCACCAGGCAATCCCGGACGATGACCCAACCCTCACCGCAGTCCCAGCTGGTCTCGAGAACCATCGTCCCGGGCAGGTACCGGCGGTCGGCCGGAACGGTCACGTCTTCGGGACCGAGCCGGAAGCTCCCGGCGTCCCGGTCCAGCATCGCGCCGAAGACAGACGGGCAGTCCAGGCGCGGGAGGCACATCCACTCGATGCCACCGCTCGGCGCGACCAGCGCCGTGACCTCACAGTCGGACAGGAACCCGTAGTCAGCTATCGGCGGAAACGGCGAGAACTCGGCGGCGGCACCCGCCACCTGCCCTGCCGACCGGCCGGTCCGCGCACTGCGCGGTAGCGCGTCATGGGTTGTCATCTGCCGGCCGCCCTGCATGGTGGCATGTCCATATCCTTGATCGAGTATTACACGGCACCTGAAAGCGACCTAGGGCGTGCCACGCCCTGATACCTCATGTGGCCTGGTCGCGAGTGCCTTCATCGCGAACGGGCGCGGCAGCGGCGCGCTCGTGCAGGTGCTGGCCGAGATCCCCGGCCATGGTGTGCAACGTGGCCGCCAGGTCGCCGAGCGCGGCGAGACCCGGCTCTTGCGCGAGGGCGGCGCAGGTCGCGGCCAGGCCATCGAGGCGTTCGTTGATGATCTTCCAGGCGGCTTCGCGGTAGGGCAGGACGAAGTAGGCGGGCCGGACGACTTCGAGGGTCGGACCCGCCGTGCGGCCGGGGTGCGAGGGGCCGACCGGCAGGGTGGTGAGAACTGGGTAGAGCACGCGCATCACCCAGTTCATCAGGTGCTTCGCCGTCCGGGCCAGGGTCTCGAGCTCGGCGGGCGTCTCGCCGTGATGAACGTAGTACCGGCTCAGGGTCTGCAGCATCACCTCATACAGACCGTTGCACAGGTCGGCCACCCGCGCCGTCAGGGGATCCTCGATCAGCGCTCCCGCCTGCACGTCAGGTGGCAGCCGGACGTACGCGGGCTCGACCGGTCGCGCCGGGTCGAAGCCCGGGTCGGCCGCCTGCTCGGCGAGGAAGTCCTCGAGGATCCCCACGAACCTGCCGAAGTGCGACTTGACCCAGTCGCCCCGCGCTCCTTCGCCCTGCTCCACGATCAGCTCGATCGCCCGGCTCGCGGAGGCCAGGTCGGTGACCGCGGTCAGTTCCTTCCACTCGAAGGTCGCGGTGACGGCCTGCGCGGCCGGCGGCCCGATGAAGACGGCGTCCTCGCCGTAGCGGTCGCACAACCGGGCGAGCCCGGCCTCGATTCCCCGGTAGAGGTGGCCCACCGTCTGCCATGGCTCGGGCACCGCGACGGCCGGCTGGCCGATGACGGTCAGCGGCTGGATGTCCGGCAGCGCGGCGAACCCCTCGGCGTCATCGAGCGTCATTCCCTCGGGCCGCTCCAGATACATGAAGTGGCGCAGCGCCCGCTCACCGAACGGCAGCAGCGCGATCTGGACTCCGGGCGGATACCAGCGCGACAGGATAGGCAGGTTGGGCCGCTCGAAATGGGGCGCGGCGCCGATCGCGGTCAAGATGTTGGTGGCCAGCGCCAGGTGCAGCATCTCCTGCTTGATGACGTCGATGAGGGTGGCCTCCCAGGCCTGCACCCGGGCCAGCTGTTCAGCTGTGAGGCCCTCATCAACGCTGCGCTTGAGCGAGAACTGCGCGTACAGGTACTCGCACATGAGGCCGTGCTCGATCTCGCAGGCTTCGCCGAGGAGGTAGACAAGCTCTTCCCGGCTCTCGACCTGCAACGGCGACTCGGCGGTCAACGCGGCCTCCATTCACAGCCTGCTCAGAATCTCCACCAGGGTATTTCGAGCCCTTCCCCCGGGGCCGCCCGGCCGGCCGGGATACGGCGCGTGCTCATCCTGCTACAGGAGCGGTTTTCAGTGCGTTCGGTACTGGATCTTTCCGATCTTTCCTTCCTAACGCTACGAGCAGCCGCTGCCGGCGACAGATCCGGCGACGATCCGCACGGTCACCGAACGCTCACGACGGTACGGGCCGCCAGCCGCGTGACCGCGCTCCCCGGTGCCTGGCGCCGGGTACTCTGAGGCGGCTGTTCGGCACCTGCCCACGAGGAAAGCGGATTCCGAGGGGTGATAGGGGTGAGCATGATGCGCAGGCGGAGGCGCTGGAGGTGGCTGATGCGGCGGGGAGGCCTCGATGCCAACCCGCTGCGGCGCGGCATCGACCGGGCCGAGGCCTGGATCCGGCTCAGCGTCGTGGTTCTGTTCCTGGTCGCCGGCCCGCTCGCGGCGATCGCCGTGGGCCACTGGGCCAGCGACTCGGGGGCCGCCGCGGCCCGGGCCCAGGCTGCGGCCGAGCACCGGATACGGGCGGTCCTGCTCAGCAACGCGCCAGCCGCCACCAGCTACCCGGTCGTCGGCAGTTCCGTGGACGCCTGGGTGCGGGCACGCTGGACCGCTCCCGACGGAACCCTCCGCGCGGGTGCCGTGCAGGCGGCCGCCGGGGCCCGGGCCGGGAGCATCGTGATCGTCTGGAGCGATGCCTCCGGCACGCTGGCCGGCCCGCCCATCGGGCCTGCGCAGATCCTCAGCCGCGTCATCACCTTCGTCACGGTCACCTCCGCGGCCCTGGCTATTTTTCTGCTGAGCGTCCTCTGGCTGACCCGCCGCGCGCTCGACCGCCGTCGGCTCGCCGCCTGGGAGACGGGCTGGACCGCGGTAGGACCGCATTGGAGCCGGCGGCACTGACCGTGGTGGCTAGCCGGCCTCGTGGCCCGGCTGTTCCCGGCGGTCGGCATCTCGGAAACGGCTGTGGCTCCGTCCGGTCGCCGATATCGTGGAGGTTGAGACGTTTGGTAGCCTATCGACGGTGTGATGCGGGTCCAGATTGGCTGATATGCAAGCGGGAAACGGGGCGAAGTGCCTTCTGCGGATCTGAGAACGGATGTGCCGCACTCGGCGCGGATCTATGACTATCTGCTCGGCGGCAAGGACAACTTCGCCGCCGATCGCGCGGCGGCTGCGGAGATTACGAAGAACTGGCCGAACCTTTCGATATCTATGCGGGCCAACCGGCACTTCATGCGCCGCATGACGAGGTACCTCGCCGCGGAACAGGGCATCCGCCAGTTCCTGGACATCGGGACCGGGCTTCCCACCGCCCCCAATCTGCATCAGGTTGCCCAGGAGGTCGCTCCGGAATCGCGGATCCTATACGTCGACAACGACCCCATCGTGCTCGCGCACGCACGCGCGCTACTGAGGAGCAGCCCCCGGGGCAAGACCGGTTATATCGATGCCGACCTGCGTAACGTCGAGGGAATCCTCCATGCGAGACAGACGAGGGAAACCCTCGATCTGAGCCAGCCGATCGCCCTGACCCTCATCGCGATCCTGCAGTTCATCACCGACGACGAGGCCGCACGCGACATCATCGACCGGTTCATGCAACCCTTGCCGCCGGGCAGCATCCTGGCCCTGTCGACCGTCACCGCCGAGAGCGCGCCCGAGGAAGTGAACGCGGGTGTAGCGGCGTACAACGCCCGCGGCATCACCACGAGATCACGCACCAGGCTGTAGGTCGAGCGGTTCTTCGACGGCCTCGACATGATCGAGCCCGGAGTGACCCTGGTGAATCACTGGGACCTGGCCGGAGCGGTCCCCGACGCCCACGTCCACATGTACGGGGGCGCGGGCGTCAAACCCTGACGCCCTCATCAAGGCGGCAACTGGGTCTAACCTGGGCTATCAGGAGGCCGCGTCGAAATGCTGCACGTGTCTCTCTTGGGGGAGCAGGCAATTACCGACGACGTGACCGGCGGGGTCCGGACACGTTCGTCGCGCGCGGTTGCCCTCGTCGCCTTCCTGGTCATCCATGCCGGGTCGCCCCAGGCTCGGCAGCGCATCGCCGGGCTGTTCTGGCCGGACTCGACGGACGCGCAGGCGCTGACCAATCTGCGCCGCGAGCTATATCACCTGCGTCACGTTCTGGGCTCCGAGCCTTCACTCGTCGTGACGCCCAGGGATCTGTCCTGGCGTGACACCGAGACCTGCCGCGTCGACATGCGCATCTTCGACGTCGAGCGCGAGGCTGCCCGGGCGGCGGCGGCGGCCGATGATGACGAGGGGGTTCTCGTCCACGCTGCCCGGGCCATCGCCCAGTACCAGGGCGATCTGCTGCCCGGCGGGTACGACGACTGGCTGCTCGACGCGAGGGCCGAACTCGAGCGCCAGTGTGTGGGCTTGTGCGACCTGGTTTGTACGGCGCGCACGCGAACGGGTGACCTGGCCGGAGCGGTGGATGTCGCCCGCCGCCGGGTCCAGTTGCAGCCGCTGGAAGAGATCGGCTACCGCACCCTGATGCAACTGCAGGCCGACATGGGCGATCGCGCCGGTGCCGTGAGCACGTACCACCACTGCGCATCGGTCCTGGAGCGTGAACTTGGCGTCACTCCGGACCCGGCAACGCGACAGACACTCGAGCGCTTGATGGCTCGCGTAGACACGGCCGGGGCCAGGCTGCCGACGATCGGGCCTGCCGCCGGTCGCTCGGGGATCGCCGCAGCCGGGCTCGTCGGCCGTTCCGCGGAGCTCGCCCTGCTCCAAGACCTGTGGCGGACCGCCGCAGCGGGCTGCCCGAGCCTGGTGCTCGTCGAGGGCGGCGCCGGCGTCGGGAAAACGCGTCTGGTGGCCGAGGTCGCCGAGATGGCGCGGCTGCAAGGCGCGGTGGTGGCTAGTACCCAGTGCTTCGGGACATGGGGGCGGGTGGCGCTGGCGCCGGTAGCGGACTGGCTGCGGAACCCGGCCGTCCAGTCGGCGGCGGCGACGCTCGACCCGGCCTGGCGCGCCGAAGTTGACCGGCTGGTGCCGTCGGGTAAGAGCCGCGAGAAGACTGGGGGCGGCTCGAGGGTCGTGGTCGACGCCTGGCAACGCCACCGTTTCTTCGAGGGCCTGGCGCGCGCACTGATCGGGGTCGGCCGTCCGATGCTGCTGGTCTTGGACAATATGCAATGGTGCGACCAGGAGACGCTGGCCTTCCTCACGTTCTGCCTGGGACTGGCCCCCGGCGCTCCGGTCCTGGTGGCCGGGACCCTGCGCAACGACAACCTCGACGAAGACCCCGAACTCGCGGACTGGACCGTCCGGATGCGGGCCACCGGCCTGCTCACCGAGCTTTCCCTCAGCCCGCTGGAGGTCACCGACACGGCCAGCCTCGCCGAGGCGATCTCCGGGAGGCCCCTCCCCGAGGCCGACGCGAACCTGCTCCAGGCGACGACGGGAGGTTTCCCGTTGTTCGTCATCGAGGCCGTACGCAGCAGCGTCGATCTTGGCGGCCCGCTGCCGGCCGGTGATCTCACGACGGTGCTGCGCAATCGTCTCGGGCAGGCCACCCCAGCGGCCCGGGAGGTGGCCGGCCTCGCGGCGGCGGTGGGGACGACCTTCACCCTCGATCTGCTCACGGAGGCAAGCGACCTCGAGGCCGGCATCGTGGTCGGGGCAGTGGACGAGCTGTGGCGGCGCAGGATCATGCGCGAGTTCCGGGAAGGCTACGCCTTCTCCCACGACCTTCTTCGCGAAACGGCATACAAGCAGCTCAGCCCGCCGAATCGCTGGCTGCTGCACCGCCGCATCGCCCAAGGTCTCGAGCTGCTCCATGCCGACGACACGGACATGGTCTCGGCTCTGCTCGCGGAGCAGTATGCCCGCGGCGGGCGACCCGAGCGAGCGGCGGCCTACTACCGGCGCGCAGCCGAGGTCGCAGCGGGCATGTTTGCCCATGCCGAGGCGATCCGGCTGCACAAGGAAGCGCTGTCTATCGTGCGCCACCTGCCTGAGGGGAGAGACAGGGACCGGCAGGAGCTGGCCGTCCTCGAAGCCATGGCGGCACCGCTCAACGCCAGATACGGTTACTCGTCCCCAGAGCTGCAGCAGGCGCTCGAGCGCTCGATCGCCCTCGCGGAATCACTGGGCCGCAAAGACTCCACGCTCACCGGGCTGGTCGCGCTCTGGACATCGCGGTTCGTCCAGGGGCGCACTACCGATGGGTACCAGACGGCCACTCGCGCGCTGACCCTGGTCGACCCAGACTCCGAGCTGAGCGGCCCGGCTCATTTCGCCTTCGGCGGGTCGGCCGTCACTCTCGGAAAGCCCGCGGAGGCAGTGCGTCACCTCGAGCTCGCCGCCAAGCTGGCCAGCGGTGCCCCCTCGCTGAGTGTCGGCAGTCGGCCCGACGTGCACAGCACGGCCTGGGCAGCACATGCCCACTGGCTGCTGGGCCACGACGACGGGGCCCTGTCCAGCTGCCACGACGCCATCAGGCTGGCCCGGGCGATCGACCACCCGTACAGCCTGGCCGTGGCCCTGGCCTACGGCGCTATCACCCACCAGATGCGCCATGACATGCCCGAGCTGAGCGACACCGTCGATGAACTGCGCGAGCTGTGCGAGCGGTACGGTTTCGCCTACTACCGCGAGTGGCGGCTGATTCTCGACGGCTGGTCCCGAGCGGACGCGTCGGGAATCGACCTCGCCCGGCGGGGCATCGACAACCTCAAGTCGGCGGGCTCGTTCGCCCGCATGCCGTACTGGCTGTCGCTGCTGGCCGACCTGTCGGCACGAGACAACCGCCTCGATGATGCCCGAGCGACCCTCGACGCCGCCCTCGTCGGCGGGCAGGCCCGGGACGACCTGTGGTGGCTGCCCGAGGTGATGCGGATGCGCGCTGCCTACGACGAGCAAGAGGCGGCCGCCATCTCGCGGCTACGCTCCGCCGCGCGGCTGGCGTCGGCCCACGGCAGTGTCGCCCTGCTCCGGCGCTGCGAGTGTGACCTCGCCGAGCGAGGCGTTCGTCTCTCGACGGCCGACGTTCTCCCGATTGCCTGAACCGGCCGCGCACGCACGAACGCTGCGCGAACGCTGCAGGCCCTAACGTCGGTGTGCCATGAACGTCGAGCGACACACTCCAGGGGGAACCTCATGACCGCTACATCAGCTGGCATTGCCACCACGCCGTATGAGAATCTGGCTGCCGTCTTGCGCGGCAGCCTGATCACGCCGGGAGATCCGGGCTATGACGAGGCGCGCGCCGTCTACAACGCGATGATCGACAAGCGGCCGGCGGCGGTCGCGCGCTGCCGGGATGTGGCCGATGTGATCGCGTGCGTGCGTTTCGGCCGCGAGCACGGCGTCGAGCTGGCGGTGCGGGGCGGTGGCCACAACGCGGGCGGCCTGGGGGTGTGGGATGACGCGCTGGTGATTGATCTTTCGCTGCTGCGCAGTACCACGGTCAGCCCGGGCAATCACACCGTCCGCGCCGACGCCGGATGCACCTGGGGAGACATCGACCACGCGACCGTCGGGTTCGGGATGGCCACCCCGTCGGGCTTCATCGCGTCCACCGGTGTGGGTGGCCTGACGCTGGGGGGTGGCATCGGCTACCTGTCCCGGCGGTTCGGGCTGACCGTCGATAACCTGCTGGCCGCCGACGTGGTGCTGGCTGACGGCACGTTCGTCACGGCCAGCGAGGACTCGCACGGTGACTTGTTCTGGGCGTTGCGGGGTGGCGGCGGGAACTTCGGCGTGGTCACCTCGTTCACGTTCCGCTGCCACGACATCGGCGAGAACGGGGTGATCATCGGCGGGCCGGTGCTGTACGACTTCGCTGATACCGCTGAGGTGATGCGCTGGTACCGGGAGCTGCTGCCCTCGCTGCCCGAAGAGCTGAGCGGCTGGATCGGGCTGATCACCATCCCGCCCGCGCCGCCGTTCCCCGAACAGCTGTGGGGCCGCAAGTCGTGCGTGATCGTCTGGTGCTACACCGGCCCGCACGACCGCGCGGACGAGGTGCTCGCGCCGGTCCGCAGCTACGGGTCGCCGCTGCTGGCCGGCGTGCAGCCGATGCCGTTCACCGTGCTGCAGAGCGCGTTCGACGGCCTGTACCCGGCCGGGCTGCAGTGGTACTGGCGGGCGGACTTCTTCCACGAGATCTCCGACGCCGCGATCGAGGTGCACCGCACGTACGGCGCGCAGCTGCCGACCGGCCACTCCACCATGCACATGTACCCCATCGACGGCGCCGCCAGCCGGGTGCCCGCCGGCGCGACCGCCTTCGCCTACCGCGACGGCGGCTGGGCCGGCGTCATCGTCGGCGTGGACCCGGACCCCGCCAACGCCGGCCTGATCTCGCAATGGGCCCGCGACTACTGGCAGGACCTGCACCCGACCTCAGCCGGCGGCGCCTACGTCAACTTCCTGATGAACGACGAGGGCCAGGACCGGGTCAAGGCGTCCTACCGCGGCAACTACCACCGGCTCACCCAGATCAAAGACCGCTACGACCCCCACAACACCTTCCACATCAACCAGAACATCCACCCCACCACCACGCCCACCCCCTAGGCCTGAGCGCCACCGGTACCGCGCCGATCCCGGTCAGCGCGGTACCGGTGGCGCCATGCGCGCCCTGGCCGGCCAGCCGTTGGCAGCGTGATCAAGGAAATCGGGATGGCGGGCCAGTGCCTGGCTGGCGCGTAGCGACGTCACCGCCTTGAGAACCATCTCCGCGTACTCGGCGACGGGGTCGGAGTCGAGGACGATCGCGCCGCCCGCGCCCAACCGCCATTCGCTATCGGCTAGCACTGCGGTACGGATCACGATGTTGAGGTCGGCGGTCTGATTGCAGCCGAGGAATCCGATCGCCCCTGAGTAGACTCCCCGTGCCTCGGTCTCCAGAGAGTCGATGATCTCCAGGGTGCGGAGCTTTGGTGCGCCGGTCATCGAACCGCCCGGGAAGCACGCCCGGACGCAGTCGATGACGCTCGCGTCTCCGCGCAGGCGGCCGCGGACGGTGGAGACGAGCTGATGCGCCGTCTCGTAGCTCTCGGTGGCCATCAGCCGGGGCACATGCACGCTGCCGACCTCGCAAACCCGGCCCAGGTCGTTGCGGATCAAGTCGACGATCATCAGGTTCTCCGCGCGCGTCTTCGCGCTCGCAGTGAGCTCAGCCCGCAGCCTCTCGTCCTCGGCCGGAGTGTGCCCGCGCCGCTCGGTGCCCTTGATCGGCTTGCTCTCGACTATCCGGGTGCGGTCGACGCGCAGGAAGCGCTCGGGCGACGAGCATGCCACGATCACCCCGTCCAGCTTGAGGTAGGCCCCATAGGGCGCCGGGTTCACCCGGCGGAGTCTCCGGTAGAAGGAATAGCCGTCTTCGGTCGCCGGCATCCGCACCGAGTTGGTCAGGCAGATTTCGTAACTCTCCCCAGCGAGCAGCTTTCGCTTGCAGGCCGCGATGTCGGCGAGATACTGGTCGCGGTCCCGGACCAGCAGGCCATTGACGGCCTCCTCGGCGACATCCGCCGGGCCCCGCGAAAGGTCCGGCAGTTCCGGCCGCAGAGCCTCCAGGGTCGCGGTCGTCCGGATCAGCCACGCCTGCGCGGCGGATTCGGTGCGCGGTGTGGTGTCGTCCAGCGCGAGCAGGTAGGTCTTGCCCTCCTCATGGTCTACAGCGATCATGCGGTCAGCGAAGATCCACATCGCATCGGGGGTGTCGGCCCGGTGCGCGTTGGGCGATCCGCAGTCGGCTTTCAGTTCGTAGCCGAAGTAGCCCGCGTATCCGCACTGGAAGTCGAACGGGAGCGCCGGGCCATCGACGGATCTGCTGGCCAGCGCATGTTCGAGGTAGTCGAATATGGTGCCGGGTACCCGGGTGGTCCCCGATGCGGTGTGCACCGCTACCGCCCGCTCATCCACGCGGTACGCTGCCGTCTCGGCTAGCGGCCCAGTGGCGTCGCCCAAGAACGAGAACCGTGCCAGCCCGGGCTCCGCACGGGCGCTATCCAGCCAGAAGGCCACCCGGGACGATGCGAACAGCCTGGTGAACGCGGCTTCGGTGTCCACCGCGTGGTCAAGCACCCGAACCTGCAGCCGGTAGCTGGCCGGGCGAGCGGCTGGAACAGGTGCTGAGGCGGGCCGGGGGACTGGCTCCCACGATCCCGCAGGCCGCCCCGGGACTGGCTCCCACGATCTCGCGGGCCGCCCGGGCATCGGTGCCAGGTGCGCCGGCTGCTCGCGCCCGGCCAGGAACCTCGCCGTCAGGTTCTTGAAGTTGACCATGAACTCGGCGCCGAAATGGGTGGCCACGGACTCCGGGTGGAACTGCACCCCCCACAGCGGCCGAGACCGGTGGCGCAACGCCATCACGACGCCGTCCTCGGCCCACGCGATTGGCTCGAGCGCGCCCGGCAAGTTCTCCGGCACGCACAGCGAGTGATAGCGCACGGCCACGAAGTCCTGCGGGATTCCTTCGAACAGGACATCACCGTTATGCCGCACCCGTGTCAGGTGCCCGTGCCGGGCCCGAGGCGCAGGCGACACAATCGCCCCCTCGCCGGCCGCGATCCCCTGATGCCCCAGGCAGACGCCGAGGACAGGAATGCCTGACCGCGCGATAACGTCTGCGGAGATTCCGAAGTCGCGCTGTTCGCCCGGATGCCCTGGCCCGGGTGAAATAACGACGTTGTCGAAGTAATCAAGCCACTCCGGCACCAGCGCGGATGAATTTGTCATCACTACCGGCTCGGCGCCGTTGACCGTTGCGATCAGCTGAAACAGGTTGTACGTGTAAGAGTCATAGTTGTCTATTAGCAGCGTACGAATCGCCTGCGTCTGCCTCCCGCTCACTGTCATCCCCCAGCGGTGGTAACTTCGGCATCCCGGAAATATCGACGCTGCGTCGGCAGGCCGCCGAGGAATGTCGTCAGGCGTCCGCTGCGCGTCCAGCTTCTCACACAGCCGGATGACCTCCTCTGCGCTGGCTCCGGGCCCGATCTTGCAGGCGACCGGGTTCGCCACCGAGGCGCTCCCCGAGCACCGAGTTCCTGCACGGCTTCGGCGGCTGATTTCGGGATCCTTGGCCAGCCAGGATGATGCCCTTCACGCGGGCAGGCCGAAAGACGTACGATTCAGCACGCCCACGAACCTGCCCACCGCGGCAGAGAATGCATGGTCGGCCCGTGAACGAGAGTCTGCTGCTGGTCGAGGACGACGCATCAATCGGCGAGATCGCCTCAATCGGTCTGAAGGCCGGCGGCTACCGGGTGGCGACCGCAGTCGACGGGCGGGAGGCGCTGGCCAGGCTCCGGGCCGAGTCGTTCGATGCGGTGATCCTCGACGTCATGCTGCCGTCCCTCGACGGGTTCGAGGTATGCCGGGAGGTGCGGAAGTTCAGCCAGGTCCCGATCGTGATGCTGACGGCCAGGACCGACACAATCGACGTGGTGGTGGGCCTGGAGTCCGGCGCCGACGACTATGTCACCAAGCCCTTCGAGATGGCGGAGTTGACGGCCCGGGTGCGGGCCGTGCTCAGGCGCGCCTCAGCCCCAGCCGGACAAGCCGCCATCTCAGTCGGAGACGTCGAGATCGATCCGGCGGCCTTCACCGCGCGCAAAGGCGGCGTCGAGCTGGCGCTCACCGCCACCGAGTTCCGGCTTCTGCTGGAGATGGCTAGTCGACCGGGTCAGGTGTTCACCCGGGAACTGCTCCTACAGCGCGTGTGGGATTACAACTACCTGGCGGAGTCCCACCTGGTGGACGTGGCGATCCAGCGCCTGCGGGCCAAGGTCGAAGACGATCCATCCCGCCCCCGGCTGGTCAAGACGGTCCGTGGAGTGGGCTATCGCGTGGACCGGACCTGATGCGATGCCCCGTCGGCTGATGTGGGCGGGTGGGCTTCGTCGGCGACTGGTTGTCGCGTTCGTCCTGGTAGCAGGGCTATCAGCCGGTGCGCTGGCTGTGGGCTCCTACTTCCTGGTGCGCGAAGCCCGCCTCCAGGGCTCCCGCGACCTCGCGCAGGCCGAAGCCCGGGTCGACCTGAACCTGGCCTTCGGCATCAAGGCCGCCAGCGACACGCTTGATCCGAACGGCTTTGTGCAGGGATACGAGCAGCGGGGGGTCCACGTCGTCCTGCTCTTCCCGGGCCACCGGAGTGTCCCGTCAGATCCGCAGATCGACCCGCCCATTCCAGTGGGCCTTCAGCGCCTGGTCCGCGAGGGCCAGCTGGCCTATGAGCGGATGCAGGTCGCGGGCGTTCCGTACCTCGTGGTCGCGGGGAAAGCGCCGAACTCGGATGGGCAGATGTACTTCTTCTTCTCGGAAAGCGGTATCGGGCAGTACCTGGCCCAGCTGAGGAATGCGTTGTTCGCCGCGTGGGCCGCCGTGATCCTGCTGGCCGGGCTGGTCGGGCAGATCCTGGCCCGGCGGACACTGGAGCCGGTGGCCAGGGCCAGCGCAGCCGCCCGGTCGATGGCCGATGGCCAGCTAGCGACCCGCCTGCCGGTTATGGCGCGGGATGAGTTCGGCGTCTGGGCGGCCTCCTTCAACGAAATGGCCGACACCCTGCAAGCGAAGATCGCCGCGCTATCGGCGGCCGAGGCTCGTGAGCGCCGGTTCACCTCGGACGTGGCCCATGAACTGCGGACCCCGCTCACTGCCCTGGTCGCTGAGGCTTCCGTGCTGCGGGGTTACCTCGACCGCATGCCCGGTGAGGCCCGCCGTCCCACCGAGTTGCTGATCGGGGATGTGACCAGACTCCGGACGCTGGCGGACGAGCTGATGGAGATTTCCAGGCTGGACGCAGGCCAGGAATCGGTCCAGAAGCAGGTAATCGACGTCCGGTCGGTGGTGGCCGCGATGCTCAGGATCAGGGGATGGGAAGATCGCGTCGAACTCGGCGGAGAACAGCTCATGGTGTTCACGGACCCCCGGCGGCTCGAACGGATCGTGGTGAACCTGGTGGGCAACGCGCTAGAACATGGCGGGCCTGGCGTCCGGGTCCTGGCCGCGAGGAACGGTGTCCACACCTTCATCGAAGTGACCGACGCTGGTCCGGGCATCGCCCCCGAGCACTTGCCCCATGTTTTCGAGCGTTTTTACAAGGCCGATTCCTCTCGCGCGGGCTCGGGCAGCGGGCTAGGCCTGGCCATCGCCCAGGAAAACGCCAGGCTGCTCGGCGGCGAGATCCAGGTGCGCCGTGACATGGCCATCGGGTCGCAGTTTCGGCTGATCCTGCCGCTTCCCGTCGCTACTTTGATCGTCGGGATCGGGCTGCTGACCGCGGCCTGCGGGACCGGGTCAGCAGCCTCGCTCGGCCCGGCTCCCACCGGCCCCGCACCTACGGCCGACTCCCCACCGGTCGGCACAGGCGCGAGCCCTGCCGTCTCCGCGAGCACCCCCGCGCACCCGGCCAGCGGCCCGGGGCCGTCGCCAGGCGATGCCTCCTCATCGGCATCTTCTGCTGGCATTGAGATCTGGCTAACCCGTTCTGGCCAGCTCTTCGTTACCCAGCGCGTCGAGCCGTCCAGCACGGCGATCGGCCGGACCGCTCTGGACGCCATGCTCAGCGGTCCGACCGCGGCCGAGCAGAGCGCGGGGGTTCGGTCGGCAATTCCGGCGGGCACCAGGCTGCTGAGCCTACGAATCGGGAACGGCACAGCCACGGTCGACCTCAGCTCTGAGTTCGAGTCCGCGGCGACTGCCTCGACCATGCCACCTCGGCTAGCCCAGGTCATTTATACGGTCACGCAGTTCTCGACCGCGACGAAGGTGCGGTTCGAGATCGACGGCCAGGCCCGTACGGTCGTCGGCGGCGTTCCCGTGCAGAGCCCTCAGACCCGCGCGATGTACGGCTCGTACCTTCCCGCCATCACTGTGGTGAACCCCACCATCGGCGAGCGGCTGTCGAGCCCGGTCTCTGTGTCCGGTACCGCCGATGTGTTCGAGGCTGTGGTGAGCCTGCGTATCCTCGACGCCGCCGGAAACGAGATCGCCCGGACGTTCACCAACGCGACGTGTGGCACGGGGTGCCGCGGCGACTACTCGAGAACGGTGCCTTACTCGGTCACCCACGCCGAGGCCGGCACCATCGAAGTGTTCGAGATCTCGGCCAAGGACGGATCGCCGGTCAATGTGCAATCGATCCCGGTGACGCTCCTGCCGTAGCCGGGCGCACTATCCGATGGACGGGCCGGCCCGGCTACCGTGGGCCGGCCTAGTCGAGGCCGTCGCGGTCGGCCCATTCCAGGAGGGTGTCCAGCGAGTAGGCGTCGTCGTCGATGCCCTGGTGCAGGTCGCCGAGCTTGGCGAAACGGTCGGGCACGGTAGCGATGGTGCACTGGCGCGGCTCGACGTCGTCGATCTCGTCCCAGGTGATCGGGGTGGACACGGTCGCCTCCGGCACGCCGCGCACCGAGTACGCGCTGGCGATCGTGTGGTCGCGGGCGTTCTGGTTGTAGTCGACGAACAGCTTGGCTGGGTCGCGGTCCTTGCGCCACCAGGTGGTCGTCACCTCGTCCGGCGCACGGCGTTCGACCTCCAGGGCGAATGCGAGCGCGGCCCGCCGCACCTCGGCGAAGCCCCACCGTGGCTCGATCCGGACGTAGATGTGCAGGCCGTTGCCGCCGGAGGTCTTCGGCCACCCGACCGCGCCGAGTTCGCCGAGTATCTCGCGGGTGATGTGGGCGACCCGGCGCACCACGGCGAACTCGCAGTCCGGCCCGGGATCCAGGTCGATGCGCCACTCGTCCGGCCGTTCGGTGTCAGCCCGCCGCGAGTTCCACGGATGGAACTCCACCGTCGACATCTGGACGGCCCACACCACGCTGGCCAGTTCGGTAACGCACAGTTCGTACGCATGCCGGCCATAGCGGGGGAAGTCCACCCGCACCGTCTCCAGCCACGGCGGCGCACCGCCCGGGACCCGCTTCTGGTGCACCTTCTCGCCGGCCACTCCGGACGGGAAGCGATGCATCATGCACGGCCGCTCGCGCAGCGCGCGCACGATGCCATCACCGACCGACAGGTAGTAGCGGACGAGGTCAAGCTTGGTCTCACCGCGCGCCGGGAAATACACCCGGCCCGGATTGGAGATACGGACCGTCCGGTTCCCGACCTCGATCTCCACGTCTTCTGTGGCCATACGCAGAAGCTAACCGCACCCGTTCTGGGCTCAGTCACGCCGGCCGGTCAGGGCCAGGCTCGCGCCGATGCCGATCATGACCACGCCGCCGGTGCCGCCGATCAGTTCAAGGCGCCGCGGCGACCGGGCCAGCCACGAGCGAGCCGTCCCCGCGGCCAGGGCCCAGGTGCTGTCGTACAGCATGGCGATGGCCATGAACATCGCTCCCAGCAGCAGCATCTGCAGCGGCACGTGGCCGGCGGCGCGGTCCGCGAACTGGGGCAGCACAGCGGCGAAGAACACGATGGACTTGGGATTGGTCAAGCCGACCACGAATCCATCCCGCAGGATCCGGCGGATCGTCTTCCTCTGGGCCGCGGCGTCCAGGGACGCCACCATGGCCCGGCGGTGCCGGATCGCCTGCACGCCCAGGTAGACCAGATACGCCGCGCCCGCCAGCTTGATGATGCTGAATACCGCCACCGAGCGCTGGACCACCGTGCCGATGCCCAACGCCACGGCGGGGACCTGGGCATAAACCCCGACCTGCCCGCCCACGGCCGTACCGACACCCGCCGCCCGCCCGAGGCTCATGGAACGGCTGACGACGAACAGCACGTTAGGGCCCGGAACAGCAATGAGGACAATGGAGATCAGCGCGAACGCCAACAAATGCCCGGTGGGAAGCACAACCCCACCCTAGTCGGCCAGGGTGGCAAGACCGTCGGCGCGGGGACGGCCACCGCCCTCCTCGGCTAAGACCGCCGTCCCGGCCAAGGAGGTCACGTGGTCCTCCTGGGATAACGAGTTCCCAGGAGGACCGCGTGGATCTCATGAACCCTGCGAATATCACCGCGACGGCCGCGCAGCACGCGAGCCCAGTGGTACGATATCTAGTACCACTTGGAGGATGTTATGGCCATCACCGCCAGCGAAGCACGTAAGAACCTCTTCCCGCTCATCGAGCAGGTCAACAACGACCGCACGCCAGTGGAGATCATGTCCAAGCACGGCGCTGCCGTGTTGATCTCACTGGCCGACTACGAGGCGTTGGAAGAAACCGCCCACCTCCTGCGCGCCCCGGCGAACGCCCGACGGCTCCTCGAAAGCCTGGCCCAGGCCCAGCAGGGCGAGCGGGAAGAACATCCGCTCTCGCGATGAGGCTCGTCTTCACTCCTAACGGCTGGAACGACTACACGTACTGGTTAACCGCTGACCGGACGATCCTCAAACGGATCAACAGGCTTATCGAAGACGTGCTGCGTGACCCCTTCGAGGGAATCGGCAAACCGGAACCACTGCGCCATGCCCTCACCGGGGCGTGGTCACGGCGCATCAGCGAAGAACACCGGCTCGTCTACCTCGTCGATGGCGAGGACATCGTCGTCCTCCAAGTCCGCTACCACTACTCGTGACCCTCAGCCCCAGCGTGGCGGGGACAGTGAGACCTGCGGCGCAAAGGCCCGCGCCGTGATCTCGCCCAGGCGCCTTGCGCGAGGGCTGGCCAGCGGTGCTGCGTCCTTGCGGCGCATCAGGCCCACGTATGGCAGGGGGGCGACGGGCAACTGCTGCTTCCAGAGGATGATCTTCTCGATGTCCGCCCAAGGGATAAGGCGGGTCTGCGCCCGGTAGCGCGGAGGCATCCCGCCGAGAGTGACGCCGCTGGCGTCCACTCTGAAGGCGACCCGGTGGGTGCAGATGACACCCAGGAAGAACGACGCGCCGCCGCCGAAGAAGACGATGACGAAGATCCGCATTGCCAGCGACATCCCCGGCAGCGCGACCGCAAGGACCGTGAACGCGAGCCCGGCGATGATAACCAGCCCGGTACGGCGGTTCCAGCCATAGCGTGCCTCATAGACGAAGGGCTCGGACGGCATGCCACCGATGATCCCAAAGGCTAGCGTGAGTGCCCAGGCCGTTTCCGGGCAATCTTTCATCGTGGCCGCCCTGCTTGGAGGCAGAGAGGGTGACGCGGCGTCGCCGTGTGAGCGAGCGGCCCGGTCGCACCGCGCCGACCGGCGTTACCATGACAACAGTCACTTTCTTGAGGAGTCAGCCGAGATGACCCGGGCCGTGCACGTGCCGTATACCGTCGAGCAGGACGAAGACGGCGTGTGGTGTGCTCATGCTCAACTCCGCCCGGG
>WNFG01001264.1_pt1 | contig 21289 bp, 22 predicted proteins | sample 5400431 | NCBI WGS metagenome assembly WNFG01 (sample SAMN13153346, study PRJNA577476) | soil metagenome | isolation source: 120 cm saprolite under Douglas fir tree site 2 hole 3 replicate 2 | place: USA:California | collected 2015-04-18 | reverse complement strand
CGCAGCCGTGAGGGCCAGTCTTTCTGGATCGAGGACGGCGGCATGGCGCCGGTTTTCAAACACCATATGGTGGCAACCCGGGCGGGAGGTAAGAGTCATCCTTACGAAGATCTTATCGGGTGGTTGCAGAAAGAACTGCAAGCGGAGGATCCCCTGGAGAAGATTATGCCTTGGTTCGCACAGGGAGTTGACGCCGGAGATGCCGAGTTCGCCTTGCAGCGGCCCTGGTTTTTCTTAGGCAGGAAACGCCTCGGCTTGAACTGGGACATCACAAATTCACTGTCGGTCTTCAACGCCGTCATCAACACCCACAAAGAGCTCACGCAAAAGACGGGAGGCCACCCGTTGATTTCGCCTTTCTGGAAAGAGAGTCTGATTACCCCGCATCCCCTTGGGGGATGTAACATCGGCAATTCCACGCAAGATGGCGTTGTTGACCATACGGGCCAGGTATTTGGATATGAGAACCTGTATGTGATTGATGGCTCCATGATTCCTACACCCCTCGGCGTGAATCCGTCACGAACAATCGGAGCTCTGGCGGAACGTTGTGCAGCCCTGATTGTGCAGGTGTGAAACGTCATCGGATGTCAACAGAAGCTTGGTAAACTGATCGACGAAACGATTCTGGTCTCAGACATCCACCCGGATTTTTGGAGTGAGCTTTTGGAACAGCAAAGAGGATGCCGAACGCTACCACCGCGAGCAATATCGCCAGATACGCGAAATGCTCAAACACTTGCTGGAGACCTCTCATCCGGACGTTCGACGTCCGCAGCTCGACCACTCACCGGATCGTTGATGGGAGCACTCTGCCACACTTGGACTCTGCGTCTAGTTACTACTTAGAATTTGTTTATGAAACCAGAACAAGGGCAGGAAATTCTTGGCTTGGCACGGCGCGTTTGCGCTTGTGGACGGGGGATTTCCTTGGATGATTCCTTCGGTGATCGTATAGCAGTCGAAGGCGGCTGTCTCGCACTTCCTGGGCTTCGCGGAGCGCGAAGACTTTCTCGCGTACCGAAATGAATCTTTCCCGCACAACCGCACGAATTCCTTCGATAGCACGGTCGCACTCGCTTTCTAGTCTTTGACATTCGCGACAGTCAAACATCAGCGCTGCTCGATTTCTCACAAGTAAAAGCCGCCAGCCGAAACGACTAGCGGCCTCGTGGGAAAAGCACGGAAAAGTGCGGGTGTCCGAATTTAGCGATCCCTGAAGGTTCGATGCAATACAGAGTTCTCTGTATTTACAGAACCCTAAGTAATTGCGAGGACGACTCTGCCGAACGGGCGCCTGGCTTGTTCTGTCAGCCTAGCCTCATGCAGCGCCATCAAACAGCACATTGGAAAGTTGCGAGAAGAAATAGCGCAAATTGTGGTCAAAACTCGGGGGGCAACTCGGGGGCAACGAGCGCCGAACGGGCGTTTTTTGGTGGTTTGTGCGTCATCTAAGTCATTGAAAACACACTGACTGGTTGCCACGAAATGGGCTAAGAAGGCATGGGTCGCAGGTTCGAATCCTGCCGCGCTCACCATAGTTTTCAAACGGTTGCGCCTTTCGACGTTTCCGGCTCGGGGCATCTTGGGGGCAACTGGCGTCTCGCTGCGGCGCTGCCGCTCTGCCCCGGAAAGTGGCGGGTTCCCCGATCCGGGGTTGGTTTGATCTTGAGATTGGGAGGGGCCCTTAGAGCAGGCCACGAGTCTGAGCGCAAGCGCCGTGACGATGCATCCGTTTGCAAGCCGCCGCTTGTGTCGCCAGTCGAAGATGAAATTCACTCTCTTCGGCATCGTACCTCCGCAAAGCCTGCGCAAGGCAAGAAGACAGACTCAGAATGCTTGCAGGCGTGTGGTTGGCATACTGGATAGTGTGCCGGGTTGAGCCAAAGCACCTCGGTTCACAGTATGCGTACATAAATTCACGCTATTTGTGATCTGCTGACCAGTGAGAACTAAGGGTAAAACGGGGTACGGTCGAACAGGTCGTGGGGCTTCAGCATCCAGCCCGTCCACATGATCAGCGCCACTCCGTGCCAGGCACCCTTGACCATCTCTCCATCTTCATCGCGCGGGTGATGATGCACCGAGCCACGGTACCAGAGAACAATGTCGCTGTTGGCCACAGCTTGCGGCGGAGAAATGTAGGAGACGAGATTGCTGGCGCTCATTTCCATCGGGTTATAGCGAGTCACCCAAAAGTCATTCTTAGTGAATGGCTCCTGGTGCTGAGCGAGACCGCCCGTGGGCAAAGGGATGAGTTGAAACTCAGTCTTATGCCCCTTGCCGTTGATCAAACTCGAGTCTGACACGTTCAGCGAATGAAAGTGACGGGGGTTCCACTGCATCCCATTTTCGGCGCTGATCAGCGGTTCGGTATCGGTGGCGGTGAGCCCGGGTAGGTTTTCTGTGTGTGTACCCAGAGCTATGGAATCGTTCGGCCAACCATTGAGATCCACATCCAGCCGCCAGATCGGGTTATGAACATGGGTTTCGTACTCTCGCGAGGGGAGATTGTGGGAAGTGGCGCCTACTCTCCCCATTACGATGCCATCATCGCGGAATGTCCATTCCATCACATAGTTATAGTTGGCCGCCGCCAACGCAGACCACAGAACCAGCTCTTCCCCGCGGTAAACCTGAGAGTCTGCCTTCCAGGAGAGTCCCCGGTCACGCACCTCCTTGCAGACGTTGCCGGCAAGCACCGTTCCACCCCGGGCAGCCGGGCAGTCTTGAGAGCCAATGGGGGTCAATCCGAAACCAAATCCGACGTCGTAGTAGCGCGGGTTCCCGGTGTGATAAGGGACAAAGATTTCGGAGACACGTCCGTCCCACAAAACAAACAGCCACGGCTTTGTCGGCGAGGTACGAAAGTACGCCCAGTGAATGACCAAACCATTCCCCGGAACTGTTTGCCAGCAGAGCCGCCAATGGGTTATTTCCGGACCGCTGGCAGGGAATTTCTGATCCACGAGGTTTGCTCTGGAGCATGGCATAGCTGGCGGCGCTGCCTGCGCTGCAGCGCATCCACTCACTATGCCGGCGAAGAGGCAGAGAAACGCGAGTGTGGGAAGGTATCGGTGTTTCACTTGGATTTTCCTCTCTCCACAGATACATGTTTTGCCGTTAAATCAACGGTCACAACGGGCTCGCTCAAAAAGTCCGTGCCTCTGCGGAAAAACAGTTGCAGGCATCGGTGCTTCGAACAAGGATCTTTCGGGTCGCTGGAACGGATCGGCAGTCCCGAGACGACGTTTTCGGAAGGTTCCGCGGGAGGCGCACTTCGCTGCCCCTGGATGTGAAAGCTTTGTGCTTCGGAGCCGAGCGCCCTCTGCACTTGAGGCTCGCGCAGCGCCAGTTGAAACGCATCTTTGAGATCATCCGGCGTAAAAGGTACTTGCCGGCTGTCCAGCCGCTGTACGTTGGCGACAGAGTTCTGGGCGAGATTAACCAGTACCCGCGCACCGACCTCGCCTTCAGGGCGGAAGAGCACGACCTCGATTACGCGTTGGTGGACATCGATTTTCTCCAGCGACTCGCCTCTTTTGATCAGCACCGGGGTTGCTGAGACCAGCCGTACTTCTCGCTCCCCCATGATTTCTTTGACTCGGTTGTCGCTGCGAGCGATCCGTTCAGCAGCGCTTGCCTCGTCTGGCGTCAATGGATCCAATGCTCCGCGTTCCGCATTGGCGTCTATCTGTTCACTCTGCTCGGCTGGCAAGCCGTCGTGAGCCATTGAACGGCCCGCGAGCGTCAGGGCCATCACAACGGCTGTTATGACGGCAAACATCAGCGATCCGCAACGATATCGCATGAGAAGCCTCCGGTTCCGAGCAGGTACAGCATCTCACTTGACGGCGCCTTCCGCTGCGCCGCCCTAGCCGATCCAAGCCAGCGTCACAGAGCACACTCCAGATAATCAAATGCCGCGGCGGCGTCCTGTGAGAAGAGGTGCACTCGCCTGCGGAAGTGAAACCTTGTGATTTTCGCCGCCGCTGTCTTCTACCACATCGAAACGATATTCACGAATATTTTTGTGTTTTGTTACGAAATTGGAACGGAACTGGGAGGCGCCCGGCCCGTGTTCAATAAGCTGCGCAGGGTTTCGATGGCTGATACGGGCACACGTGTTTGTACGCCGTACCTAAAGTTGCTCACAGTGCGCGACCACGCCAATGTTAAGCGGATTGGGTGGCCACGAGTACACCCCGAAGGCCGTCAAAGTTCGCATCAGCGGGTAAAGCGTCTTCTCCATGAACCTAGTTTTCCGCGCAGCTTAATCTTTGATCCAACCCAGAGAAATACGATGAGACTCCGTCGCAGCGAATCCTGCCCGATTCACCAATCCCTGTTCTGCTGGTCGCCCGGTATTCGGCGCATAGAAGATCCACGTCATCCGGGAGGATACCGGGAGCTCCGTTTTCCCGCCAAAATGCGGAAGCTCATCAATCGCAAGATTGTCGAGCAGGACAGGAAGTGCGCCATCTGCCACGAGGAGTTCACCGACTACAACGAGATCGTCCCAGACCCTAGCGATCCCAAAGGCATGGGAGGAGCTTGGAGAGATGATTATCCCGATAACATCCAAGCAGTCCATTACTGGTGCAATTCAGAAAAGGGATCAACCAGAAGGGACGACTGACGGCCGATCAGTTGGCGGACTGTTTCAGGCTTGGCCGCTACCCATCCCGGAATTCGAAAGAAATGCTTTCCATAACTCAGGTTCCGTGAAGGTGAGCATATTTTCACGGCTGATTGTCGTCTCTAGATCGCGCTCGGCTCCGGCCCTCGAGAGTGGCAGACCGTTCCGCTGCCGGATTCCGTTTTCGCTGTTTACCCACTACTCCGTATTGCCGCTCTGCTGCGACGCGCTCCTTCGTTTCTTTTTTCTCGGTCTCCAGAGCGAGCCGAGCCGCAGAGTGGAATGCAAAAGACCCAGTCTGTACCAAAAACCTAGCCTGTGCTTATGTCCAGCGTCGTCTTCGAGTCGGTCAGCAAGTTGTTCCGCAACCGTCCGCATTTTTCATCGCACTGTCGCGAATTCTGCTAGCCACCCGGTCGCAAACCGGATGAACAAAACATGGGTCAAATAAGGGTCACGATGTTGTAAATCTCCAGTGTTCATGCGTATTCGTGGGCTGTCATCTGCGCCGCAAAGTTGTTGGATTTGCTGCATCCCACGAGGCTGTTAACTGGAGGGTTGTTGCTTAGATTGCGGCAGCAGATCGGCAGTGAGAATCGCAGTGCGCACAAAATCATAAATCTGGCGGGACAACGGACGGCCCGACTGCCGGTCTAGCGTAAGCCGGGCTAGGAGAGACTTAGCTGTACGCCCCAATGGCACCTTGCGTTGGGAAGTGGCCATTGCTAGCACGGCGCAAAATTATGCTCGCACTTCGTTCCGAAGAGCCAGATCCACCAGTTTTGAGAATGTTCTGTTCAAAAACTCGCGGTACAAGGACGGTACAACATAAACCTGTTTCTTAGAGTTCCCACTGGTTCCTTACAGGGCGTTGCAGAGCGACCGCTGCCTTGTAATTACAACGTGATCAAACAGGACATCGCCCTTTCACGGCGCAGACGCGGGTTCAAATCCCGCCGGGGACGCCAAATTCAAAAACTTGCGGCCAAAGCCTCTAAGCTACGTTGAACAAAGTCGATGAAGTGACACAGAGCACTGATGATAAGAGCCGACAAGCACAGTGATTGAATCCGGTTATTGAAAAGTATCGGGCTGCGAGCGGTCTTCGCGATATAAGTTTCCAATCGAGAAGGATTGTCCCGCGCGTTTAACCCCCGCCGTATCGTCATCCATCCGAAAATCACTGTGCCGACAAGCGCAACAACGAAGAGGAAGACCACCATGCGTTTTCATATGGTTTATCTCTCCTTCGAGATCGGACTCGGCTGAAAGGGAACGTTGATTTCCCGGACCGGCCGATCTATTTCGCCAGGCTGGGACGGGGCTTCGAGCCCGTCGGTCAAGAGGTAAGAGTGGAGTGCCACTGAGTTCGTTGCGATACTCTCCAGCGCATTCACATAAGCTACTTGGAGCTGCATTAAGGTTCGCTGCGCAATCAGCACTTGCGGATAAGCTGCGGCCATCTCCTTATATTTTTTCGCGTACATTTCATACGCTTTTTGGGCTCGCGGTATCATCTGACTCTTGTAACGTGAGGCGGCAGTCTGTGAGTACGTGTAACCCTGCACCACGCTCGCGGCCCTCTCGCGCAGAGCAAGTTTCACCCTATCCACTTCGCGCTTTGCGCGTTCCAGATCTGCTTTCGAAGTAGCAATGTTTCCCTGGTTACGGTTGAAGATTGGGATTTGAAGTCCAACATCGGCGAAGCCCTGCAGCCCGACGGGGCGGCCGGTAGTCTCGGACAATTCGCGGTTCTGCTGCATGCCGGCGCGCAATTGCAAGTCTGGGATTGGTTCACGCTTCGCTCGCGCGAGACTGGCCTCAGCCTTTTTCACACCCAGTTCTGCGATTTTGACGGCGGGGCTTTCATTCACGATCTTGTCGACGAGATCCTCGGCGTCCACCGGTTGTGAATCTTCCAGACTTCCCTCCAAGTGCATCAAGGGAAGCTTGGTATTGCCGACGACGGCAGTAAGTTCTTTCCAGACGCGCTGCTGGTTCTGTTCGGCCATCGTCACGGCAAGCTCGGCTTGCTGTGCTTCGACTTCAGCTTCCAAAACATCGGGAGTGTCCGCTTGACCGACGTTGGCGAGTTGGTGAGAGGTGTCAACCGCGTCTTGTGCTAGCTTGCTTAGGTCGTGTCTTAGTTCTAAGGTCTGCTGAGCGGCAAGAGCTTGAATGTAAGACATCTTGACGTTCGTGATTACCCGCAACGTTTGCTCTTCCGCTTCGGTTTCAGCCTGTTTCTTCTCTTGCTCGAAAATATTTCGATTCAGACCCAGTTTCCCTGCGGTCACAATATCTTGCTGGACGAAAAAGCCTTGCTCCCCGCCGCGGAACGAGCCGCCTCGGATCTCTTCGCCCAGGTATCCAACAGTCGGATTGGGGTACAGGCCGGATTGTTGCTTTCGACCTCCGGCAGCGCGAATGTTGGCGGTAGCCTGCGCGAACGTTGGATTGTTCTGCAAGGCCATCTGTTGCAGTTCTTCCAGACTGATCGTTTTCTGATCGGGCGCGGGTGCTTGCGCTTGGCTAGGCAGCGTGATTAAGAGCAGAAGGCTCGAAACCCGAAGAACTAGTCGGGTCACAGTACGAACAACTGACATTCGGTCGCTTCTCCGCTGAGTGAGTTCCACCGCTGTCGACAGATTATTCATGGTTGTGCTCCATCCCAGGCATGTCCGGCATCGGTTTCTTGCCTATTTGTTTTTGTCGAAGTTCCATTATTCGGTCGTATTTGTCAGGCGGCAGGACGCGGACGAAGGTCATCATCCCGGCCATGAAACCACTCCAGCCTGGTCGCAGCCCGTAATTCTCGGGTTTCTCTACCATCTGATCCATCGCCATCATGGGACCTTCCATGAAGGCGTCTTGAGGGAATCCCGGAACAGAATTCGCGTCCTTGCTCACATCCGGCGCGGACATCTGCATTCCAGGCATGTCTTGGTGTTGCATCGGTGTGCTGGCCTTGAGCTGGGAATTTGACGTGGCTTGCTCAGCTGTCGAACCAACACCCATTCCACGACCCAGACTCGGACCGTTCTCCTCTGACGTGGAACTTCCACGCCTCGGCATTCCCATGCCTTGCTCCATTCCTTCTCCCGCTGGCATCCCGACCCGGCGCGACATCGGGCCGACGTTTGACGACATCTGGTTCATCATGTGGTGGGGAAGATGACAATGGAGCATCCAGTCGCCGGGGTTGCTGGCAACGAACTCCACATCGCGGGACTGCGCGACACCCACAAGGACTGTGTTTCCTGGTCCCCATGTGGATTCGGGTTGGCGGCCTCCTTCAGTGCCTGTAACGACGAACTGGTGCCCATGAAGGTGGATCGGATGGTGGTCCATTCCCAGATTAATAAGGCGGATGCGGACGCGCTCCCCGTGCCGCACAATCAGGGGAGTGGTGGCTGGGCCAGATTTTCCGTTGAACGTGAGCCAATTGAACTCCATGTTCATGGAGTTTGGGACGGCGATATTCGGGAGGATGGCATACTCCTGCATGACGATCACGAAATCCTTATCGACGCCAGCCTTGTAGGGTTCCTTCGGATGCATGATGAATGCGCCGATCATCCCCATCATTTCCTGCATTGCCATGTGCGAGTGATAGAAGTAGGTTCCTTCTTGGGTCAGCGTGAACTCGTAGACGAACCGGCCACCTGGGGGGATCGGGTCTTGGCTTGAGCCCGGCGCTCCATCCATATCGTTCGGTATCTCGAAACCGTGCCAATGCATCGAGGTCGCCTCGGGAAGGTGGTTATCAACGATGATGCGAACGCGATCACCCCTCGTAATTTGGATGGTTGGTCCGGGAGCGCTGCCGTTGTAACCCCAAAGATCAACGACCCTGCCAGGGACAATTTCCCGCTTCACAGGCTCAGCGATCAGATGAAACTCCTTGATATTTTCGTCCATTCGAAACGGAAGATCAGGAACGTCTGGAGTTTGGACAAGAGTCGGAGTGTCGTGTCCGTGCTCCGCGGCCTCCGCGCCCTTGTTTCTCTTCGTCTTAATTCCCTCCATTGCGTGAGACATGTTCATCTCTTGGGCGGAGAGTGCTTTGGCGGAAGCAAACACCCCTGCTCCCGCGAGAAAGTTCCACAAGAACCCGCGTCTGCTACTCATGTTTTCTCCCTTCAAAACCGAATGGCCGAATTTCCAAGGTGAATTGATCTTGACGTGCGGCGAGTCAATGCGGACGCAAACGTGCACAGACTCGGCGTTAAGGACAAACGCACGGACTGGCTAGGAGGTATTTGCTAGATGCGAAGGGGTACTGAAGGAGGCGGGCCGGAGCTTCTGGCAGTGGCAGAACCCCCGACGAAGAAAGACTGATCACGATCACTAGCTAAGGCAAGGTCTTCGGAGGGTCTGCTGGCCAGGACTTGGGCGACTCCGGTTGGTCCATTGAGAGAAAAGAACCCTTCAGTGAGCGCCTGAATCTCGGACTGGCTCTTGCAATCATGCTTCTGACTGAGACTGTTCCCCTTGGGCGGACATTTCGTGCACGCGGCGCCGTGACTATGAGTGTGTTGGCTAGCGTGAGTCGCGGTGGGCCGCGACTCCATTTCGTTATGGTGGACTGCGGGACCCGGCACAGGCGCGGATGACATACAAGATGCGGCGCAAATCATGGCGGCACCGGAATCCGCTCCAGACAGTAGCAACATCAGCACCGAGGCTAGTAGCCTAGTTCGCATCAAGTCTTGAGCATACACCTGCGATGACTGTCGTAGAAAGTTTCAGAAGATCTGGGATTCTGAACCGCAGTAAGCACCGAGAGTCTCTCAGTGACCGCGATGCTCAAACCCGTGGCCGGTGAGATGCAGCACGACGAACGCCAACACCAGCGCGGCGATTACGGCAAAGAAGAGCTTGATTCCTAACGGGGTCTCGTTGTCAGGTTTCTGCTGTACGTTGCGTCGCACCTGCTGTTTGCGTTGCCCGTAACGGGTCAGGCCCCACGGTTTGTACACTCCCAATGTAGTGATCACGAGCAGCAACCCTATGGCAAGGCTAGGTGCGCGCACGAGTTCTGTCTTGAGAGGACCGAGGTCGGCGCTGAAGAATGTTTCTGTCGCAGTCCCTGATACGCGCTTTGCCGCTTCCGCTACCACCACGAATTGGTGCACCAGCAGGGCGAGGGTGGCAAAAATGGCCAGCCCGAATTTAAGCACGATCCAGTAGTACCGAAACAATCCCCACGGCGTGCCCAGGGCCTGCAGAAGTCCGGTGACGAGCGCAGCAAAACACATTGGGATGATGACAAACCTGCTTATCAAATCCATCGACAGATATACGCCGCGTACCACTTCAGCATCATGGCTGGTCAGTCCGGCGATGCTGAGAACCAGGAAGGCGGCGGTCGCGCCGAGCCAGCCGACCGAGAAGCTTACATGTGCGGTAATCGTCAACTTGCGCAAGGCGGGTTTCATAGCTGACGCCTCATTCCTGATTCTTTACCTTGGCGCGGTTTAGGGGACGGCCTTCGCGCAGCCACGCGAGTCCGGCCCACGCCGGAAATTGTTTCAGCGCGGAGCAAAGCTGCATGACGGTATACGAGGTCCGTGGTTCCGGTGAGGAACCCGGCGATGGCGTCGAGTTGGTGGGTGTCGAAATTCTCCAACAGGACGGCTACATCTTTTCGCAATGGCGCGATGACGTCCTGGATGGGCGACGGCTCCAGCGCGAGCCGGAGTATCTGCTTACGCCCGTCGTGAGGGTCTGGATCGCGACGTAGGTATCCGGCCCGTTCCAACCTCGCAACCACGCCTGTGATCGCGCCGCTCGTCAGGCCAGTGATTGCGCCCAGATCGCTGCCAGCCATCGCTCCGCGCTCGCGCAACAAATCCAGACACTTGTGATCGGTTGGGCCCAGCCCCAGGCGCTCCGCGACCGCGTGGTGAAATAGCACGACCGCAGTGCTGTGTCGGCGGGCGAGCCGACCGACGATCTCGTCGGCCAGCTTTTTATGTCGACTCTCGCGTACAGCTCTCACGGGGTGCGCTCCTAGCTGGATGAAATACTAGCTTAGTAGATAAGCTATATAGTAAGCGACATACTGTCAAGTCCTCTTTGCAACAATGCAAGATGGATTCAAAAGCGGAGGCTGCATCACGATTACTTCCGGATTGCCGACGATCCAGGAGTTGACTCAACGTGGTGCTGAGTCCGGTGCTGAGTCCGGTGCTGAGTCCCCTGCAATCTAGTAGCCCCCGCTCTACTTCCCGGGAGTAAGCAACTGTCTCACAGCGTCCTTGGTGCCAATGATTCCCTTAATAACTGGCACGTGCGAGTAGAGTGGCTCTGGCGGCGCTTGGTCCCACAACTTCCCTGGCTTATAGACGGCAACGTAATCCCAAACAACCGACGACGGATCGCGCTCGCCGAGCAAGTGCGACACAAGATGCTCCTTGTCCCAATATTGGGACGCTCTGAGATCTGAAACGCGCCTCAGAGTGGCAGTCGAAGGCGCTCCGAAGTCGGTGGGCAATACTGGTTCCCACACCACGAACACGTGAATCTTCGGATCACCCTCTTCCTTCAGCAGTCTCTCCAATGCAGAAGACCCCTGCAAGCAAACTGCTCAAGTCGGCGACACCAATATGAGTACACGCACGGAATTTACCGATCCGTTGAACGCATCTTTTAACGAAGACAGATTCGAGTTGTTTAGCCGAACCAACGGCTGCTGGCCTGTCGGTGTTGTGCTACCACCGTAGAGGTAGTAAATTAAAAAAACAGCAATCACTACTACCGCTAAGAAAGCCGCCTTCTTTCTATTCATAGTTAACTCGCGAAAGCATTTGCCAAGAAGTTTGCCACCACCTTCGGAAACAAGATCATTCCGAGGACAACAGTCACTGAAAACAAGAGTATGGCAACGCTGAGGTCCGTGGCCGGCGAGCCCAATGCTCCGCGCGCCACATCTGATAAAAGCCGACAACCGCCACCGCCAACCAAGCGGATAGCAAAAACGGACGGAATTGGGCGGGAGAATCAATGCCTCCACGCACGATTAGAAATGGAATCGAGTGATAAGCGATCATTAGTGCCATTGCTCCTGCACCCGAAAAAATGATACCGGCACTCTTCATGTCACCTCGTTGTCACGTCGGCGATGAAGTTTGCCATCGCCTGGGGAAACAAAGTGAAAACCAGCACAAAAAAAGCGGAAATCCACAGCAGAACCGAACTCAAAACGCCTTGCTTCCTGCCACACCGCTTCGCCCGCCAGCCTAGATAAAAACCCAGAGCGACAAATCCCACAGAGGCGGCCACCAGGAACGGCCGCAACTTGACGAAGAAGGCAGAGCTGCCCGCAGTACCGGCAGCGGCTAAGAAGGGCAATAGCGGAAGACAGCAGCTCGATGCGAGTACTGCGCTCCCCAGGGCTGCGAGGCTGGCGAACAGGCTGCTCCGCGAATGCTGGGTGCTTTCGGCAGGCCTCTGGTCTGTCACGGTTGATCCCTCCCAGCAGAGATGGCTCGGCGCAACGCCGCCTGAGAGGGTAATCCGGTGCCGTCTGTGTATAGCCGGCAGGCGAGGCCAAAAACAGCTTCGACACCCGGCTCCACGTCGACGCCATTGACTCGAACAGTCGGAGAGCCCGGAAAATTTAAGGAACGGGCGGCGGCTGGTTCAGCAACAGCTATTTCGGCGACCGACAATTCCACACCTTCTGCCCGCAAGACTTCTCGGGCCCGATTGAGGGTCGGCTCAAGATTGCAGCAGCCAGGCACGTAGAGGACTTCTATTCGCATTTCCGTGACCTTTTATCATCAGGAACTGCCAGAACTGGGCAGATTCGCGGCGTGCCATTCCTGTGCTTCAGTTCGGCGTTGCACTTACGGAGACCGCGTGCTAGCTCCTGCTCCAGGTTCTTTAGATCGCGGATTTTTACCCGCACTTCTTCCAATTTTGTCTTTACAAGTTTGCTGACTTCTTGGCATGCATCAAGGCGGTTCTCGCGCAGATCTAGAATTTGCCTGATTTCCCGCAGAGAGAAACCGAGACTTTGCATCTTGCGAACAAACTTCAAGCGTGTGACATCGCCATCCGTGTAAAGGCGAAAGTGGCCGGCAGATCTGGGGGGCTCTGGGAGCAGGGCGTTGCGCTCGTAGAAGCGGATCGCATCAACGCTCAGATTCGTCTGCTTCGACACATCTCCAATGTGCATGGAATGGCCATTCGAAGGCATATCGAAAGCATACACTCTGGAGAATAGTCCAGAGTCAAGGGCCAAATTATGGAAATTTTGGGCAATTCCAGTTTCCTCTTCACTGCCCCACCCACGCAGCGCACAACGCTTCAGGAATCCCAAATAAATGGTCAACCGCCCTCGTGAAGCCGTCGGCTGACGCACTGAGGCTCGCGTCCCAGGATTAGTTCCGGTTGTCCGACCACTCTTCCGGAACCGACCTGATGCGATATTCCAGCAGCCAACGAGGCACTTGGCAGTTCGGAGGGGAGGGCCGTTGAACAGCGCGAAGACCGCCCAAAACAGAAAGCCTCGGTACGCCTGGTAGCCCAGGAGAAACGCCGATATGTTGATTGGAAGAGATGCCGGTAGCGGACGGATGGCATCGAGTTCTGGCCTGATATCCGCAAAAGCGTCTTCCGCATGAAAGATGAATCCCCGCCCAGACTGTAGTCCTCGAAGTTCAGTGACATTTATGCAGGAGATAGCACGGTCCATGTGCTGGCGTCCGGTTCACGAACCGACCAATCTTTGCCAGGGTTAGCTCATCAGACCGTAGCTCGATGGTTCCCCCGAAAGTGTGCGTGGACACATCCACCACAGGAATAAAGGAAAATCCCGAACCAACGTTTTCCGCAGCGTGATGCCGGACCACGTACCCACCGATCAAATATCCGAAAGTACCTCCAACCAGAACGTCTGAAGGAAAATGTTGCCGCGCGGTCACGCGGCTCGCGCTGATTGCCAAGGCAAAGGCGTAAGCGGCCACCTGGACCGGCTTACTTGGATATTCAGACGCAATCACTCGCGCCAGCGCGAACCTTGCGCCGCGTGCCCAGAAGGAAAGGAGCCGTCGAGCTCGTATGAGCGCGTACCATGCGGCCAGAATCCTCCCTGACCGTTCCCTTCATTGGGGCGTTCACGATTAGTAGCAAGCTTCAGCGCTGCTACTACGAGCGAAGCATCGACGACGGCTTCTGCTCCCAGGCGTCCTGTTTCGGCAAGATGCCCATTGTGAGTTCCCAGCCCGAGAAAGTAGAGCCCGGCCGCACCTCCAAAAGTGGCGTAGGGCGAACCAAAAGCTGAGAACGTGTTACTCGCATCTATCCTGCTCTTGTCGATCCCAAGATTCTGCTGTGCTTGTGCGTCGTAGTGGAGCGCGACTCCCGTGCCAGCGGCAAACGGCACCAGCCAGAATGCGTCTCTGGACGAGACGCGCAATGGACTAGTCCATATGCCTGCCTGATCGTGCGCAATGTCTTTGAGGCATTGTTCGAGATGCGCCAGACCGCAGATTACGGATTGCGTGGATGGATGTTGCTGGTCTTCGGAGGCTTGATCATCCGATGATGGTGTACCGGAAACCGATTGCACCTCCTGTGTTTGTTGACTAGATGAGTCTGTCGTCTGAGCAAGCGCTTGCGTTGAACCGTAAATTGGGGCGGCGCAGATTAGCAGGAAATACAAAAAATACAGATGACCGTTTCTATTTCGAACAATCCACATAATTCCTGAAGCTCCCTTCAAAGTTGTCTGTATCCTCAACTGCATCTATGCCCGCCGAGCCTCGAATCTGCCGTAACGTAACGCGAGTGTGGGTAAGACGAGCAGGTTCAACAGAGTTGAGGTCACGAGTCCTCCAAGAATCACGGCAGCCATGGGACCTTCGATTTCGCGGCCTGGGTCTCCACTGCCGATGGCCAACGGCAATAGGCCAAGGCCAGTCACCAAGGCCGTCATCAGAATCGGTGCAAGCCGTTCGGAAGCGCCTCGAAGCGCCGTGTCCGATCCCCAAGGCATGCCGTCTACTTCAACCAAGTGCTCAAAATGCGAAATCAACATGATGGAATTGCGTAAACTGATTCCGAACAGGGTCACAAAACCGACAAGAGATCCGAGGGAGAGGTTACCGCCCGTCAACAACGCAGCAAGCACCCCTCCGACCAAGGCAAATGGCAGATTCGCGAGCACAAGCAGCAAATTGCGATAGTTGCCCATGACTACGGACAGAAGGAGGACGATTCCCAACCCAGCGAGCAGAGAGTTGAGCAGCAAGTCGCGTCGTGATTGAGCTTGCGCCGACGCCGTACCGGAAAACTCCACGTAGGTGTCGGGAGTCAAAGACAATTGAGAGACGCGCTTCTGCGCTTCAGCGACAAACGAATCGACGGTACGGCCCTGAACATTGCATGTAATGGTCTGTACGCGGCGCGCACCCTGATGCAAGATGACGTAACGCGCGGACGATTCGTAGAGATCGGCGAGCTGCTTCAGAGTGACATAATTCCCATCGGGGCTTCGAAGCGGCAGCGCTCCCAATTCGCTCACGCGGCCCCGGTCGTCTGGGACAAGAACGACCGATACGTCGAAAACTCGGTTTCCTTCGTAAATCTGTCCTACCGTCTCTCCTCCATACGCGCTTCTAACGACATCAAGAATCTGAAGTGGGTCGAAGCCCCAGCGCACCACATCATCCTTTCGAAGGCGCACTACAATCTGCGGCATGCCGGGAGGAGACTGGATCTGGACTTGAGCCGCGCCACCGACACCGCCCAGCACCGCAGCAATTTCCCCTGCTTCCTGGTCCAATTGCTCTAGGTTGTTGCCGAAAACATTGACCACAACAGGGGCCCCATAACCGGAAAGAGTTTCGTTGATTCGCTCTGTTAGAAAGCTGTTCGATGTCAAGATCGGACCCGGAAGCTGGGAAATGACCTGCTGGATACCAGTCTGTGCCGCCTTCACTTGACTCCCGTTGCGGGCCTTCAGGTTCACATCAAGCTCACTCTGATGCGTGCCCATGGTATCGGTCCCCAGTTCGGCTCGTCCCACTCGTTGCGCGACAGATTGCACGGAAGGAATTTTCAGTAGGGCCTCCGTGATGCGATTCCCTAGTCGGAGAGATTCCTGAAGGGATGTTCCGGGAAGCGCTGTCATATGTACGGTGATGTTTCCCTCTCGCAACTCGGGCAGGAACGACTCGCTCAGCAGAAACAGAGTGCCAATCCCGAGTGCCACAAGAAAAGCAACAGCTGCCATCACTAGCCGTGGTGCCTTCTCCAGTCGGAGAAGAAGCGCGTGATATCCGCGTTTCAACCGATGAACAGCAGGCGGTTCGTGCGGTGGGAGATCGCGCTCGCCCAGTAGGACGATGCAAAGAGCGGGTGTAACGGTCAGGGCAACAACAAGTGAGGCGAGGATTGCCCAAATGTAAGCGATGCCGAGGGGACCGAAGATCCTTCCGGCCAAACCGGACATATTCAGAACCGGGAAGAAAACCAGGATCACTGCGAATGTTGCATAGACGACGGCGCTCCGCACCTCCATCGAGGCATCCAACACGACTTGAAATGAAGACCGAGGATTTGGCGATGCTCGATTCTCGCGCAGACGACGATAGATGTTCTCGACATCAATCACCGCATCGTCCACGACCTCGCCGATGGCGATGGAGAGGCCTCCCAGCGTCATGGTATTCAAGCTCAGCCCCATCTTGTCGAGGGCGATGACGGCGGCCAATAGAGAAAGTGGAATTGCAGTGCAAGAGATCGCGGCAGTGCGGAGATTGAAGAGAAATAAAAAGAGAACCAAGATAACGAGGACCGCGCCGATGAGCAATGAATCGCGAACGTTGTGAAGCGCGATATCGATGAAGTCGGCGGCGCGGAACACTTCCGGGTGGGCCGAGATTCCTTGCGCTTCGAGGCTCATACGCAGGTCCGCGACTGCCTTGTCGATGCCGTGTGTGACTTCGAGCGTATTCGAACCGTAGGCAGCATCAACGATCAAAATCACGCCGGGTTTCCCTCTGATCGTAGCCGCGCCGATGGCCGGTGCTGGCGCATCTGCTACGCGAGCGACATCACCCAGCAACACGTTCGCACCGTTGTGGTGGACCAGAACCGTGCGTGCAAGTTGCGCAGCCGTCAGGGACTGGCCCTCCGTTTGCAGCACGATGCGCTGGTTAGGGGTATCGACAAATCCCGCCCCGCGAACGCCAGTGGCCTGTCGAGCTGCGCCGATCACGTCCTCGACGCTCAATCCATATTGGACGAGCCGTTGAGGATCGAACTGGAATTGAATCTGGCGGACCTCGCCGCCAACTACTTCCACTGCGGCGACACCACTGACAGCCAACAATCGCCGTTTCACCGTCCAGTCGGCAATCGTTCGCAGAGTCATGAGCGATTGTGTGTCTGAAGTGAGACCGACCTCCATGACCCATGTCGTGGAGGAAGTGAGGGGTGTCATCAAAGGTGGCTGCACTCCGGTCGGGAGTTCACTGGTGACCGTGGACAGACGCTCGGTTACGGCCTGACGGTCGCGATAAATATCCGTGCCGGGGCGAAAGACAACCGAGATTACAGAAAGGCCCTGAATAGATCGGGAACGGAGGGACTCGATTCCGACAACGCCGTTGATGGCATTCTCAATCGGCTGGGTGACCAGAACCTCGACCTGCTCTGGGGAAAGCCCCGGTGCTTCGGTTTGAATAGAGACTTCGGGAGGTGCAAACTCCGGGAAAACGTCGTAGGGCACGTGCGAGAGTGAAAAGATTCCATAGAACAGGAGCGCACACGCCAGCGAGATCACAATCCCGCGGAAGCGGATTGAGAAGCGAACAATGGCATTCAGCATCGGGTGCCCCTGATTTCAGTCCGCATCTGTTTCGGCTCCGGCCTGGCCGTGCAACAGCAATTCCTCCGAGAGAAGAGCTTGCGCACCCTGTGTGACGAGCTTGTCCCCGGGTGAGAATCCTGCTGCTACAAAAAATCCTCTTTCGACAGGGATATCGGTGGGCACGGCACGACGAGTAAAACGGTCCGTGGCTGTTTGTTGATAGACCCAAGCCTTCCCTTCGGACCAAACAACCGCCTCTGTCGGAACGATCAGTCCTTTCATCGCATTGCCGACCGATAGATGAGCGAGCAGGTTTACGCTAGGAGCAAGACCGGGCCGAGCATGTGCAACGTAAAGAAAGCTCCTGCCTTGAATTCGCGGATCCACTCGGGGAAATGTCGAAACAAGACTTGCTGCCGTTCTGGTGCCGCCAGGAATCTCCAGCAAAATCGCCCTGGGCGCTCCGTACGTGGTAGCGGAGGGCATCGTCAGTTGCACCAGCACTTCGCTTTGCTCCAGTATCCGCTGAAGCTCTGGTGACCCTTTCACCAGCCATTCTGCAGCAACGCCTCCCCATTCCTGCCGGGCGACTGACTCTTGTAGAGCCTGCTGCTGCTCTCCGGCACGCACATCGGCTTCGTTGGCATCGAGAGTACCCTTCGCGGATTGCAGCGACTTTTCGGAAATGTTCTGATCTCCTTCAAAGAGTGTCTTCAGGCGCGCATACTCGTTGCGTGCGACCTCTGCTTCGACATGTGCCTTTTGAACCTGCGTCTGCGCCGCAATGTAGCTATTGCGGGAGGCCGCTAGATCTTGCACGGAAAGAACGACGGCTGGGAACGTAGACTGCATGTGGGTCACCGTCGCAGCGAGTGTTGCAACTTCGAGACCCAAGCGATTTTGTGTAGGCGGATCAAGGATAAGAACGGTTTGACCGTTTTCCGTGGCGATCTGCGCGGGGCCTTTGTTCGCCTGAGCCGGTTGGCTTTCATCGTCCTTATCGTAGGGAGTCTTGCAGCCTCCCAAGAAAGTCAGTGTCAGAGTGACGATGAATATGCCAATCGATCCGCTATTCGTCAGTCTAGAATGGGGTTTCATGGATTTGACTCCTTAGGGAGCTTGCTCAGCGTGGGAGATTCAGGGTTGATCGAAAACGCGTCGCTGGGATCAAGCGGGCGCTGGACAGCATCTTCGAGTTCTCCGAGCGCGCCCTGCGCGCGTCGAAGCGCATCGAGCCGCGCTTGAGCCAAGACCGAGTTCTGGATTTGCACACCGTTGAGGCTCAGTCGGTCTTCCTCGCCCAGACGAACTGCCTGCTGCATCATGCGAAGCTGATTGTCTTGGAGTTTGCGCAAGGATTGGTCCACTTCTGCCAATTCCTTCAACGCCGCTGTGTAAAGGGCGAGCGCCCGTTCGACTCCCGCGATGACTTGCGCCTGTTTCTCCACGAAAGACGCTGCGGCTTCTTTGCGTCGAGCCTCGGACTCAGCGATGGGTCCCTGGTTTCGGTTGAAGATGGGAAGAGTGGTCGAGAGTCCGATCACGAAGAAGTTGTTTCGTTCCTCATATGTGTACCCCGGTCCGATTTGGAAGTCCGGGTATTGTTTGGAAATCTCGAGCTGCAAATCACCTTCGGCTGCCGCGTATTGCGCAAGAGAACGTCGAATATCCAAGCGGTTTAGAACCGCATTCCGTTGAATCTCGGTTGGCGATAGGGATTGTGCGCTTGGTGGGGAATCTAGGTCACGCCATAAGAGATCAAGCCCCTGAAGCCCGGCCACTGGAATCCCAATAGAGGCCGCCAGTGCTGCCATGGTTTCCCCAATCTGCCCCTCGGCGGTGTTAATCGCCAAGTGCGTCTTTGAAAGCTCGATGCGGGCAAGGTCTACTTCGGTTCTCGGTATCTCGCCAACGGAAAGTCTTTGCTCCAAGGTATTTACTTGGTCTCCCCGAATCTGCTCTTGAGAGCGCAGCAAATCTAGACTTCGAGAAGTGAGAATATAATTCAACAGGGCAAGGCGAACTGCGCTGCGAACCTTCCAGGCGGAGTCCGCAAGGTCGAATCGAGCAGCTTCATGGAGACTACGAGCGACACGAATGCGATGCCCGCGCTTTCCAGCCGTTTCAATCGGTACGGAAAAATCCAAATTGAACAAGTACGGGCTCGGAATGCCGGGCGTAATGCCTAGACTGGGATTCGGCCTCGCCCCAGCGGTCACAATCGCAGCCTGCGATTCTGCGACGCGGGCACGCGCGGCATCGAGCGCAGGACTGAAATACAAAGCTGCGAGAGAGAGTGCTGCAGAGTCCCAGGCCTTCGGCGGCCATGGCGTAACCCCGTGACCAACGTTCTTCTCGACAAATGCGTGCAGGCCTGGGTCACCGAGACTTCTCGTCTGTAGCGTCGAAGCTGTCTGCGTGGGGACGATGGGGACAGGTTGGTATCGTCGGGCAGCGCACCCTGACAACATCAAAGCTACAGAAAGATAGAAACCTAGTTTTCGAATCGTGTACATAAACTTGCTCCGAACAAACGAGGATCAACAGATCAACACATTGCCCGATGGCCTTCACTGCAAGGCTCTACTCGGACGAGCGACCCCAAAGGAGAGGGACGGACGAGCCCTTACAGGAAGGGTGTCGGGAGCAGTTCTTGATGAGTTCTAGATACGCAGCAGGAGGGAAGGTGGACTTGTCGCGTCAAAAAGCAGCAACGTGAAACCGAATTGCGCTGAAAGGAAAGGTTGTTGGGCGCCGGAAGCGAAGACACTCTTTGTAACAAAACCGACCGGCACGGATTTGAAGATGAAGCGCGCAAACGAATACGCCACGCCCACGCACAATGCAATAATCACCAAAGCGTATTCAGTATCGTTCCCGGTTTGAATCGGGGGATCCCAAGTGTCGAACGTCTCAAGGAGCGGGCAAATAAGGCATGTCAGCAGAACAAGCGAAACAGTTATTCGAGACGCCCGAGATCGCATGGCTGAGTATAGCGCAACAAGTTCCCAGGTTGGTAAGCCAAGCCTGCGAACGAGGGCCACGAAGCCTGAGGTTTTGCTGCTGTAAATTTGGTGGGAGCTGGCAGGCTGCTATCTGAGATTCTGAGTCGGCCACGAATTGCCGGCCGAAAGTAAGTGTCAGAGGAAGCACACGGTTGACATGTTGAGTCCGCAGCAAGCGTGACTTCGCCACTTCAGAAGCAAATTCTCAGGCGGCGGAACCCTGATTTCGCCAGTTATCCCATCCAGCCGTTTGTAAAACCAGCTTTCGTTCCAGAAGGATCATTTCTTGTTTTCACGTGGGAACTCGGGAATAAATCGCTAAGCCGTCAGGAATACTCACCGCATTGCCGAGTAATTTGTCAGTTTGGGAATTCCCGGGAAAATTAACAACTGAAGCTGATTCCCGAGTGGCGTCTTACCAACCACGAGCGCACAAGCATGAAGCGCGACTCAAATTAAGCACTCCGGGCGGAATGGCGGAAGACGATACCGCCCGGAATTCCTCAATTGCACTTTACCGAGGCGAGAGTCGAGCTTCGACTCTGGCCACCTCCACGGTGGTCCGCTTGCTCGCCAGTTCTCGTTCCAGGTTTCCCGGAATGAGAGTCTGGCCGGCGCCTTGTCTCCACACTTCGGCGAGAAAGTAATGCGAACCGTAGCGCTGAAAAATCGCATAACTCTTGTCCGGGTTTGCGGCCCGCTCGCTGTTGCTCGCCAACATCACCGCATTGTTCCCGGAGTGGTCTTCCGAGCGAAGGATCATCGTGGCCTTCTCATAGTTGAGTTCGATGGTGTAATCGCCGGCCGGCAGATTGTGGC
>WNFG01006210.1_pt1 | contig 21291 bp, 15 predicted proteins | sample 5400431 | NCBI WGS metagenome assembly WNFG01 (sample SAMN13153346, study PRJNA577476) | soil metagenome | isolation source: 120 cm saprolite under Douglas fir tree site 2 hole 3 replicate 2 | place: USA:California | collected 2015-04-18 | reverse complement strand
GGTCAGGAAGTTCGTGACATGCTTGGTGAACCAGTTGGCCGCCACGTAGCTGCCCGATGAGTAATACCACTCTGCCCCCAAGTCGATGTTATTCGACTCGTAGGGCAGCAGACCCGGATTGCCGGCGGTGGCCGTGCGCGCGCCCGGCTTCGGCGTGAAGGTCACCGAGGTGGTACCGACCATCTGGGTGAGATCGGAGCGGGCGATGGTCTTGCTATACGACCCGCGCAGCAACACACCCTGCAATACCTCCAAACTCATATCCAAGCTCGGCAGGAACTCGTTATAGGAGGTCTTGATGTCGCTGTACGAGGCGTTGGCCGCATAGTTCGTGCTGAATTCCGTGGGATTGTTCCACTGAATCGATGTCGGAACTTTTTGCAGACTTTGCGCAGTCACGGTGCTCTTCTCGTACCGCACTCCAGCCAGGGCCTTAAACGGCATCCCGTCGAAGGTGGTACTAAAGTCCATTTGTATGAACGGCGCCGGTGTGTCCTCCTTGATATGATCATCGTTGGTTGGCGACGTGGTTTGCTTAAAGGTATAGGCCGGGAAATTGGCGTCAGGCGTACCCTTCGTGCCGGGAGGTGATCCGGGGGGAGGCGGATTTAGTCTGCCGCCCGCCTGGGTGGCAGCGATCGCGCTCGCCAGGCTGAACGAGTAGAAATACGGGACCTGATTGCCGCAGCCGCCGCCGGAAAACTGCTTGAGGATACTGCAGCTCGACACCTTGGTGAAGGCACTCGCCGGGATCAAACCCTGGTCCACGGGATTGTAGTAGCCCCATGCGAAGTTACCGCTGTTGAAGGACTCGGCCCTCGTGGTCATGCGCTTCACATCGATACCGGCCTTGATGCTCTTCAAGCCGCTGTCCGAATCGCTGTTTTTCCACGTGGTATCTAGCAGGGCCTCCTCGATCACCGTCCTGAAAACGTTCTGGTTGGCCTGGCCGAACAGCGGTTCGATCGTGTTCGTGCCAAGGTTGCTCATGGTGTACGGTGGAGCGTAAATCCAAGACGTGGTCGGAATCTGGTTTGCAGCCGCGGCGATACCGGCACACGGGCCGCCCGCCGGAAACGCGGGACCCATCGTAAAGCACTTGTTGAGCGACGTTGCCGACTGCGGGATCTGACCCACGATACCGAAATTGTTGGTGCCCAAGGCCCCGCCACCCGAATCGGCCGTGGAATGGTGAGCGTCGAAATTCACCGACACGTTGTCCGACGCCTGCCACTTCAAGTTCAGGCCGGCAGAGCCGTTCTGGTTCATGGTTTCATCGTTGGTCGCGAAATACGAGTCGTCGCTGCCGGTGTCGACGAGGTTGGTCACGGTACCGTGCGGGTTGATGATGGCGCTGATGGGGTTGAGACCGTAGTCGAACCAGGCGCCGAAGGTGTGCGTCTGGTTCATGTCTTTGTAGAACGTATACGTGTAATCCACCGTCGCGACCAGCGAATCGACCGGCTTGAATTGCAGCACGGCCTGGCCGTTTACGCGTTCGCGCTGGTGATCGACCACTCCCCAGCCTAGATTGCGGGGCGCCCAAGTGTTGCCGTCGGGATTCGTGTTGTTGCTGACCACGCCCGTTTGGCCGGGGGTAAACTGGTTCTCGAGCCAACCGCCGATGTTTGCGTTCTGTTCCTGGCTGTTGCGCTTGGAATAGGAACCGTTGACCAGGAAGCCCACCCGGTCGTCGAAGAAGGTATCGCTGAACAGGCCGGAAAATTCCGGCGTGACCTTGGAGCCGACTTTGCTGGACGTGTCATCGGTGGCCTTGGCCGAAAACGTCGCCCGCATCTCATGAAAGTCGAAGGGACGCGCGGTAGTGATGTTGATGGTCGAACCGATGCCGCCGCTCGCCACATCGGCGCGGCCGGTTTTGTATACCGTGATTCCCGAAATGCCGTCGGCAGAGAGATTTTCGAAATCGAAAGAACGCGTGGCCGGTGCACCACCTGGTGCAAGATTTCCCGGCATCGAGCGGCCGTTCAAAGTGACGAGATTGAATTCCGGACCGAAGCCGCGCACCGTCACGCGCGAGCCTTCATTATTCTGGCGGTCAATGGTCACGCCGGGAATGCGCTGGATGGATTCGGCGAGGTTCGTGTCGGGGAACTTACCGATGTCCTCGGTGGTAATCGCGTCGACGATCCCGGCCGTATTGCGCTTGATGGTCTCGTTGGTCACCAGCGACTGACGCAATCCCGTGACAACGATCTCGCCGAGAGCCTCCGTCGGCGCCACATTGGCGGTGTCGGCGGCCATCGCTCCCGAGCAGTACATCGCGATCATTACTGCCAGAGGCTTCATTGGGACCGGCGCTAACGGATGGTGGTGCGTCATTTTCGAGGCGCACGAACGGCTGGACTTCTTCATTACTCCCCCTCCCGTCTCCCGGGACCATGTTTATTCTGCGCCGACGTCGAGCGTCGATTCTGTGCAAGCGGTTTCTGAAACCGGTTGCAGGGCGATTCTGCCGCTGTCAATTTCAAAAAGCAAGGGGGGCCTAAACCCATTAAACCGTGGACTTGGGGGGATACCAAGGTACTCTACCCTTGACAGGGGCCGCTCTATGCAAGCAGCATTCCTGAAACCGGTTGCAAACATCGGGCGAAAGACTCGTATGTTTGGGAGGGAGGGGGACATGAGTCGCACAATTCAGCTCCTCGGGGGCCAGGGCCGCGGAGAACGGGTACGTACCGGGATTGCCGGCCAGGGCGTAATCACCGGAGTCTCGGGTGCCCAGCCAAGGGCGCGCGCATGACGGGCCACGAATTCAAGATTGTTCGCATCGCCTCGACGGTGGCGCTGGGCGGCTTTCTCGTCGGATTCGATGCCACCGTCATTTCCGGCGCCGTGCCCTTTGTTCGCGACTATTTCGGTCTCGGCGGCTCCGCGGGCAGCCTCAAACTCGGCTGGGCGGTGAGTTGTCTCGGCTGGGGCGCGATGGCCGGAAACCTTGCGGCCGGACGCCTGAGCGACCGCTTTGGACGCAAAAGCGTGCTGCTGTTGACAGCGGTGCTGTTCCTCGCTTCCGCCTTGACGGCGGCTTTATCCACTCGCTTTGCGGTGTTCGTCGCGGCGCGAATCTGCGGGGGCCTCGCGGTCGGAGCGGCAATTCTCACGGCCCCTGTGTACATCGCGGAGATCGCTCCCGCCCGTAGCCGCGGAAGTCTGGTTTCCCTCAATCAGTTGATGATCGTCATCGGCATCTCAATCTCGTTTTTCTCCAATTATTTTCTGCTGTCGCTGGGTGCGGACAGCTGGCGCTGGATGCTGGGCGTCCAGAGCGTTCCCGCCGGTCTCTATTTTTTGCTGTTGACCTTGGTGCCCGAAAGTCCGCGATGGCTGTTGAGCAAAGGCCGCGAAGAACGCGCGCGGGCCGCGCTTTCCGCAGTTCACAGCCCCGCCTTCTCCCGTCGTGAGTTTGAAATCATCCAGGCCAACCTCGTCAAGAAATCGCGGCATTTTGGCATCCGCGAGTTGCTTACGGGCCGGCTCAAGCGGGTCATGCTATTCGGTCTTGGCATCGCCTTCTTCCAGCAAGCCACCGGCATCAATGCCATCTTCTACTACCTGCCCACCATCTTTGCGTCGTCCGGCGGCGAACTCTCGACGTCCTTCGCGCAATCGGTGCTCGTGGGCCTCGTCAACGTCGGCATGACGTTCGTCGCCATCTGGTTGATCGATCGTCTAGGGCGCAAACCCCTCTTGGGAATCGGGCTCACCGGGATGACCTTGTCGCTGCTGACCATCGGCTGGGCGTTTCATTCGGCGCATGCGTCGCTCGGGATCGGAGCGCCGGTCAGCCATGGAAACTTCGTGCTGATTGCCATCATCGCCTACGTTGCCTCCTTCGCGATCTCCTTGGGGCCCGTGATGTGGGTGATGTTGTCGGAGATCTTTCCGAATGAAGAGCGGGCCGCGGCAATTTCAGTGGTCGGATTTTGGAACTCCCTGGTCAGCGCCAGCGTCACTCTGCTCTTTCCCACGGAGCTCGCGATTTGGGGACCGGCCGGCACGTTTCTCGCCTACGGATTGCTAGCCGCCGCCGGCCTGCTGTTCATCGTGATGCTGGCGCCCGAGACCAAGGGGAAGACGCTCGAGGAATTGGAAGGGATTCTCACGCAGCCTAAACAGGCGCTGGCCTCGTGAACGCGAGCGAAGGCAACATGAAGTCGGTTTTTGGCAATTGCGCAGGCAGCGGATGGTGAGATGAAATCCAAGCTTCCTTCAGCACCCACTCCCCGCAAGAGCGGCCCCCGGCCGCGCCGGTCGGCCACGCTTAGGATGGTTGCCCGCGAAGCGGGGGTCTCCGCCAGCACCGTGTCGCGGATCATCAACGGCACGGTCAATGTGAGCGGTGGCCTCAAGCATGCCGTCGAGGCGGCCATCGTGAAGTTCAACTTTCGACCGAACGCCGCTGCGCGCGGACTCGCGCTCGGCAAAACGCTGACCATAGGCGTGGTCGCACAAGCGATTGACAGCCCGTTCTATGGCGAAGGTCTGCGCGGAATAGAGGCCTGTCTACGCCAGCGCGGATACGCGCCGCTGTTCATGAGCGGCAATTGGCGCGAAGAGGACGAAGAACGGTGCTTGAGGGAATTTATCGCGCGCGGCGTCGACGGGATCATCGTCTTCGCCGGGCGCCTCAGCGATGCAAAGCTGAAGAGCTTCGCCAAGGAAGTGTCGATCGTGGTCACCGGCCGCCGTCTGCGGGCGCCGGGGCTGTTCAGCCTGCAGATCGACGACCGTCATGGCGCGATGCTTGCCGTGCGGCACCTGATCGAGATCGGGCATCGCAAGATCGCCTTCATCGCCGGGTCCGAAAATCATCCCGACGCCGTCGAAAGGTTCAAGGGATACAAAAAGACGCTGGAAGACGCCGGAATCGATTTCGATCCCAAGCTGGTGGCGGTCGGCGACTGGCACGAGGAAGGCGGCCTGCGCGCGACGCTCGAACTGCTCGGCTCGAAAGTCAAATTCAGCGCCCTTTTTTGCGTGAACGACCAAACGGCCTATGGCGCCTGCCTCGCGCTCTACCGGAAAGGACGCTCCGTACCCGGCGATGTGTCGGTGATCGGATTCGACGACCTGCCGTCATCTACATACCGGCTTCCGCCGCTGACCAGCGTACGACAGTCGATCGGCGAGCTCGGCGATCGATCCGCGCAGGCAATTCTTCAGCTCATCGCCGGACGTCGACCGCGCATCGACGCTCCCCCCGTCGAGCTCGTGATCCGTGAGTCCACGGATCGCAGCGGGCGAAGGGACCGAAGCGAAATCGACCGAGGGACAGCGCTTGATACTCCTTAAAAGAAAAAAAATAGCTGCGCAAATGAACGACCGTGAATCTCTCGACGAGCTTGCCAATCGGTTCCCATCGAGTTTCGTCTGGGGCGTCGCCAGCAGCGCCTTCCAGATCGAAGGCGCCACAGTCGCCGACGGCAAGGGCGCTTCGATCTGGGATGAGTTCTGCCGTCTTCCCGGCGTCATCGCGGACGGCTCCGACGGAAGGACCGCGTGCGATCATTACAACCGGCTGGAGTCGGACCTCGACTTGATCGCGGGGCTCGGCGTGGGAGCGTACCGCTTCTCGATCTCATGGCCGCGAATCCAGCCAACAGGATCCGGTGAGGCAGGACCGGGTATCGATTTCTACAGCCGACTGGTTGACGGATTGCTCGAGCGCGATATTGAACCGTTCGCGACTCTCTACCACTGGGACCTGCCGGCTGCGCTGCAGCGCGAACACGGCGGGTGGGCCGACCGCAACACGGCCTACCGATTCGCCGAATACGCCACGCTCGTCGCGGAGCGGCTCGGCGATCGCGTGCGCTCGTTCGCGACCCATAACGAACCGTGGGTCACGGCGACGATCGGCCACGAATTGGGCCATTTCGCACCGGGGATCAAGAACCGGGCCATGGCGATGCAGGTATCCCATCACTGTCTGTTGAGCCACGGACTGGCCGCGAAGGCGATGCGCAGCTCACGCAGCAATCTCGACGTCGGCATCGTCCTCAATCTTTCACCGGTTTATTCAGCGACCGACTCGCCGGCCGATACGATGCTCGCGGCGCGCGAGGATGGCTTGCTGGTTCGCTGGTACATGGACGCCCTGCTGCGCGGAGAGTATCCGGCGGATATTCTGGAACATCTCGCGGCGGATGCGCCCCAAATCCAGGACGGGGACGCGCAATTGATTGCTCAGCCGCTCGACTTTCTCGGCGTGAATTACTACAACCCGATCGTGTCCATCGCGGGGCGGCCATTTTCTCCCGCCCGCGAAGGCGCCATCGTCACCGACATGGGCTGGGAAGTGGCGCCCGCGAACCTGACCGACTTGCTGATGCGCCTGGATCGCGACTACGACCTTCCCCCGCTGTTCATCACCGAAAACGGTGCGGCCTATCCGGATCTGGTCATTGACGGAGGCGTCAAGGATGAAGACCGGCGCGCCTATATCGAATCGCACATTCGCGCCATCGCGGACGCCATCGATCAGGGTGTCGATGTGCGCGGCTACTTTGTCTGGTCTTTGCTCGACAACTTTGAATGGGCCGCGGGCTACACCAAGCGCTTTGGGATCTACTATGTCGACTATCAGACCCAGGCCCGCATTTTGAAGCGCAGCGGATTTTGGTACAGAGATTTGGCCGCCGCGTTCGATCGAACGCACAAAGACGGGTGAACGTGAAATCGCATTCCCTGGCCGCTGGTCTTGCCATTTTCCTCATTGCTCACGCAACGTGCTCATCCCAGCAGGCCGCGGCACAACCCTCCCGCCCGTGGATGGACGCATCGCTGCCGCCTGATCTGCGCGCCGACATGGTTGTGGAGCAGCTGACGCTCGATGAGAAAATTCAGCTGGTGCACGGCATCGGGTGGGGACCATTGGTCCCGGGCAGCCCTATTCCGCCCGACAACAATGGCGGTGCCGGAGAGGTGGTGGGTATTCCGCGTCTCGGCATACCGTCCGTGCAGCAAGCGGACTCGGCGGTCGGCATTCGAATGGCGGCCCGACAAAGCCGTTACGCGACGTTGTTGCCGTCGGTGTTGGCGGCCGCCTCCTCGTGGGATACAGAGGCGGCACATTTATACGGAGACGTCCTCGGACGTGAGCTCCGTGCGCAAGGATACAATCACTCGATTGGCGGCGGCGTGAATCTCGCGCGCGACCCGCGAAATGGCCGGCTATTCGAATACGCCGGCGAAGATCCGCTGCTGGCCGGCGTGACCGTCGGTCATGTCATTCGCGGTATTCAAGGCAACCAAGTCATGGGCGACATCAAGCACTACGCTTTCAACGATCAGGAGACCGGCCGCACTGTTGTGGATGTTCGCATCTCCAGGAAGGCTGCCCGTGAGAGCGACCTGCTGGCCTTCGAACTCGGCATTCGCATCGGACAACCTTCATCCGTCATGTGCAGCTATAACAAGGTGATCGGAGATTGGGCCTGCGAGAACGATTGGCTGCTGAATCACGTGCTGAAAGGCGCCTGGCATTTCCCCGGCTTCGTCGTCTCCGATTGGGAAGGCCGCAATGGCGGGTCTCGACATGCAGATGCCGGGCGGTGAATACTTCGGTGAACGACTTAAACAGGCGGTCAAGTCCGGGCGGGTTCCCATGCGGCGCCTCGATGACATGGTGCACCGGCTGCTGCGCTCAATGTTCAGTGCCGGTGTCGTCGACCACCCGCCGACTCCTCGCAGCGTGATAGACCCTTTTCGGGGCAAGGAAGACGCGCAGCATATTGCTGAAGAAAGCATCGTCCTATTGAAGAACGACGCTACGCTTCCGCTGAATGCTGCCTCCGTGCATTCCATTGCAGTGATTGGCGCACACGCCGACGTGGGAGTGCTGTCTGGGGGAGGTTCCGCGCAGGTCGATTCACCCGGCGGGAATGCCATCCGTCCCGCGACTCCGACCAAATGGGGCGAAGCGGTGTACTTCCCTTCATCGCCCTTGCGGTACATTCGGGAACACGCAAGGGGAGCCATCGTCCGTTTTGATGCCGGCACCGATGCTTCCTCGGCGGCATCGCTCGCGAAGTCTGCGGACGTCGCCATTGTTTTCGCCGATCAGTATATGAGCGAGGGAGGCGATTCCCGAACCCTGTCTCTGCCGGGAAAACAGAATGAACTCATTTCGGCGGTGGCGGCCGTCAATCCGCACACGATTGTCGTGCTGATAACGGGTAACCCGGTAACCATGCCGTGGATCGATCGGGCCGCCGCTGTGATGGAAGCCTGGTATCCCGGAATTGCCGGTGGGCAGGCCATCGCAAATCTGCTCTTTGGAAATGTCGTTCCTTCCGGGAAGCTGCCTATTACCTTTGCAAAATCGGAGGACGACCTGCCCCACGAGCGCATATTCGGCATGACGCATGACAGCGCCGGCGGAGATTCGTTGGGCTGGGCTGCTGATGAGCAGAAGCGGCAAAGCTTCGTTGCCGACTACAATGAAGGCGCGCGCTTCGGATACAAATGGTTCGACTCCGAAGGCAAGCAGCCGCTTTTCCCCTTCGGCTACGGGCTCTCTTATACGCAATTCAAGTACGGCGGTTTACACGTCGACCCGGCAGCGAAAACCGTGACATTTACGGTCGAGAATTCCGGCACTTTGAACGGAACGGAGATTGCTCAAGTATATGTCGGGCTTCCCAAGGCCAGCGGGGAACATTTCCGCCGCCTCGCCGCCTGGCAGCGCGTCGAGGTAAATTCCGGGCAACAAAAGGTTGTTACCGTTCCGCTCGAGCCCTTGGCGATTGCAACTTTCGATGAGAAAAAGGATGCGTGGGCCTGGGCTTCCGGGAAATACACGGTATTCGTTGGAGGATCATCCCGCGATTTACCGCTGCGGGCGGAAGTCGCGCTCTATTAGTCGCCCGCTCCCCTCAGCGGCCGGGAGGCAGCATCGGCGCCAGCTTGATGATGTAACCCAGCGCCGCCAGCACCAGCAAGTAATAGGCCATTGCAGTGTGGCTTGGCTCCTCCGGAATGCCCTTGCTGAAAACACGATAGCCCGCGCCACCCGCCACCAGCAGAAACGCCGGCTGACCAAAGAGCGCTGCGAACAGCACCGCCGCAGCCGACAGAACGATGCGTTCGGTCTTGTTGAGCGCGGCAATGGCCTGCCCCCCGTCCAACACCCAGATAGGAATCAGATTCAGCACATTGAGCAGCGCCGACAGGCTGGCCAGACCGATCCAAAAGGCGTCGCCGGTTTCCAGCCACAGTAAAGCGCAGACCGCCGCGCCAATGCAGCCCGCCATCGGACCCGCCAGGCTCACGAAGGCGCGCGTTTGCGCCGACACCCCAAGAGCGGACCAGCGCACATAAGCACCGAACCCCGGAAGAAAGACCGGCATGTCCGCAGGCAGGCCCCGACGCTTGATTTCGACGAAGTGCCCCATCTCGTGCACCAAAATCAGAATTGCAAAGCCGACGCCGAACTTAAGGCCATACAGCGCCCAATAGAAGGCCACGAATGTCCCGAGGCTGAGCAGAAATTTCAGCTTAAAGAGAGCGAGCAGGAACTTGCCATTGGCGAGCAGAATCACTATTGGCGCCAATGGACCAAGCTTCTTGGCCCAGGTGTGGCGAGCTTCGACCGCTGGTGCGCCGCTTGCCAATGCATCCAGCCGCTTCGCATTGCTGCGGATCCACTCGGCCTGCGCCGATTCCGGCGGCAGCAGCTCGAGCGCGTTCAGCCAGACGTTGCGAGCCTCAATATTCTCATGGCGTTCCTCATGCAGGCGCGCGCCGGCCGCCAGTTGCTCGAGCCTCGCGGCGTGCACCAGTGCATGACAGTTACCACACACCAACGCTGTTGGTGCAAGAGCGCCGTTGCAGCGGGAACACTCCTGAGTCAGGTCAGGAGAGAGGGACGACATGGGGTTGGTCCGCAGCTTCCCAGTGCTTCAACCAGAGGTCGCGGGAGCCGCTGCACTGATGGGACCCAGGATATTCACTGGTCTGCCGGCGGTAATCGTCCACGCAATGCGGATACCGACGAACAGTATGACCAAGCCAATCAATCCTTGCGCAGGATTGGAAAGTGCAAGGAACGGCGAAGCCAGTCCAAGCATCGCAAGCAGACCCACAGCTTTGGCGGGACTCATCTTCGGCGCCTGAACCGTGGCGGAGTCGCCCATTTGCGCATGCTGCTGCACACTTTTCTGCTTCATATGCTGCGATATGGCGATGGGGACGGCCGCCAGGGAGACGGCGATGTATGTCAGTAAAACGGCAGCTATGTGGTAGCGGCGGCCTCCGAGGCCTCCCGAACCCATGACGATTGCCTTGCCGACGATATAGCCGACAGCGAGCGAAATGTAGCCGATCATCCAACCCGTGGCGAGGGCGAATGCCACGTAGATGCCGAGACCAAGGATGGCGCCGCCGACGCCGAACAAGACCCCGCGCCCAAAGGCTGAATGCGAGTCCTTCGGCATCTGTTCTTTGATTTGCTGGACGCACTTCGCACAAGTCGGCGCGCCGTTCACCCGGTAGTAGTCGCCGCTGATCGCCTGCGCACACGACTTGCACGCGGTCTCGCTGGCATTTCCGGGATATTCGGCAGTCGCGAACTGCGGCACTCCGTCGCTCATGTTCTCCTCCATAGTCCCGAAACTATACCGAATTCCGGGTTGACCGAACATTGAGGGTCACTCTTGGTCCCTCTGCTCGTTCCGCTCGGAGGGCGGAATTTCGGCTTGCTGAGTTTTATGCGCCAAGAATATAGAATTATGCGCCATATTGGGCCGATTGTTGGCGCGTAATTCGTTTCATGCGCCAATTCATGTAGCGCGGCGTCGCGACTTGCCGTGCTGCAGAATACGCTTCCGACCTTTCCGACGAGTGCCCCGCGCGCCCATAGACCTCCCGTCTGATCGAGGAAGTTGCGCATTTGCGCAGCCATGTTCCCGAACCGCGTCGGCGTGCCGAAAATAATGGCATCGTACTGTTCGAGTTCTTCCGGATTGGCGATGGGTGCGGTTTGGTCGAGCTTGAACCCGGACGTCTTGGCGATTTCAGGTGGTACGGTTTCGGGCACGCGCTTGACGAGGACGCGAACGTTCGGGATGCGGGCTGCACCTTCGGCTTGGGCGCCCGCCATCAGTTCGATATGTCCGTAACTGCTGTAATAGAGGACAAGAACGTTCGGCATGAAATGGTACTCCTGGCTAGCGACGTGGGACCGTATGACGTTCGAGGAACGCGCGCACAACGGCGTTGTAATCTTTCGGATTGTCTAGATTGGGCAAGTGCCCTGCGGCTTGGATCACGGCGCGCTCGGCGTTGGTTGATTGCTCGGCGAGGGTTTCCGCCGCTCGCGTACGGCTCGCCAGATCGTGATCCCCCGTAATGACAAGCACCGGCCCGTCAATGGTGCTCATCAACGATGAACTGGGCGGAACACCGGCGGTCACGGCAGGCTCCAGAAGGTCGTTCGCCGGATAACGCATGATCATCGCGCCGAGGATTTCACGCATGCGCGGATCCTCTGTTCTCAAGGACAGGAGCGGATGCGCCGCCCATTCTCGGCGAAACGCGGCGACGCCGCGCTCCCGCACGACGGCGCGGTAGTGACCGAGCGGCACATCGCCGTCCGCGGACGAAGGCTCGTGACTCTGGCCGGGCGGTCCATCCAGAATCAGACACGAGATCCTGTCGGGCGCGGCCCGTGCAAATCCCATTACCACGCGCACTCCCTGTGACATGCCGACGAGCGCGACGCGTCCGATCGCGAGGTGCTCGCACAGCGAACCGATGTCCGCAATATCCTGGACGACCGAGGGGCGCCCGGACGACAGCCCAAAGCCTCTTCGATCAAAACGAATCAGGCGAAAGGAATCGCGCAGTGCCTCGACCTGCGGCTCCCACATTTCCAGATCGAGCGTCCAGCCATGCACCATCAGGACCGGCGGTCCGCTCCCGTCGTCGCGGTAACGGAGGCGCGCGCCATCGGTCGTCAAGTAGTGATCGACATTCCGTCGGGTGTCCGTAATTGGCGGCAAATTCTCACCGGTCGTCACAATCGGCGCTTTCGGATAGCGAAATAAATTTCGCTATCAGGCTACGTTTCGTGACATGAGCAGTCAAGGCTGCACCGCCGCCGAATCCGGCGCTCCGTGCTGATGTGCTGCGATTCGCAACGCGGCACGCCCAGACCGCCGGGCGTTCCATCGAATATGCATTTGGGCATCCGAAATATGCAGAGACCCGCGCGCGCCACCTTGACGAGTCTTGGATACGGGTCCAGTATATTTCGGATACCGACGGTTATTTCGATATACGAAGGACTAAGACTGGGGAGTCCGGTACTTCGCGATGCTCTTTCCGACAACACTCGTAGGAAGCTATCCGCAGCCGGAGTGGCTGATCGATCGCCAACGCCTGGCCGCGCGATTTCCGCCGCGGGTCCGCGCACGCGAACTATGGCGAGTGCCGGCACCGTACCTGGCAGAAGCGCAGGAAGACGCCACACTCATGGCAATCAAGGCGCAGGAAGACGCGGGCCTCGATATCATTACCGACGGAGAAATCCGCCGCGAAAGCTACTCGAATCGTTTCGCTACCGCCCTTGACGGTGTCGACCTCGACAATCCCGGAATGGCGCTGGACCGCAGCGGCCATCCCAATCCCGTCCCGCGAGTCGTCGGCCCGATCCGACGACGCCAACCCGTCGAAGTCGTTGATCTCGAATTTCTCCGGCGCCATACGCGCCGCCGCGTCAAAGTGACGGTCCCAGGTCCGTTCACGATGGCACAGCAGGCGCAGATCGACTACTACGGCGGCAGCCGTCAGCTGGCCGCCATGGACTACGCGGCGGCGGTCAACGCCGAGATCCGCGACCTTTTCAACGCAGGCGCCGACGTCGTTCAGATCGACGAGCCGTACATGCAGGCCCGCCCGGAGGAGGCGCGCGCGTTTGGTCTCGACGCGCTCAATGCCGCACTTGCGGGGATCACCGGCACGACCGCGGTTCACATTTGTTTCGGCTACGCGGCCATCATTCACTCGCGGCCGTCGGGTTACTCATTTCTGCCTGAACTCGCCGAATGCGCCTGCCGCCAGGTATCCGTTGAGACGGCGCAATCGAACCTCGACTGCGCCGCCCTCTCGGGCCTGCGCGGCAAGAAAATCATCCTCGGTGTCATCGATTTGTCCAACCATGAGGTCGAGTCGCCGGAACTGGTCGCGTCGCGAATCCGCCGCGCGTTGCCATACGTCGAAGCGGCCGACCTTCTTGTCGCCCCCGACTGCGGGATGAAATACCTGCCGCGCGATGTCGCATTCGGCAAATTGCAAGCGATGGTAGCCGGCGCCCAGATTGTGCGCGCGCAGTTCGATCGCGAGCAGACGAAGAGTGCCCACGACAAGATTTCATAACCGCATCGAGGCAGCAATGCACCACAGCACGGATCGTATCCTCACGACGCATGTCGGGAGCCTCCCTCGAAGCAAGGCGGTGACGGATGTGCTCTTCGCCCGCGAGCGAGACGACGCAGCGGATCCCGAGATGGGAGCGCCTGTCATCGCGGCGGCGGTCGCAGAGGTCGTGCGGCGGCAGGTTGCTGTCGGAATTGACGTTGTAAGCGACGGAGAGATGAGCAAGATCAGCTATGCGACCTACATCGCCGGCCGCTTCTCCGGATTTGCCGGCGATACGCCTCGGGAGCCTGGTCAGGATCTGGTGGAGTTTCCGGGTCTTCTGACGAAGCTCGCCGAGCGAGGTTCAACGGCCAAGTACCGCCGGCCGCGTTGCGTCGGGGCGGTCCGGCTGGCGCATGAAGGGCCGCTTCAGACGGACCTCCAGAATCTGCGCGCAGCCGCCGCGGCAACGCCGCCGGGCGAAGCGTTCATGAACGCGGCATCCCCCGGCGTCATCGCGCTGTTTCAACCGAATGACTATTACCGCACACAGGATGAGTATCTGGCGGCGCTGGCGGAAGCGCTTCGATTCGAGTACGAGGGCATCGTTGCCGCCGGTGTCATCCTGCAGATCGACGCTCCGGATCTTGCGATGGGGCGTCACACGATGTACCGGAATCGGTCACTCGAAGAGTTCGACTCCCTCGCTGCGCAGCACATTGAGGTGTTGAACCACGCGCTCCGGAACGTGCCAGCCGACCGCGTCCGTATGCACGTGTGCTGGGGGAACTATGAGGGGCCGCACCACCACGACGTGCCGATGGAGCGCCTGCTGCCGATTGTGCTCAATGCCAAGCCGCAGGGCCTCTTGTTCGAGGCCGCCAATCCTCGGCATGCCCACGAGTGGGTTGTGTTCCGGGACGCAAAGATACCGGACGACAAGATTCTGATTCCGGGGGTTCTCGCTACCACCACCAACTACGTCGAGCATCCTCTGCTGGTTGCCGAGCGGCTTGAAAAGTACGCCGGCATTGTCGGGCGCGATCGAATCATCGCGGGCACCGATTGCGGGTTCGGAACCTTCGCCGGATTCGGTCCGGTGGAGCCCGATATCGTGTACCTGAAGCTCGAATCGTTGGTTCAGGGTGCTCGCATCGCCTCCGAACGGCTGTGGCGTACGCGATCAACGGCCGGCGCAGCGATCGCCCGCGAAGGACGAACCCATCGGTAGGTCGTCGCGATGACTTACGCCACTCAGCTTCCCCTGCCGCCTGATGCAGCCTCAGCGTCGTACAACGACGAGACCTTCGTGGTTTCACGCCGGCGCCCTTGACGGCTGCAGCCGCCCTCAGCGCATCCAGAGCTTCTGGCCGCCGGCCGCTGTCAGGCGCCGGCGCTGAGCGACAGCCCCGGAACGCTGGCGAGGTCCGCAGAGATCTGGCGGCTCACCTGCTGAAGCATGGTGAAGCGCTCGCGAATCAGTTTGCTTTTCGAAATTCGTCGCGAATGGCTGGAACTGTTGAGGGCCGCAACCACGCGGCGATATTGATCGAACACCGGGACCCCGAGTGCCACCACGCCATAGGCCAGCTCGTCCTCGACTGCGGCGTATCCGGTGCGGCGGCAATCCTCGATCAACTGCCGCAGCTTGGCCGGATCAGTCACCGTTCGATCCGTCAGCGCATCGAGCTTTGCCGTATCGAAATAGCGCTGCAAGCGCTCCGCGCTCAAACCCGCGAGCAGCACTCGGCCGGTGGAAGTCGCATGGGCGGCAAACCGGCTGCCTACATGCGCCTCCAGGCGGACCAGCGTGCGAATGGATGCCCGGGCGACATACACGATCTCTGTGCCGTCGAGGACGCACAACGCAGCCGAGTCGCCCGTGTTGCGGGCGAGCTCTTCGAGGTGTGTCTTGGTGAGCAGCTCGATGTTCATCGATTCAAGGTATGCGGCACCGAGTTCCAGCACTTTTGGGCGCAAGAGAAATTGGCGGCCGCTGCGCGTCACGTAGCCCAGTTCCTCGAGTGTCAGCAGGCATCGGCGCGCGGTTGCTGCAGGCATATCCGTGATGCCGGCAATATCGCTCAAGCTCAACGCTGCGCGATCACGTGTAAACGCACGGACGACGCTCAGCCCCTTTGCGAGCCCACCCATTGCCTCTCGCCGCCGCTGCACTGATTTGTTCTTGGCCATCAGGGTTAGTTTATTTCGATATGCGAAATAAAGGGAGCGCTTTCTCCGCAGGCTTGACGGATGGCAACTTCGGGTCCAGCATATTCGATATACGAATGCATGTTCGCTATGCGAAATTCCACGATGGACAATAAATAGGGACGAACCTCCCATGAAGATTGGGTCTCAAGTTCATCGCAGCACCGCCATTTCCACGTCCAACGAGACAACCATCCTCGTTCGTGGCCGAGATCTGACCCAGGATTTGATCGGGCGTATCGGGTTCACGGAACACTTCTGGCTGCTGCTCACCGGCGCGCTGCCCACGGCAGCTCAAAGACGGATTCTCGACGCAACCTTGGTCGCCATTGCAGAGCACGGTCTCGTTCCCAGCGTGCAGGTCGGACGAATGACGCTCGCTGCGGCACCGGAAGCGCTGCAGGGTGCCGTGGCCGCGGGAATTCTCGGCTGCGGTTCCGTTGTCTTGGGTTCATCCGAAGCGGCCGGTCAGTTTTTCGCCGCGATTGCAGCGCGGATCGAGGCGGGGGACGCACCCGCACGGGCGGCAAAGACAGTAGTGCTCGAATACCGGGCCGGCGGCCGCCCAATCCCCGGATATGGGCATCCTCTGCACAAGGATTTCGACCCACGAGTTCAGCGACTGTTTGATGTTGCCGGGGAAGTCGGCAGCGTCGGTCCGCACATCGAGATCGCGCGGCAGGTCGAGCGCCAGTTGCCTGATCTTCTTGGAAAACCCCTGGCACTGAACGTGTCGGGTGCGATCCCCGCGGTACTTCTCGATGTAGGGTACCCGCCGGCCGCACTGAAGGGTGTGCCCATATTGGCGCGAACTGCGGGGCTCATCGCGCACTTGCTCGAAGAGCAGCTTCGCCCCATCGGTTTCGTGATGTCCCATGCTGCCGCCGCGGCAATCGATTACGACGGCGACTCGCCGCCCGAATTTCGGCCGAGCCGTGAGTAATTCACAAGGTTTGTTTCAGATGGGCGGAGTATTGAGCGGTATCCGAGTCGTCGAGCAAGGCACCTTCATCACGGGCCCCTGCGCTGGGATGATGCTCGCGGACCTTGGGGCAGACGTGATCAAGGTCGAAAGTCCCGAAGGTGATCCATACCGCAGCTACCAAGGCGACCACTACTCGCCGCACTTCCAAGCTTACAACCGCAACAAGCGCAGCATCGCTCTCGATCTGAAACATTCCGCGGAACGCGTTGTGTTCGATGGGTTGGTGCGTGAGGCCGACGTCTTTATCCAAAACTTCAGGCCCGGTACCGCGATACGCCTTGGCGCGGGGCCGGAGCGGCTCTGCGCGATCAATCCGGGGTTGATATACACGTCCATCAGCGGTTTCGGATCGAGTGGTCCGTACGCGGAGCGCCCTAGCTACGATTCGGTCGCTCAGGCCTTGAGTGGATTCCTCAGCGTTGTCGTCGATTCGAACCGTCCTCGCTTTCTGGGTCCGGCGCTTGCCGATGCGATCACCGGACTTTATGCCGCGTACGGCGTGCTCGGCGCGCTGGTTCAGCGCGGCCGGACCGGTCAGGGTAGTCTCGTCGAGGTATCGATGCTCGAGGCAATGGCGCATTTTGCGGTCGAACCCTTTGCCGCGTATTTCGCGCTCGGTACGACACCCACCTCGAGCGACCGGCCTCGACTTGCACAGGCCTATATTCTGCGCACTGCCGATGGCCGCCTCATCGCCATCCATTTGTCCTCGCTCGATAAGTTCTGGCAAGGATTGTTGGCGGCGCTCAACGCGCCGGAACTGGGGTCCGACGTGCGTTTTTGCACCCGTGAGGCGCGCATCACCCACTATGAGTCGCTGAACGCCGAACTCGATGAGCGATTCTCGCGGCACACCTCGGCGCACTGGGTCGAACAATTGGAGCGTCACGATGTTCCGTACGCACCCATCAATACCATCGACGAAGTTACCCACGATCCGCAAGTTGAGCACTTGGGACTCATTGTTCCTGTCGCGCTTCTCAACGAACACGGACAGTCCATACGCGAAGCGCTCGCACGGGGTGAGCGGTGGCCCGCCGTGCGCGGCGAGAAGGAGTCGGCCGGCGCCTGAGGCAAAGAGTCTTGAAGGGGGAAGGATGTTGTCGATGCGGTGTCAGCGGGAAGCCATTCGGACGCGCGGTTCGCCTGCGCGTACCGCAGTGTCCGCGCTTTCTAGTAACCACGATGACGATATTTGACAACGGGAGTGAAAAAATCATGAGTATTTCGCAGGGGAGATGGATAGCCGCATTGACCACGGCGCTCGCGGTGATCGTCGCAGCGCCTGCACCGGCCGCGACCGGAGATCTCGAGGAGATCGTGGTCACCGCGCGCAAGCGTGATGAATCGCTGCTGAACGTGCCGGTCACGGTCGATGCCTTCACCGAGCAGACGATTCAGTCGGCGGGAATTGAATCTCCCCGCGACTTCGTCGCGCTGGTGCCGAACATGACCCTGGTCGAGGTTCAAAACGTCGGCAATTCCTTCATCACCGTCCGCGGCATCTCGCAGGCGCGCAACAGCGAGCCGTCGGTCGCCGTGCTGGTCGATGGCGTGCTCGAGACCAACCCCTATGAGTTCGACCAAGAGCTGGCCGATATCCAGCAGATCGAGGTGCTGAAGGGCCCTCAGGGTGCCCTGTATGGCCGCGATGCCATAGGCGGTGCAATCATCATTCGCACGGTGGACCCTTCCGATCATTTTGAAGGCAGTGGCAGGGTCGGCGTGGGCAATGGCGTGTCCGAGAAGGCCCAGATGGCCGTCAGTGGCCCCATCGACTCGGCCGGGACCCTGAAGTATCGCGCCTCGGTCAATTTCTATAACACCGACGGCTTCCTGCAGAACACCTATCTCGACCACAAGGCCGACCCGTATCGGGATTACTCCGGACGGCTGCGCCTCTTATGGAAGCCCTCGGATCAATGGTCCGCGGACCTGCGTGTGTTCCGCGATCGAGTCGAGACGACAGCGTACTACTACATCATTCCACGCGACAATGAGGCGAACCCCTTCAGCACCTTCAGCACGGCGCCGAACGCGAACAACGTCACCAGCCCGATCCAGACTAACAACCTGGGGGAGGACAACCGCGATGTCACGGATACCGCGCTAAAGTTGGATTTCAGCCCCGGATACGGAACGTTTACTTCAGTCTCGGACTACAACCACACCAAGGAAATCGATACCGGAGATGCCTACGACTTCCGGCCCATCAAGAACTCCATCGCCTACAACGTCTTCTTCGCCGGTATCCCGGCCGCCCTGGGCGGACCGCTCGATGAGAGCCAGAGCCAATTCATCGACGTGAAGACGTACAGTCAAGAGCTGCGCTTCACCTCGGATAAAATCGGCAACTTCTCATGGATCGCTGGAGCATATTACGTCCACACGCAGCGCTTCATCTCCACCGACAATCTGGTGGACCGGGGAGCGGGCGTCCCGCGAGTCTACGAGAACCCGCTGGTCGACCCGGCCAATCCGTTCGCGACCAACACCAACGTTACCTTCCTCTCCGACTCGCAAAGTAACAACGCCTGGGCGGTATTTGGCGATGCGACCTATGAGTTCACCAAGCAGTTCGAGCTCGACGCAGCGATCCGCTACGACAGGGATGAGCGGCAGAACACCACCGACACGCCCGCCTCGTTCTTGCAAGCGGAGCATATTTCGGCCGTTACGGGGGAGGTGCGCAAGCACACCTTTAGTGAGGCACAGCCCAAGGTCACGCTGCGCTACATACCGACCGACAACCTGACCTTCTACGGCGGCTGGAGCCGCGGGTTTCGCAGCGGCGGCTTCAACCAGACCGGCGTGGGTGTGATCGCGCAAGCGAGTGGCCACCTAGGCGTTCATGATCTGTTCGAGGCCGAGGTGGCTGACACCTATGAAGTGGGCGCCAAGAGCCAGTTCCTCGACCGGCGGCTGGGCGCGAATCTGGCGCTCTACCATACCCACTCCCGCAACGGCTACTTCTTCTACTTCGACGCGACGACCTCGACCCAGAATCTCGGCAATCTCGATGCCACCTACAAGGGCGCCGAGCTCGAGTTGACGGCGAAAGCGACCGACCGGCTCGATCTATACGCGAGCTTCGGCTATACGGACGGCAAGATCACCCGCATGGAAGATCCCACGGTCGTGGGCAACAAGCCGCCGCTGCTCACGAAGAACACCGTCAACGCCGGCTTCCAGTACCACCAGCCGCTCGCCGACGGGCTCAACGGCACCGTGCGCCTGGACTATCAGGAAATCGGCCGTACCTGGTGGGACCCGTATAATGTGACCTCGCGCGATCCGGTGAATCTGATCAATTTGCGCGCCGGCGTGGAGGCCGACCGGTGGTCGTTGACCGCCTGGTCGAAGAATCTGACCAACAAACTGTACAACGCGGAGTTCTCCCCGGGCGGCTTCCTTTGGAGAGCCCCGCCGCGCCGCTACGGGGTCGATTTCACCTTCAAGTTCTGACACGAGGGACATACGCCATGACCCAGTCACAAAAGCTTCCGATCCGGCTACATCACAATGCCTACGTCACGCGCGATCAGGAGAAGACGCGCCGGTTCTACGAGGATGTCATCGGCATGCCCCTCGTCGCAACCTGGTGCGAGTCGGACGAGTTGTTCGGCAAGATGCGCACCTATTGTCATACCTTCTACGGCATGGCCGACGGCGGCGCCCTCGCCTTCTTCCAGTTCGAGAACCCCGAGGACCAGGAGGAATTCGGGCCAAAAATGCCGGCATCGCCGTTTCATCACATCGCGCTCGCGGTGAACTCGGAGACGCAGGCGGCCATCGAGGCGCGCATCGCCGCGGCGGGCATCAAACCGCCGGACACCTACGTCCTGGAACACGGCTATTGCCGGTCCGTCTACGTCAGGGACCCCAACGGGCTGATTCTCGAATTCACGCTCGATCATCCCGAGACGGACAAGATTTCATGCGACCGGCGCGAGGATGCGCACCGTGAACTGAAGCGATGGTTGGAGGGGAATCACAGATCGAACAACACGTACCGCTGAGCGGAGACAAATCGTGGGTGAACCATGCGCGAATTCGATGAGAAGAGCATTACTCGGGCCGTGATCGGGCGGCTGTCCGAATGCGCCGACCCGCGATTCAAGCGCATCATGACTTCGCTCATCACCCACCTTCACGACTTTGTTCGGGAAGTGAAACTGACCGAGCCCGAGTGGCTTACGGCCATTCAATTTCTCACCAGCGTCGGTCAGACGTGCACGGACAAGCGCCAGGAGTTCATCCTCCTATCGGACACGCTGGGCGTATCGGTGCTCGTCATCACCCTCAACCATCCCGCGGACGAGCGCAGCGTCGAATCGACGGTTCTGGGTCCCTTTTATTGGGAGGGCGCTCCCGATCTGCCGCGCGGTAGCAATCTTGCCGAAGGAGTGAAGGGCGAGCCGGCGTTTTATTCCGGTTGCGTGCTCAGCGAGGATGGCCGGCCGCTCGAGAATGCCTTGCTCGACATCTGGTCAGGCGACGGCGAAGGCAACTATGACATGCAGATTCCCGGAGAGACGGGAATGAAGGCGCGCGGCAGGATCCGGACCGACGCCGACGGGCGTTACTGGTTTCGCTCAATCAGGCCGACGTTCTATTCAGTTCCGACCGATGGGCCGGTCGGACGCATGCTGCGCAAGATGGAGCGCCATCCGTATCGCCCCGGCCACATACACATGATCGTCTCGGCCGCC
>WNFG01001994.1_pt1 | contig 21303 bp, 21 predicted proteins | sample 5400431 | NCBI WGS metagenome assembly WNFG01 (sample SAMN13153346, study PRJNA577476) | soil metagenome | isolation source: 120 cm saprolite under Douglas fir tree site 2 hole 3 replicate 2 | place: USA:California | collected 2015-04-18 | reverse complement strand
CGGCACGGACGGCATATCAGGCACAAGCCACCATGATCAGCACATCCGCACTGTAATCAAGCTGACACGCCGGGCCAGCTCGCCGAAGATCAGCCGATCTCCGCCCGCAGGCCATCCCGGGGCCACTCAGGCTGAATAGATAACGGGGCTTCGCCCCAGCCCGACGAGGCATGCGCGTGCGGGCTGAGGTTTGCGAAGTGACCCCGGCTGGCGCTCGAGGCAGTTCACAATGTGACTGTTCATTCGCCGCTTGCAGCGGTCGGGTGGCCGTTGCCGGCCGAGCCCCAGCCGGAGCCCATGATGACGCTACCGCGTACTGCCGCCCAGGTCCTGTCCGGTCACGTGAGGCTGGAGGTCCGCTGCATCGACCGGCTGCTGCTGACCTTCCGCCAGCCGCGGCTGCAGTACGGGCAGGGCATCCACGGGTTCTTCTGCCACCACCGGGGGAACCAGTTCGTGTCCTCGGCGCTGATGCGGCCGATGACCGAGACGTTCGCCGCCGACATCCGCCACTACATCGACTCCCGCGGCCTGGACCTGGTCCGGTTCGCGAAAGGCCAGAGCAAGGATGAGGTGGCCCGGCGGTACCTGGCCGGCCACGACGGCGGGGAGCAGATCCTGTTCGCCGGGGTGGCCCAGGAAAAGACCCGGGTATGGCGGACCCGGCAGCGCCGGGACCCGGTGACCGGCAAGCGGTACCCGTGGCTGTGCCAGGAGCAGGCGATGGTCAACCACTGGTATTTCTACGGGTTCGACGCCGGCTTCGGCCCGTTCTACGTGAAATTCTGCGGGTACTTCCCCTACACCGGGCAGATCTACCTCAACGGGCACGAGTACGCCAAGCGGCAGTGCGCCAGGGCCGGGATCGGCTTCACCGCCCTGGACAACGCGTTCGGCGCTACTGACGACCCGGCCGCGGTGCAGCAGATCTGCGACGGGCTGACCGACCAGAAGATCTACCGGTTCGCCGGCAAATGGCTGGCCCGGCTGCCGCACCCGTTCACCCGCGAGGACGAGGACGCCGATTACTGCTGGCAGCTGTCGGTCCAGCAGGCCGAGTTCTCCACCACCATGGCGCTGGACCGGCCGCTCTGCGGCCGGATTTTCTTCGAGCAGCTGATCCGCGACAACATCGACATCGGCCGCCCGGACAAGGTCAACATCGTCTTCGATCGCAACATCCGCCTGCGCGGCAAGAACCCCACTCCAGGCACCTTCCGGACCCAGGTGATCACCAGCGGGGCCTGCCCGTACCTCTACCTGTACTACAAGAAGACCCAGGTCAAACAGTACCTGAAGGAAGGACGGGCGCTCCGCACCGAGACCACCATCAACCAGCCGCGCGACTTCGGCATCGGCAAAGAGCTGACTAACCTGGCCGCCCCTGGCCGAGGTCGGCTACGCCGCCAACCGGCGCCTGCTGGACGCCGAATGCATCAGCCACGACCCCGCCGACGGAGCCGCCGCCCTCGAAGCGATCACCAGCCCGGTCATCAGCACCACCTGCACCCGCGTCCCCGGGATGCGGTTCCCCGACCCGCGCGTCCAGGCCCTCCTGGGCGCCTGCTGCGCCCTCGCGCTCCGGCCCGCCGGCTTTACCAGCCGCGACCTGCGGCACTACCTCGCCCCCCAGCTCGGGAAGACCCCAGAGGACATGACCAGCGGGCAGATCAGCTACGACCTGCGCAGGCTGCGCGCCCACCAGATCATCGAACGCATCCCGCACAGCCGCGCCTACCAGGTCACCGCCGGCGGCCTGACCATCGCCTTGTTCCTCACCCGGGTAGCCCAGCGGCTCCTGATACCCGGCCTCGCCCAGCTCACCAGCCCCGGACCACCCGGCCGGAGCCGGCTCCGGCAAGCCGACCGCGCCTACCGCGACGCCCTGACCCACCTCGCCCGGCAGGCATCCCTCGCCGCCTTACGCCACCTGCAGCTATCACCCGCAGTAATCACGAGCCTGTCATCAGCCGTCACACACGCCGCAACTTGACTCGAAATTCAAAATCCCTGCGGGGAAAGATAACCTACCCGGACGCGTTGCTCTTATCTACGGATCAGATGCCACGCTCCAGGCGAAGCGAAGATACCTCCACTGGGCGCTCCGGCTCCGAATGATCGCCATGGCCCCGAGCGTGACTGGGCCTCGAACTGGTCGGCGCGGACCGATTATCCCAGCCGCCGTCGACCCGCGGACTGGCCCGCTCCCTGGTAGGCGCGTCGATCCGCGCGTAGTATAGATCGATGCACATTAATCACTGCACATGACGCTGCGTGGGCATTAATAGTGGTTCATGTGAACTGGCAGGCTCTAGCGCCGTAGGGGTTGCGATGGTCGCATACATCTCGATCATTCTTTCCATAACCGCCTTGATGCTCTCGATATTTGTTTTCGCTGACGGTCACAAACAAGATCGGCGCAATATTCTTCTCAAGATGCATGAGCTTCTCATTAGTGATCGACACCAGAAAGGTAGGTACCTACTGTTCGAGAAGGTCGCTGACGAACCGTCCGTTGAGCGGCTTAGCGACCAGGACTACCGCGACATCAACGGCGCGATATCTGCGTATAGCTTACTCGGTCTTTACGTCCAGAACGGCTACGTGAACGAGAGTGACGTCCTGGATGCTTGGGCCGTTTCGATAGCGAGGGCGTGGGTCTCCCAAAGCCAGCGAGTGCCTTGCTCGGCAAGGCCTTCCTCATCGGCCCGCTCGTAGTAGCTGCGCACACCAGGCCCTTCGTCCAGTGCCCGGAACCATGCGACCATGCGCAGGAACGCCGCCTCCGTCTCAGGTGGCCATCGCCGGGCCTGCGCCAGACGCTGGCAGCGGTTCTCAACGTCGGCGGGAAGATCTGCCATGGCTGCATCCTTACGCGAGACCGGCATCGGTGCACACCGACCCGGCGCTCGGCGGCGTGCCATTAGCGTCATTAGCCACGGTCAGCAGCGGTAGGCCACGGCTTCCCGGCGGCCAGCGCTGGCCCAGTCGGCAGGAGTGGTTTCGTTCGCGAGAACCGGGATCCCGAAACTCACGAACGAAGCCAGCAGGAGTTTCCCGGCCGATCACGGCGATTTGCAAGCACGTGCTCGACAGCAGTGCCCGCTATGGTGCAGTCAGGCATCCTCCGCCGGAAGGGGAATCCACCGCTGGTCAGCGGAGGTTGTCTCCAGGCCGCAGACGCTGTACTGGCCGTCACCGCGGACTTCGAGGACTTGGCCGGATGGCCGCCACTGGTCCAGGCGCCACTGAGTGACCAGCTCGTCGTCGTAGGTGCCCGGTGGTGCCAGACGGGTGGTCAATGTGCACCCGAGGTCGAACGCGAACTGTGAGCTGACGTCCATGGGATCCACATGGACGCCGGTCAGGCCCTGGCCGTTGAGGACGTGAAGTGCGCGGTTGATCGTGATGCTGCGCGATTCGCTGTGGGCGAGCTGCGCGCCGTCCAGCGTCACCGACCACTGGCAGCAGTAGATCCACAGATGCCACTGCCCGCGGACATGCGCCGCCCGTTGCATTGACCTGGGCGGCGCGCCGTCGATATGGACCGGGAGCAGCTTGGGCTCCCCGATCTCCACTGCGGGCTCGCCGAACTCCATCGTCACAAAGGATCCATGGCGGCGCTGCACCAGCCACGCTGGTCGGCCAAGAACCGGGTCGAAGGCTGCTGACACGAGATGCACCGGGTCATCCTGCCACGGCAAGCTGGCGCGGAGGACGCGAGGTGCAGGAAGCCGCAGGTCTGGACGCATGTCCGTAAACGGATTTGTCAACGGACGCGCCGAAGCGGGCCGAGGTGGGGGATACGAGACGAACCCCGAAGAAATGCCTGGACCGCGTACACCGAGATGAGCGCGGCCGGGTGATAGCGGGCGGGACGTCAGAGACCAGTTTCGTGCGGCTCATAACCCAGAGACCGCAGGACATCACGATGGCGCTTTCGCTCGATCACGTCCCGTAGGTGTCCGAACGATGCGACACGTCGAGCACGACAACGGTGTGAGTGGGCTCGTCGATCCGGTAACGGATGCGCCAGTCCCGTCCACGGCGCGCAGAGTGCTGGCCAGCGTATTCGTCCTGAAGCGGATGGCCGACGCGATGCGGGTTGTCAAGGAGCGGACCGACGACGAACTCGGCGGCTGCCGTGGCGATCTTCTCCGGAAGACGCGAGAGCTGGCGCTGAGCACGCGGACGCACGTCGAGGTGCCAGCGACCGCCAGCGTCCGTCACGCGGCTCCAGTGTTACGGAACAGATAAGCAAAGCGGCGCCGGAACTCGCCCTCGTCTAGACCCTGCTCGGCCTCGCCCTCGCGGACCCCCTCACCCACAGTAGCGCGTCGCTCGGTCGCATCACGTCGCCACCACGCGGTCGATTCCGCCGACTCCAGCTCGTCCAGGCGTTGCCACTCCTCAGCGGAGACGAGCACGACGGGTCGGTGCCCAGGGCGCACGAGGGCAACCGGGCCGCCGCCGCCCTCCACCTCATCGACTATCGCCTCCAGCGCCTCAGCGTCGTCAATGGGCTTCTCTTTCATACCGCCAAGTATGAACCACGTACCGCAGAGTATGAACGACAGGGCAGCGGCGACGAGCCCGGTCCCTGATACGAACGACCAGACCCGTCCATACGCATCCCACATCCGTGCCAGAACGAGCGGTAAACCACGGTCATCAGCGGTCAGGCAGAGACACCGCCGACGACCTCTGATCTGGGCACGGGCAGGTCAGCCCCGGCCGCGAAACGACCTTCTAAGCAACGAGTCGTCCAGCGTCCTGCGCGCTCTGGTCGATGATCCGTTTCACCTTGCGGCGGTCGATGTTGAGTTCGCGGGCTATCGCTCGCTGGCTGGTACCGGCTTCGTGCCAGGCTCGGACCGTCTGCTCCAGAGATGGAGCTTCCGCCAGTGCGGGTGGTCCGCCTTGCTCCACATCGGGCACGGCCTGGTACCTGACCGCGTTTGGCGAGCGTTCGGCTGCCGCCTGGTGCCCAGTTCTGATGAGGGTCGTGAGCAGTTCGAAGGAACCGACCAGCGCCAGGGCTGGCCACGCGCTGACCAGCGCACCTATCGGCCCGTGCCCGAGGCCGTGTGCCAGGTTGGCGCCGATGGTGGCGACGATGCCAGCCCCCAGGCACCACCGCGCCAGAGCCGGTACGGGCCGGTTATGCCTATTGGCGTCCAAGATCAGCATGCTCGCCGCCCAGATGAGCCCATCCACCGTGAACGGGACGAGCCGGGCGGTCAGGCCCGGCTCCCCGTGCGAGCGAACCAGCTCGTAGGCGTGCCGATAGGAGATCACCGCCGCCACCGCTGCGACCGCGGCAACGGCGAAAGCTGTCGTGACTCTTATGAGCTTGTCCGTCATTGAGACAGCTCCTCACGCCACCCAGCTACGAACGGGTCATCGTCGCCGTATCCGTTGGCAAGCCGCTCGGCGAGCGTGAGCGCAGTGATTGCCTCGTTGCGGGTCAGGAGCCTGGGCCAGCCCGTCACCCGCCACAGGCGGTCGAGGCGAACGGCAGCGACGACCTCCGCGCCGTTGATCACCAGCGACATGGACTCTTCGTTGATCTTGATTGACATGGGGTAACCCCTCCCGCCCGGGGTGAGCCACGGGAGCCAATCAGGGGAGCCAATGCGTTCAGACTCCCCCGGACCTGCCGCGACCGTCCCGGAGCGTTAGTGCTGGTGAGGGGCTCCCCGTCCGACTCCGTCGGACCTCCTCAGACCCGCTATTCGTGCCTGGGGGTCAAGGGGTCGCGGGTTCAAATCCCGCCGTCCCGACGGTTTTTCGAACACTTGGAGCCCCAACTGGGAACCAAGTGGGAACGATCATGCCTGGCTGTGCAGGACCGCGACCGGCGAGTACGGGCTGATAGCGGCCCAGCGCGGCCAGCGAGGAGTTCCAGTCCGCCTCGTCGGACACGAGACAGGCGAACTGCTTTGATCCACCTGATGGTTGTCAACGATCAGCCGGAGTCGGACACCCCCCGTGCCCCGTGCCTAGGTCCAGGTGATCGTTGACGGATCGTCTTCAGGTGATCCTTGACGGTTTCTAGGGTCTCCATTCTCATGCCGCAGCCTCAGTTGCTGCCACCGAGGCATCAGCGTGCGGGCCTCCGGTTGCCCGGCCTAGCCAGCTCATCTGGCGGGCTATGGGCGACAATCAAATGGTGAGGGCGGTGCCGCTTGCCGAGGGAGACCCAACCTGGGTCTTTCCCGAGGAGTCGGTTACCCAGGCGCTGATGACGTCACTGGTGGCGTCTAGTGACCGCCTGGTGGAAATCGCTGGCCTGCTGCCTCGCGGCCGGGCGGGTTGGTCGGGTCAGGGCCTGGAGTACAACGTGTTTCCCCCGTCGGGGAAGTGCTGCCTGTACGGGTGGGCGGAGAGCCCGGAGATGGAGGTGTCCTTCACGGTTGAGTTGACGCCCCCGGGTTTTGGCCGCGTGGAGTCGGTGGGCTGGGAGGTCACGGCTAGTTGATCAGTGTTTGGTGCACGCGGTGAGACAATCAGGGCCGTGATCAGAGGCCAAGCGGCGCTGGTGCGACTGGCGCGTCGTGAGCTGCCCGCGGCGATTGTCGATGTCTGGATTGACCTGCTGCGGCCGAGTTTTCTGTTTCGGGAAGCAGGTGACCACGAGCGGGTCGTCGGCCAGCTCGGCGGTATCCCGGTTCTTCCCGATGGGATGGCATGGCCGCAGCACCCAGACGGCGGCGGGCCGCTGACCTTCATCGCCGACGTCGACTGCGGCCAGCTCCCGTCGGACACGCTGTCCCTGCCGCGGTCCGGGACGCTGTCGTTTTTCCTCTGGGACAACGAACAGGCGCCCGGCTACCTCCACACTTACCCAGCTAACCGAGTCGTCTACACAGCTTCAGGCACGCCGGTCACCGAACGCGAGCCCCCGGCGGGTAGTTGTGAGTATGACCTGGTCGAACTCACCGGTGAGCTGCGCGCGACTGGCCCGGCCTGGGCGAGCGCCGAGTTCCGTGAGGCGGTCGCCGAACTGGGGGAGGGGGGCCGCGCGTTCCTGGACCACTGGCGGGATCGGGAGGGGCACTCGTTCCACCAGGGATTGTGGGACCTAGCGCCGCAGCCGACCCACCGGATCGGCGGTCACGCCCTGCCGCGCCGCCCTGAGGTCGGGCTGCGGGTGGCCTGGGACCAGCTCGCCGGCGACAAGGTGTTCGCAAGCGTTCCCGACGACGCCCTCCACCGCGAGGCGCTGCGCTGGACGCTGCTCGCCCAGTTTGACAGCGACCGGCTCGCTGGGATGCAGTGGGGCGGAGGAAGCGGGTGCCTGTATTGGCTGATCCGGACCGACGACCTGGCAGCCCGCAAATTCGAGGCAGCCGCCCTGACCTGGCAGCACTAGCCGTGCAGCCGTCCAGGTCCACGCTGAACGACGCAGCCGCTCCCGGCGCAGCCGCCCGGCCGCCGTGTCAACGATCAGTCGGAGTCGGACAGTGCCTAGGCCCTTTGTCCCCTCGGTGCCCCTCGGCCTGGGTCGGACAGCCTTGCCCTTGCCTTGCCTAGACCGGTCCCGCTGCCTAGACTGCTCCCGCTGCCTAGCTCCATCTGATCGTTGACGGATCGTCTTCAGCTGATGCCTGACGGTTTCTAGGGTCGATTTTGTCTTGGAGCGCTGGTGCTTTCCAAGAGGGTTGTCTGTCCGCGCTCCAGCCTGGGGCCGCCAACAGCCGGTTGCTCAGTCGTACCGATCTTGCAGCTCGTCAGCCATCGTGCGAGGATGCGGCCATGTTCCCGACTCGAAAGGACAGTGCCGCGTAGGCGGCCTGCTCAAGTCCGCGCCGACCACCGGCGATGGGACCGGCCCGATGACTGCGGGCAGTGGCCGTGCTGTCCTGATATTCAGGAAGTCCAGGCTGTCCTGGAACTCGTGGCGCATCGTCTGCCACGTCGCGACGCACGACCGTTCCGGCGTGTCCTGGAGGGAGCTGGCAAGAGCTGGTGGGCTGGCCAGCCCAAGCGGGCGGCCGGGGACTGCTGGCTTCCCCCGGATAGGTGCCAGTCAACGCCGGTGCCGCGGCGGGGGTCAACGTGGAGCGCCCGCAGCGCGCAGCGCGAGGACGAACGACGTTGAGGCCCGCAAGGCCCGGCGTAGTCTTGGCTGGCCGGGCAGGTTCAGGAGGGGCACTCCCAGCTCAACATGGGATGGCCCGCGAGGTAGTACGCGGCGACGGGTCAGGGCGGTCTGACGATCGGCCAGCTCGCAGCGGGACCTGGTCAGCTGCCTGGGCCCCGCAGCTTGACGACGAGCCTGGCTCGGGTGCCCAGTTCTGCGCGCACGTCCGCGGCCAGATCCTCGGCCTGGCTGGCCCACCGGTCCCCGATCTCGTCGGATTCCCAGCCGTGGTCCCAGTGGTAGTGGGTGTCGAATTCGTACTGCCAGGCGATGTTCCCGAAGCCGTCACCCCAGAGCGGGAGCTGGGCGCCATAGTCGGGTGCGAGGGTGATGACGTCAGGTAGCGGCTCATCCAGCCTTGGCCGGCTTCGGCCGGCCGCTACCAGGGGTTGTGGTCCACGGCTGGCTATTGTCTCACTGGCTATGGCGGTGGCTGCCCGAAGAGGGGCTCGCCGTCGCTGCCGCCGAGCAGGAACACGAACTTGTCCAGGTCGGCGCGCAGCTGGGCGAGGCCGTAGGCGGGATGACCGACGAACTCTTCCAGCGAGGCACCGAGGCGGCCAGGGTCGCGGGCCAGCCAGTCGCTGAGGAATTGCAGCATCTCCGCCAGCTCGGCCGCGTCAGCGACGTCCAGGGTTATCCGGGGCATGGGTCACCGCCTTCCGGGGTGGGTCGCGTGAGCCTTGTAACGGCCGATCTCGTGACGGGTGGTGCGGGGCACGACGCCGACGGCTTCCCCGTCGATGACCAGCCGGAAGCTGTCGCCGTCGGGGATGACGGTGACGATCTTGCCTGCGTGGGTCATGCCGACCTGGATGCGCTGGCGGGCGACCTGGATGCCGCCCCGGCCAGAGACCCGCCGCTGCACGGCCAGGCCCGGATCTGGCAGCGGGTCTGGCCCGGCGAGGCGGACGCCTTGCAGCCGGTGGCGCTGGCCGGGCGGGATGGGACACGGCAGGGTCCGCCACAGGACCCCGTCTTGGGTGAGGACGTGCATGACGCTGCCGTCGAGGCGGAGGCGGGCGCGCTGCCCGGCCAGCGGGGAGCCGACCTGGATGACCTGGCTGCCGAGAGTGATGATCCCGGCGGAGTTGACCAGCCGGTCGACTTCCACGCACCAGCTCGCGGCCAGGGCACCCGGGGACGGCCCCGACAGCGGGGGGCCTGCCAGGCGGGCACCGGCGCGGCGCAGCCTGGCCAGGTCCACCTCGGACAGGCGGGAGGGCACGGTCTTGATCCGCCACCCGCCGGTGCTCAGGTGCACGGTGGTGGTGTCGATCCAGAAGGTGACCGTCTGCCCGGCGCGGGCCGTGCCGAGCCAGAACTGCTGCGAACCCACCATCATGTTCCCGCTGGCCGGGACGACACGGTCGACCTCGACCGCATCCGCCCAGCTGGCAGGCTCCGGGGCGGCGGCAGGGTCCTCGGCTGCCGCTGGCGGGCTGGTGACGGGCTTGAGGTCAGCAGGCGCCCACAGCCTCAGCGGATCATCCGCCTCGGGTGGCGAGGACCGGAACCGGCTGGCCGGGGTGGCCATGTCCAGCGACTGGTGGGGCCGGTCCTGGTTGTATTCCTGGCGCCAGGCATCCACCGCGGCCTGAGCGGCCTCGATCGTGGCGAACGGACAGGCGTCGTTGAGAAAGTCGGTTTGCAGGGTCTGGTGCCAACGCTCGACCTTCCCGATCGTGGTCGGCGAGTATGGCCGGGTCAGCAGCTGGCGGATGCCGTTCTTGCGGCAGATCCGCTCGAACAGCACCTCGGCCGGGCGGGGCTTGCCGAACCGGCCGGTGAACTGCTTGCCATTGTCGGTCAGCACCTCATCGGGAATGCCATAGAGGGTCATCGCGGCGAGAAAGGCGCGGCAGATGGCCCGGGCGGTGGCGCGGCGGACCACGGTGGCGATCACGCAGAACCGGGAATGGTCGTCGATCCCGGAGATCAGCTTGCACTCGGTCCCGTCGGCCAGGAACACCGACGCGGTGACGTCAATCTGCCACAACTGCATCGGCTGGTCGCGTTCCCAGCGCTTGTAGTCCTGGCGGCGCCGCTTGCGCTTGCGAGCCGCGACCAGGCCATGGCGGACCAGGACCCGGTAGATGGTCGACCGGGACGGCAGCGGGCTCACCCTCGCCTTGCCCAGCTCGAACAGCAGCCTGCGCGGACCCCACCGCGGATGCGCCCGGCGGAGCTGGCAGATCAGCGCCTCAATCCCGGCATCCAGCTGCCGGGGCTGATGATGCGGGCGGTGGGAATGGTCAGCCAGCCCCGGTAACCCGTCCTGCTCATAGCGGCCCAGCCAGCCATGCACCGCCTGGCGGGACACCCCATACCGGCGGGCCACCTCGGTCACCGGCGCGCCGGAGATGACCTCCATAACGGCGTGATAGCGCTGCTTCATGACACTCAACTCCACGAGCATGGCCCGGCTACCCCCTGCCACGAACGACGTCACGACAGGGCATGCCCGGACGGGCGGTGTCAAGCATCAGATGAAGCCGCTATGTCAACCATCAGTCGGAGTCGGACACACCCCCCGTGCCCCGACCGGTGAGAACTTTCTGTACGACTTCAAGGGCGCGCGGAGCGCGCCGGGACCGGTCGGAAGCTGAGGCTAAGACGGCTCGACGCGCGGTGACGCTGACGTCGGCCGCTGCACGGCACCGGGAGCCGTCGGCCATCCACGTCGCGCCCAGTGCCGCTACCAGCCCGTGGGCTGGGCTGGTCAGGCGGGATCGGGTCCGACATTCTGATCAAGCCAATGGTGCAGCGGCGCCGCGGTGCGCAGGAAGCCGGCCACCTTGTCCTTGGCCTTTGCCGTATGCAGCCAGGGCGCCACCGGCCAGTGCCGCCAGCAGATCAGGCCCTTGCAGCGCAGCAGTTCGCTCCTGGGATGGTCCCTGGGGTACCCGCGCGGAGCGCTCTTCAGGGCCTGGCCGCCACCGACCTCGAGTCCTTCTGCCCGCAGCCGCTCCACCACCCCGACGAGCTGGGTGCCTGTGGTTTCGTCGTCGACCGCCTGCCGGTACCGCTCCAGCTGGGCGGCGGAAATCATGAAGTAGCCGACGGCGGCCGTCAGCCCGTCCGCGCTGAACTTCACATACCCGCCGCGGTCCAAGGTCGCGTAGATCTCGGTCTTGTACGGCGACTTATCGGCCCGGAACCGCACGTCCCGGTAAGGGCGGGAGATCCGCCCAGGACCGAACTCCCCGCTCAGCTCGCCGAGCAGTCCGGCCATCGGCTCGCGCACCGACGCCTCGTAGAACGCCCTGCGTGCGCTCCAGTACCCCTTGGAGTTGTTGACCTGAAGGCCCTTGAAGAACTCCACGGCCTCCGTGGACCATCCCGAGAACCCCACGCCCACAGCCTAACGGTGAGTCACCAGGGGATTCGGGAGCGCCCTCGCACCCCTGAGTCGTCTACCACGCTCCGTCACGAACGTTCGTCACATTCGACGCGCCGCACCGCCGCTATGCGCGCCCACCTTGTCGGCTGGCTGGCCCGTCAGTGCCGCGCCCGCACGGGTGACCTGTGCGCGACAAGACGCTGGTTCGTGACCAGATGAGCCCGCCCAACCGCCCTCACTGAGCCGCAGGCCAATGAGTGAACCCCGCTGCGGGTCTGCCCGTAGTAGAGGCGATGCCGTCCACGCCGCCCGAGGGAGGCCGGTAATGCGGATACGTGTGGTGCTTATCGGCGTGATCACCGTTTTAGCCGCAGCCGCGTGCGGGCTCGGCTCGGGCATTGGGCCGATCAACGCCAGGTGGGCCTCCTGTGAGGGCGGCGGCTGCGGCACCGCTGAGGTGCAGCCGGATCCCTCGCTGGTGAACGTGGACATCGCGCGTCACTATTGCGCGGCGCTGGACAGGTTCGACGGTGACATCGCCCGCGACCTGAGGCAGGCACGCGGTGCGGTGAAAGTCGGGTTCAGGTACGCGGCCGGCTCTGCTGGGCCCAATGTTCCCATCGACCAGCTGGCCTATGTCACCGAGATCATCATCCCGGTCAGCAGCGCCACCGCGCAGCAGGCACAAACCGACGCCAAGCGCGTGCCCGGCGCCTGCCGGAAAAGCCTGAGCGCCACGATAGTCGCTATCAACCAGCCAGCGTCCGACCTGTCCGTCTACACCTTCAGCGTCCAGCCCGTTTACCACAACACCGACCTCAAAGAGAACTTCTCGCTCACCTACTTCGGGAATGACCTGATCGTGGCCAGAGACACCGGCGGCGGTGCACCGAGGGGGCCACCATCAGCCATGACGCCGTGGAATGCTCGGCTTCAGGCGGCGCCGATGAGCGAGGAGCGTCATCATGCTAGCCAGAACGTGCTCGCTGGGCGACTGCCGCCGCGCGTCCTCGGCTATGTCGTCGAGTGGGCCGCGCTGCACCAAGAGGAGTTGCTTGCCGACTGGGCGCTCGTGGCAGCCAATCAGCCCCCGAAGCCGATTCCACCGCTGAGGTAAGGTGCAGACATGCCTACGGCGCTCCATGACGTCACCGACGTGCAGATTCTCGGCCACTACCGGCTGCGGCTCACGTTCTCAGACGGCTTGGTCGGCGACGTCGACCTCTCCCACCTCCGCAGCCGTGGCGGAGTATTCGAGTCATTGCGCGATCCCGAGTACTTTGCCCAAGTGCGCATCGATCCAGAGATCGGCACGATCACCTGGCCCAGCGGAGCCGACCTCGCACCGGAAGTCCTCGACGAAAGGGCATCGGCCCGACCGGTGACCGCCTCTCGCCAAGCGGCCGGCTAAGCCAGGCAGGCAGGCAGGCAGGCAGGCAGGCAGGCAGGCAGGTGGCTAACCTAGCTGCGACTTGATCTCGTCCGCGCGGGGCAAAGATTCCGCAGGCCGGTCGCCTGTTCGATGATCACGGCACGATCTACCTTGGCTGCACTGCCTATGACGCAGCTAGCTACGTGGTGGAGCGCCTCGCGGCCCTCAGCGGCGAACTACGCTCATACACGATTCAGGCAGATGGTTCGCAAGGGTGAACGCACCCGGGCTTTAACCCTGATAGGTCCCACCTTGGGCCGACGGCTTTACAGACGGCGACCTCTGCGGACCTGTTGCTGGTTGTGACCTGCGTCTTCCTCCGTCCCTGCCGCCTTATGCTCAGGCCTGATCCCGCGTATGTCCCACATCTGCGCCATACCAGCGGGATAGCCCGCGTTCATGCTGACCGTGTCCGACATCTACCTGAGCGAAGCAACCGGGCTCCATGCGGTGCGCGTGCAGCCGGCCAGGCCTTCGCGCCTTGTACCTGCGCCCTCGACCCGGGTGTCCCGTGGGTAGTCGTGGAGGATCCACAGCGCTCGGCCTCACGTGGACCGATGCCATAGTGCCACTGTCCGAGCATGACCCGACGGCCGGCGAGCGTTGCCGCGTCCGCAAGATGGGGCTTGACGTCCTCATGACTACCGAGGAGTTCGCGAGCGCAACTGGGGAGTTCGACCTGCGCTCGGGCAAGCTCGGTTGCTGGCAGCTGCGAAGTCCGCCGTCAGATCGCCCGGCATCCTGGTCCTCCCCCGTCCTCGTAGCTGCGATCCCTTAGCCGAGCCCGACGTGTCAAGGCTCGCGGAGCGACCGTGTGGCGGCTCAGATCGCTTCCCGCGGCGGGAGTAGCCGACCGGCGGGCAGCAGCGTTGAGGCGATATTCGAGTCGGACAACTTTAGCCGCTTTACTCCCTGCTCGCAGCCTGGATAGAATTCGGCATGCGTCCATTTTGGCAGCAGTTAATCCTCAGTCTCTTGGGGCCTCTATCTACGGCAGTGATCGGCACGTTTCTGCTCGGCCTCTGGGCCGCCTGGGTAACGCAAAGATGGCAAGCACGAAAGGAGGATGCAGCGCTTCGGGAATCTCTCATCCGCGAACTTCTTGAGGCCTCAAGCGCACTATCCCTTGCCCTACGCCACTACGAGCACCTTGTGGATTACCCAGAGTCATGGCGAGATATGCCTCGTGAGCGCAAGGCCTTGGATGACGTCTACGTGCGTACCCGGACAGCCGGCGATGCTATTCAATACCGACTCATGGCGCACTTTGCGTCGGAAGATCCGGCCAGAAAATGGCATTCGATGATGGATCTCTTGACGGCAAGGTATTTTCAGTTGGTGGGATCTCCGCCCGACAGTTACTTGAAGGTCCTGGAGGGATCTCGGCACACGACCCTATCCTCAGCAGAGCTAGCCTCACCAGAACGTATCTTTGAGCGCTACAAAGAGTTTGCGCAACAGCTTCCCCGTTTGATATTGAGCACGCCACGGCGCGTTAGGTAAAGTAGCGCACCACGATGCCGTAGGGGGCTTTGAAACGGCAGCCGTGAGCGGGAAAATCGGGAGCGAGGAAGACGAACAACCGCGTCGTCTACCCAAAGTCCCCCGACTTGACCCCTGCCGAACGAGAACAAGACGAATGATCCGGACATGCTGGCATGGTCACCCGCTTCAAGCGGCAGGACCTGCACGCTGATGTTCGGCCGCTTCGTGAGATCGGCCAGGTGTTCGAGCTGGGCTTTCTGTATGGAGGTGTCACCGACCGTGGTGAGCAACGCCGCCTCCCACACCACAGCATCAAGCCGGACGCCGGTTCCATCTTCAAGCCGGCTCTGGCGCTCACGCCTGACGCTGAGGAAGTTGTCGAGCTTGCCGGGAGAGATCATGGCTGGGTTGGCCAGCATGACAGCGCGTGCATACTCGGGGCGTCTGCAAGAGGCCGGGGATGATCGTTGGTTCCCAGGTCTTGATGTAGCTGGCATCTGCTTCAAGCCCGATGAAGTCCGTGTAGTACGGCGGGATGGTGTCGCCGTAGTCCTGCCACCAGCCGCGCTTGTTGCTCTCACGCGCCAGACGCTCGAGGTAAGCACGATGCTCACGATCATCTAACCCATAACGGTCGAGCAGAAGCCGCAGGTCCACCACGCGGACACTGACGATGCCGTTCTCTATCCGGCTGATCTTGGCCGGGCTGCATTCACTCCTGGTGGGTGATGCCGGGCTGTGTCGGCGGGCTCAGACTCGCAGTTGGCAGATCATCCAGCTTGACGAGCGACAGGGACACGGCCATGGCACCCGGATTGGGGACATGCGCCTCGCTTGGTCCTGGCCCATCCGAGGCTGAGTCGGTATGACTAGCCCGCCTGCGCGGATGGTGGCGTCGGCTAGGCGCCGTCGGCAGGTTGGGATGGGGGTGCTTCGCTCGCTCGCAGCGGCCGTCGTGCTCGTCGCCTTGTACTACCTGCTGCCGCTGGGTCATCTCACGGGCGTGCCGTTGGCGGTGATTTTGGTGGTGGGGCTGCTGGTTCTGCTCGCCGTCAGCGCCTGGCAGCTGCGCCTGGTCATCGGAGCCAGGTACCCGGCCGTGCGCGCTGGCGAGGCCCTGGCCACTACCGTGCCGTTGTTCCTGCTGCTGTTCGCCTCGGCTTACTTCGCCATGGCCAAGGCGAGCCCGGCGAGCTTCAGCCATCCCCTGACCCGCACCGATTCGCTGTACTTCACGGTCACCACGTTCAGCACCGTGGGATACGGAGACATCACCGCGGTCAGCCAGTCCGCCAGGCTGGTGGTTACCGCCCAGATGATCCTGGACTTGCTGGCCCTCGGCCTGGGTATCCGCGTGTTCATCGGAGCTGTGCAACTCGCCCGGCAGGCGCATCCGGACCCCGCCGGGCCAGCTGACCCGCCAGAGCAGCCACAGCAGCAACCCGAATAAAGGAACAGCCATGACCAAGCTGGCGGAAGTGCTCGAAATCAAGCAGCAGGGATTCAACCTGCGCAGAGGCATCGGCGTCGCAGCGGTCATGCTGGTGCCTCTGATCGTCCTGGGCGTGCTCCACCAGGAGAAGTACTTCCGCAGCGTGGCCTTCGCAGCGCTGTTCGTGGGGCTGAGCGACCCTGGCGGTGATTACGGCTACCGGGTGCCCCGCATGGCCCTGGTCGCCGCCGCCGGAGCGCTGCTGACGGCCCTGGGATTTGGCATCGGCGGCTGGGCCTGGGGGCTGGTGGTCCTGGCCGCTTTCGTGATCACCGTGCTGGCCGGGCTGACGGTGAAATACGGCCTGCACAGATTCACCGCGGCCCTGCTGCTCAACATCTGGTTCCTCATCACTCTCGCCCTGCCCGCCGCCTACCACCTCGACCATGTCCATACCAACGCCTGGGCGCAGGCCCTGGCCTGGCTGATCGGATCAGCGCTCACCATCGCTACACCGGCATCATCTGGCTGGCCCGCGGGCGGACAGCGCAGCCGCAGCCCGGTGCCGACGTCCTGCCCGGGGACACCGCGCCGGTCAAGCTGACCAGGCCAGTGATCCTGTTCGTGCTGATCCGGGCTATCGCTTTGTCGGTCGCCGTCGCTATCGCCTTCGGGCTGCACCTGCCCAATGCCGACTGGATGCCGGTCGCCACCCTGGTCGCCATGAAGCCCAGCCTGGAGCGCACGTTGACGGCAGGTTCTGGCGGCATTCTGAGGCATCTGGCGTTCACAAAATGTGGCGGACGTCACATCCGGCGCCGTGGGAGTGAACAGCCGACACTTGCGCGGCGGCACCCTCCCACTACACACTTCCCTCATTCGCATCGAGGGGGCCTGGGGTTCAAATTCGGCTGGCCGGACATCTCCTGACCACGCGGGTCGTCAGGTGCCGGAAGCCATGTAGGCAGCGAGGATGTAGTTAGGGTGGCGGTCGAGGTTCTTGCGAGCCCGCTCAGTGCAGGGTGGTCCGTAGATCGGCATGCCGGGCGGCGATCTGGACGTCGCGCAGATCGACTCCGGCGTCGAATGGTGGTGACGAAGGTGTGCAGGAGCATGTGGGGATGCGTCCGGGCTGTCCGGATGCCGGCCATCCCGGCCAGGCGCGGACCGGCTCTGGCGCCCGGTGCCGTCCTTCCCGACGGTCAGCGAGGTCTGGCTGCATCTGCTCGAGGCCTGCGTCCTCTGGCCGGCCCAGGAAGGGAACACGATGGACAGCCTGCCGATCGGTGACTATGCGCTGCTGTCGGACTGCCGCTCCGCGGCGCTGGTCAGCCGTGTTCTGCCGCCTGCTTGACCCCGCCGGCGGGCGTTTCGCGATCCGGCCCGCAGGCGAGTTCCAGGCCAGCCGCCGGTACGTGGACCAGACGATGGTGCTGGAGACCACCTTCACCACCGCGGTCGGCACCGCCGTGCTGACCGACGGCCTCGCGGTCGGCCGCAACGAGCGCGGCCACGACCTGGGTGCGCGCTCCCCGAGTATGCTGCTGCGCCGGCTCGCCTGCACCGGCGGCGAGATCGAGGCGGAGGTCAGCTACGCGCCCCGGCCGGAGTACGGCGTCATCCACCCCATCTTGGTTCCGGTCCCCGGCGGGCTCGCTGCCCGGGGCGGCGCCGACCGGCTGCTCTTGTCCACCTCAGTCAGCTTCGGCGTGGACGGCGCCACCGCGACCGCCCAGGTCCGGCTGGCCGCCGGGCAGGCCGCCGTGTTCGCGCTTGGCCACGGGCAGATGGCCGGCCCGCCGCTGGCCCCGTGGACCGCGGAGGAGATCACCGGCCGTCTGGACGACACGGTGGCGGGCTGGCGGTCCTGGTCGGCGATTCACCAGAGCTATGAGGGGCCGTGGCGGGAGCTTGTCCACCACTCCGGGCGGGTGCTGCAGGCGCTGACGTTCGCCCCGACCGGCGCGATCGTAGCGGCGCCGACGACGTCGCTGCCGGAGACCGTGGGCGGCGAGCGGAACTGGGACTACCGCTACACCTGGGTGCGCGACGCGAGCCTGACCATGGAGGCCCTGTGGGTGGCGGCCTGCCCGGACGAGGCGAACAAGTTCTTCACCTTCCTCGCCGACGCCGCCGCCTCCCAGCTGCAGCGCGGCGCTGACCTGCAGATCATGTTCGGGATCGGCGGCGAGCGGGACCTGACCGAGCGGGAGCTGCCGCATCTGGCCGGCTGGCGGGGCAGCCGCCCGGTCCGGGTCGGCAACGGCGCGTGGCTCCAGCGGCAGCTCGACGTCTACGGTGAGCTGCTCGGCGCCGCGCAGCGGCTGGTCGACCAGCTCGGCGAGCTGGACCCGGTGACCCGGCGGTTTTTGGCCGCGGCCGCGGACACCGCCGCCGCCCGCTGGCGGGAGAAGGACCAGGGGATCTGGGAGATCCGCGGCGAGCCGCGGGACTTCCTGTACTCGAAGCTGATGTGCTGGGTGGCGCTGGACCGGGCGATCGCCCTGGCCCGCCACCTCGGCGCCGAAGACCGGGTGACTGACTGGGCGGCCACCCGTGACGAAATCCGGGCGGCCATTCTGGAGCGGGGCTGGAACGAGCGGGCCGGTGCCTTCACCCAGGCGTTCGGCAGCGAGGACCTCGACGCGTCGAGCCTGATGCTGACCATCACCGGGTTCCTGGCCGGGGATGACCCGCGGATGAAGGCGACAATCGACGCCACCGCGCAGCGGCTGACCGACAAGCGCGGGCTGGTGTACCGGTACCTGGCCCACGACGGCCTGGCGGGTGAGGAGGGCACGTTCCTGCTGTGCACGTTCTGGCTAGCGCAGGCGCAGGCACTCGCCGGAGACGTCGAGACAGCCACCGCGACCTTCGAGCGTGCCGTGGCCGCCGTCAACGATGTCGGCCTGCTCGCCGAGGAGGTCGACCCCCGCAACGGCGAGATGATCGGCAACTTCCCGCAGGCGTTCAGCCACATCGGCCTGATAAACGCCGCCTGGGCCATCACCCAAGCCCAGCAGCACACCGGGCGTACCTAGGTGCCGCGGTCGCCTCTGGCCCGCGCGCAAAGAACGGGAGCTTGCCCGTGGTCATCAGCTTGATGGTTTAACAATCTGACATTTCGTGCGTCGCTGGCGCGGCGACCCTGCGAAAATCAGGTGGTAGTTCACCAATGCGGTTAATCACTGGGGTGTACGGGCCTGCGCTTGTGGCCGGGCTGCGACCAGCCGGGCGGACGGGCTAATGTCAGGGGCCGCTGACGTGCGGTTTCCTAGGGCTATAGCTCAGCTGGAAGAGCACCTGTGGTCAAGTATCCACCGTCTACCGACGTGGCAGAATGCCGCCTGACCTGGTACTGAAACCCAGATTCTCACGGCGTGCCGCTATCGCGGTTACGCTCGCCTAGACGCGCGTCGACCATCCAGCGCTGGCTGCAGTGGCGACTGCCCGTTCCGTCGGCCGCATGCCAGACTCCCGCCTCCTGGCTCTGATCAGTGCCGCTGTCAACCTGGACCTCGCCCCTGTCGGGATAGTCCCAGGCCCGGCGATCGTGGTAAGCAATCAGACATGCCGGGTCGGCGCCACAGCTAACCCGGGACCGCTGGGCCCAGACCCGGCGCACGGACATCGAGCTCGCCGGCGTCCAGGAATGCCTGCAGTACTCGACCTGTGAGCCCACCCCATCAGCGCATGCCACTCAAATCAGCATGACAGATCACCGACATAACCCCGATGAGCATGCGCGCGCTCATGCAGAAGCGGATGTCTATCTCGTGATTGCCCCCGTGCTATCCGGGTGCAGCATCGCCAACGCGTGACCCCGATCCGTTGGTGCACCGGGTCCGCGCGGATCGGTCACGCGCAGGTGAGGGTCGGCATTGCCCAGTCGCCGTGGTCGTTGCCGTTGCCGTCGCCTGCGTCGCCGACGATGAGGTCCAGGACCTGGGCGCCGGTGATCTCGACGTCGAGCGACGTGGCCGGCTGGTGCCCGCGGATGGTCGGGGTCGTCACCAGGGTCTTGCCGTCGGCGGCCACGCTGAAGGTCACCGTGCCCGCCCCGTTCTGCTCGTCGTCGACGCCGACCATGGCGGTGAACCGCGTGCAGTGCCCGCCGAGGTAGACCTCCACGTCGCTGATCGAGTTGGTGCCGAGGCCCTTGGCGTAGGTGACGCCGTTGATGGTGATCGGGTGGCCGTCGCCTGCGGCCTGCTCACCGTTGCTGGTGTCGCGCTCGACCGGCCCCCAGCCGTTGGTGGCCGACAGGAAGGGCAGGTCGCTGACCGCGTCGGTGCCGGCCGGCGGTGGCGGTGGCACCGACCGGATGATCCGCTCGTCGGAATTGCTCGCCGTGCGGGCGCGCTGGGTGTAGCTGACGACCGCGGTGACGGCCGAGGCCGGAGCCAGCTGGCCGGAGGCCGTCTGGACCTGCCAGGTGAACGTGGCCGAGCCGCCGGGATGCACCGCACTCACCGAGGCCGGGCTGGCAGGCCCGGCCGTCCACCCGTCGGGCAGGTTCAGCGACGCGGTGAGGCCGGTCGCGTTCGGGGCGTCGGCCGGCACGGTCACCGTTGCCGTGGCCGTGAACGTCTGCCCGGCCTGGACGTCGTCGGGCACCTGGAGGTCGACGGTCGTACCCGGCGGCTTGAGCATCGCGTACTTGCGCGAGTCGTAGCGCGGGCTGTAGTTCTGCACGACCCTCAGCGGCGACGCGTAACTGCCGAAGTTGGTGAGCGAGACCTGGCCCAGCCCGCCGGTCGCGCCATCGAGATTCCACACCGCAATCGCGATGCTGTTCGTACCGTCGGGGTTCAGGATGCCGTTCGGCACCGGGAAGCTGTGCTGCGGCCCCTTGTAGTTGACGTAGTCGCCGACCTGCCAGCCGTTCACGAACAGCAGCGCCCGGTACTGGCGGGACGGGTCGTCGCTGATCGTCAGCCCGAGCGAGGTGTCCTGCCCCTTCGGCAGGTGCAGGGCGACGTCGGTGCGGTACCACGACACACCCGGCGTGGTGTCGGTCGCCGGCAGGGTGACCGGCGTCCAGTTGCCGTCCGGGTAGCCAGGCAGCGACCAGCCGGCCCGCTCGCCGTAGAGGCCGCCGGTCGATAGCGGGCCGCGTACCGGGTCGATCATGTCCTCGCCGCCACGCACCCCCTGCAGCCTCCAGGTGATCGAGGTCAGCGGGGCGCCGGTGAGCGAGGCGCTGGTAAGCCCGCGGGCTGCCTTGTTGCCGTTGGTGGAGTTGTAGTCCTCCTCGTGACCCATGTTCACCGTGAGCACCGAGACGATGTTGTCGCCGCCGGACTTCAGCGCGCCAGCCGGGAAGGTGAAGTTGGCGCTGCCGGTGGTGGAGCTGCCGAGGAAGGTGCCGTTGAGCCAGGCCGAGAAGGCCTGCGCCCCGCCGCCGGAGTCCGAGACCAGGTGGATGCCGGTCTCGTTGCCGCTGGCGCTGAACCGCCCGCGGT
>WNFG01001982.1_pt1 | contig 21311 bp, 5 predicted proteins | sample 5400431 | NCBI WGS metagenome assembly WNFG01 (sample SAMN13153346, study PRJNA577476) | soil metagenome | isolation source: 120 cm saprolite under Douglas fir tree site 2 hole 3 replicate 2 | place: USA:California | collected 2015-04-18 | reverse complement strand
GGGCGGCTGCAAGGGCGGAAAAGTAATGTTGGTGCGGCCGACGTTTCGGTAGTAGAGGTAGAGAGACGGGTCGACACCATAAAACTGGTCGTCGGGTTGTGCGGCGTTCACCTCTGAGGCTGTGACCTCAATCGATACCTGGTTGCTGCCGGCAACATTTGCGGTGATCTTTCGCGATCCGCCGCCGAGAGTTGGATCGTAGAGCGTGTACTGGCCATTGACGTCGGTACGGGCGACAGTATGTATTTGCGTGTCATCGGAACGCCAAACTTTGGCATCAGGAATCGGAATGTAGGTTGGCTCAGTCTGACCGGGTTGCGGTTGAACGGTCCGAAGAACTTTTCCAACGACAACACCTTGTGAAGCGATCCCGGGAAGAACGCGGTCGAAGGTCCACATGAGGAATTCGTAGTCCGTTTGAAGCGCCTGCACTACGAAGCCCCCGAGCGAATCGAAAGAGAATGCCCCAACCGAGTCATGCAGTCCCGGGAACGGTGCTGCCGTAACTATCTTGGCCTGACTTCCCGATCCTTCCACAAAGGCGTGGTCGATCGTCTCGAAGGTGTACGTGTTATTGGGACCCTGCAAACGGCGGTAGACGTAATAGAAACTGCCGTCGGGAGCATCAGCAGGCTTTGGAAATGCCAGCTTTACCTCTTTGTGGAACACGGGCATTTGCGGTGAGGTGATCTTCAGGCCGGAACCAAACGTGGCGTTGGGCAGATCAGGGCGTTCCGCAAAGATGGTGGGCCCAAACGTTTCGAGTTTGAAAGTTGTTCCTTTGTCGAGTGCGCCCTGTGGAATTCGTAATTCAGCTCCGTCGGAGCTGACCACGCCGCCACCAGCGCCGATGGCGGCCGTGCCATCGGGAGCTACGAATTGGCTACGCGTGAATGTGGCGGTGGTCTTGTCCGGTGCAGTGATGGTGACTGCGAGGATGTCATCGATGGTAGCGGGCATTTGCCCGGACACGGAGCCATCGTTGAATACGGTGAGGGAGAGGACGACACCGTTGGTCTGATCGACGATAAGGATAGTAGTGCCTGGCGGGAAGGCATTGGCAGGCGCGGAGATTGCCACGTTTCCGTTTTGATCGGGCATACCGAAGACGAGCGCATTGGTGTTGAAATTGGGCGGAGTGATGGCTTGCGTCGTGAAGGTGACCGTGGGCACGGAGGTGAGGCCGCCGAGCACGTTGGCAAGTCCAGAGGCGGCGAAGGTGTACGTCGTGGAAGGCTGCAGCGCAGACTGCGGGAAGACCGCGAGCCTGGTGTTGTTTTGAGAGAAGACGAAGCGGACTGCTACGGGCGTGCCGCTTCCCTGCCCGGTTTGTATGAGCGTGACACTCGAAGTGGTGACGGTCGCGGGATTGAAAGCGTCGGGCGCGGTGACATCGATTTCAGCAGTGAGCGGGACGCCGACAGAACCATTCGCGGGCGTGACCGTGGCGGATTCGACTTGCCCGATGACGCTTATGTTCGCCGATGCGGTCTGCCCGGCAATGACCTGAACGGAAGCGGAACCAGAGAGAGCGGTGTTCGAGATGCTTGCGGTGAGATTGACGGGACCGGCAAGCGCGGGAATGACGAAGGAACCAGCAGAGTTGGAAAACGCAACAAAGGGCAGGCCATCGGTCTGGACGACCGCTGCTATGGGGCTGGAGTTTGCAGAAACCGTTCCGGAGACGAACCCTGTGCGCGCTGTCAGCTTGTAAACGACATAGTCGCCGCCCTGAATGATGCCCTGGAGACCGGGCACTGCCTGCGTGACGAGATTCGAGCCATTGAGTTGCGCAAGACCGACAACCACCAAGTACGGGACGCCGGCACGGCGCTGCACCTGGGCAAGAAGAATGTTGTCGCCGGGTTGCGCGGTTCCTGCCGCGACCGAGAGTTGCGCCGGAGAATTGAGAACTTGGCCAGAGAAATCGATGCTGTATTCCGCAAGAACTGTAAGCGTACTTGTTGTGGGCAGGAAGCTGTCCACGGCTTCCGAGCTGATAGCGATAGCGGTGTCCTGAGGCAGGGAGCCGGCCGCGACGGTCAATGTAGCGCCGCCACCTTGCGTGGAAAGCGCGTCGCTGCCGCCAACCTGGCCGCGAACGGATTCGCGGCCGGAGAGAATGTCGAGATGCACGTCGCCGGAGGAGAGCTGCCCCATCTGAAAGGTCTGAGAAGGAGTGACAGGAAAGGTTGCCGACACGGCCGCGCCACTAGGCGCTCCGAATTGATAAAGGAGAATGTCTTCAGTGCGCAACTCATCCGAAAGCTGTTTTCCGGAAAGGAGTGTATACGTCTCCGAAATGTTCGCCTGAATGACCGTGCCGGAAGGAAGCGGCGTTGGCGATTGAATGGCAAGCGAAGCGAGCGAAGTTCCACCGGTTGGGGAAACGGAAGCCGGGTTTAGCAAGCCAGAACCCGCAGTGTTCGTCGGAAGCGTGACCATCGCGACGCCGGCGAGCGGTTGGCCAGCGGAAGGAACACTGGGTGCGCTGCTTCCGGCATCTGGGACAGCCAACGCAAAATCTCCCACTGAGGGGATCGGAACCGTAAGCGATCCGTTCACTGCGTTGAGACTTGGCGTAACCATGAGCCAGGCGTGGGTGTTGTAGTCGTATCGCACCAAATGCAACGTCTGCGAGGACGGAAATTGTGCCATCCTCGCGTTGAATGAGGCCGAGGTGGAACTATCAGCGCGAAGGTCAAAGGCTACAACAGGAGACCACCCGAGTGGCAATAGTCCAGGGAGACCTTGCTGCGACAATACAGTGAGATGGAAATTTGTTGCGGAGGCCACCGCACCGGGAGCTACCGCGATTGTAACAGCGCCCGCCGTGAGTGATCCGCCGGACGTAGTGATGGAAGTCGGAGCAGCACTGATCGATGTCAAGCGCGCGTCGACAGGGACCGTGCCCACTCCGCTCTGCAGGAACACTTCTCGTTCAACCGTGACCGTCGCCGGAATACTGGCTGATGCATTTGGCGCGGTACTGATGGTCAGGAACAGGTGCGAAGTATTGGAAGGAATCGAATAACGGCCGCTGTTATCGGAAGTGTCTGATGCGATGCCGCCGATGGCCTGTACGAACGCTCCTACGAAGGGCAGACCGGTAGCGTCGGAAAGGACTTGGCCGGTGACAACACCCGCGAGCACCACCTGGATGCCGCGAGAAGAACTGTTCGCGTTGCCAGCAGCATCAGAAACCGAGACGGTCAATGTAAGGGTGTCCCCGGCGTTCGCCGTGGTCGGGGCCGTGAAGGTAACCGTATAAGGTGGAGCCGCGAGAGTAGAAACTGTGGCGCCGTTGAGCCGGAAAACGACTGCCGTTATGCCACTCAGGTTATCGCTGGCCGTGACTGCTGCGGTGCCGCTTTGTCCTGGTGCGATTTGAGTAGGCGCCGTAAATTGCAAAATGGAAGGCGGAGTCTGTTGGATGTTGAGCGTAACCTGAGCTGCTGAACTGTTTCCCGCCACGTCCACCGCAGTGCCGCTAATGACCTGATGAGTTCCATCCGTCGAAATGGTTTGCGGCGGGGGACACGTCGCAATACCGGAAAGACTATCCGAGCAGGTAAACGTCACGGTGACCGGTGTGTTGTTCCAGCCACCGGCGGAAGCCATTGGCGACTGCGTCGCTGTGATGGTAGGTGACGTCTTATCCAAGCTTACACTGGCGCACGCCGTGGTAGACAGTCCGGTGCTATCCACTGCTTTGCCGCAAAACGACTGGTTTGCTCCTTCGGTATTCACAGCGATGGGCGAAGGACAACTGGCCAAGGGATTCGAACCGGGAGTACACGTGAAGGTTACCGTGGCGTCGGTCTTGGTCCAACCCTTCGAATTCGGTGCCGGGGTAACGACGGCAATGATGGAAGGGGCCGTCGGAGGCGCCGTCTGAATATTAACCGTCGCCGTCGCCGTAGCAATGTTTCCAGCGACGTCTGAAGCCGTGCCGGTAAACACTTGATTCATGCCAGGCGCAGTGACGCTGATGGGCGCGGGACAAGTTGCAACGCCCGACAACGCGTCAGAACAGGTAAACGTAATCGTTACCGGCGTCGTCGTATTGATGTTGTTCGAATTTGGAGCGGGCGAAATGGTGTACGAGATCGTGGGGGGAGTCTTATCGATGCTGAGCGGTATGCTCGTTGTGCCGGGATTCCCTGCAGCGTCACTCGCCGTGCCACTGACAGTCTGATTCGTACCCTCCGTACTGAGTGTTACCGGCGGCGGACAGAATGCGACCGGAGCCGTTCCTGGGGCGCACGCAAAGCTGACCGTGACGTTGGAATTATTCCAGCCAGCAGCGTTCGGCGTGGGTGCAGGGCTGGGCACAATCGTCGGTGGCTTAGTTCCAATATTTAATGGCAGGCTCGCCGTGGCCGAATTCCCCGCGATGTCAGTTGCGGTGCCGGAGACTGTTTGGCCTGCGCCTTCCGTGCTGATGGTTTGTGGAGGTGGGCAAGTCGCAATCGGAGCTGCGGTGTTTGTGCAGACGAAACTTACCGTAACGCTTGAGTTGTTCCACCCACTCGCATCCGGAACCGGCAACACTGTAGCAATGATTTTGGGTGGCGTTAACGCGATATTCAGCTCGACCTTTGCAGTTGCCGGATTTCCGGCCACGTCCGTAGCAGTTCCGTCGATGAGCTGGCTCGCTCCTTCGGTGCTTACAGTCTGAGGTTGTGGACAGCTCGCAATCGGCGCCGTCGTAGCGGTGCAGTTGAAAGTCACCGTGACGGCCGAATTGTTCCAGCGGTTGGCGTTTGGCTGAGGTGCGACGGAGGTGGTGATCGTAGGTAGCGTTGTGGCGATGTATACGTGGGCCGTGGTTATCGCTGAATTTCCAGCCACATCGGTTACGGTCCCCTGAATTGGCTGATTTGCACCCTCCGTGATGACCGTCTGGGATTGCGGGCAAGTCGCGAGGGGCGCAGTCGTCTTGGTACACGTGAAGCTTACCGTAACGGGCGAATTGTTCCAGTTGTTTCCGTTTGGCTGCGGCGAAATAGCTGCTGCGATCGCAGGCGGCGTTTTCGCGATATTCAGATTAATCTTTCCCGTATTTGAATTGCCGGCTGCGTCGGTCACTGTCCCCGAAACGGTCTGTGCTGGACCCTCGGTGGTAATCGCCTGAGGCGAAGGGCAACTCGTGATAACCGACGAAGATTGTGTGCACGTAAAACTGACCGTAACATCCGTGTTGTTCCAGAGTTGGGCATTCGGCAACGGCGAGGCGGAGGCAACAATGGATGGCTGCGTCAGCTCGATATTCAGTGTCACGCTCGCTGGCGCCGATGTATTCCCTGCGACATCCGTTGCCGAACCCGATACGATCTGATTCGGGCCACTCGAAGAAACCAAGATAGGTTGCGGACACTGCGCCACACCCGATAGCGAATCCGAGCAATGGAATGTCATCGTCACATTCGTATTGTTCCAGCCCGCGGAATTTGCAATAGGCGACGCGCTTGCCGTGATTGTCGGAGGTGTCTTATCAATGCTGACCGTTGCGCTGGTTGTGGCCGGGACTCCCGCGTTGTTTGTGGCTGTGCCTTGTACAACTTGATTAGCCCGTTCTGATGTAACTATGACTGGCGATGGGCAAGTCTTAACTCCAACGTTGGTGTCACCGCATGTAAAAGTGACCGTCACATTAGAATTGTTCCAACTGCTCGCATTGGGGGCCGGACTCAGCGTAGCGGATATTGTCGGAGGCGGAGGCATCGTCAGCATCGCTGAAGTGGTCGCACTTCCTGTGACACTTCGTCCGTCGTCAACCGTCAGCAAGACGGTGAACGTGCCAACCGAGGAATAGGTATGGGCTGGCGTGGCTCCTGTACCAGTTGTTCCATCGCCGAAATCCCAGAAGTAGTTCAGCGGATAGCCACTCGGATCGCTCGATCCCGTGCCATTGAACGAAATGGCCTGGCTAACATAACTGCTGTAAGGACCATTGGGGTTCGCTGTCGGTGCTTGCACAACTGGGACGCTCAGGCTCGCCGTACCGCTGTAAGAGCCCGTGTAGTTCGAGCCGCCTCCTCCTGTTGCGCCGCCAGTCACATGCGTTTTGTAATTCTCTGGTGTTCCGGCGTGGTCGGAATTTTGATACTGGCTCGCCTTGTTGTCGTCGACAGGCTTGACTCCCAGGCCGCTGTAACTGGTATTGAAGGAAGTGTAGACTGCGGCCGCCCACTGCCACTGCATGCTGATACCGGAAGTGTCCGTCGAGAAGCTGGCTTGCCACTTCACGTTCTGTATCCCGCCTGGCAGCCCCCCGGCGGGAACGATAAACTGGGTGGCGTCGAGTAAGCTGTTCCCTGCTAATCCGCTGGACGGCACCGTTATTTGCCAGAGGTTTTTCGTGGAATCAAAACTGATGGTCGCGCTCGTGGCACTCGGACTGAATGTGATGTTCGAGTCCGGTACCGGCACGCTGTAATTCGTTCCGTTGGCCGTGAACGTAACCGCCGCTTTTCGAACAAAGATGGTGACCGGATTGCTGCCAAGTCCAGAAGGTTTCAGAACGCTGGTAAACCAGATCGTATCCCCGCCAGCAATCGCGGTCCCATTGAAGTTTGCAGTAATGCTGCTCGTCGTATCGGCGACAGCCAACGAACCCATCGCCAACGTGCAAGCCAAAACGACGGCACATTGCAGCGACGCAAACCCGAACAGGAAACCCGACAGCAGCTTCCCTGACCGTGCCAAGAGCGGCATGCATTTCTTTCGGTTTTGCCGCGTACTTTGTGTCGCCGTTACCATACTTTCTTCGCAGTCCCCTATAGACACTTCGGATTTCAACACTCAGTTTGTGATCGTGATCGCCCAGACTCCGCCATTCAGAACTACGTTGTTAATCACGGTTCCGTCAGGCTTTGCGGGCAAAATCTGAACTCTTGCCGTCCCCACCGAGGCGCCAGTGGTCGAATAGGTGACCGTGATCGAGCCGTTGACGGTCGTGAAGACCTTGTAGTTGCTACCAGAAGGTGAGGAATTGCCGTTGACGATTGTGCCGCCCGTTGACTGGACGTAGTTGCCGTTATTGATCGCGACGAACCCAGCAACGGTAACGGTCACAGCCGTTCCGTCTGGAACCGTATTTCCGGCGGAATCCTTAATACCGCTGAAGCTGACGCTGGCCGTCGTATTCGCCGAGAGCGACATTGCGGTCGGGCCATTTGCTGTGGCAGAAGTAACTCCATGGAGGTTCACCGTGCCGACAGCGATAGCGGTGGTAGTCAATACCGATCCAGAATTGCTGAGCGGTACAACGGCGATGGAGGCCTGCTTTGTTTCGCCAACAGCCGCGACGACTCCTGCATCCGAGTACGTCGCCACAACCTTGCCGCCGGCCACTGTGAATTGGCTGAAGTTGGCGTTGCCTGGAGTTGTCGTGCCGTCACCTGGAGAAGTACCCGCCGAGGAGATCGCTCCGCCGGCACTCTGGATGTAGCAGCAGCCATTGCTGGTGATCGCGACGAAGGACGCGCTGGTAACGCCGACCAAAGCACCATCGGGGACAGGGGTTACACCATCGCTGTCCTTCAATCCGCTGATGGTGATCGACGACTGGTTGACATTGCCGTTCGCCGTTAGATCAACGGGCGAAGCGCTCACACTGGCACTACCAGGAGCAAGCAACTGAACGGCGACGGTAGCCAGCACCATATTGCTGATTTGAGTCCCCCCTGGAGTCACTGAGACGACTTGCACAGTTGCGGTCTGCGAGCCGCTCGCAACCGATACCCCCTGCGAGGAGTACTGCAAAACGATTTGTCCATTAGTGATCGTGAAAATGCGGAACTGAGAACTGAACGGCGCAGGTGAGCCACCTACAATGACTCCTCCTGCGGAAGCGACATAGCAGCAGCCTGAGGTGGTGATAGTAACATTCGGCGCCGCGGTGACAGCGACCTGCGTCCCATCGGGCACGGGATTGCCCGCCGCGTCTCGGAGATTCGACAATGTGATCGTCGAGCGGTAGTCCCCTCCATTGGCGAAAACGGCGGCCGGACTCGCCGTCCCCTGGGCACTTGTCAACCCGGCGATGGTGACAGGGACGACGCCCACGGCAGTGAGGTTGCTGACCTGCCCTGCGGAGTTCGTCTCGACAACCACGACGTTGGCAGTCGATTGTTGCCCCGGAGCGACGGTCACATTCTGATCGGCGTAGGTGATCGTGAGAGCACCGCCTTGCACGGTGTGGATGTTGTAACCGGGAGATGCCGATGGCGTCCCACTCAGAATCTGGCCTCCCGCCGACGGGACATAGCAGCATCCCGAGATGGTTATGGCCGAATTTGGGTTCGCAGAAACAGCAAGTTTTGTCCCGTCGGGAAGGGCATTGCCAAAGGCATCGATTACGGGCTTGAAGGTCACCGTTGCGGTGTGAACTGCACCATCTCCAAGGATCGAGGCTGGCTGGGATGACCCTACTGCGTTGGAGGGCGACACGAGCACGAGGTTTCGCACGGTGATCGCATAATTATCGACAGTAGTGCCCGAAGGATTGACCATCGCGAGTTGCAGAGCTGCCGTTGCCGTCTGCCCGGGCGAGGCCAGAATTGAACTATCGGTCAGATAGGTCGAAACAAAACCATTCGAGATCAGCGGGAAGTAGTGCATTGAGGGCTTCGACTGCACGGGAGTTCCATCCGAGATAGTTCCGCCAGCCGACGAGACGTAGCAGCATCCGAAGATCGTGTCAGATGCAGCAACGGACAGGCCAATGTTTGCGCCGTCGGGGACGAGGTTGCCTCGCGCATCGTGGACATCCTGTATCGTCACCTGCAAAGGCTGGGCTGGTGAAATCTGCGGCACGCTCGGCTGCGCCGGGTTGATGTCCGCTCCCGCTGCACCGACCAGAGTGATGGTCGCCGTTCCGATGGCATTGAAGGAGCTGATCGAACCAGCGCTGTTGACGGGCAAGACCTGGACCACGGCCGCCTGTGTCTGGTTCGTGCCAACGGAAACTCCACTGTCGCTGTAGTCGAGCGAAATTCGCCCACCCGACACTGTCCCAAGCACGTAACTGCCGCCATTCGGTGATGCCGCACCGTTCAGCAGGCTTCCTCCTGCAGAGGACACATAGCAGCAGCCGATAATCGATGCCGAGGGAGCAACGCTGATTGCGGCCCGCGTTCCATCTGGCAGAACATTGCCGCTGGAATCGCGCAGGACGATCGTCACGTGGCTTCGATGGTCACCACGATCCGCGTAAAGCGAGCCCGGAGACGCCGAAACAATTGCGCCATCAGTCGAAGAACGAACATTGACGTCCTGGGTAGAGACGGCCTTCATCCCCAGAACATTGTTATTGGCATCGGCTGCCTGCATCTGAATGACAGCGAGTGCTCCGGAGAAAGGCGTTGGAGTCACTGGCTGACTTGCGTATGTGGCGGTCACGGACCCGTTGTGGATCGTATATACAGAGAAATTCGCATTGTTCGCGGCTGGAGTTCCGTCCGTGAACGCACCGCCGGCGGATGGAATCGGGGTCCCCGCGGGATTCACGGAGGCCATGCTCGCGGCGGAAAGAGCGATATTCGCACCATCCGGAACCGCCGTTCCATTGATGTCGCGAATGTTGGTGATTGTGATGGTTGAAGTGCCGGACGTGGAACCATTCACAACTACCGTCGCGGGATTAGCGGTGATCGTGGATGAATGCGCAACGTATTGCTGATCCGCAGGAGCCACAATCGTGAACGTTCCGACAAATTTCGAGCCGTCGGTAAATGCCGCAGTTGCCGTGTAGGTGGTACCTGGCTGAATAAAACCGCTGTCGCCCGCAAACAGCGTAAGCGTTGCACCCGACGTGATCGGGAAGCTCACCGGGCCGCTGGTGCTGTTCAGCAAGGGCGAGCCTACGTCGGCCGCAACGCCAAGAGGTGCGTTGCCCGCCTGCGTGCTGCGGACAAGTCCCCCACCCTGCAAGGTGATATAGGAAACGGTCCGTGTAATGTTGTTGCCGATGGACAAGCTCAACGTGAATACGGCATCTGGTAGCCCGTCTGGAGCAAGACTTCCCGAAGTAAGCCCGACGCGGTCCGCCAGATTGCCCTGATAGACCAGCGAAGTACTCCCGGACGAAGGTGGCAATGACGGCGTGGAGCGCACGCTGATCAGCGTCGGCGCGCTCACGTTACCCACCACATCGGTCGCCGTCAGTGAAAGCGTGTCGTTCACCGCGGCTGTCAGGCTTTCCGCAAACGACCCATCGGTACCGGAGGTCGCAGTCGCCGTCGCATGGGTGGTCGTATCCGTTGCCGTGACGACCAGGCCGCCCTGGCTGACTGCGCCGGGCACACCGTGTACGAGAGAAATGCCGTTGTTCGGCGGTTCGGCAAAGATCAGGTTTGCATTCGGCGCCGCTGGCGGCGTCTGCTTTACCGTGATTGCCACCGTTGCTGAAGCCGTACGACCTGCAAAATCGAGAGCCGTGGCGCTGATTGTCTGAGGCCCGTCAGCGACTCCCGCCAGACTCAACGTGCCGCCGTATGGAGATGCAGTCGCGGTGACCGTCTGTGTCCCGAGACTAAATGTGATTTTCTGCACTGGCTCAGACGGAACTGCCGTAACGGCAACCTGTCCCTTGAACGTCGTGCCGCTTGCCGGAGTACTGATCGAAACGGAGAGAGGCACATTTTCTACAAAGGCCTGGACTGCTGCGCTTGCTGAGCCGCTCGTACCTGCATTGTTCACGGCCTGGACCGTAAAGGTATGCGGACCGTCCGGCAAGCGAGTCGAATCCAAGGTCCCAGAGAAGGTCGACCCTGTCAGAGAAACCTGGACAACCCCATCAACCAAAAGATTGATGTGCGCGATCCCCGAAATCGAATCTGTTGCGGAAGCCGAGACGGAGATCTGCCCCGTCAGTACCTGCCCAGCGGTGATTCCAGACAAGGTTGCCGTACCAGGCGGCGCCGTATCGACCACGAACGATGAGGACAGGGTGCCAAGGATCCCCGCATTGTTCAGCACCGAAGCGGTAAATGTGTGTGCGCCATCCGTCAGCGATGTTGCAGGGGTGAAGGAGAGGAACGTAGAACCAGCGCTGCCAGTCACGGGGTGCCCATCGAGGATCAACGACGCGCTGGTCACATTGATGCCAGTCAGCGCATCGCTCAACGCTATTGATATCGTCGGCTTCGAATTGTTGATGAACGCGCCGCTTGCCGGGGTGCTGACTGTCAACATTGGTGGAGTCGTTTCCGGCGAAACAAACCTGCTGGTGAACGCGGCGCTCTGTACGTTTCCACCAAAGGAGACCGCACCGCTCACGGTTACGGTGTAAATCGTGTTGTTAACCAGTGGCGCGGAAGGCGTGAACGTCAAGACGTTGGGCGCGGTCAGCGATGTGGTGCCGGGAATCACATTCGGACCGCTCTTCAACGTGATTGTGTTTCCGAGAGATGCCGTCGTTGAAAGCGCCTTATTAAACGTGGCAACGACCACGGCGTTCACAGGGACTTGAATCGATTGATCCAGGGGAACAATTGCAACCACCTGCGGGGGTGTCAAATCCACCGTCGTGAAGTGAATCACTTGCGGCTGCAATTGTCGTCCAAAGACGTCAGTGACTTGGGCGGTTAGATTCAGAGCCAGCTGCACGCCGTCCGGCATTTGCCCTTGCAGTGTGACCGTTTTGCCATCGGAGGACAGCGAGGGGTTCACGGTCACGAACGACGTGCCATTCAAGACCGAGATTCCGGCCGTGCCTGCCAAGGCCTCGCTGAACGTGAGCGTGAGCGCCTGATTGACTGCAACGCCAGTGGTTCCATCGGCGGGGTTGCTGGCCACCACCGAAAGAGCATTTCCATCCAGCGTGATTGAGCCGAGATTTACTGTTTGGCCGTTCGAGCTAAGCGACTGTCCTTCTATGGCAACAATTCCGTTCGTCGATGGGTCGTTGATTTGCACCGAGAAAGCATCGAGCGGAACGCCCGTCGCAGTAAACGTCCCGTCATTCTGCGCCTGCAACGTGATACGTCCGCCCAGAGGAAGCTGTGGTGCGGGCGGAAGCGAAATCGTCAGGTTCGCTCCGACGGCAGGTGTTTGGCCATCGGGACGCAGCACAAGACCCGTAATCGTCCCGCTCGGCTGAACTTGAACCGTTACATTCGCAGTCTGATTGGGAACAACGCTTCCCGTGGTGGTCCCGTAGAGAGTGAAGCCGCCAAGGTTCGCACTCAGTTTCGCCGTGAAAGGTCCAGCCAAAACTTGTGGCACAGAGAAGGTGCCGTCGGCTGCCGCGGTCAGCAGGAGGTAATACGGGAAGTTGCCTGTTCCGCTCAGCGCGATACTGCCCGCCGTAGGATTCCCATTGGAGTCCCGCGCAACGCCTGATATTGCGCCGATTCCATTGAGTTTTACCTGAACAGTCGTTGGTGCTCCCGCCGCGACATTGATCGGCGCGCTTGCTTCATCGATTCCTCCGAGGACTCGCGCCGAGATGGTTCCGCTTCCCGCTGGAACATTCTGGAAGGAGAATTTTCCTTGCGCGTCGCTCGTGGTTGTTTCGGTTCCCCCTCCGACTCCTCCCACGTTTATGGTGATTGTCGAGGGCGAAGCGGGAGTCACGCCGTCGGCTTGCAAGACTTGCCCTGTGACTGTTCCCGAACTGCGCAGCGCCACGTCGAGTGTCAAAGTATTACCGTCTCCGTTGACCGGCGCGGAAGCCGTCCCGCTCAAAAAGCCATCACCCAGGCTCGCGGTCGCAACGATGACGCCTTCAGGTACGCCATTGATCAAGTACTTGCCGTTGGCGTCGGCATTCGTGGTCGCCTGGAAATTACCAGAGACAATAGTCACCACGGCAGCCGGTTCCGGCGCTCCATTGCTGGTCACCAGGCCCTGAATCAGGTCCAGCCCCTGCGCTTTAACGTCCAGTGTCAAAACTTGACCCTGTGTGGTGATCGTTCCCGCGCCAATACCCGTCCGCCCGGTTAACGGATCTTGGGCCTTCAATTCGACAGGCCCTGCCGGCACGTACTGGAAGGAGTACGACCCAACATCTCCGCTGCCCAAGGACGTGAACTGGCCGATGCCCACACCATTCGCCGTCAACTGAACGCTCGCGTTCGGGATGGGCGTGGCTCCATCAGGCATGTACAGATGTCCCTGCACGGTTCCCGTGGTGGTCAATTGCACTTGCGCGTTGACCGATGCCGTCCCCTGCGGCAGCGTTCCAGAGGCCCTCCCTCCGCGTCCAAACTGGTCCTGAACCTGAACACTGAAACTGCCTTCAAACACATTCGGGAAAGGAAGCACGCCCTGATTCGAAGCATCTAGCGAGCCGCTGAAACTCGCGTTGGGGAAGGTGGTCTCGGTTAGTGTTACGAATGCCGTGCTGACAGGCGCTCCCGCCCCGTCCACAACCGTCACGTTCACGGTCCCGGTCCCCAACAGCCGCACGTTTTGTGTCATGTCCTGCCCGGCGCGCAGATAAATCTGCATATGGTTCACGCCGCCAGAAACCGGATCGCTCGCTGTTAAAGTGTATTTACCCTCGGGGAATATCTTGGCGAATTTGTAGTTGCCGTTTGCGTCCGTGCCCACCGTGACGTTCGGGAGAAGACCATTCGCTATGACCTGGACTCCTGCTCCTGCGGGAGTAACACCGTCAGGAAGAAAAATCGTCCCCGACAGAACTCCAGAGGTCGAATTGACAAGTTGCAGGGGGAAATTGATCGTGGCGCCGTTCTTTGCCAGAGTGCCTTGCGCACCGACCTGCGTTGGGTAAAACGACTGCGAGGCTGTTACGCCAACCTTCCCGACGTTAACCTGCTTGAATTGGAAACTCCCGCTGGTGTCCGTTTGCAAGGATTGCGTAACGGTTTGTGACAGGACGCAATTGCTGAGGTCAACGCTGTTCGAGGCCAGCTGAATTATGGCTCCCAGGACCGGCTTGTTGCTGGGGTCGACGACGCTGCCTGTGACGGTCCCGAAACCGTTGAACTGCATCGTCGCAAACCCAGTGCTGCCGTCCTGGGTCACTGTTGCAGTAGCAGAAGCGAGATCGCTAAAGTTGGGTGTAAGAGCAAGAGCTCTCACACTTCCCACGGGCAGATTACTGAACACCGCAACCCCGTTTGCATTTGTAGTTTGCGCAAGCCCATCACAAGAGGAACTGACGCCATCGGGGATTGTGACCTTCTGCCCTGCGATAGGCTTTCCTGCAGGGTCGAGCACCGTGAACTGGGCGGAGCCAAACCCCGACAGCGTTATAATTGCCCCGTTCACGGGGGTCGCCGAACCCACGACCACGTTGGTTTGACCAGAGCGCAGTCCATCCTGCGTGCGAGCAGAAATCGTTTGGGACTGCAAAGGGAGGACCGGCACGCCTGTCAGAGAAAACGTCCCGTCGGGATTGGTGAGCGCGCCGTTCTGATTCTGATAAACGACGGCACCTGAAGCCCCCGTGCGATTGGGCAGCAGCACTCTTCCGTTCACAGTACCGGTAGTAGGCACAACGATCTGGAAATTAATGGGTAGGTTTTGCCCAGCAGCCGCGACTCCACTCTGGCTAGTGCTTAGCGGCGTGAACGGAGCAGCAGTGATGACGTAGGGGCCAGTTGGCATTCCGTGGATTGAATAACTTCCGTCTGCCGCAGTCTTGGCAACTCCGACGGGGACAGGCACTGGCCCAAGAGAGGTCAAATAATAAGCGACTTGTGTCCCCGGCACGGGCGAAGCGACGCCACCCTGCAACAGTGTGACGGTACCAGAAACGTTTACCGCGCCTCCGTTCAGCGTCACATTAACTATTGCCGTGGTTCCAGCCCGCTCGATGTTGCCCGCGGAATTGCCCAAGCCGATTCCCTTCACCGCTGTCACCGTGACGGGACCCACCGTTATGCCGCTAATGATGTAGTTTCCGTTCGCGTCGGTGAATGTGCTGCCACCACTTTGCGGATCCGTGCCACTGACCGCGACTACCTGGGCGCTGTAGACGGGATTGCCGGAAAGATCTTTCACCGCCCCTGAGACCGAACCCTGCCCTAGCAGCGCCAAATCGATGACCATCTGTTGGCCGCGGGCTCTAACGAAAGTGGTCACCTGCCGCAGCGCTCCCGTATTCGGATCCTTCGTTAGCATTTGGAACGGTCCGCCACACTGGTCCTGGTGAACATACCGAAATTGATATTCCCCACCGCTGTTTACCGGGCGAGCTGCTACACTCTTTGAGGCCGCACTCGAACAATCCGGCGCGGAAATCGTATTCAAGTATGTGACACTCGCTGTGGCTGCCGGTGTTCCATCCGGCTTCAGCACTCGCCCAGTCACGACTGCACCGGGATCTAGCAGCCGCGACTGCAACGTGAGGCTTCCCGACGGCCCGATCATCCCGCGCTGGTCCGCGACGCCATTTACCGCCCAGGTGGTAGGAACATAGGGACCTTCCGGTTGTGAGAGATTCGCAAATACCAGACGCCCAGAAAGCTGCTTGCTGGCGCTCGTTACGGAGTTGTTGGGAACCGCGTAGTTGGTTGGAACGCCGGCCGACGTCGCATCCACAGGACGATCGAACAGCATCACCGCATTCAAGCCAAATGGTCCAGCCTGGCTTACCGTCTCGGGACCAATGATCGTCGCTGAAATCAAGGACGGACCGGAAGGTGAGATCACCTGCGTACTCAGCGGAATGCCTGTCCCAAACGTCCCGTTGCCGGCGGCGTCGACTTGCAAAACGAGGTTGTTCGGATTCGAGAAATCAGCTACTACCCGCATTTGCTGGCCTTGCACCACAGTCACGCCTGTGGCTGTACCGCGCACCACGGTACCGTCGCCACGTGGAATCGAAATAGAAATGTCTGCAGAGCCGTTCGATTGACCGGTCAACAACAATGTGTATGGCGAGTTTGCTGGTGAATTGAGCAAACCGAGATACGGCACACTGGCTGAATTACCCAGCGGGAAGAGCACCCCACCAAGAATGGATCCACCCGGAGTGCTGCTCGCGATTTGGTTCCCTGCCCCATCTGTCAACCGAGCCGAAACCGGCGCGGCACCCGTACCGTTGCCCACCGCGAACGTCATGAAGTTTGGGCCGGAAGCTTCGACCTGGGCAAGCAGCAGCTCATAGGCCGGCGCTCCGCCCGCTTGCGTCATCGGCTGAGCAAGATTCGCACCAAGGATACTAACGAAGTTCTGCCCTGCTGGTGTGGTGCGCAATACCTGATCAAATCCGGGGTCTAGGGGTGAACCGCCAAAGAAGTCTGTGCCTAGATCCCGTAGTGCATTGGGTAGCGGTTCGCCGAGGGACTGCCGCAATCCTGCTTCTGCCAGTGCCAGCGCTTTCTGGGTCACCACGGTGCGACTCGTCGGAGTCACACCAGCCGGCAACGTCGGCGCGGTCGCCACGCTCCACGCTTGGCCCAATACGCGCATCGCCGCATCTACAACGTCTGACGGCAAATTGTCCACCGAGGAAGGCAATACCAGCGTGTCCGGAGACATCGGCGTACCATTCGCGAAAACGCCGAGAGTAAAATTCAGATTCCCAGTCGTTCCGTCCGACGTGTCGAAATGCAGGTAGCTGGCGACGACTTTTCCGGTTTGCAAACTCTGGAATTGGAAGGTCAGCGTAGTCGAATCCCCGGCATTCAGTGTCGGAATCACTGGTGATTGTGGGCTTACAAGAGTGACGCCGCTGAGTGCACCTTGAGCGAAATTCACTGTAAGGTTATTCGCGGCCACCCGACTGACATTGCTTACGGTGGCATATACGTTGAATAGTTCACCCTTGCGAACTACTCCAGGCACCGTGAACGTCATGTCGAAGTATGGATTCCGAACTAACACGCCACCTGTGGCTGTGCCCGTCAAATTCACCGCTCCGGTTGGTAGTCCTTCGAGCGTTGCACCTATGTTGAAACCGATCGTGTAGTAGCCCTCTTTGTCTCCGCGAATGGTCCACTGCGCTTGCCCTGTATCACCGGGATTCAAAGTGGCGACGCTTGGTGTCCCGCCCGGATCTGGCGCGAGAACATTCAAGGTTGCGGACTGAGCGCCGCTCTTGAGACTTGGTAGCGAGAGAGGGGCGTCAGCGGAAACACCATCAGCAGGCGCAGGCAGGGTGATTGTCCCAGTGATGTTGTCAACTGAGAGATTCGACCCGGCTGGCGAGCCGTTCGAAACATAGAGCTGCGCGGAAAAGAATTGCTTCAGGTAGCCGACGTTCCCCGGAATGACGATTACGCTACCCCCGCCACCACCACCCCCGCCACTGCCGCCCCCGTCAGGTGCCTGCAACAGGACAGGAATAACTGTGACCCCAGCTATAGACGCTGCTGGAGGAGGAGCCAGCGGTTGGGGAACCGGCACACCCTTTTGATCGAACACCACCGGGAAACTGATGTTCACTACTTGCGAGGAAAGTTGCAGTCCCACCGTGAACTGGAAGCCTGTGTACGAGCTGCTGTCCAGCACCACTCCCATGGCTTGAATCTCGTCAGCAGTTAGAGTCGTCGTCTGTACTGAGGTGACCAGAACCTGGTCGATCACCTTCACCGTGGTCGTGCTCGGCGTCACATCAAATACCGACGCACCGTTCACTATGAACCGAAGATTGCTGAGCGCGTAATTGCCCGCAGTTGTCACTGCAGGAAGGTTTACTATGAGGGAATTCGCAGTTGGAGGCGTCTGGGGAACGTCGACGGTCTGCGTCAGGCCCGGTCCGGAGTACTCACCCACAATCTGAAATGGGCCTCCGAGATACTGCGCGATCGCCGCCGCAGACATCTGTTGGCCATTCTGTGTGACGACAACTTGAACGCCGGAAGCAATATTCTTGGGAATGACCGGCTGTGCGGGAGTGACTGTCGCCTGAATGCCCCCGATGCGCAGATCAAGCGATCCAATTTTCGTCTGCGGAGTCTGCGCGGAGGACACCGTCGCAAGGACGAGGGTCGCCAGGCTGAGAGCACACTTTGATACAATAGGGGCTCGGCTTGCTCTCAACCAAGTTCCTTCTATTCTTGATTACTGACCAGACAGAAATCACCAAAGAAAGTGAGACGGAGACTATCTATCTTGCAAGCACTATGTCAAGATATAAAAAGTACTGCTGTGGAAATCCAGTCGTCAACGTGACAGACGCGATAGATCTCACAATCGGCCAGTTTCGCTGGTGTGTCCTTCCCCTTATTGAGAATCCAAGAAGACACTCTCGTCAGTCTCTAAATTCAGACCGAAACTGGTCTTTCTTCCACATTGCATCTTTGGGATGAGGGCACATCGTGTCACCATGTATCGCCTCAACATTTCAATTCCCGGCTAACCTTCATTGATTGCAGCATCTCCAAGGCCACTCCTCGTGACTGTCGGTTCCCCATTGTCAGGTCAACCTGACTTCTGATCGTCCACAGACGGCCGACTACAGCGAGCTGGCCATAAAAATAAATATGCTTGACATATAGTACAGTATGCTGTACTCTTAGCAGAACTCTTTTGTGGAGGTGCCAATGTATGAATCGTGAATCAACCTCGATAGAACAGACGCAACGAACCCCTCTTTTCAAATTCTATGTTTCCGCTCTTGTGTTTGCCGGCGCGCTCGTGTTCGCTTCCCGCCTGCGTTCGCCATGGCCACGGATTCTGTACGCTGTAATGCTTGCGACTTCAGGATTTGCTGTCTGGACCCTGTTTCGCTTCCTCAAAGTTGCTGACGAGCGTCAACGCCGGACCAACTTCCGAGCTTTGCGATTCGCATTCGTCGCCGGTCTTGTGCTCTCCCTCTTTGGGGGCTTCGTTCAGGGATTCGGAGTTCTTCATGTCACCTGGATTGGTGTGCTGGGATTGCAGCTCATACCGTGGAGCTTCGGCCTCATCTACTATTCTTGGCGGCACCAATGAAGACGCGACTCCGAGTTTTGCGCGCCGAACGGGAGTGGTCTCAGGCGGAGTTGGCCACCGCAGTCAACGTTACCCGACAGACCATCAACTCCATTGAGACGGGAAGGTACGATCCGAGCCTTCCTCTAGCGATAAAAATTGCCCGGCTTTTCGGCAAGCATGTCGAGGAGGTGTTCATCTTCGAGGAGAGCGAATTGGCGGCCCCGGCAGACAACGACTACTAGCGGGTTTGATCCGAGTACGACGATGTTCTGCAGTTCACCCCAGTACCTGACTTTCAGCGAGCTACATCCTAGCGCGGCACCATTTTTCCTGTCCGCGGGAGTTCGGTGGAACGAATACACCTTTTCAATTCTTCTGGAGGCCTCTCTTGTCACGCGGATTTGACGGTTTCGAGATCGATGATTTTCGCGGCTCTCATTTTGGCCCAGAGCGCGATGTAACCCGTAGCCCTTCGTCCGACTGGAACAAGTGGACTGAGCTTCACAACATTCATCGGGAGGAAGAGCGCGCCGACAGACTCGACCGCGAACCTCCCGATCGTTCCGACAGAGATCGTCCTCCGCTGGCCCGCGAAGAACGAGTCCAAACGATCCTTTCTCAGCGTGTCCGTACCCAGTACACGGACCGAGACAAAACTTATTCACTGCGGGATTCCGAGATTTACACGCTGTCGGAGGTTGGAAAGTTTCGCGTTGTCGCCACTAGGGACCTGGCCGAGTTCGCCTACAACGGCGATCGCTCGCGTGTGGAGAACGATGTGGAAAGTCTTGTCCAGCAGGGGCTCATAGAGGAGACCACGATCGCTGATCCCGAGCACAACCCAACCCAGGTTGTAACCCTAACCAAGGAGGGACACAAACTCCTCTCTCGCGGCAAGGTTCTTTCTTCCGATCAAGCAATCTACCACGGACTCAAAAAACCGAAAGAAGCCTTCCACGATGCGGACCTCTACCGGCTCTATTACAAAGTCAGCGATGAGATCGAGAGCCGCGGCGGCAGGGTACTGCGCGTCCAGCTTGACTACGAGATGAAGAAGGAGCTTTATTCCCGCCTCGCTTATGTTCCTCAAGATAGGAGTCGGGACTCGGAAACGCTTAGAAAAGAAATTGCTGAGCGGTATCACCTGAAGGCTGTATCGGGCAGGATTCCGATTCCTGACCTGCGCATCGAGTACGTAAACCAGAACGAAAACGAGATTCAGCGGCGCGACCTTGAGCTTGCCACGGAACATTACCGCCCACGCGGGCTTTCCCAGAAGGCTCGCGCCGGCTTTCAGATCTATGCCCGGCATGGCGAGACAGACCGTCTTCGCCGTATCCGTGACGACCGGGAGTTGAGCGCAGCGATCCTAGGGTTTTAGACCATGAGCATCAAAGAAGACCAACTGGCCAGGCTCCTTGACTTCGGTTATACCGAAGTGGAAGCCCGGTTTCTCTACCTTGTGGCAACGCATTCCGGTTACTTCACCGTGCGGCAGTTTTTGGACTTTGCAAAGGCCAAGAGCGGCAAGCGCAACGCCCGACTGGTCGAAAAACTGTTCAGTCTTGGTCATGCCAGTGCTCAGAGATATACGCGCAGGAGTCTCCTCTATCATCTCTGCTCGCGGCAACTCTACTCCGCCATCGGCAAAGACTATCTCCGCAATCGGCGGGAGCACGAACTCACTCACATCAAGACCAGGCTCCTGGCCCTCGATTTCATTCTCGCTCACCCGAAAGAAGATTATTTCGAGACCGCGGAAGCCAAGCGCCGGTACTTTGTCGATCGATTCAAGGTCAACGAAAGCTTGTTCTCTCCATCCGCAGAGCACGGTACCGGCATCACCTTCTCGGACAGATTTCCCCTCTGCGTTGCTTATCCTTCTCCTGAATACATGCCTGTGGTCACCTTCACTTACCTTGACCCTGAGCACCGAAACCTCGACGCGTACATTGCTCATTTGCGCACCTACCGGCCTCTCTTCCGGCAGCTTCCGGGCTTCCAATTCCTTTACATTTCGACCGCAGCAGGTCTACAGAAGGAGGCTGCCGGGCTCTTTTCTCTTCTTGTCGAAGGCAAGGGCCTCTCGGATTTGAACCGTTATTTCGATCTGGAGACGAAGTGGGAGGGCGAGCAATACAGGCTCGTCACGGAGCAGGACGCCGTCTTTTTGGGCGAGGCCCGGAAGCGTTACACGGGCGAAAGCATCAACACTCTCAACTACCTCTGGCGTCGCAACCAGCTGCCAACGGATTTTCAGGCTGAAGCTGCACCCGCGCCAGTGCCCACGCAGAAGATCCTCTTTCGTGCCATCACGGTTCCGGGTCATAAAGCCATTTTTGGCGACAGCACAAAGAACTGGGGTGACGGCTGGCAGATACGGGGTTGTTCAGGAGCGGGGTCACCTCGCAGTTCACCTTCGAAGCCAGCCCAAACTCTTCAAAGAACGGTAGATGCGTGAAGGAAGG
>WNFG01002441.1_pt1 | contig 21317 bp, 17 predicted proteins | sample 5400431 | NCBI WGS metagenome assembly WNFG01 (sample SAMN13153346, study PRJNA577476) | soil metagenome | isolation source: 120 cm saprolite under Douglas fir tree site 2 hole 3 replicate 2 | place: USA:California | collected 2015-04-18 | reverse complement strand
CGCCGGCGACACGATGTTCTCGGCACGCGGGAGGTGATAGTCATCGAACTCCGTCGCCGGGCGCGGATCGATGACGCGCAGCTCCGGTTTGCGGTCGCGAATCCATTCCGCGAGCTCGACAGCGCTGACCTCGGCGACGGCGGGCCGCCTGCGATACGGACTACCGGCGAACAACGCCGCCACGCCGAGGAGAGCGGCGGCACAGGCAAGCAGGCGGCGGATCATGCGCGTTTCTCCAATCGCCCGGCGAACTGAAATGCGGTCAACGCCATCGCCACCACCGCGGCGACGACGACGCCATACGGAACATGCAGCAGATCCGGCAGCGTGAGCGATCCGCGCGCCGTGCTCTCGTAGAAGCGGCGCAGCGGCGCGAAGGCCAGGCCGGTCGCCAGCACGCCGCAGAACATGCCCAGCATGACCAGCGCGCCGTCACCGCGGCCCGTCGCCGCGGCCACGCACGACGTTCCCGGGCACAGGCCGGCGATGACGAATCCGGCGCCGAAGAGCAGGCCGCCGGCGAGCTGCGGAACGAGATACGTCTCCGGCATGTACACGCGCCCGAGGTCGAGGACGCCGAGGCGCGCCAGCCAGAAGGCGCCGAGCATCGCCGTGACGATGGCGCTGAACATCACCTTGAACACCGTGAAGTCGGTCAGATAGAACTGCCCGGCCAGTTTGGGAGCGCTTCCCAAACCGGCGCGCTCCAGCGTCCAGCCGAAGGCGATGCCGATGATCAGGGCGACGGCGAGAGAGTCGGTCATCGCCAGGCCCTCTTCACGATCGGTGCGACGAGATACGCGCCGGCGAACGCCGCGATCATGAACAGCCAGCTTCCGGCGCTGAGCAGCGCGCCGCCGGTGAGCGCCAGGCCGCTGGTACATCCGCGCGCCAGCACGGCGCCGACTCCCATGGCCGATCCGCCGGCGAACGCATTGGCCAGCCTCGATCCGTGGCCAATTCTCGGCCCGCGCTCGATGGCGGCGCGCAACCGTCCCGCCGCCAGCGCGGAGAGGAACCCGCCGATCACGACGCCGGCGATCTCGAGGAGCAGCCATTCGTGCCACGGACCGTCTCCCGTCAGATATCGCGCGAAGTACGGATTGGCTGCCGCACGCGCCGGCGACGCCGCGGCCACCACACCGGCGGCGCCGCTGGCGAACGCCCCCGACGCGCCCAGCCCGCGGCCGGCGAAAACGAACGCCGCCAGCAGCACCAGCCCGAGGCCGGTGCCGGGAGACCGCGAGACCACGTTCCGAAGCTCACTTGCCCGCCTTCTCCGACGGATTGTCGACCGCGTAGTCCTTGTGCCGCGACCAGTCTTCGAACGAGCCGTCGTACAGCAGGACTGTGTGACCGAGGGTTCGCGCGGCAAACAGCATCGCCGTGGTCTGCTGGCCGATGTGGCAATAGCCGATGACCGTATCGCCCGGCTTCACGCCGGCCTTGGCGAACAGCGCGGCCAGATCAGCGTCGGACTTCAGCATCAGGTGGTCGTCGGTGATCGAGGTGAACGGAATGCTCAGCGCGCCGTGGATGTGTCCCGTGCGATGCGTCTCTCCATGCCCGCCACCCGTCTGGATGCCGTCGTAGAACGCGGCATCGCGTCCGTCGACGACAGCCACGCCCGGCGTGCCGATGCGCGCGTGGACCGTTGCGGCATCGACGACGATCGGCCGCAATTTCAGCGGTGAAAGCGAGCCCGTCTTCGCGGCCGGAACATCCTTCGTCACCACGCCGCCGTTGCGGACCCACGCCTCCTGCCCGCCGTCGAGCAGCGATTCCCGGCTCCCCAGCCCCGCGTAGTCGAGCGTGAAGATCACGCGCGTCGCCGGCGACACCCAATCCTTGCCGTAATAGACGATGACCCGCGACGTGTCAGAGATCCCGATCGCCTCGAGCCGGTGACGCAGATCGTCAGCCGGCGGCATCTCCAGCATCAACCCATGCCCGCTGTGATCGGAGACGGAGATGTCGTTCAGCGAGACCAGCCGCGCACCGGGGATGTGCCCCGCCTCGTACCCGTCCTTGTCGCCGACATGAAGAAGGACGAGATCGGGATCGTTGAGATGCGCCTTGAGCCACGCGGCATCGACGACGAGCGATCGCCGCGGACTCCCCATCGCAGCGACCGCTCCGAGGAACGTGAGAATCAACAGCAGTCTGGTTTTCATCGAGTTTCTCCTTCGATGATGAAGATGGGTCTCTCTTCGCCGTACGTCATCCGCTTTGCAGCGAACGGGATTGGGGATGCGGCGAGTTGGACTTGCTGCGCCCACTTCGTCGCGCGTTGCCGGTTCTCGCCACACCTCTCCAAGTCTTCGTTTTTCGCGCCACGCTAAACTACTAAACGCCACCTCCTGAGAATCCGGCATTCGCCCGACACGATTATTATTCGCCTGAGATCCTGCACCGATGAGTACGCGCCAGATCGATCACCTCGTCTACGCCACGCCGGACCTGGCTCGCGGAGTTTCGGAGATCGAGGCGCTCACCGGCGTCCGTGCCTCCGTCGGGGGTCAACACCTTGGCTGGGGTACGCGCAACTGCCTTGCCGCGCTCGGCATCGACATCTACCTCGAAATCATCGCCCCCGACCCGGCTCAACCACAGCCGCCGCGCCCGCGGCCTTTCGGCATCGACGGTTTGCTGCGTTCACGGCTTGTGACCTGGTCTGCTCGCTGCGACCGTCTCGAACGCGTCGTGCACACGGCCGCGCAAAATGGCAAGCACACGTGGGATACCGGTAAAGCACCAGTCCCGCAGCGATGCCAGACACTGCTGCCTGAAACCAATGCGCGCGAAGCAGGTTCGCCAAGGCGCGATAAAGCCCACGAGACGATCTGCGTCCCATGGTTTTTCGCTGTGGAATAAGCAAGCCACATCTGAATCGATAGATCGGCTCATTTTCGCGTAAACGCGCTCAACTCTTCGCAGCAGCCGACACGCGGCCGTAGCTGGCCCGGCGCTTCCGCGCCTCGGTTCCGCGCGATGCTTCGAAAGCTCCACGTTAACGCTGAGGGCAGGGATTCTTTCAGCGTTCGCTCACCTACGGCCTTGCCAGTGATTCGCCGACGCGTTACTCTATACTTCATGCCATACTTGGAGGATACATGCCCTACCCTTCGGAAGCTACCTCGCGACCCTTGATCGCGTGCACTCTATTTCTGGCGTTACTCGCCATCGGCCCTCTCGAGGGTAAGAACAATCAGGCGCCCATTCCTTCCAATGTAACGCCGCAGGCGCCGAAGTCGACGGGCATACTCGTGGCGGTTGAGCCAGAGCCTATAAACGACGAGGACCGGAAATGGCTCGCCAAGCTTCTAGGCAAGAAAGACCCTGACAACTGGAGGCCATCACTGGCCGACCTTCCTAACGAGGCCGTTCTCATCACCGTCAAGTCTTTTGACCGCTCGGGGAACGTCAGTTATATCACGGCGGGTGCCGCAACGAAGAACTCCACTTATGAAGTAACGCAAGATTACATGAAGTATGTCTCAGTGAGAGAAACATATAACGATGGATCACCACCGCGCATTGCGCGATACGGTATCAGCCTGCGCGTCCGAGCCAATGTGGTCGCAAAGTCAGGCAAGTTTGACCTGGGTGGCCTGCTGCCGCTCGGAATAGCCGCAAACAAGAATCAAGCCTCCGGCACACTTTCGGTCGAGGTAGCTGGGATTCAGAGCCGTGACGTAACAAATGTGCTTCCGCTTCCAGCACAACTTTCTCAGGAGTCAGTGATCGCGGCGATTCAGGCGTCGGCTACGATAAAGTCCCGCATCTACGATGGCTTCGAGGGACAGCAGTCGACAGACCAGACCGGCCAAACTGGGATCCGCACTCAGATCACGATTCAACGTATCGCGGAGGAGAAGCTCAGTTCTGAACTCGAGCAAAAAGCGCCCGGCGTTTTTCAGATTATCAAGTCATACTACAAGCGTCCGTAATGCTGGTTCCCGCCGTGCGAACAGATCGGCCAGGGGCATACCACCGTAGTAGCCTGTAGTAGCCAGCGAACCAGCGGCCTAATTCCGCGCTGGGGCGGACTTTCGCCCGCAGGTCGTTAGACGCTGAGGATCGCTCATGGCGACGAACACCAAGTATGAAGGACTGACCGATCTGGAGAAACTGCGGAAGCAGTGGCGGAAGCTGTCGGGGCTTGAGGCGAGAGAAGAGTGGTCAGCCGCGATCGTTCGCGCAGCCACGGCTGCAGAGATCGCCGCCAATTTTGCCGTCCGGCGGGAGTTCGAGACAGCGAGCCACTTCGACGCAGAGTTTGTTGATAGCCTCCTTCGTTGGGCAAATGGCTTGGCCGGAAAGCTCGACCGGCTTCTGATCCCACTCAGCGGCCATGCGAAAAGTAAGTACAAGACGATGAAGAGCCTCGGAAAGATTGCTGGTGATATCAACGCCAAGCGCAATGCGATCGTCCATCAAGGCGAATTCTGCAATGATGGTGAGGCAAAGAAGGCCATCGCAGATGCAAGGAAGTTCATCACGACGTTGGTTCAACTTTATGAACCAGCTTTTCTACTCAAAGGCAAGCCGTAGCACGGGAATCGATGAGGGGCCAGGCCTTCGTTTTCGCTCAAGGCTAAACTACTGAGCAGCGGGCGCTTACCGCTTGCGGATTTCGGCGCTCGGACAGCACGATAGTTATTCGACGTAGCCGGCGGACCACGGAGTCCTGGAAATCGATGAGAGGGTCAGAGGCTTCGCACCCAGCTTCACGACTTTTTCGGAGTTCCGTGCTCGACCCCAGCTTGCTCCAATAACCATCGCGCTCAACGAACAGCGAAATTCGTAAGCCGTAAGCGCCTGTCACTCAATAGCTTACCTTCGAGTATAAAACGAAGGGCTGACCCCGCATCACTTCTCGGAGACTCCTGCACCGATGCGCACGCATAAGATCGATCACCTCGTCTACGCCACGCCGGACCTGGCTCGCGGAGTTTCGGCCAATCGGTAGGTGGCCGGACCTTCGTTTTTCGCACGATGCGAACGTATTTCTCACACCGCGAGTGAAATCGCAGGCACCCTGTTACCTCTCGTCCGCGCGGTGATCGATACCGGGACAGAGGGAAAGTAACACCTGGGAGCGCGCGCGTCTCGCGCGCGCTTGATGCTCGGCATCCTGCTGCTTGCAAGCGCGGGCGTACATCCACAGCGCCCTGATTCGGATGTCCCTCAGATATCCTTAGCGCTCGAGGCCCGGGATCGGGGACGTCGCTGATCGATCTGCTGGCGTGTGCAACTGGCCTGAAGGACTCACGCGGAGGCGCGGAGAACGCAGTTGCTCGTCATCTCCTCCGCGTCTCCGCGCCTCCGCGTGAGCTCATTTCGCATCGGACGATGACGAATATTCGCGACACTATCGTTATCCTGATCTCCTGCACCGATGAGTACGCGCCAGATCGATCACCTCGTCTACGCCACACCAGACCTGGCTCGCGGAGTTTCGGAGATCGAGGCGCTCACCGGCGTCCGTGCCTCCGTCGGGGGTCAACACCTTGGCTGGGGTACGCACAACTGCCTTGCCGCCCTGGGCATCAACATCTACCTCGAAATCATCGCCCCCGACCCGGCTCAACCACCGCCGCCGCGCCCGCGGCCTTTTGGCATCGATGGCTTGCTTCGTTCACGGCTTGTGACCTGGTCTGCTCGCTGCGACAGTCTCGAACGTGTCGTGCACACCGCCGCGCAAAATGGCGTGCTCCTCGGCGAGATTCTCTCCGGAAGCCGCATCCGTTTGCCGGAAGACGGGCTTGTCCCGTTCCTGATCGACTGGGGATCATCGCCTCATCCCGCGGCCTCCGCTGCTACAGGCCTTTCTTTGGTCGAGCTTCGCGCCGAGCATTCAAATCCGCGATCCCTCACACGCAGCCTCGGCGCCCTTGGTGTGTACCTTCCAGTGATCCAGGCTTCCCAAAACGCTCTTGTGGCCACGATCGACAGCCCTAAGGGCCGCGTCGAGCTGCGGTAGCTCACCTGCTCGAACCCACGGCCAACCCCCTCACATGACCGCCTCCTCCCCCCAGCTCGGGTCGCTGAGGATCAGCTTCGTTGCGCTGTCAGAATCGAGAGGGTGCGAGAAGTAGTAACCCTGTCCGAATTCACAACCGTGGGCGCGGAGATGGGCAAGCTGCTCGGCAGTCTCGATGCCTTCGGCCACGACGCGCATTCCGAGAGAGTTGGCCAGCGACATGATCGTACGAATGATTTCCGTGTTCTCCTCGCCCGGCCCCAGCCGCCGGACGAACGACTGATCGATCTTGAGGATGTCCACCGGAAAGCGGTGGAGATAGCTGAGCGATGAGTATCCGGTTCCGAAATCGTCGATCGACCATTGCACTCCTCGTTTGCGGAGCGCTGAGAGGATCTCGACGGCTCGGTCGGCATTCTCCATGATCGTTCCCTCGGTGATCTCGAGCCCCAGGTCGCTCTCGCGAATCGCAGCACGATCGAGGTTCTCGCTCACCGCATCGACGAGATCGTCACGCCGGAACTGACTGCTCGACAGATTCACGCTCACGTGCAGCGACCGTGAGGGGAATTGCTCGCGCCAGCGACGCAACTGCTCGCACGTTTCGGATAGTACGAGGCGATCGATGGCCACGATCAATCCCGTCTCCTCGGCCAGGGGGAGAAATTCCGCGGGTCGCGTGCGGCCGCGCGTCGGATGCTCCCATCGCACCAGCGCTTCGAAGCCGGTGAGATTTCCGCGATCGAGCGCAACGACCGGCTGATACAGCACGGAGAACTCGTTGCGCTCCACCGCGCGGCGCAGATCCGTTTCCAGCTCCATGAGCGCACGGGCGTCCGATCTCATCCATTCATCGAAAGTCTCATAACGGGCCCGACCCTGCACCTTGGCCCGATACATGGCGATGTCGGCATCGCGAAGGATGGCCTCGGCGCGCTCGTACCCGACCGAGCTCATGGTCACGCCGATGCTCGCCGTGACGTAGATCTCGTGGCCGCCAACGAGGAACGGCTCGGCCAGCCTGCTCTGAATTCGTTTCACGATACTCAGCGCGTCGTCGTGGCTTGCGATCTCGTCGAGAAAAATCACGAACTCGTCGCCGCCCAGTCTCGTGGCGGTATCGCCCGGCCGGATCGCCGCTTCCAATCTGCGTGCCGTACCGATGAGGAGCTGATCTCCAGCGAAGTGGCCGAGGCTGTCGTTGATCACTTTGAAGCGATCGAGATCGAGGAAGAGAACGGCGAAGAGCTCGGCGCGGCGCTTTCCGCGGGCAATGGCCTGCTCCAGACGGTCCATCAGCAAGTTCCGGTTCGGAAGTCCCGTCAGAACGTCATGCAGCGCCTGATGCGCCAACTCGGCAGTTCGCTTTTGCACGCGCTCCTCGAGCTCGACGGAGTGCTGGCGCAACTCATCGGTGCGCGTGGCCACCGTAACTTCCAGCTCGCGCGTGCGACGCTCCATCTGCCACACGCGCAGGTTGTGTGCCGCTGCGCCGAGAGCAAGCAGGAGCGCCAGTGCGGAGAGACGAAACCATGTCGTCTTCCACAGGGGTGGGCGAATGTCGAAGGCGAATGTCGCCGGCGTGCGGCTCCAAACGCCATCGGCGTTCGCGGCAATCACGCGGAAGCGATACTCTCCCGGGTCGAGATTGGTGTACTCCTTGAAGGGCTGATCGGTGATCGGCGACCAGTCGCGATCGAATCCTTCGAGCTTGTAGCGGAAGCGGACGTCGCGCTCGTCGCGAAACGAGAGACCGCGAAACTCGAAGCGAATGTTGTTCTGCCGGTGATCGAGGTTAAGCGATGCGAAGACCGGCCAGCGGAATTTCTCTTTGCCGTCTGCAACGGTTGTAAATGGGGCATGCATCTCCTGGCCGTCGATCGAAGCGCCGACGATTCTCACCGGCGGCGCGATGGGATTGAGCTCGCGGAGGTGAGCATCGTAGTGCGTGAGACCTCGGAGGAAGCCGGCCCACAACGTCTTGTGGTGGTCGATGACGAGCGCATTGGTACTGATCACCTCACGGCTGATCAAGCCGTCGCGCTCATCGAGCGATTGAAGAACAAAAGGCTTCGACGGAGAGTCCGCGGCCAGGGGGTCGATCTGATAGAGGCCGCGATTCGTACCGAGCCACAGGCGCCCATTGTCATCGGCCGTGATGGCGGCAACCGACGTCGCGTGAATCCCTCTTGCGTTTCCAAACGTGCCAAAGCGGCTTCCGCCAGGCGGCAGGTACGAGAGCCCACCACCGTGAAGACCGGCCCACAGCCCGCCATTCTTGTCGACGTACAGAGCCAGCACGTCGTCGCCGCCGAGCCCGTCGGCCTTGAGGAACTGACGGCTCCTATCTCCGTCGATCCGGTAGACACCTGAGCCAGCGGTCCCAACCCAGACTCGGCCGTCCGTATCCTCGGCCACACTGTTGACGGACGCACCCACCAACTGTCCTGCGACGCGCAGCGGCTTACCCGGCGTGTACGAGACTCGCGAGTAACCCGCACCGCTGGTACCAACCAGCAGCTCACCCGTCCGGCTCAGCGCAAGATCGAGGACGTAGTCGCCGAGCAGACCATCGGCATGGGTGAAACATCGAAATCCTTTGGAGGGATCTTCGGTCACGCAGAGGCCACGCGCCGTTCCGATCCACAGCCTCCCCGCGCGGTCGCGAAGGATGTCGCGCACCTCCGGACTCGGCAGGCCGTTCGCCTGTCCGTAGACCTCCCATGGCCCGCCGTCCTTCCTGTGCGCCAGTCCGCCGAGGGTTCCCACCCAGACCTCGCCGTTTGCCTCCGTCAGGATGGCGTAGACATTGTCGGAGGGCAGGCCCTCCTGTTCGGTGAAGCTTTCTGCGTGCAGAGACATCAACTTGCTCAAGCCGTTGACGAGTCCGATCCAGAGGTTTCCTTCGCGATCTTCGAAGAGGCTGAACACCGAACGTGAATGGAGGCCATTCCCGACGCTGATGGCTCGACAATGATGAAAGTCGGGCAGATCACAGATGGCCAGACCGTTGTCGATCGTTCCGACGACGAGCTCACCGCGGCGAGTGATGAGCATCGCGTAGACATCATTGCTCGGCAGACCGTTGCGCTTGTCGAACGTCGTGAAGGATTTTCCATCGAACCGCGAGATACCGCCGCCCCGCGTTCCGAAATACATTCGGCCGTCGTGGTCCCGCACAAGAGCGCGAACCGTAGGATAGGCAAGTCCGTCGGAAGGGCCGTAGCGCCGGACACCATCGAGCTGCGTTCCGTGGACGAGCAGCTCCACGACGCCACTCTCCCGCCTGCCGATCCAGACTGAGTCATCGATCGGCGTCACGGAATAGACTTCCTCACCGTTCAGTCCAGCGGATGCGCCAAACAGCTTCGTCGATCGCCCGTCGAATACGAAGATGCCCCTCACGTCTCCGGACCAGGCGTTTCCCTGGGTATCGAGCGCGCCGGCCCATCGGCCTTCCGCGCCCGCGATCTTCCTGAGGGACGTGCCGTCGTAGCGAACGAGTCCCGTGCGCGTGCCAAACCACAAACTTCCATCGCGCGCCCGCGCGATCAACTCCACGCCGGCGCTCGGCAGGCCGTTCTCAACCGTGATGCTGTGAAAGCTCACACCGTCGTATGCGTTGACTCCTCCCTCCGTGGCAAACCACATCACGCCGCGCTCGTCCTGAAAGATCCGCCAGACCGGCGCGCCCGCCAGTCCCTCCTCCGGCGTATAACTGTGGATGTTCAGACGTTGAGCGGGCAACGACCGGCTCGAGAGCAGTGTTAGAAGCAGAGCGATGACGAGCGCTCGGGGCGCTCGCCCTGCGCGAGGGCGACATGAATGCAGTTCGCAGGCTCGGGTCGGTACCAGAGATACCAGGGACACTCTCGCCTCGTCGCAAACATCTTACTCGGTCGGTCAGCAACGTCATGCAGCGGATCGCGAAGGGATCGCGGCAGGCGGCGTGTGGCTGACGTTTTTTGCGTATACTCCCCCCGGATTTCCGGTCCGAGATCCAACCAGACTATGGCAAATGGAAAGCCGCCGGCGCTCGTCGTCCAGGAATTGCTTGGCCAATATATGGGACCATTCACCTCCAAACACGCCGTTCAGATCGTGTCGAGGCAGACGCTCTCGATGGAACCCGAGGCCGTGACGCGGGAACAGATCCCCGCTCTCCTCGAGGGGCTCGGCCCCTCCCTCCGCACCCTGCTCGGAAAGGCGTCTGCCGAGAAGCTCGCCGACCAGATCCGATTGGAGCTGGGCCTTTGACAACAAGAATCGAGGTGGGAACGATGACGGCGGACGATTTCGACTCGACCATCAATGTCCGGGCACGCAAGCAGCGGCCCATCATCCGGTTGCTGCTGCTGATCCCCTTCGTCTCCGGCGGCATCGTCGCCTGCGGCATGCTCATGCCTGACGCCACGGCCAGCCTGTTCTATCGCGGGGCGCTGGTCACCGCCGCGTTCATCACCGCCGCCAGCGCGCTCGTGACCTCGGCGGCGTTCGAAAAGGGCCAGAAACTCTTCGCCGCCTGGTCCGCCCTCGGGATCGGCTACGCGCTCGCCGCCATCCGTCATTCCATGCGTTTGTGGACGCTGCTCCTGGGAGGCGGCATCACCAACCGCGCCGTTCTCGACACTCTGCTCGTGCTGCAGAACGTCCTGGTGGCCCTGGCCCTCTGGTGGTTCGTCCGCGCCTGGCAGACCAGCGGCCTGGCCGCACCAGTGTCGCGCCGTGTCCAGCTCACCTGGATCTTTCTCGGCATCGCCGTGGCCATCGTCGTCGGCGGCTATCCATTGATCCAGGGATTTCAAACCGCCGGGAACGATACCGTGCTCCTGGTCTCGACCGCCGGCGACATGATCGGCATCGCCCTGATCGTCCCCCTGGTCATGCCCGCCCTGGCCATGCGCGGCGGCCTCCTGATGCACACCTGGCTGGCCCTCGCCGCCAGCGAGATCTTCTGGCTGTTGTACGACGTCTGGGTCGGTACGAAGGGGATGATGGGCCTCGCGCCCCACACCGCGACCGCCGTGGAACAGATCCTCCGCATCATCGCCGTGATGTTCGCGTTCGTAGCGACGGTGGCGCATCGGCGAAGCAGGGTGTAAACATTGGAACTCTGCTCGACCAGCAGCCTTCGCCAGCCTAATTTCTCGCCACGCCCTTTCGTCGAGAGTCCTTCTCCCCCCGCGGTTTTTTGCGGGGGGAGAAGGTGCCGAAGGCGGATGAGGGGGGCGTATACGAGACATGAAAGATCTTGCGCTGCTGGCCCAGGCCGGCTTGAAAGCACGAGTCGCGCGCGAATGATGTCCTCGTGAAACGCCCCCTCATCCGCCTGTCGGCACCTTCTCCCCCGCAAAAACCCGCGGGGGAGAAGGGCTCTCGACGAGTAACAGAGTGCCGACGATTCCACGCGCGCTTACTCGGCGCGGTTTGATCTCCGTCGACGCCCTCACGCCCGGTTGTCGAACACCTCAACCCAAAGAGTGCCGTCCGGCCGGAGTACACCGAACTCGATCTCTGCCGGCCGCGCACCTGCGTCGGTGTAGAGCGGTCGGGAGAAGCAGAACGTGCCGGGATGCGTGGCGCAGTATGTTTCCATCCTCCGATACACCTTGCCCTGTGATGACCGGCCACGGTTGAGCCGAAGTTCCTGGTGGAAGAGATTGATATCGACGCCGCCACCAGCCGCATGTGCCAGGAAGTGCCCGCGATCCCCTCGATCGTCCGATCCGGGAAACCCTGCCATCCGCGAGGCCGGCCGGGCCGCGCCGGCACGGAGCGAGCGGCCAAACGCAGCGACGACCCGATCCTCACGGCCAGGCGACGCCGGGAGCAAACCGCGAGCGATCAGGTCCGCGCTGTAGTCGAAGAGATACTCGAAACCCTCGGCCGGGACCACGAGGACGTTGGTCGGACCGATACACATCCGCTCGTAGCGCGACAGCCACGCCTGCGGCAGCCCGTCGCGCATGGCCGTCACCAGCGTCTCGTAGCTCGCACCGGGGAGCATTGCAAGCCCCCGCTCGTAGTCGATCGCGAATCGTGGGTCCATCGAATGGTTGAGAACAGGATATTTCAAGTGGCTCGGCTTCCGTTTCGCGTCCGGAGTTCGATTCACCACAGAGACGCAGAGATCACGGAGTGGATCTGTGAGGAATCCACATCCGTGATTCGCGATCCGCATCGATCGTCGAGCTTTTCGCATCGGACGATGACGAATCGTCTCAAAAGATGCCGATTTCGAATCGGACGATGACAAATCGTCTTCCAGCGATCCCAATTTCGAATCGAACGATGACAAATCGTCTTAAAAGATGCCGATTTCGAATCAGACGATGCCGATTTCGAATCGGACGATGACTAATCGGTCTCAAAGAATGTCATCGCTCGGAAAAATTTTCGCGATTTCTCATCTTTTAAGTCATCGATGACTTATTTTTTGTCGCGATCGTCATCGCGGATCACATCGATGTCTTCGCGGAAGTCATCGGCCTGTTAATTTTTGTCACGATCCGCATCATGGACACCGAAAATCGGTAAAAGTTGCTACCTTCGCGTCTTCGCGTGAGCCCCACGGGTAGGGAAACGCGCCGCAGAGATCCCTCCCCTGTTAACGGAGGGAGATCAGATGGACATCTCGAAAGTCCGCTCGTGCCGGATTCATCCGGCCATCGGTATCGCGCGCGTCGGTGGCGGCGCGGAGGGTTACTTCATCGGCCCGGAGATTCCAGGTGAGCAGCGCGTGCCGCCCGATCCGAAGTATGGATTCAAGGACAAGCACGGAGAGCTGCTGCGGCAGGTGGCGCGCTTCCGGGTCTACGGATATGACGCCGCAGGGAACGTCGTCGGGGAACTGAGCGCCGGCAACGCCGAGGTGGCGTGGCAAGTCCATGTGGCCAACCATAAGGCAGCGTGGTACCAGTTCAACGAGGCCATGGACATCCCCAACTTCGACGGCAGCGGGGGGACGCCACCCCAGAACAGCAAGCGACGCAACGCCGACGTCACCGGCGCCGCGCGCGAGAAGCTGGTCATCGATCCCGGCCCGCGCACCATCAGCGGCCGTAACACCAAAGGCAAGAAGTACCACTTCGACGGCGGCAAGTTCTTCGGCAAGCCGGTCTCCCTCGGCGAGGCCCGCACCGACGACGACGGACGCCTGCTCGTCTTCGGCGGCCGGGGGGTCTCCGCGTCGAAAGACGGCGCGCCGGCGATCACGTTCGCCAACAACGACGGCTGGCACGACGACGTCAGCGACGGACCGGTGACCGCCACGGTCAAAGTGAATGGGAAAACGATGGAGGCCGGCCACGCCTGGGTCGTCGTCGCACCGCCCGACTATGCGCCGGGCGTCATCGCCCTGACCACGATGTACGACGTCATCCGCGACGCCGGCTGGCAACTCGATCCCGGCGTTCGTCCGGCGCGGCCGTCGTTCACCAACGACATCGGCCCGATCTTTCAGCGACTGATGCAGAACCAGTGGGTCAACGCCGGCTTCGGCAAGATCTGGGGCTTCAACAGCATCGACGACCTCAGGACCGTCATCGCCACGCTCGCGGAGACGGCCGAATACGCGAAGCCGCTCCGCCGCAGCTACTTCGAGCGATTCCGCAATCCGGCCTTCAACAGCATCGAGCCCGGCCTCATCCCCCCGGTGTACGGCGACAGCGTCAACCTTCCGGCCATCGATCCGCGCGAGTGGTACGCCATCACCAGCTTGCAGTACGACATGCTGCGGCAGTGGGCGGAGGGCGACTTCATCGCCGACTACGACCCGAAAGCCGCGCCGCCGGCGAAATTCGACAGTATCCCTCTAGAAGAACAGCCGCATGCGCTCGACCTGGCCGCGCTCGACAACACCATCGGCGGCCCGTTCCACCCCGGCTGCGAGATGACGTGGCCGATGCGGCAGCCGATCATGTACGAGCAGCCCTTCCGCCTCAAGCTGCGGAAAGGGCCGGCCAAGGATTACGGCGAGACGCTCGACTCCGCGGTGGCGCTGGCGCCCGGCGGGCCGCTCGACGGCAGCGGACCCGGCGACGTGAGCCGCTGGATGGCCGTGCCGTGGCAGACCGACACCTCGAGCTGCCTCTTCGCCTACATCGGCTGGCAGGAGGGCGTCTTTCTCCCGACCTTCTGGCCGGTGCGCGTGCCGAACAGCGTCTTCACCGAGGAGCAGTACGCCACGGTGATGGACGTGAAGAAGACGTACTCGGAGCGCTTCGACGCCTTCCAGTTCGACAACCGCGAGTACTGGCTGCGCTTTCTGGCGCCGCGCGAAGACTACAAGTCGGTGATCAACGAATTCGTGAAGGAGTGGAACGGCGTCGGCGTGGTCACGCAGATGCCCGGCACCACGGACGAGAAGGACCCGTACAACAAAGACTTCCCGCCGGTGATGCACGTCGAGCGCGGCGTGACCATCGAGAAGAAGCGGAAGCAGAAGACGGCGGTGGCGATGGTGGCGGCGGACGAGTCGCGGGTCACGGAGCGGCCGGTCGACGGCGGCGTACGGCCGCGTAACCTGCCAAATCCGAGGAAGTACCGCTGATGCGAACGCCGGTGGCCATCGTCGGAGGGGGGCCGGCCGCGTCGGCGGCAGCGCTGTCGCTGGCCCGGCGCGGCATCGCCTCGACGATCATCGAGCGCGGCGACGACCAAGGCGAGAAGCCTGGCGAGTCGCTCCCCCCCTCGGCGCGGCCACTTTTAGAGTCCCTCGGCATCTCCCCCGACGATCATCTCCCCTCCACCGGCAACCGCTCCGCCTGGGGCAGCGACACCGTCGACGACATGCCCTTCCTCTTCTCGCCGTATGGCAACGGCTGGCACCTCGACCGCCGCCGCTTCGAGCGCACCCTCATCGCCCGCGCCGTCGCCGCCGGCGCAACCCGCCGCACCAACACCCGCGTCACCTCGGCGGCCCGCGACAACCGCAAGTGGCGCCTGCAACTCGACGACGGCTCGGCGATCGACTGCGCCTTCCTCATCGACGCCACCGGACGCGCCTCCTGGCTCGCCCGCCTCCTCGGCGCGCGCCGCCTGATCCACGACCGCCTCATGGCCACCGTAGCCTTCCTCGACGGCGGCCACTGCGACGCCACCACGCTCATCGAAGCGGCCGAGGATGGCTGGTGGTACAGCGCCCCGCTGCCGGATTCACGGCTCGCCGTGATGCTGGTCTCCGACACGGCACGGCCGTTTACTCCTTCCCCGCTGACGCAGGCCCGAATCGATGCTGGCGGCTATGCCCTGGTCGCGCCGCCGCGCCGAGTCGACGCCGGAAGCGCCCGCCTCGACCGCGCCTGCGGCGACGGCTGGCTGGCCATCGGCGACGCCGCCATGTCGTTCGACCCGATCTCCTCGCATGGTCTTCTCACCGCACTCTCCACCGGCCTGGCGGCTGGGGAGACGTCGCTGTCGGACTACCAGGCATTCACCGACACCACGTGGCGCGCGTATGCGCGGATGCGGCACGCGTGCTACGCGGGAGAGGGGCGGTGGGCGGAGGCGCCGTTCTGGCGGAGAAGGCGCCAGGCTGCTCCCTACCTAGGGGTTCAAGTCTAAGTCGCGAAAGGCCGATTCAGGCAGGTCGGCCCACTTGCTTTCGGCCCTTAGTTATAGTCAGCGGACAGGTCCTCGGAAGAGAGCTTCATCTTTTTGTTACGATCTGCGCGAATCTCGGGAATCAGTCGGCCGAACTGCTCCTTCAGCCGATTCGCCGTCTCCTCGTCGGGCGCCAACTCGAGCAGGCTGACATATCGTTCGAGTCGATCGCATAGCATGTTGTTAACGCGCCGCGCCTCGGATTCGTTGAGGCCGGAGTCCGGCGCGATCATCACGCGGCGAAAGGTGTCGATGTAATCGATGTGCGACGTGATCAGGCTGATGCTGTGCGAAAGCCCGGTGGGTCTCGCGACGCGCGACAGCCCCTGATGTTTAAATACGTACTTCGACATCGGAAAAGCCTTGCCGTCGATGTCCATCGCCACATACTTTCGTTCGAAGAACTTAGCCATCATTTCGACGTGCTGCTGGACTCGATGCAATACGGCATCGATCTTGGCCTCGAATGGGTAGACCAGTTTGCCGTCGGGGGTGGGCGACGAACGCGAACTCTCAAAGAGCGAGCCCTCGTTATGGGCCAGATTTGCGTAGAACTCGAAGTGCGAGAGAATGTAGCGGACGAGAGTGAAGCCAGATGGGTTCACGCGCAAAGCAATCGAGCTCAGCTCACTTCGGGCGGCGGCGGCCTCGAAGGCGTCGTCGCTATCAAGTGCTTGCCTGACGAGCCGGAAGTGCCGGGTGACGAAAACGTCGCGATTCTCGACCTTCCTGTTCATGATCGTGATCAGATGAACCCACCCACGTTGGTGACTGAGGAATCCTCGGGCAACTGAACCGAGGATCTCTTCGAGGCCATAAAGCGGAAGCAGGTCCTTCACGAGATGCAGCAGGGGGTAGGGTGTACTGCGATCGCTCTCGGTGATTCCTCGATAATAGTTAGACTTGTTGATTAGAACCGTCAGCATCACACGGTCGATGTAGCAATAACCCTCCTTAGTATTGCGGCTCTTGTCCCAATAATCGACCAGGAAATTCTCAGCCAGCAGAATCTTCAGCAGGCCGTAAAGCAATATGCCGCGAACGCCGTAAGTGATCTTGCCGTCGCGTCTTGAAAACCTCGACTCCTTAATGACTCTGGCGATGGCACTGACGACTTCGCGATAGTCGTAGTTGTAGAGACGGATGAAAACGTCGTGAAAAAATTTGTCATCCATGAGCGCTCTGACGAGAGTCGTAAACTTGACATCGGCTTCAGGAACAATATCGCGATCGCCATGGTGCGTCTCGATGTACTGCAGCCGCCTCTCGAGAATGGCCCAATAAAAGTCGGAATCGAACGAGATCGTGAACGGCACACGCCCGACGTCCAGGCGACCGGCGAGATGCGCGTTGACCACGGCATCATTCGCGTCACGCAGGCAGAAGATGAAACGGAAGTCATTGCGAAAATCGATGCGATCGCCGAAAAGCCCGTGCGCTGAAAGCCGCGCGGCTGATTGCAACGCATCTTGAAAATACTCCCAAAACTGCGTCGCTATGTACTCCATCGGAGCGATGTCCAGGTTGTCGAAATAGACGATCGTCTTCTTTTTGGGGGAGGCGTGCATGAATAGATGAATGAAGAGGATTGCAAAGGTGTCCCTGAACTCGAACTCTTCCAGACAGGCGCAGATGAAGCTTTCGTCGACGACAGTATTCGATTGGCCGCGGCTTTGCAGCGAGTGATACAGCCGGCGCGAAATGAAGTCGTCACGCCTCAAAGCGTCGCGGTGGGCGTCGACGAAGGCGAACGTCTTCTCGATGTCCGGCATCGTGCACAGCTCGCGGTTCATCATCTGCATGACTGAGTCCGGTGCCGACCGCGTGCCGGGCCCAGCCGACGAAGCTCCGCGCCACTCCGCCACGGCGTAATACACGTGGTAGTACTGCTGGTGGTACGTGCGGATGAACGACTTCAAGAATGTAGTCTTGCCGTTTCCCGAGTAGCCGTTGATGAATACGACGCGATTCTCCTGGTACGGATTGTCGATGAGGTCGTGAAGGCCGTGCACCAGTTTCTTGAACGACTCGAGCTCCACATAAAAATCCTTGTAAAACGCCTCCTCGGAAATGGTTGGGCTAAGGCCCGGGTCGAACGGTGTGGCCTTCAGCAGATCGGACATGTTGGTGAACTTCATGCTGGACATTGATGACCTCGTTCTCATGTAATTCCGGCGAGCGAGATGAGCGCCGCCACTTCATTGAGGTATCCACTCCCACGCGCGACCGCGTCCCACAGCGCTGACAGAATCGCACTCGGCGAGGCATCGCTCACGATCGAGCCGGCAGCGAGAGCCTTCGTAATCCGCACGATTTCATTTGGTTCGTGAGGCTTGATGTCACCCACTGCCCGTCGCACGGCCGAGACGATCGAGTCTGGGAGCGCCTTGGGTCCTTCTGGCAGATACGGCGACACGAATGGCGGATAATCACCCAGCGAGTTGAGAAGGCCTAAACATGCCGAAATGCGAAATCGAAACGATAGTCGATTGGTGCTATGCCACGCCGCAGTGCTGAAGTCGCCGAGTGTGCCGACGGCGAATCGTGCGACTGCGAATACATACTGGGGGCCGACGGCCGCTACCGCAAGCAGATCGGCCGCAAGCGCTCGCAAATCGGTCTCCAGGTAACGATCTCGCGCATCGTCAGCACTGCCTCGTTCCGCCAGTCGAAGCTCAGGTGTGTGCCACTCCCGATGGAAGCCGAATGCTAGCTCCTCATGAAATTTCGCCGCGATCGTGTCGATCTCATGCCCTTTCATCTGAGCGATCTCTCTAGCGATCACGGGAATGGCCCCAAAGCGCAGTCGAATTTCTGCTGGAAATTCGACGAGAACCGTCGGAAGGATCTGCGTGTGTGTCGGATGCGGGACAGAGAACAGGCGCGGGCGAACCTCGAAGTCCTGACCCACGACCGGCAGGAATTCGTATTCCTCCAGATCGAGCTTCCCGGCGACATCGCGGGCGTATCGCTTTATTGCTCGCAATATGATCGGCGTTGCGGCGCGCTCAAAAGTGAGAGTGGGCGGTGACGGAGGCCATTCGAAATCGTGCAATCGTGAACGCAGATCGAACGCCGCTCGAAGATTTGCGCGAAGAGCCATCGCATAGTCGTCAACGACCTCAAGAACTTCCCCGCGATCGCCAACGCTCACTAGCTCGGCTATCCTCTTGATCGTTTCGGTGATCTCCGATTCGAAATTCTGCACGTCGGCAGGGGGATCCTCCTTGAAGACTTGCTTCCATTCGCGCGCAAGATCGGCCGCCGCCTGACACGTGCTACCGCCGATCGATCTCATGACCTCTTTCAGCTGCGAATCGATTGGATCGTAATGTCGATGGTCCTCGCCGTCGCCGCCGAAGTCGGAGTCGGAGGCCTCATCGACGGGAAACGGAAGCTGGGCCTTTAGTCCACGGATCCACTCGTCCGGCTCAATCGGCATAGCGAGCGGCGGGCTCAATGCGTCACGAAGCACGAGAAATGTGTCTGCGTGCGGCAGGTAGAGCGCGAAGTTCGCGAGGAGGATATGCGCGAAAGCGTCCTCATTGATCGAGCTCTTTTTGAAGATGATAGCTTCGGACACGCTGCACGGAACCTTGTGGCCGTTCTCGATGCCAGCGGCTAGCGCGCTGCTGCACACAAGTTCCGTGTGCGCACTCCGAAACCACGCCGCTAGCGGCTCAATATGTTCCCCGGCCATCGCCAACCACAATACTTCGTCGTCGGATTGGAAATACCAGACTGACAACGACGTGTGGTCCTCAGACATTCGTTGATAAACCGCGGGTTCTGGACGGTCGACCGACCTGACAATGCCAAGGTAGCGGTTCGCGAATGACAACCGGAGCAGACAGTTTTCCATGGATGAGCTAGGTTAGCATGACATGGAGTGAATACTGTCAAGATACGCCGCTCGCGTTAACGCGGCGATGTGCTTCTTCCCTTTGCTTCGGACTGCTCGTGATCGCTCTCTCCTCGCATCCACCAAAAACGTCAACAACCGGGTTCAATTCAGAAGGCGGACACGTGACAAACGGGTTCGGTTCCACTATCTTCGGCCAATCGACACCCACCTAGCTTTCGCCACTTCAGATTTTGGACCTGACCCAGATTTGGCCCGAAATTGAGCTAGTCGGACTGCAACCTGGAGAACTAGGAGTCATCAGATGACAAAGCCAGCTCTCCGCAATCTTGAGGCGCCCGTAGCGTCGCTGGCGGAATATGTGGATCGCGTCCGCGAGATAAATGATCGGCACTTCAAGCTACGAAGCGCCACGACACACGCGTGGTTCCGGGGCCAAGGTAGCCTCGATTGGCCTCTAACCCCACTGTTATATCGGTTCGGGTTCCGGCCAGATCTTGAGAGGGAGATAAACCGTGACTTCCGATTGTACGGATCCAGGTACCTCGATCACCTTCCGGGCGATGAGATCGAGTGGCTGTTCGTGATGCAGCATCATGGCGTGCCGACGCGACTCCTGGATTGGACCGAGAGTCATCTCATAGCGTTGTTCTTCGCCGTGGAGGACGGTTCCATGGTCACAGACTCCGGTGTGTGGGCACTCAATCCGTGGGGCCTTAACCAGCAGGTGCTGCAGTTAGAGTCAGTTCCTCTCGCGTCGGACGCAGTGCTTGATGGCTATCGTCTCGGTGAGCCGTCGCTCATAAAGCGGCAGCCAACGTCGAGGAATCCGGCAGCCGTCAGACCGAGCCGCGCAAGCGCTCGCATTTTGGCCCAACGTGGCGCCTTCACCATCCATGGAAGTCGCACTGCAGGCCTTTGGACCATAACCCGACGACACGGCTTCCTGGTTAAGATTCCGATCCAGGCGGATGCTCGGCGTCTGCTCCGGCGCGAACTCCAATTGGCTGGAATTGGCCGAGCCACGTTGTTCCCAGATTTGGCCGGCCTTGGGGCAGAGATTTCCTACCGCTATTCATACGATTGCATCGAGGATCTCTAATTTCTCAAATGGCGCGCTGACCACTGACCACGCACATCCTCTTCGTCGCTGCGGCCAAATGAGCCGCGTCATCCGAGCTCGGATTTCCTCGCGTCGGCGTGACCGCTACCCCACCGAGCGCGCTGTGCGCAAACCATCGCCGATTTGGGACCCTCCGGCGTGGGGGAGCTAGAACTTAGTCCTTCCTCGATTTGGGCGAGACCCGGGGACCGCGATCGAAGATCTCGACGAGTTCATACAACCGACAATCGAGCGCCTCGGATAGCCGAAGAAGCATGCCGAGGGTGGGCGTCGTCACTCCTCGCTCGAGTCGGCTGATGAAGATCACGTTTGAACGCGACCGCTCGGCGAGCTCCGCCTGAGTCAGATCACGCGCGACGCGCAACTCACGGAGGTGCGGCCCAAAGATCGCGCCTTCCTCGCGCGTCGCTTCAGTCACGACAACCCCCATTGACAAATCAGACGCATGGACTTAGCTTATATGCACACGTCGAGGAGATCTTCATGGACGAAACCACCCGCTCCCGCATCCGTCACATCTTCCTCTCTCCCCGTCCCAACTTCGCCCTCATGACGGCGGCGGATCTGCTCGGGTTCACCCTCAAGGAGCTGAAACGGGAGATCGAGGATGGGGCGATTGTAGCGGTTTGGACGGCGCTCGGGGAGCGGATGACGCGCGAGGAGTTGGTGGCGGTGGCGATGCAGACGTGGGAGCAGTCCGTCATCGAAGCTGCGCTCGGGAAGGATGCCCCGTCGGTGCTGCC
>WNFG01002641.1_pt1:5000-21325 | contig 21325 bp, 19 predicted proteins | sample 5400431 | NCBI WGS metagenome assembly WNFG01 (sample SAMN13153346, study PRJNA577476) | soil metagenome | isolation source: 120 cm saprolite under Douglas fir tree site 2 hole 3 replicate 2 | place: USA:California | collected 2015-04-18 | reverse complement strand
TGAGGCTCACGGGCTATCACGTGCCGCTGGTCATCTATGCGCCGGGGCTGATCAAAGGCGCCCGGCGCATCGACTTTACCGCGAGCTTGCCCGATTCCTTGCCGACGTCTTTGGGCCTTCTGGGAGTTCCGTACCTCAATACGGGACTCGGGCGCGATCTGCTCAGCCTCGCGCCGGACGATCCGCATTTTTCGCTGCTCGACCATAACGGGTTGCTCGACGACGAATTCTTTCTGCGGCTGGATCCGGGCGGCCCGCGTCTTTTCCGCTACCGCTCGCAGGCGGCTCTGGAGGATGTACATGCACGCTATCCGGAAAAGCTCGCCGAGCTGCAGCGCCTGCACGAGGCGCTCTTCGAGACCTCGAAGTACCTGCTTTACCATAATCCGGCGCGAGCCCACGCGCCGGACGGGTCCGTGGTCCAGCAAGCCACGGCGCGCTGAAAGGTTGTTGGAAACCGATCGACACCAGAGGGGTTGAAGGTGACTGTTCCAAGCATGGGAGATTCCGACCAGGCCGCTGTCGCCGCCGGGTGGCAGAGGTGGGCGCTGCTGGCAGCCGTGACGGTGGTATTCGGCGGTCTTTACCTGCGGATTTTCACCGCGCCTCCGCCAGCCGATTTTGCACCGCCGAAGGCCGCCACTCCCGCCATGTCCGGCGCCGGGCCGTTTTACCGGTCGCAATTCCTCCCCAACAGCACCGAGCAGTCGGTGCACAGCGCAACCGCGGCGGAGATTTCAGGAGGGAGGCTGCGGGCGTTCTGGTACGGCGGCAGCCGCGAAGGCGCATCGGACGTCGCCATTTATACGTCTGTCTATGCTCCGGGGCCGAGGACATGGAGCCCGGCGCATGTGGTGATCACCCGCGAAGCGGCGCAGCGGCATCTGCAACGCTACGTGCGCAAATTGGGCAACCCGGTCGTCGGCCGTGACCGCAGTGGACGGTTGTGGCTGTTTTTCGTCAGTGTGTCCGTCGGCGGCTGGTCGGGCAGCGCCATCAACCTGATGGTCTCGGAAGACGAGGGTGAGACCTGGAGTCCGCCCCGGCGTTTGATTGCATCTCCGTTTCTGAACATCAGTACCCTGGTGAAAGGCGCGCCGCTGCAGTTTGCCGACGGGGCGATCGGGCTGCCCGTGTACCACGAGATGCTGGGCAAGTTCGGCGAGTTGCTGCGCCTGGATGCGGAGGGCCATGCTATCCAGAAAAGCCGGCTGTCCTGGGGCCGGTCGTCATTGCAGCCGGTGATCGTGCCGTGGTCGAAAACGGAGGCGGTCGGTTTCATGCGTTACTCCGGGGAGCCACCCGGCCGGATCTTGATGGTCCGGACCACCGACGCAGGCAGACATTGGAGTCCACCCGTTAAAACGGTGTTGCCGAATCCGAACGCCGCGCTGGGGGGCGTGTTGCTCACCAACGGCGGCCTACTGCTGGCGTTCAACAATTCGCAGGACAATCGCGACGACCTGTCGCTCGCCTACTCGGCGGATTACGGAAACACCTGGCACATTGCATATAGGCTTGAAGGCGGTTCCACTTCACCGCAGGCGCCGTCCCGGGAATATTCCTATCCCTGGATCATGCAGGACCGGGCCGGCGATGTTCACCTGCTCTACACCTGGGGTCGTTCCCACATCAAGCACGTGCATTTCAACCTGGCCTGGCTGGAGCGGAGGCGATAATGTCCGTGAGCGCGGCGCTCGGTATTTTCGGCTGCGGGCTGCTTAGCCTTGCTGCGGCTGCAGCCGGGCTTCGCGTGCAACGGCTTTCGCTCCGCGCGCGAATCGCCGCCATGCTGGCCGCAGGCCTCGCGGTCTTCGTTCCCGTTGGCGAACTCTCGGTCGCGGGGTACGTGCGCGGTGTCACCGGGGACGTGAGTATGACTACGCTCGTTCTGGCGGCTGCGGCGTGCATGGCGCAGCTTACCGGACGCGCGCCGATCGGACCACGGGACCGGCGGGCGCTACTGTGGCTGGTGGCGGCCGGGGCGGTATTTTTGTATCCGTTCGCGCTTGGCTTGACGCCTTTCGATCCGTACGCGCTAGGGTTTGGATCGGTTGGATTTGTCACCACTTTGCTGTTGGTGACGCTGGCTGCGTGGTACGCGAGGTTTAATCTTATTGTGCTCATCGTGATCGTAGCGGCGCTTGCCTATCTTGGCGGCGGGTACGAATCGCGCAACCTCTGGGATTATTTGATCGATCCGTTGGTCTCTGTCTATGCGCTGGTCTCGCTCTTGGCCGGCGTGTGTCGTCGACGTTTAGGCGACATTAAATTGGCGATCGGCCGTTCGGCCGGACGATAGGTGGAGCCGGGACGATGTCTAAAAGTCTGTGACGTTGTTAATATTGAACTTTGCCGAGATACGCGCCGGCCTTAAGGAATGGTTATGCCCGAACCTTATTACAAACATCATTTATTTTTTTGTATCAACCAACGCCCAGGCGGCGAGGCTTGTTGCGCCAATCATGCTTCGGCGCGCCTGCGCGACTACGCGAAAAAGAAAGTGAAATCGCTGGGATTGTCGGGTCCGGGTGGGGTGCGGGTAAACACCGCGGGATGCTTGGACCGCTGCGAGGAAGGGCCGGTCATGGTGATTTATCCGCAAGGCATCTGGTACACCTATGTCGATGAAGAAGACATCGACGAAATTATTGAGGAACACCTGCTGCACGGACGGGAAGTCGCCCGCTTAAAAATCTAATGTTTCAATCCATCGAAGCCCGCAGCACGCCGGTAATGCGAGCGCGTGGTTTATATAAACGCTATGGCGAGCATAGTGTGGTGCAAGGCATTGACCTGGATATTTACGCTGGCGAGTGTGTCGGTTTGTTGGGGCCGAATGGCGCCGGCAAGACCACGACCTTGCGCATGTTGCTGGGTTTATCCCCGCCTACCGCCGGCTCGTTGGATGTTCTTGGTTATCCCGTCCCGCAATGCGCCCGGCAAATGCGAGCGCGCGCCGGCGTGGTGCCGCAGCAGGATAATCTCGATCCCGATTTTACCGTACGGGAAAACCTGCTCGTTTACGGCAGATATTATGGATTGGCAGGCGTAGAGCTTGCGCGCCGCATCCCGCCTTTGCTTGCGTTCGCCGCATTGGAGGCGAAGGCGGAAGCGCCTATCGCCACTTTATCCGGCGGCATGCGCCGGCGTTTGAGCATCGCCCGCGCCTTGATCAACGTGCCGGAGCTGCTGTTTCTGGATGAACCGACCACCGGCCTCGATCCGCAGGCGCGTCATTTGATCTGGCAACGGTTGCGCAGCCTGCGCAGCGAGGGCAAGACGCTATTGCTGACCACCCATTATATGGAGGAGGCGCAGCGGTTGTGCGACCGGGTGGTGATCTTGGACCAGGGCAATATCCTCGATGTCGGCAGTCCAGGCGAATTAATTGCGCGCCATATTGAGCCGCACGTGGTTGAAGTGAGCGGCGATGGAGTAAAAGAATGGTTGCAGGCCTTGGGCCAGGCGCACGTGCGCCGGGCGGAGTTGGTCGGCGAAACGGTCTTTTGTTACATGGATAAGGTCGACGATCTTTTACAACAGTTGCGCCTGCAAGATAAGTTTACTTACTTGCACCGACCGGCCAATCTCGAGGATGTATTTTTAAAACTCACCGGCCGCGATCTGCGGGATTGATTTGATGGATTGGTCTCCTCCTGGTGTTAGCCTGCGGTGGTTGCCGGTCTGGTCGCGCAATCTGCTGGTGTGGCGCAAGCTTGCGGTCGCTTCGCTCGTCGGTAATTTTGGCGATCCTTTTTTGTATTTACTGGGCATCGGTTACGGTCTCGGAGGGTTGATCGGATCGGTCGACGGCATGCCTTATTTGATGTTTTTCGCTTCCGGATTGGTCTGCTCCAGCGCCATGAATACCGCGACCTTTGAGGGTTTATACTCCGCGTTTACCCGCATGAATGCCCAGCGCACCTGGGAAGGCATGCTGGCCGCGCCGTTATTGGTGGATGACATTGTGTTAGGCGAATTGGTGTGGGCGGCAACTAAAAGCGTGATCAGCTCAGCGATTATCTTGTTAGTGGCCGCGGCCTTTGGCGTAGTGCATGGCTGGGAAGCGCTGGCGGTGGTGCCCATATTATTTTTGATCGGTCTGTGTTTCGGGGCCATGGCCCTGCTGGTTTCGATCTTGTCGCCCAGCTACGATTTCTTTTTGTATTATTTTACCTTGATCGTAACCCCGATGTTTTTATTTTCCGGTGTGTTCTTCCCGGTCACGGCTTTGCCTGCCGGGGCGCAATGGCTGGTTTGGGCCCTGCCTCTAAGCCACGCCGTCACGCTGGTGCGGCCGTTAATGACCGGGCAGCCGTTGGCTTCGGGTTGGCTGCAATTCGCCGTACTTGGGCTTTATACCCTGATTTTCTCTTATTTAACGGTGGTATTCGCCCGCCGCAAAATGATTAAGTAGCCTGCGTTGACAGTGCTCCGGTATCATCGCTACCATGCACATCAGTCCGCATCACTCATTCCTCACCCATTTAAGTGGTGAAAAGAAGGGGAAACCATGACTATAGATAAATCCAAAGAGCTGCTCGAAGACCGGTCCGAAGGCGGAATCGACCGCCGCTCGTTTCTTAAAGGCGCCGCCGCCGGTGTAGCGGCGGCCGTAGGCGGCAAGCTGACGGTAATGAGCGATGCGAGCGCCGCGACGCCGGCGGAGAAGCCGAACGGGCCGGCGCGTTCGTTAAGCGAAACCATCATCAGCCGGCCGGGCTCCGACTTCATGGTGGATGTCATCAAAGCCATCGGCTTGGAATATATCGCCGCTAACCCCGGTTCGAGCTTTAGGAGCCTGCAGGAATCCATCATCAATTATGGCGGGAACAAGAAACCGGAGTTCCTCACCTGTCTGCACGAGGAATCATCCGTGGCCATGGCCCATGGCTACGCCAAGGCGGCGGGCAAGCCGATGGGTATTCTCGCTCACGGCACCGTCGGGCTGCAGCACGCGGCGATGGGGGTTTACAACGCGTGGTGCGACCGGGTGCCGATTATCATGTTCGCGGGTAACGGCGTGAATGCCGCCACACGTCGCCCCGGTGTTGAATGGTACCATTCGGTGCAGGATCCGGCGGCGATGCTGCGCGATTTCCTTAAATGGGATGACCAGCCGGGGTCGCTGCAGCATTTCGCGGAATCGACCGTGCGGGCTTACAAAATCGCCACTACCTCGCCGATGGAGCCGGTTTTGGTCATCGCCGACATGGATTTGCAGGAACAGCCGGTCGAACATAAAGAGGCGCTAAAAATTCCGAAACTAACATTAGCCATCCCCCCGCAGGGCGATAGCGCGGCGTTGCGCGAGGCGGCAAAGATGCTGGTGGCGGCCGAGAGCCCGGTGATCCTGGCGGACCGCGCCGCGCGCACGCAGGAAGGGATCAAGCGCATGGTGCAGTTGGCGGAGGCCCTCGGTGCGCCGGTGGTTGATTTAGGCGGACGTATGAATTTCCCCACCATGCACGCTCTAAACCTTTCTAACATGAAGGGACCATTGATCCGCAACGCCGATGTGGTGTTGGCGCTCGAAGTCGCCGATACCTGGGGCCAGTTGAATTCCGTGGGCGATCCCTATCACGATTATCGCCGGCTGGCGAAACCGGATGTCAAAGTGATCAGCATCTCGCTGGCCGATACCTACATGAAGTCCAATTATCAGGACATGCAGCGGTTTGCGCCGGTTGATTTGTCGATTACCGGCGATGCCGAGGCCACCCTGCCGGGGTTAATCGAAGAAATTAAAAAGGCGACCAGCGGCGGCAGAAAGTCGGCGTTCAATCAGCGCGCAGAAACCCTGCGCACCCAGCACGACAGCATGATGCAGGAGGCACGTACCGCCGCGAGCTACGGGTGGGATGTGAGCCCGGTCACCACCGCCCGGCTAGCGGCGGAGGTGTGGGGAGTGATCAAGAACGAGAAATGGTCGCTGCTGGTGAGCGATCGTGTCAATTGGGCGAAGCGTTTGTGGCCGGCGACCGAGTACCACCATCTGCTCGGCGGGTCCGGTGGAGCCGGGGTTGGCTATAACGCACCGGCGTCGGTCGGCGCCGCCCTTGCCAACAAAGCGAAGGGTTTGATTTCAGTCACATTCCAGCCCGACGGCGATCTGCTTTATGCCCCCGGCGTGCTTTGGACCGCGGCGCATCACAAGATCCCCTTATTGTTCGTGATGTACAACAACCGCGGCTATATACAAGAGACCATGCATCTGCAAAGGATGGCGGCGCTGCATAATCGCCGTTCGGATCAGGCGGGAATCGGCACGTTGCTTGACAACCCGCATGTGGATTTTGCCAAACTGGCGCAGGCGCTTGGTGTCTGGTCGGAAGGACCTGTTTCCGATCCTGCCGCTTTAGCGCCGGCGCTGAAACGGGCGCTCGGTGTGGTTAAAGGCGGGGCGCCGGCGCTGGTCGACGTTATCTGCCAGGCGAGATAGGCCGGATGGTAAATCCTGTTTTACTTTAACACGGGAATATCTTTGGCCGCCGGCCCCGGCTTAATAGATAGCATGTAGGCATAAATATCCGCCAAGCCCTGGTCGCTGAGAAATTGCTGGGGATATTTTGGCATGTCTTGCCGTGGCTTGCGGACTTGAGCTGCAAACGCCATATACGGGAAGGGATTGGGTGCGAGTTTAGGCCCGGTACGTTCACCCCCTTGGCCGACCGTGCCATGACAGGTGTAGCACATATTCTGCATGTATAATTTCTGGCCGCGAACGGCCGCGCCGGAGGCAGCGGAGTCATCCGCCGCGCCGGCCTTTTCAACCGGTGTGAGCGTCAAGCAAACTATGATAAATAGCGATGTAACAATAAAGACCCGGCGCATATTGCCCCCCTTAGTTTTTCGCGATGGCTCAGTGGAATCGTCAAGCATTCTCAACCGGACTGTTGCCGGCTGTCAACCCGGCAGCGGCGGATGGTGGTGTCTCAGTTTGACATAGTCACTGGCTTGGAACCCTAAAAATATATCTTGCGATGCATTGCCAAGCATTATTTCACCTATACTTGTAGCTGAGTAAAAACGCCCCCATAAAGTAGGAATTGTTTTTGTATCCAATAATGTTATATTCAGTTACCCTTTAAGGGTTTAAAAAGGGTTAAAAATGATGAACATGCCTATTTCTAATCCTCAAGATATAGCCGACGCAGGCGAACGGATTTACTCAGAAAAATATAAAGAGGAGTTTGAAAAAAAACACTCTGGTAAATTCGTTGCCATCGATGTAATTACGGAGGAGGCCTACATTGCGGAGCAACCGGAAGAGGCACTTGACGCCGCGCGTAAGGCCTCACCAAAAGGATATTTTCACTTGATTAAAGTGGGTTCGCCTGGCGCATTTCGGGTTGGCTATATCTCAAATAATGCTCGTAGCGAAAGGTTATTTCGATCAACAAGGAAATCCGTGTCTTAAAATTTCTCTCTGCGGTATTTTTAATTCCGACGGAATTGAGTTTGAAGCAATTATAGACACTGGATTTACCGGCTTTATTTCTGTTCCACTAATAAGGGCATTTCCTATTGGGTTGCCATTGTATGGAACAACGAACGTCATATTTGCAGACGGATCGAGTGGAAGTAAGCTGACGGCTGTTGGCATCATTGCTATTGGGGATAGAAGGGAGAGCGGAATAGTTATCTTAGAAGAAAACGTTTCAGACGTTTTGATAGGAATGGATTTCCTACGAACGTTTAAGGCTAGCTTGGTAATGACAAAAGACTCAATAGTGTTGCTGGAGCATGATTGGTTAGAACAGATAACGAAGACGGAACAAAATACCGCTTCTAAGCAAATAGACCAATCTAACCCTGCACAGGCTCCGAAACCTAAGTCTTAGCGTTTTTGTTCCCCATCGCGCGACTGCTGCACGTCTCGCGATTTCGGATCGCCGTTTGGTGGACAAGTTCTTAGCCCTTGCTTTACCGCCCTTTAAACCTCCAAAGCGGCCTAACTCTACGGCTGCTTGGTTCTTGTCCTTGTTTTTCACAGAGGGGTTGTCCTCGACCTCGCCAGTCGCTATATCAACGATGCGCTTAGCAAGCTGGTTAGTATCGCGGGGACGTTTTGGACGTGAGGTCATGCCATAAGTATATAATGCGAAGGCATTGGAAACATACGACTAAGATTTAAACTGAGACACTACCCGGCGGATGAGCAGGTTGACAGAGCCGGGGCCACTACGTACTATTCGCCCCGTCTTTAACCAGCACCACTTAAGTTTAATGAAAACGTTTTCGGCAAAAGCGGATACTGTAAAGCGGGAATGGTATGTCATCGACGCTTCCGGCAAGATTCTGGGCCGGCTTGCGACCGAAGTTGCCCGCCGTTTGCGGGGCAAACACAAGCCGGAATATACGCCGCATGTAGATACCGGCGACTACATTGTGGTGATTAATGCCGGCAAGATAAAGGTTACCGGCAACAAGGGCGATGCCAAGCTTTATCAACACTATAGTGGTTACCAAAGCGGGCTTAAGTCGCTGCGTTTGGATGATTTACGTACGCGTGCGCCGGCGCGTATTATCGAGACGGCGGTGCGGGGGATGTTGCCGAAAGGGCCGCTAGGCCGCACGATGTTCAGAAAACTCAAAGTGTATGCCGGGAACGAGCATCACCACAGCGCACAACAACCTAAAGCGCTGGAAATTTAACCAGGAGCAACATGGCAGAATCGACTCATTACGGGACCGGGCGGCGCAAGTCCGCCACTGCACGGGTCCATATCAAGCCGGGCAAAGGCGATATCGTTGTTAATCAACGTTCGCTGGAAGATTATTTCGGCCGCGAAACGGCGCGCATGATCGTGCGGCAGCCGTTTGTGACTTTAAACCTGCAAGACCGGTTTGATGTCAGGGTTAATGTTCAGGGCGGCGGACCCAGCGGCCAAGCCGGCGCCATCCGTCATGGGATTACCCGCGCCTTGCTTAAATACGACGAAACCTTACGTCCAGCCCTGCGTAAGGCCGGGTTTGTCACCCGCGATGCGCGCGAAGTGGAGCGTAAGAAAGTCGGTTTGCATAAAGCGCGTAAACGCCCGCAGTACTCCAAGCGCTGATTTCCCTATCGCAGCTGCTTACGGGCAGCCGCATTCCTTATTTGGATTTGGTTGAACCGGCCCGCGCGTCCGCCTAGAATTCACCTTGATTCATTGGGGGATCGTCTAGTGGTAGGACTACGGACTCTGACTCCGTCAACCTAGGTTCGAATCCTAGTCCCCCAGCCATATGTAAGAATGGCTCGCCAAGGCGAGCCATTCTATGTATGAGGACTAGGATGAGAACCCTTGGGTTCGACCAACTCGCAGGGAGCCCGCCATTCCGCATATGCGGCCGATTAAGGGATATCCTAAACGAAGTGATCGTTTGTAAAGGGCTACAAAGTTGAAAAAACCGAAATCCGACGAACTGATTACCCTCGCGCAGGCTGAGGAGCTTTACGGCCTGAGCGCAGACTATTTGCAAAAGCTCGCCAAGCGCGGCCGCTTAAAGGCTAAAAAATTGGGCTTGCAGTGGCTCACGACGCCGGAAGGTGTCGAGGAATATATTAAAAGCCGGTTGGTTCGCGGCGTCTACCGCAAAGACTTGAAATAAGGGCCATTGACAATAACCGCTCTGCCGGATATGGTGTCTCCCGATTCTCTATAGAAGCGTCGCCCGGCAGTGCTTGCACACTAACCGAGCGACTAACCCTAGTCTTGCATACACAAGGCTTAGGGCTGCCGATATTATACCGCTTGTAGTCGATTGACTTCATTACGAGGGGATATAGCATCCACGAAGCGGCCCTGAGACTGCATTTCAGGGGACCGCTTTTTATGAGCCACCTTTAACCCTAGATTTATTCGAAGGAGGCTTGATGCTTATGCTAGTCCCACTACTGTTTCTCACTCCTGTATCTTCCCAAATTTACTGGCCGCTTTCCTTCACTGAAGGGAGGTGAGTCATGGAAAAGAGTGCCCGTAAACTTCTCGCACAGAACCTGCGCGTGTTGCGTTTCAAACGTGGTTGGACCCAGGAACAAGTCAGTCACGAAAGCGGCCTTCATCGCACCTATATCACCCTTATAGAAGGTGCAAAATCGAACGTCGGCATCGACCAATTGGATAAACTGGCGCATGCCTTTGGAATATCAATCCGGGAGTTATTTGACCGCCCCTTAATCGAGCGCGCGCGAGAATGATTTTTTCTTCCATTTTATCCCAGCGGCGAAAGCCGCTGGACTTATAGAAACTGATCCAGCAAACGGGGCACTGACTGAAAGCCGGGGCCTGGGGCATTGAGCTTGCTTTTTAGGGTGTCCTAAAAACCAGCGTCTTAAAAAATCTCACGATTTGACAGGCTCAGCTACTTTAGCCACCATGTAGGTGTTATACAAAACACCTTTGTAGGGGGGGCTACTTTTAGTTAGGGCCACAAGGGGCTATCTATGAATAATGAAAACACAACCACTCAAGAACCGCCTTCTGATTTTGGCATAAGGCTTATGGAGGGAGAGGAGGTGATATTTTCATTGCGACCTTATCGTTTTGTGAGGTATGCGGTCATCGCGGTTGCAATAACTGTCGTTGGGATCGTTTTTATTCCTTTCGCATTTCTATGGGCGGTAATTGCCGTGCGCCGATACCACTATTGGCTGACCAACAGACGAGTTATTTGGTGTCACGGTTTCATTGGTTACCAAATCAGAAGCGTGCCGCTGGAACGTATCGCTGACGTAGTAATCAGTCGAACACTTCCAGAGCTCATTGCAGGAATCAGCTCGATAAACATCAGAGATATGACCGGGCAAACACTACCCACGGCGGGTTTGGGTGCTAAATGGATTGGCGTCATGGATGCGCCGGAAATTCAAAAGCGCATTCTTGAGGAAATAAAAAAAGCTAACGAACATACTAAAAAGCTGTAATGCGGCCTAACCAGTCTGACTGATCGGGGACATAGGTAACAGCTTAGTCCGGAGACATGGGTTATATATGGCGCTTTAATCTACCATATTCATCTCGATACGCATGTGTCGCTCAAGCAACCTCCCGAGCTTCAAGGGGCCGCAGTAGACGTTCCAGATTCCATCGCCGATTTTCTCAAGGCCCAGTTGGTTTGTTCCCACAAGGCTCCCACAATGAAATAAGGACCGGACTTGTACTATGGGCCGCTCTGGCAAATCTCGGCAACTGCTCCTGCGTTGCTCTACCTCCCCACATCTCTGTGGGTCGCTGTGCTTCGCGGCACTCGTTCTTCTGTAGACATCGAGCGTAGCGGCATCGGCTGCGGCGGGAGGGGGGAGAGACCGTCTGGCCGTGCCGTTGCCCCGAATTGCACCCCTGAACCGGGCGGTCTCTCCCTCACCTGGCCCTTCGGGCCACCCTCTCCCGGTGGGAGAGGGAAAGTCGGTGCGGCCTCCGGCCGCAGGTTCATGGATAGAAGTCCCTAAAGCCGGCCGGCCAATCTATTTAGAATAAAATTTGTTAGAATTCCGGCCATTCTTTCCTATGAGAGGCATATGATCAAGGTCGGCATCATCGGCGGTACCGGCTATACTGGCGCGGAACTATTACGTCTGCTTGCCTTACATCCCGACGTGGAGCTGACAGTGATCACTTCACGGGGAGAGGTGGGCAAACCGGTAGCGGATCTTTTTCCCAACCTGCGGCATCACGTCGATTTAGCGTTTTCCGAGCTGCATTATCAAGACTTGACGGCATGCGATGTGGTGTTCATGGCTACGCCTAACGGCGTGGCCATGACGCATGCGCGGAATCTACTGGAAGCCGGTGTGAAGTTAATCGACCTTGCCGCCGATTTTCGCCTTAAGGATGCCGCTTTGTGGCAGCAATGGTATGGGATGCCGCACGCCTGCCCGGAATTACTGCAAGAGGCGGTTTATGGTTTGCCGGAAGTCAACCGCGATGCAATCCGCAAAGCGCGTTTGATCGCCAATCCCGGCTGCTATCCGGTTGCCGTGCAACTCGGGTTTTTGCCTTTGTTGCAACAAGAAGTGGTCGATCCGTTGAGCCTGATCGCCGACGCCAAGTCCGGCATAAGCGGTGCCGGACGCGGTGCGCATATCCATACTTTGTTTTCCGAGGCGGCGGATAATATGCAGGCCTACGCGGTCGGCGGACACCGGCATCTTCCGGAAATTCGCCAAGGCCTGGAGGCGGCGTGCGGCAAGAATATTAGTTTAATTTTTGTGCCGCATTTTACACCGATGATCCGGGGCATCCATGCGACGCTGTATGCGCGCCTCCTCAAGAGAAACATCGATGTGCAGGCTTTGTTCGAGCAGTACTATACCAACGAGCCGTTTGTCGATGTTCTGCCAGCCGGCGGCTATCCGGAAACGCGCTCCGTGCGTGGCGCTAATTACTGCCGGATCGCGGTGCATCGCCCGCAGGGCGGCGACACCGTTGTGGTATTGTCCGTGATAGACAACCTGGTCAAAGGCGCTGCCGGCGAGGCGATCCAGAATATGAATATCCTTTTTGGGTTAGACGAAACCGCCGGTTTAAATTTCCCCGGCTTATTACCCTAAGGCCCGCTCGCCGGCGCGGGAGTCCACCGGACTCCCATCTGTATCCGGCGCGCCCCTATACCGCGACGGGCAGGAAGCCCAAGTACCGCGCAGGGAAGTAGTAATGCCGGTCGCTTCCGGCATCCTGCCTCCCGCGGGCCGCTCCTGCGCATCCTGCGCTCGCGGCATTGGTACGTCCCTGTACCGCACACTTGCACATCCCTGTGCGTCGCGGGCGCAGGGATGTCGGTCGCGGTCTACTAGGCGGGTTGTTATACCGTATAAGGCCGCTATAATCAGAAATAGGCTTTTTGAGGTCCATAATGATTCGAAATAAGACCGGTGAATTGGTCGTCAAGCCGCGCTATTCACCGAGATTTAAGTTATTTTTAGCCGGCGTGATAGTGATAGGTGTTTTTGCCGCCGGCGCAGCGATATACAACCATGGCTTAAGCATGGCCGGTTTTGACCGCTCATTCACGTTAAATCGGAATCGGGAATTACAGGATGAGATTAGGAGGCTCAAAAATGAAAATCAGGAGTTACGCGAAAGTTTAGCGCGTGCTCAACGGGATGTGCAGATGGGGCAAACGACTTATCAGGAGCTGGATCGATCGCTCAAAGCTTCTGCCCAGGAAATCGTCAAACTACGGGAAGAGCTGAATTTTTATAAGAATATCATTTCACCGGCGAACAAGGTTGCCGGCTTGCAAATTCAGAGCCTTAATATCGAGCCTACGGCTATGGAGGATCGGTACCGATATAAACTGGTGCTGATTCAGGCGCTCAAGCACGATCGGTCTGTGTATGGAAGGGTGAGGTTTGAAGTTAGAGGGATGCAGGAAGGAAAAAGCGCACTATTGTATTTTCCGGAAGCGGTTGACAAGCCGATCAATGTAAATTTTAAATATTTTCAAGATATCGAAGGGGTTTTGCGGTTGCCGAAGAACTTCCAGCCGTTAGAAGTTAAAGTAAGCGTGATCAGGACTAGTGATCAGACCGTAGAACAAACTTATTCCTGGCCCCAAGGGAAATTGTAGAAGGCCTATCATGAGGTGAATCCTATGCTGGATATGCTAACCAACAAATCAGGCGAAAAACCTTGCAATACCATAGACACTTTGATCGGGATTAAAACTGAATTAAAGGGGGACATTACTTTTTCCGGCGGCTTGCGCATTGATGGAAAGGTCAAGGGCAACATTACGGCAAAGGGGGATGGCAGCAGCACGTTGGTGCTGAGCGAGCATGCAGTAGTCACCGGCAATGTCACGGTGCCGCACATGATTATTAATGGAACGATTAAAGGCCAAGTACAATCCAGCGAGCGTATTGAATTACAGCCTAAGGCGGATGTCACCGGCGATGTGAGTTATAAGGCTATACAAGTGGCTTTGGGCGCAGTGGTTAATGGCAATTTGTTGCGGGAAGCGGAAAAAGGGGCGGTCACTAAGCTTAAATCCGTGCCTAGCTCCGCCGTGATGGAAACGGAATGACACATTCGATGTCAAAAATTTATAGCTAGCGGCGCCATGAAGGTTTTAGCTATAATAGCCCCTTTGGAGGTACAAACAGATGAGTAATCAAGCGCAAATGCCACAAACTACGCCGGAAATGCCGAGTCCGCTGTTGTTTACCGACAGCGCGGCGAAAAAGGTGAAAGAATTGATTGAAGAGGAGAACAATTCGGCGCTCATGTTGCGCGTATTCGTCTCGGGCGGCGGCTGCTCTGGGTTTCAATACGGGTTTACTTTTGATGAAAATGTCAACGACGGCGATACCAGGATTATTAACGGAGACGTGATCTTGCTGGTTGACCCGATGAGTTTCCAATACCTCACGGGCGCAGAAATTGATTACCAGGAAGGTTTGGACGGGGCCCAGTTCGTCATTAAGAACCCGCAAGCCAAGTCCACTTGCGGCTGCGGCTCTTCGTTCTCAGTATAAGCGTTTACGTTCAGAGGTTTTTCACCCGGCTTTATAAATTCCTCCCAGTATCACCGCTTTTTTTGCGCCGGTGACGTTGGGGAGATTGCCCGGCCTGCCGGTAAGCGTGCGATGGGCCAGCCACGCAAAGGCCGTTGCCTCTACCCAATCGGGATGTAACCCCAGCGCCTCGGTGGTTTGCAAACAAGCGCCAGCTAAATTTTCTTTTAATATAGCCATAAGATGCTGATTATGGCTGCCGCCGCCGCAAACATAAACTTCATTAGTGCCCGCGAGCCAGATGCGAATCGCTTGGATGATGGATTGTGCGCTCAAGTGGCTCAGCGTAGCTTGTACATCTTGTGCAGAAATAGGATGAGGCAATTTTTCCATAAAGGCCTTGAGCCAGCCGAGGTGAAAATACTCGCGCCCCGTGCTTTTAGGCGGGGCTATTTGAAAATAAGGATCGCCGAGCAATAAATGCAGGTTGCCCGGTCCGGTGTCAAAACCCAGCACCGGCGATTTAATATCGCTGGGCAAATAACTTACATTGGCGATGCCGCCGATATTTAATATAACCCGGTTGCTTCTGGACGAGCGAAACATCCAATGATGGAACGCCGGGACAAGCGGAGCGCCCTGCCCGCCGGCGGCGATATCGGCGATACGGAAATTTGCTACCGTGGTAATACCGGTGCGCGCCGCGATGACTGCCGGATTGCCGATTTGAATAGAAAAAGGGTGCTTGCTGTTCGGGCGATGACGTAGCGTTTGTCCATGGCTGCCGATGGCGCTTATCTGTTTTACCGACAGGTTCGCCTGTTCTAAGACATGAAGCGCTGCATCGGCAAAAGATTCACCGAGGATCACATCCAACTCCGCCGCGGCTTCAAGATCATTTTGGCCTGAATGGATCAGAGTCTGGATTTGTGCGCGAATCTCAGTGGAAAAAGCCTGTTTATGAGTGGCCTTGATCTTAAGTTTCCGCGGCGAAGAGAAGCAAACCAAGACCGCATCAATGCCGTCGGCGCTGGTCCCGGACATCAGGCCGATGTAGTTTTTTCCGTTGCTATTTTTCTTTTGCATCAAATGATCCGGTCAGAATGAGCTCTCGCTATCAATCAATCTAACCTTGGGTTTCGCTTAGGTCAAAGATTTAAAACCAACTAAAATTTAAACAATCACACGCCTATGGTAATCTTTGCGCGTCTTTTGTGTGGAAATTTATTGGCGATCATGAGCGAATGGGAACGAGTTTTGGCCTTGCTGCGGCGCGGGACGCAAGAGATATTACTGGAGTCGGAATTAATCGAGCGACTCAAATCAAGCAAGCCTCTTCGTATTAAAGCCGGTTTTGATCCAACCGCGCCCGACTTGCATTTAGGCCATACGGTGCTGATTAATAAATTGCGCCAATTTCAACAGCTGGGCCACGAGATATTATTTTTAATCGGCGATTTTACCGCCATGATCGGCGATCCGACCGGAAAAAATGTAATCCGGCAGCCGTTGTCGCGCGCAGAAGTCAAGCGCAACGCCGCCACTTATGAATTGCAGATTTTCAAAATCCTCGATCCAAAAAAAACAACAATCGTTTTCAACTCGAGCTGGATGGATAAACTTTCCGCGGCCGACCTGGTCCAATTAGCCGCCAAATACACGGTTGCCCGCATGCTTGAACGGGACGATTTTCATAAGCGCTATACCGCAGGCCAACCTATTGCGATCCATGAATTTTTATACCCGCTGATCCAAGGTTACGACTCGGTGGAGCTTAAGGCCGATATCGAGCTCGGCGGGACCGATCAAAAATTTAATCTTCTGATGGGCCGTGAACTGCAAAAACACTACGGCCAACCACCCCAGGTGGTTATCACGA
>WNFG01009849.1_pt1 | contig 21347 bp, 19 predicted proteins | sample 5400431 | NCBI WGS metagenome assembly WNFG01 (sample SAMN13153346, study PRJNA577476) | soil metagenome | isolation source: 120 cm saprolite under Douglas fir tree site 2 hole 3 replicate 2 | place: USA:California | collected 2015-04-18 | reverse complement strand
AGCCGCGTTGGCCTGCCTGACCAGGCCGTTTGGGGCCACAAACAGCACTCCGCAGGGAAGATGCGCAATCATCGAAGCGGCAATGTGCTCCGAGGTTTTCGCCCGCCGCCGCTGCACCTGCTGCTCATTTTCCAGCGCGAATTTCTGTTGCTTCAGTTGCTGAATGATCGCGGAATACGGGAAGCCGGCGCTGGCATTGTCTGGTCCCAGATCCTCCAGAATTTCGCCGCCATCCACTATTCGTCGCCGCAGCCATCGCAGTGCAACGATTCCCAGCACAAAAGCAGCCACCGACGACAACAGCACCGCCGCCATGCGCACAAACACCGGGCTGATCAGGATCTTCACATCAGCCCCCAATACCAGTTGAGAAACGGCCCACCCAAAATAAACGCCACCAGGCCCATGCTGCCCAGGAATACCCCGAACGGCATCTGATGGCGGCGCAACGCGACCAATGCGGAAGCCCATGCGTGTCTCCGGGCGGCCGCCCCGGACTCATGAAACACATGCCTCCGCCGCTGCGTACGCTTAATCCAAACTACAAAAACGGTCCACAGTCCAAAGAAAGATCCCGCGATCGAAGCCGCAAAGATCGTCAGAATCGTCAGCCGCAGGCCCAGAAAAGATCCCATCATGGCCATCAGCTTCACGTCGCCGAAGCCCATGCCTTCAACTCCGCGCCAGCGCAAATAAATCGCGCCCGCGCCGTACAAGAATGACGCCCCAATCGCCGCCCCCAACAGGGAATCCATCAGTGAAAACAGCCGCCAGGAAACGTCCGAACTCACGGGCAGCGGAAAAACTCCCGGCAGCACCGCCGAAAGCAAATCATTCACCGGCACAAACAAACTGAAAACGACTCCCGCAGCCAGCCCGGTCAGCGTCATCTTGTCCGGAAGCAAGTGGGTCTCAGCATCGGTGAAGATCAGCCCCAGAAGCAGGAAGGCGAGCACGGCGCACTTCAAGGTCCCGAGGGTCAGTCCAAAATGCGCATAGCACAAAAGGAAAAGAAGGCCTGTAATCAGTTCGACGGCAACATATCGCGGCGTGATGCGAGCTTTGCACGCTCGGCAGCGTCCGCCAAGAATCACCCAGCTCAGCACCGGGACGTTGTCATAAAAGCGAATCGCCTTACCACAATGCGGGCAGGCCGAGCCCGGCGTCACCACCGACAGCCCCAGCGGCAGCCGGTAGATACACACGTTCAGGAAGCTGCCAAAGATCAGCCCCAGCCCGAATATCCCGCACGCGATGACCGGATCCACCCAACCTCCGCCTACACGTTTCCCACAACTTTAAAATGCAATCCGGCCTGATTATATGTCGGGTAGGGATGCGGCGACCCAGTACAAAAGTCACTGTCCGAAAGGTCAGGGTGCTGGGATGCACCCCCGGCAGACGGCGAAACCTCATCGAAATCGTGCGCCACGGTGGAAGAGCGGCGTTTCAGCGCCGCGTAACTGCATCAAATCCACGCGGACTTTCAGGCCCTGTCAGGCAGCCTGGGTCGCAACCGTGGCCGGAGACTCGGGCAGGAACACCGCAAACACCGTTCCGCTAGTCCCCGGACTGGTCCGGCTGGCCACTCTGATCCACCCGCTGTGCTTCTGTACAATCCCGTACGCCAGCCACAGCCCCAGCCCGGTGCGGGTTTCCTTCTTAGTGGTGTAGAAAGGCTCAAAGATATGGGGCAGGTCGGCAGCCTGAATGCCATTCCCCGTATCGGCAATCGTAATGCGGACCCCGGCGCGACGGCTGCTCGACCACTCATGCGCCCGCACTACTCGCAAGCGCAGCCTGCCGCCATCCCGCATAGCGTCCATCGCGTTGAGAAGCAAATTTGAAAACAATTGCCGTAGTTCGCCGGGATAGCCGAATATTTCCAGATCTTCGCCAGAATGCTTGTCCAGCGCGACCTTCCCAATCTGCAGCTTTCGCAGATAAAGCTGCACCACTTCTTCCAGGATCTTCCCCGCATCCATCCGTTCCGGCGAAGCTCCTTCCCGGACAAATCCCAGCGCCTGCTGCGCTATGGCATCCAGCCTTCCGATTTCTTGTTCCGCCAGCCGGAGATACTCATCCCGCCCCGCCGCGTCGTGCCGGGCCAGATACACAAGGTTGGTCAGCGCCTCCAGCGGATTCTTGATCTCGTGCGCGATCGCCGCCGTCAGCCTTCCCGCCGTCGCCAGCCTTTCGTTGCGCCGCAAGGCCTCTTCCGTACGCTTCTGCTGGGTGATGTCACGCGCAATCGCCGATGCACCAACCAGGTCGCCTTGCTCGTTGCGGATTGGCGAAACTGAAAGCAGCACTCTTAGCCGTGTCCCATTCTTATGCACGCGCTCGGTTTCGTAGCTGCCGACTCGCTCCTCGCGGTTCAGCCGCTCCAGATTTCGCTCCAGTTCCCCCATCCGGTCCGTAGGAACCAGAACTGCCAGCGGCCTGCCGATGATTTCTGCCGCAGAATATCCGTACAGCGCTTCCGCTCCGCGATTCCAACTGGTAACGATTCCTTCCACCGTGAAGCTGAGAATGGCGTCTTCGGACGAAGTCACGATCGCAGCCAATTGCTGCCGCACTTCGTCCGCTCGCGTCTCCGCCCGCGACCTCTGCCGCGCCAATCCCGCCACCAGCACCGAGATCAGGACAAAAACCCCCACCCGCTGGAACTCGATTTCAGAAGCCGCAACCCCCAGCCTTGGCCGAAACACAAAATAATCCAGCACCAGCGCAGAGCTGAAAGTACACAGCACTGCCGGCCCAAAGCCAAAGAAGCGCGCTGTGAACACCACTCCCAGGATGAAGATGACGAATGGGTCTTGATGCATCACCGGGGAGAGCGCCCAGATGCACCACGAAAGCGCCGTCGCCGCCAGGGCAGATCCATACCACACAGCCCGGTCCGACCATTGCGGTTCAAACTTGTGGATCGAGATGTGCCGTTTGATCATCGCGAGATCGACCGAGTGGCGTACCTGAAGAAGCGGCAGAAGGTGCAGTGTTCGCTGTACAGAATTTAGCACGAATCGCAGGACACGATTACACGCTGGTGCAAGAAAGCGCAAGGAAAAAGCGCGGCTCAGTGCCGCGCTTTCGTCACTGCAAATTTTTTCACTGTTGTGTGCTGGGCTCGAGCTTCTTGCCTTCGCGTGCGGGCTTCGTGGTGGGTACTATAGTAACCGGCGCCTGCAGCGTGAACGTCAGGATTTTCTCGGAAGACAATTTGATGTCAGGCTTCTTGCTCGCGGCTTGTACTCCGCCGCCCGCGCCCGCACCCGCAACCGAACCGATGGCCGCGCCCTTGCCGCCACCAAAAATGCCACCCAGGATTGCTCCCGCAATGGCGCCGCCGCCAACTTTCTCCGCCGTGTTCTTCCCTCGCGAGCCAGTCTCTTGTTTGAAGTGGTCAGTCTGGATGTTGTACCACCGCTCCCCCACCTTGACGCGGTCAAGCTGCAACTCCAGCAGCGCGCGGCCCGCGAATTTTCCCGAGGCTTGCGCGTTCACGATGTGTCCGTCCACATCGTAGTGCGCCGGAATCACAACATCTCCATCCACTGCCACTGGAACGTCAAGCGTAGCGTGGAACGTGTCCCCCGTTTGTGCGGTTGCGCTGTCTATCGTATCCACCAGGCGCACCGCCAGGGATGCCCCGGAAGGGATCGTAACTTTCTGCGGCTCCGGCGGTGGCGGAGGCGCAGACGCCTCCTGTGGTGCGGTCTGTGCCGGCGGAGCACCTGTCGCCGGTGGCGCCGATTGCTCAGTCGGAGGAGCGGACCGTGCCATTTGGTTCGACGCGTCCTGCGACGGTCGCTGGTGTTTCTTCGCAGCCGGAGAAGGCTTCTCCGCCTTCGCAGGCGAGGTCGCGGGAGGCGTAACCACAGCCGGCGCGGGCACCGACTCCGCGCTCGCCGCCATCGGAGCCACCTGCAGGTTGTTGATCACCTGTTTGACTCCCGGAGCCGAAGCCGCGTACCTGGCTGCGACTTCCCGCTCCGCATCGGTGTCCACCGTCCCCGAAAGCGTCACCGTGCCGTTCGCGGCTTGCACCGTGAGCCGCTTGTTCTGCAATCCGGAATCAGCGCCCAGCTTAGTCTGAATCTCAGACGTGACCTGCGCGTCGTTCGGAGGCTTAGCGCACCCCACCCCAAGCCCCAGCACCGCAACCAGCAGCGCACTCCGAAAGAACAAACAAGATATTGTTTTCATGGCCTTTGCTCCTGATGATATAAGTGGGTTTCTTCCAGTTTAGATGCAAGCCGGGACCTCTTCAACGCCATGGCTGTTGAAAAAGCCCGCAAGCCCGGGCCGCGGATTTCGCGAAAATACGGCGACAAGGCGCGCTCTGGGTACTACCTGCCGAGTTTAGAAGAGAGGTAAATCCGTGTAGATCAGTGGAAATCCGGGGCAAGTTCTTGCAAGGCGAAGTCCCTCAGTGCACGAACTTGTAGTCGAGAATCGACGCCGCAAACTCGTGTCGCTCTGCCCCGGCGCGGGGTTCCTTCATGCGGATCACTCGTCCCTGGCACAGTACTTTGCTGTTCTTCTGGCCCGAGATTTCTTCCGGCATCTCGAAGACCATCTCCACCAGAGTGTTTTCCGGAAACCGCTGCGACCCCAGCAGCAGCACTCCGGACTGGCTCAAATTCGCAATCGTGCCTTCGCTCCACGTCCCCAGGTTCTTCACCCGGTAGCGCACCGGAGCATCCATCTTGATCCTGCGCGCCCGCGGCACCCAGGTCGGTTTGCGGACGTGTTGCCGGCGTTTCGACGACGTTGTACTCTCCGCCCCCTCGTGACTCACCCGCTCCGTCCGGCGCATGGTCGTCCAGTCGTAGTGGTACTCCGAGGCGCATAACAAGCACACCTGGTAGTACTGGCCATCGGCGCCACGCCGGGGCCAGGAAAACTCGTGGGAGCAGCGACCTAACAGCAGAACATCTAACAACTTCTGGGCCATCGGATTTCGCCTTACTTGGGAAGCACTGGGTGTCCCATCTCTCGCGCACTCTGCGAGAAGTGGACCTTTCGACACCCATCATCCACCGGAATTGCCAAATCCGATAGGTTACTTTCGTGCAGCGGACGGCCGATGCTTGGTTCACTCCATGACCGTGAACCAGATTCTTGACAGGTTGCGGTTCCTAGTATTATCCCCAGGTGCACCCCATCACCGCCTTCATCCTGGCCGGGGGCAAGAGCGCCCGCATGGGTTCCGACAAAGCCTTTCTGGAACTCGCCGGGCGGTCCTTGCTGGCGCGCTCGCTCGATCTGGCCCACGCCGTCACTCCCGACTTAAGAATCGTAGGCGATCCCAAGAAGTTCGCTGCCTTCGGCTTGATTGTTCCCGACATCTATCCTGGACGAGGACCTCTGGGCGGAATCCACGCCGCTTTGTCCAACTCCGCCACCGATTGGAACATGATTCTGGCAGTGGACCTCCCGTTTCTCGAACCCCGGTTTCTCCGTTACCTGATAGCCGAGGCCCAGACATCGGACGCCGTAGTCACCGTGCCCTCGGCCGCCGGCCATCTCCATCCTCTCTGCGCCGTGTATCGCAAACAATTCTGCGCAACCGCAGAGCGAGCCCTCGCCGAAGGCCGCAACAAATTAGACGCGCTCTTCTCCGAAGTTCCTGTTCGAACGATCGGCGAAGACGAACTAGCGGTAGCAGGTTTCAATGCTTCAATTTTCCGCAACCTGAATACGCGCGACGATTGGGAGCAGGCCAAACAGCACTTCGCTCGCGGGCAAACCTGATGAGGTTGGGGCAGGTCCTGTCCTGAGCGCAGTCGAAGGATGCCCTCATCTGCCCAATGTGGAGGAAGTTGCCGTCGAGACCAGAGTATCTTTCCGAATTTGATGCAGAATTTCGCAGACTTGTGCATTGATTCTCTATCCGTCTTGATCCGTGTAAATCCGTGGCCAAATGAATTTGATGTCAGCGGGCATCATCCATTTATGATGGCAGGGAACCCATGCCCGACGGCGCCCCAACCGATTCCACTCCCTACATCGAATTTCGCCACGTCTCAAAGGCCTTCGGCGAAAACCGCGTGCTGGATGACGTCAGCTTCGACGTCAAGCCTGCCGAAACCGTCTGCATCCTCGGCCGCAGTGGCGTCGGCAAGTCCGTGTCCCTCCAGACCATTCTCGGTTTTTTAAAACCTGACGCCGGACGCGTCACCGTTGCTCACCAGGACATCACCAATTATTCCGAAGCCGAAATGGAGCCCATTCGCAAAAAAGTCACTATGGTCTTCCAGAGCGGCGCGCTCTTCGATTCGCTCAGCGTGGCGGAAAATGTCGCCTTCCCCCTGCGCGAACGCAGCGACCTCAAAGAAGACCAGATTTTTCAGATCGTCTCCGGCCTACTGGAAATGGTGGGCGTGAAAGAAATGGCCGAGCAGTTTCCTTCAGAACTCTCCACTGGCATGAAACGCTCCGTCGCAATCGCGCGCGCCTTGGCCTCGCAGCCGGAATGCGTCCTCTACGACGAGCCCACCACCATGGTCGATCCCCTGATGGCCCAGTTGTTAGGCGACCTGATGAAGCGCCTGAAACTCCAACTCCACCTCACCAGCGTGGTTGTTACCCACGACATGCGCCTGGCCAAAAAACTTGCCGACCGCGTGGTCTTCCTCTACGAAGGCAAAGTCCTTTTCTTCGGAACTCATCCCGATATGGAAAAATGTCAGGAACCAATCGTGCAGGAATTTTTGGAGCTGGATGAACTGGATATCGGAGCGTGATTCACGGAAAGTCCGAGAGTATCTCCTCGACTTGTTTACTGGTCAAGGGCGGAGCATCGGGCCCCGCGCTCAGAACAGGGAGCCTCGTCAGCGGATCAACCAGAATACTTACTTTCTTGGGCGCGTCCTTCTGACGATTAGTACGGCGCACTTAGCATCTCCTGTGGTTTGAATTTTGCCGCTTCAGTCTTCACGCCCCGAGGATGCTCAGAACCCCGCCCGTACCAGCTTCTCCAGCGTAATCGAACTCTGCTCTTTTCCTCCTGCCATCATCTTCTCCACATACTTCGCGACCACATCCACTTCCAGATTCACCGGATCCCCCGCCCCCAGTGATCGTAGATTCGTCACCTCAGCCGTGTGCGGAATGATCGCCACCCGCACCTGCGTCCCCTCAACCGCCGCCACCGTCAGGCTGATCCCTTCAATCGCCAGCGATCCCTTGCTCACGATGTAGCGGGTGAGTTCGGAGGGAACGTTGATCACAAGCACATAATCATTGCCATCCGCGACCGGCGCGAACGAGATCACTGTTCCCACTCCATCCACATGCCCCTGCACCACATGACCATCAAATCGTCCGCTGGCGCGCATTGGCAGCTCCAGATTCACCAGCGCCCTTTTTTTTAATCGCGCAAACGATGTTCGTCGCCAGGTCTCTTGCGCCAGATCAGCGCCAAAAGATTCCGCCGTAATCTCCACTGCCGTAAGACAAACCCCGCTAACCGAAACGCTGTCCCCCTGCTTAAGTTCCGGCAGAACTTTCGCGCAGGCAACGGTCACCCGCCGCTGCTCCGCCTTCGACTTGATAGCAGCAACCCGTCCGACTTCTTCAATGATCCCAGTAAACATAAGAGAAACCGCCACGGATTTTCACGGATTGACACGGATAAGGAAAAAAGAAAAATCCGTAAAGATCCGTGCAAATCCGTGGCCAAGCTTTTGATCTTAGTCGAGGTACGGGTCCCGCAAATACCCCTCCACTGCGAAATCCTCTCCAAACCGATGCAGCCGGAACCACTTCAAGTGCGCCGCATCGCTCATCCGCCGAAACCCAGGCCCCGCCGCAAACGGCACCGCTCCCGTTCCCGCCAAAATCTTCGGCGCATAATACAGGAAGACCTTATCAACCACGCCGGAAGCCAGCGCCTCCCAATTCACAAACGCCCCGCCTTCGATCATGACGCTAGTGATCTCCCGCTCCGCCAGCGACCTGCAGATTGCGTGCAAGTCCGGCCGTCCATCCACTCCCGTCGCCACCTCAGCGAACAGAAGATAACGACATCATCCTTCGCCGTCTGCACAATTCGCGAATCCAGCGGCAGCCGCAATCGCGAATCCAAAATCACCCGCAGCAGCGGACGCCTCCTCGGCAGCCCGCTCCGGTCCGTCAGCAACGGATTATCCGCAATCACCGTCCCCACCCCCACCAGAATCGCATCATGCTGGTGCCGCAAATGTTGCACATGGGCGCGTGCTTCATCGCTTGTAATCCATCCCCCGGTCGGACCTCCTGCCCCGAGTTCCTGTCGTCCAGACAGAAGACCAGATAAATCCTCCCGCGGTGGAGCGATTTTTCCGTCCAGAGTCATCCCCGCCTTCAGCGTCACCAGCGGCAACTTGTACCGAATGTACTTCGCAAACGCATCATTCAGCGGACGAGCTTCTTCCTCAAGAAGACCGGACGCGACCTGAACCCCTGCCTGCCGCAAGCGAGCGAATCCCCGTCCGCTCACCGCAGGATTGGGGTCGGCCATACACGCTACCACCCGCGTGATTCCGGCTGCAATCACTGCATCCGCGCACGGCCCAGTGCGCCCCTGATGCGAGCACGGCTCCAAATTGATATATAAAGTGGAGCCGCGCGCATTTTCGCCCGCTTGTTCAATCGCAAGTACCTCGGCGTGCTTCACACCTTCGTAAGTATGAAACCCCTCGCCCACAAGCTTGTCGTCGCCATCTACCAACACCGCTCCCACATTCGGATTCGGCGACGCCAGTCCGACGCTCTGCTGCGCCAATTCCAGCGCACGTCTCAGATGATTTTGCCCGGTTTCAAGGAAGGTCTTCACAGTCTTGGGAGATTTCAGATTTGAGATTGCAGATTCAGGAAGGGGTCATCTGCAATCTACAATCTAAAATCGGCAATCTGAAATCGATTCGCGACTACGAAAACAGCGACTCCACAAACTCCCTGGGATCAAACCGCAAAAGATCCCCCGCTTTCTCCCCCACGCCCACATACCGCACCGGCAACCCCAGTTCTCGCGCGATAGCGACCACCACTCCGCCCTTCGCGGTCCCGTCCAGTTTGGTAAGCACAACTCCCGTGACCGCCGCGGAGTCGGTGAATTGCTTGGCCTGCTGCAATCCGTTCTGTCCCGTGGTGGCGTCGATCACTAGCAACACTTCATGCGGAGCCCCTGGAATAAGCCGCTGCGCCGTCCGCCGCATCTTTTCCAGTTCCGCCATCAAATTCGTTTTCGTGTGCAGACGCCCTGCCGTGTCCACCACCACGCAGTCTATGTGCCGCGCGTTCGCCGCTTCCAGCGCGTCGTAAAGCACGGCCGCCGGATCGCCTCCCGCCTTGGTGCGTATCACTTCCGTTCCCGTGCGCTGTCCCCAAACTTCCAATTGCTCAATGGCCGCCGCCCGGAACGTGTCTGCGGCGCACAGCAGCACCGTCTTGCCCTCGGAGCGCAGCGTCTGCGCCAGCTTTCCGATAGTCGTGGTTTTTCCGGTGCCATTCACTCCCACCACCAGCACCACTTCCGGCACCTCCTCGGGCCGCTCCACCGGAGGCGTATTCGCCGCGCTCAGAATCGCCAGCAACTCCTCTTTCAGGAGCCGCTTCAGTTCCTCCACGTTCTTGATCTGCTTGCGGTCAGCGCGTTCGCGCAGTTTCTCCAGCACCTGATGCGTGGTCGCAGACCCCAGGTCTGCCCCAATCAGCGTGCCTTCCAGATCGTCCAGCGTGTGACGATCAATTTCCTTACTGACCCCGACCGCTTCTTCAATCCGCTCACTCAGGTTTTCGCGCGTGCGCGAAACCGCTTCCTTCATCCGTTCGAAGAGGCCGGGTTTTTCCTCGCTGCTGCCAAACAGTGTTTGAATCATGAAAACTTTCGCCACAAGAAATTGATGTTTTCATTATAGCGATCAAGACCGACTGACTCGGACGATCCGTACCAAGGGGCAGGGAAGCCAACGACAAAACCCATTCACAACAGAGGCCATAGAGAATCCACAGAGAAACAAGAACCCCACCACAAAGAAATAAACAAACCTCTGTGATCCTCAGTGACCTCTGTTGTAAAGGGTTTTGATTGAAGCAAGGAAATTGAAGGAAGGAAAGAAAAACCAAGATGCGCCTATCCCCGCCAAGAGCTAAAAGCCAAGAGCCGCTTTTCTACGTCCGGTCCAGCTCCAGCCCCGCGTCGTTCGGCTTCTGAAATGCCACACTAGCCGGCACATTGGTAGCTCCCGCAGCAGCCTTGGCCGCCATAGGAACTGTGCGCGGGACGCGAATCTCGCCGCGCTGGTAAATCGCCTGTAGCGCTGCGACTGCAGTCGGATCCAGCCGCTTGCCGGAGATCGAATGAATGATCCGCAGCGCGTCTTCGCAATCATGCGCCTGTTGATACGGACGGTTCGTGGTCAGCGCGTCAAATGTGTCGGCCACCGCAATGATTCTTGGCAGTACCGGAATTTCATCCGCCTTATATCCGTGCGGATAACCCCGCCCATCCAGCGACTCATGGTGAAGCTCGATCCCAGGAATCATATCTTTCAGTTGCGCCACCGGCCGCAGAATGTTTGCTCCCTTGGTGGTATGCGTCTTCATGACCTCAAACTCTTCGGCAGTGAGCGCGCCCGGCTTTTTCAGAATGCGGTCTTCAATTCCGATCTTGCCAACGTCGTGCAGTTGCGCCGAAACCCGCACCGTCTCCAGAAAGTCTTCCGCCATCCCCATTTCTTTCGCAATCAGCACTGAATATTTCGTGACCCGGTCAGAGTGTCCTCGGGTGTACGGGTCCTTTTCGTCAACCGCCCCGGCCAGCATTTGGATGGAGGCCATGAACAGCTCGCGGTTTTCTGCCGCCGCCCGCTTCAGGTCCTCAACGAAATGTTCCAGCTCTTCCGACATCACGTTGAAGGTTGCCGCTAGCTCGCCAATTTCCGTGCGGCTCTTCAGTTGCAGCCGTTGTGAAAAATCTCCCCGGGCGATCGCATGGCTCGATTCGGTAAGAATTTCTAGAGGATTGGTAATGCGGCGGGCTGCAATGATTCCGATTCCCATGCTCAACGCAATCGCGCACAAAGCCAGAATGCGCGCCGTGCGCTGCATTTCATAAACGCTGCTGTAAGCTTCGTCCCGCGGCTTCTGCACCACCACCGCCCAGTTCAGGTTGGTCACTGGGCTATACGTGCCCAGCAAGACCGTACCCTTATTGCCGCCCACCGTGAACTCCCGGGTGGCGGCGACCATCTGCGCCTTTCCGCCCTGCTCCACGAAGTTATGCACGATTTCCAGGTTAGTCATGTCCTGGCCGGTGGCGTATGCGGGGCCGGCGCCCGCGACCAGCCGTCCCTGGCTGTCCACTACATAAGGAGTCAGGCCGCCCCGGTCAATCTCCTGCAGGCGGCGGACTAAAAATTCAAGGTCAACTACGGAAGCGATCATTCCCAGAAAATGTCCGCCATAAGTCACTGGAGTACTGACCAGCATCACCGTCCGTGACGACTTGCCGTTGCCCACCACCAGTGGCTGACCGTTGTAGGCGCGGGATTCGCGCGCCGCCGCATACGCCTGTTCCAGTTCCCGCTGCAAAAATGCATCCGGCTCGATGCGCCCGGCTGAGATTCCCTTGGCCTCCGAATTCAACAGCGTGGCATAGTCCAGATCTTCGGAAGAAGAGACGAAGTTTTCCAGCAGCGCCCGCAATTCCGGTGCCTGCACATGCTCACCGGTGAGATCGTTTCCACTCGCCACCTGCAAAGCCGATGCCAGGTTGGTCTGCATCAGCCGGAACGATTCCTGGTGCTGCGAAATGTCATCCGCAACGGATACCGTGATCGTGTTCTGCAAAAGCCGTTCGTTGGTGATCAGGCGATCGCGGTTGATGGACTGCACCTGCACCGAGTAGAAAAACATCGGCACCACGCTGATCACCACCAGCACGCTGAGAATCACGTACAGAATCGGAATGCGAGTTGGCAGAAATTTCGTGGCCAATGTGGCTTTTCCTCGTACTTCTCCCGTAGGAACCGCGAATCTAATTTTATGTTGTGAGTTCCTGGATAATCACCACTTGACGGGCACATCGCGTTACCAAAGTACCGAAACACCGGCAGTCGGGTTGCGGCGAAACCCGATTTTGGCAGCGTGATGTTCGAGTACTGCGCTTTGAGCAGCGCTTCCAATTCTGCAAAATGGCGAGGTTACTCGCCCATTACTCCGCTCGGTTCGCCAGGTAGGTCTCGCGCTTGGAGGTCCGCGCCATCAACTCCTGAATCGCATCTGCCGGTGATTTCCCTTGATTCAAGATCGCGTGCATCTGCTCCGTGATCGGCATTTCGACCTGGTGCGCGCGCGCCAGTTGCACCGCTGCATCCGTAGTAAAAACTCCTTCCGCAACCATGCCGTGCATGCTGGAAATAATTTCCGGCAGTTTGCGTCCCCGCCCCAGTTCCACTCCCACGCTGCGGTTCCGCGATAGCCCGCCGGTGCAGGTCAGCACCAAATCGCCCAGCCCCGCCAGTCCCGACATAGTCTCCGCGCGCCCGCCGCAGGCCGTGGCCAGCCGCGTGATCTCCGCCAGTCCGCGTGTGATCAGCGCCGCCACCGAATTATGCCCCAGCCCCAGCCCGTGGCAGGCCCCCGCCGCAATCGCGATGATGTTCTTCAGCGCGCCCCCCAGTTCCACGCCCACCACGTCATCGTTCGTATAGACGCGAAAGGCCGGATCGCCGAACTCCTGTTGCACGTTGGAAGTCAAAGCCTCGTCTTTCGACGCAATCGCGATCGCCGTCGGATCGCCGCGGGCAACTTCCGCCGCAAAGCTCGGCCCGCTCAGCGCTCCTACCGCACAACCAATTTTCTTCTCCGTCACCGCGCCGATCACCTCCGTCATACGCAGCAGCGTGCCCTGCTCCAACCCTTTGGTAGCGCTCACCAGACTCATTTCGCGGTGCAGATAGGGGCACATCTCCTGAAACAAACGCCGGCAATGCTGCGAGGGCATCGCGCTGACGACAATCTCAGCCTGTTTCAACGCATCTTCCAGACTGCCCGTGGCCGCGACACACTCTGGAATCCGCTGTTCCGGCAGGAACGGGTTGTTCGTGCGGCCGTTCTCAATCGACTCCCGCACTTCTTTCTCATACGCCCACAGCCGCACCTGGTGCCGCTGCTTGCGCCCCAGCACAATCGAAAGCGCCGTTCCCCACGCCCCGGCTCCGATGATGGCGATCTTGCTCATGCGATCTTGGTTATTCGCTTCTTCCGCCTTCGTAGCACGAACCTTGGTTCCGCTCTCCGCAACATCCGCCCAATGTTCGTGTAATGCTTAACGATGATGAGTAGAGAGGCCGCCCCCAGCAGGAGAACCGGCGTCTGTCTTTCTCCCATCCACAATGCAAGAAGGGGAAGGGAAGCGGTGGCAACAATGGACGCCAGGGCCACCAATCGGCACGCCGCTGCCACCGCGACAAAAATAGCCAGCGCCACCAAAATCCCTTTCGGCGTCAGCAGCAAGAACGATCCCAGCCCCGTCGCCACTCCCTTGCCTCCGCGGAAACCAAGCCACACCGGGAAGATGTGTCCCGCCACCGCCGCCAGCGCTGCGACAAATGCCAGATTGCTCTGGCCCGGAAAAATCCGGGAAGCCAGTAACACCGCCGCGAGTCCCTTCAGCGCATCCAGCAGCAGCGTCGCCGCTCCCAGCAACGGAGACGTCCGCGCAACGTTAGTCGCCCCGATATTCCCGCTGCCCGTGTTCCGGACATCCGCTCCACGAAATGCCCGCACCAGCAAATATCCGAATGGAATCGATCCCAGCAGATATCCGATGCCAGCGCTGATCATTGCATGCATATTCTTCGATTCACGTAGCCGCTCCACGGGGCAAGGATTTTCGCCCTTAGGCTTTCCGAGCCAAGCGCCCTACCTCAACTCAAAGCGCGCGATCTTCGTGTACCGCGCCCCCTTCGGCGAAAGCTGGCTGCGATACAAAAAGAACTCGCGGGCCGCCATCGTACCAAAATCTGGTCCCGGATGTTCAGACAGAGGTTCGGACGCAGGTTCAGCCAGACGCTCAGACAATCGCTGTTGCAGCTTTGCAAATTTTTGGTTGACCCGATCCCCGCTCCGGCGCCCGGGAGCCCCTGACCCGCTGCCGATGCGAGCTCCCCCACGCGCCAACGTCAGGTGCGGACTGAACGCTCGTTCTTCTTTCGGGATTCCGATGCCAGCAAGACTTCCTTCAACTTTTCCCGCCAATTGTGTCAGTCCGTCATCCCCTTCAATTCCCACCCAGAAAACCCTCGCCGCCTTCGCCGTCGGGAAAAATCCGTGGCCCCGAAAAGAAATTTCAAAGGCCTCCGCGCTCACCAATCCTACCGCCTTCTCAATCTCCGCAACCACAGCTTCCGGCTTCTCTCCAATAAACTTCAGCGTCACATGCAACGACTCCGGCGTCACCCACCGCACATCCGGCGCCAGCCCTCGCACTTCTTCGATGAACTGCCCGATCTGCTTCCGGATTTCCTCATCAATGTCGAGAGCCACGAAAAGTCGCATAGTATTTCTCTAGTATCTGTCATTCCGAACTGCCCCAGGCGGAGAGAGCCTGCCCTGAGCGAAGTCGAAGGGAACCAGCTTTTCTGCCGGCAGCAACCAACCCTCTCGCGCCCGTACGACGAGATAATACCGCACACCTCAAGTAGAATTGGGCCTGTCACGTACTCATGAAGCCCTCTGACCTAATCCACGACTGGAACCAGGCCTCGCCAGACTTTCTCCCCAGAGCCGGAGTCCTGCTCAACGACGAAACTCTCCGCGACGGCCTGCAGTCCCCTTCGGTCCGCGATCCCTCCATCGCACAAAAAATCGAAATCCTGCACCTCATGGAATCCCTCGGCCTCAACGCCCTCGATCTCGGACTCCCCGGCGCCGGCCCCCGCGCCATCGAGCACGTCGAAGCCCTGGCCCGTGAAATCGTCGCCAACAAGATGAAGATTCGCGCCAACTGCGCCGCCCGCACCCACGAAAACGACATTCGCCCCATCGCCGAAATCGTGCAGCGCACCGGCCTCAACATCGAAGCCGCAACTTTCATCGGCTCCAGCCCTCTCCGCCGCTACACCGAAGGTTGGACCGAAGACTTTCTGCTCCAAACCACAGAAAAAGCCGTCAAGTTCGCCGCCGGCCTCGGCCTCGACGTCATGTATGTCACCGAAGATACCAGCCGTTGCGATCCTGCAATGATCAAACGCCTCTATTCCGCCGCCATCAACCATGGTGCGCGTTCCATCGTGGTCTGCGACACTGCGGGCCACTCCACTCCCGCGGGCGCGTTCGCCCTCACAAAATTTGTCTTGGATGAAGTCGTGAAACCATCCGGCGAAGAGAAAAAGATTCGCCTGGACTGGCACGGACACAACGATCGTGGCCTCGCCGTTGCCAACTCTCTGGCTGCGCTCGCCGCTGGCGCCGACTGCGTTCACGCCTGCGCCCTTGCCACTGGAGAGCGCGTCGGCAACACCCAAATGGACCAGATGCTGGTCAACCTGAAACTGATGAACGTCGCTCCCTGGGGCCAGCAAGACCTGACCCAACTCAAAGCCTACTGCCAGGCCGTCTCCCGCGCCACCGGAGTCCCTATCCCGCCCAACTACCCGGTAGTCGGTGACGACGCCTTCCGCACCGCCACCGGAGTCCACGCCGCCGCCGTCATCAAAGCCCTAAAGAAAAACGACATCGAGCTAGCCAACTCCGTCTATTCCGGCGTCCCCTCCCACCTCTTCGGATTAGAACAGACAATCGACATCGGCCCCATGAGCGGAAAATCGAACGTGATTTTTTGGCTAGAGCGCCACAACATCCCCGCCACAGAAGAAGTAATCGACCGCATCTATCAGGCCGCGAAGAATTCTAACCATACATTATCCGATGCCGAAATCTGCGCCTGCCTCTAACCCCCGTGTGGCGCGGGCGCCCTCACCCGCGGCCTTTGACTTAGCTCGGGTAGGGACCAGAGCCTGCCCTGAGCGGAGTCGAAGGGTGCCTTCACCCGCCCGCTCTTGATACCCTCCGCCGGGCCAGCCCCGAAAAAAGTTCTGTCATTCCGAACGCAGCCGAGGAACCTGCTTTCCGCCGGCATCATAACAACTGTCGGGATTTTAGATACGGCGAGGGTTGACCCTCGCAGCCGACCGCCAGTGGCTGCGTGTAGGGCTCAGTGCCTGGCGCTCTCCTTCGCTCCCTCCAACAACTGCCTCAGCCCCGCCTCATCAAAATACTTCCCCCGCAGCCAAACCCCCTCGATCTGCGTCGTGTTATGAATGTCCGCCAGAGGGTCCGCACGGAGCAGCACCAAATCGGCAATTTTGCCAGGTTCAATCGTTCCTAATTCCGCGCTTCTTCCCAGAAACCTCGCAGGATTAATGGTTGCCAACTGCAGCGCTGCCAGCGGCGTCAATCCCGACCCGACCAGCAAAGCCAGTTCGTCGTGGAGACCGAATCCTGGAAAGCAATAAGGATTCATCGCATCGGTCCCGGCCATCATCGGCACTTTCGCCCGGAACATCGCACCCACTACACGCTCGTCCATGGCGAAGATGCTGCGCGCCATCTGATGTTCGCCGAGACCCCAGCGCCGCTGCTGTGGCTGAATCCTCTCCTCCCATCGCTCCCGGGATGTTTTACCTACGTAAGCCAGGCGAGGATCGGAGGTAAATTTCGAATCGTCCAACCGGCCCCAAAGCCGCAGGACGCTCAGTGTTGGCACTTGCCAGGTATCGTTGCGCCGAAAATCGGCAAACAGAGCTTGGCATTTCGCCTGGTCCAGGCTGCGGTACGCTTCTGCCTCAACCGCCATCCGGTCGCGAAAGAACTCTGCGCGATTTATCGCGTTCTTCAGCCGCTCCTGCTGATTGGAGCAGGCCACCGCAATCCCCAGCAGATGCTCCATTGTCCGCTGCCCTGCCGCCGACGCTTCCTGCGCAGTGATGGCGTCTGGTACGTGACCCTCAAAGTCAATGTGCTGTTTTTTCGCTTCGTCCGCCAGCGCGAAGTAAGCTTCGCGCGGGATGCGGCTACATACTTTGATGAAGTCAGCGCGGCCCGCCTTGATTTCGTGCACCGCGCGGCGCGCATCGTCGGGCTTCTTCACAACAATGGATCCCGGCCACACCGGAGGACTGCCATCCACAACCGCGCTGGCCAGGTAAATCTCCGGTGAAGGCGTCTGCCGGGCCAGTTCAGAGCGGTATGCCGCCGTATCGCGATCACCCGACATGATGCGCACGCCAGTTACGCCATTCGCCACATAGAGCGAAAGTTCGTAGGTTTCGTGCACGTGGACGTGCATGTCCCACAGGCCCGGGATGAGGAAGCTGCCATGAGCATCTACGCCGCCAGGCTGCGCCGCATCCGTTTCCTGAGTTGCAGCGACGGAAACAATGCGCTCCCCCTGAATTGTTACGGTTTGATCTTTCAGTTCCACGCCCGTCGCGACGTTGATGACCGTCACGTGGCGAATGGATGTCTCCGCCGGACGTTCTTGCCCGGACGCAAGCCCGGCAGAAAGCACGAAAACCAGTAGCACACTCTTCACGCGTCCTCCTTCACGCGTCCTCGGGCGGGGAATCGCCTAACGCCGAATTATGCCTTAGTGAGGCAGCTTGGTCGAGGCCTTGGGACTCCAGAGTGTTAGTGCCCCATCCGGTCTCCCTACCTCTCCGCACGGAAGATCATGCTCCCTCCGCGCTCTGGCAGAATCCGGCCACGCCGTCTATCATGTTTTCTCCAAACGGGTAACAGCGAATGCGATACGCGCCTACTCTCCAACACCGACGGCATCATTTCAAGTTCATCAAGTGCGCAGCCGCGTTCGTCCTTTTTTCTGCATTGGCATGTGCCGCTCAAGACGCGCCGCCAGTTCGACCCGACGCGCCCTGGAATGCGTACCTGCAGAAGCATCCCGGATTAGTGCCTGAGTTCGCTCAGTTGATGGACAAGCTTCAGCACAACGTTCAGTTTCCACCTCCGCGCAATCAAAGCCGTCTTTTGCCGCTGCTACCGGAATCCACAATGTTCTATGCCGCTTTTCCCAACTACGGCGACGCTTCCCATCAGGCGCTCGCAGTTTTTCAGCAAGAACTAAAAGACAGCTCAGTCCTCCGCGATTGGTGGCAGCACGGCGACATGGCCGCGGCCGCTCCTCGAATTGAGGATTCGTTCGACAAGTTTTATCAGCTCTCCCAATTCTTCGGAGACGAAATTGTCTTCTCGGGATCCATCGCAGCTCGCCAGGATCATCCCAGCCTGCTGATTCTCGCCGAAGTGCGAAAGCCTGGACTGAAGCCCTTCTTGCAGCAAATGGTGAAGGACGTTGCCGGCAAATCCAAGCCGCCGCTCCGCGTCTTAGACTTGCAACAGCTCGCCATTGCCAAAGACAATGACAATAACAAAGCCGCGCGCCCCCCAGCTCAAGAACTCCTGGTCTTGGTCCGTCCAGATTTTGTGGTCGCAGCGTTCGATATCGCCACCCTGCGCAGTTTCAATGCCCGGCTCGACCGCAAGACCACGCTGTTTGCCTCCACTCCATTCGCGCAGCGCCTGGAGCAGTCGTATCAAGGCGGCGCCGAGGTCTTGGCCGCCGCTGATTTGCAGAAGCTGCTGAAACAAATCCCCCTGGGCGCCGTCCCGAACCAGGCGCTTTTCCAGCGCAGCGGATTTTCCGACATGAAGTATTTAGTTTGGGAGCACAAGAGCGCCCCCGGGCAGCCTCCCAGCCAAACCGAATTGAGCTTCACTGGTCCGCGACGTGGAGTCGCCTCATGGCTGGCCGCACCGGCGCCTCTAAACAGCCTCGATTTCGTATCTCCCAAGGCCATCTTCGCCAGCACCGTTCTGTTCAAAAACCTGGGAGAGATGTTCGACGACGTTAAGGATCTCTCGACAGCTTCAAATCCCGCCGCCTTGGCCATGCTCGACCCCATGGAACAGTCATTGCACGTCAGCCTAAAACATGACGTTCTCAGCCATCTCGCCGGAGAGATCACCGTCGAACTGGACAGCGTTACCGAGCCCGTCCCCGTATGGAAGGCCATACTCCGCGTCAATGATCCCGACCGTTTGCAAGCAACGTTGGCTAAACTGCTGGCGACCACGCCGGTCGTGGCACAGCAATCCGAAGAAGGCGGAGTCACTTACCATTCCCTTCGAATCCCTTCTCCGCAAAAGCCCTTCGACATCAGCTACGCATTTGTTGACGGATATCTCGTCATAGGCTCCAGCCGGGACACCGTCGCCGACGCCGTTCGACTTCACAGAAGCGGCGAATCCTTGGCCAAGTCCAAAAAGTTTCTGGCGTCGCTGCCCCCAGGCCACTCCTCTGAAGCTTCTGCACTGATGTATCAGGACCCCATCGCAATGACTGCACTGCGCCTGCGCGCGCTGTCGCCGCAGATGGCCGACTCCCTTTCGCAGCTGACCTCACAGATTACGCCCGCAGTGGTGTGCGCCTACGCCGAGCCAGACGCCATCCGCGGCGTAAGTTCCAGCGGAGGCGTTGACGCCGGCGCCTTTCTCGTCGTCGCCGCAATCGCAATTCCCAACCTGCTGCGCGCAAAAACCGCCGCCAATGAATCCACCGCCGTCGGCACTATGCGCACGCTGGACACCGCCCAAATCACTTACTCGGTGACTTATCCGGAGAGAGGTTATGCGCGCGACTTTGCGACGCTCGGCCCTGGTCTTACTGGATCCGGAGCCGAATCGGCGGACCATGCCGGTTTGATCGACGCCCCACTAGGAAATGCAAACTGCACCGTTGGCACCTGGTGCACCAAGTCTGGATTCCGCTTCCGCATGACCCCGGTCTGCCGGAAACAACCCTGCGACGAATTCGTAGTAGTCGGCACTCCCCTCACCAGCAACGAAGGAGTACGAAGCTTCTGTTCCACCTCCGACGGCGTGATTCGCTTCAAGATCGCTGCTCCGCTGGCTTCGCCCCTCACTCCGTCAGAATGCCGGTCGTGGCCCCCGCTCCGGTAGCGGTCTGCCAAGTCGCTCACCCAGCCTGGTGGGCTTCCGCTTGTTCTTTCACGTGCCGCAAGACCCGCATGTGAATTCTGTGCACGATCCAGTCAGACCATTCGCGCCAATAGGCCTGCGGCCAGAAATAATTCTGATACCAGGTGGTCCCCTCCAGAAGCGTGCGGTGATCACTCAACGCCACCAGCCGGAATTGTCCTCGCCGCGAGCGCATGTAGTTGTGCTCCAGATGCGGCGGGACAATTTTCCACGGACTCAACTCTCGCATGGCCATTGGTTGCGCAGAAACGTCGAAGGCCAGCAAACGATTTTCGTCCCAAGCAGTAATCGGCTCGACGAAGTCTCCGGTCGAGAACCGGCAGTAACGCACGGCTCCACGCCCCGATCCTACGATCTGTGCCGAGGTCGGGTAAGCGATCCCGGCGCGGAACATCCACTCCTCGGGAGGCGCGAGTGGCGGAAAGGCAAGCACGTTTCTCCATACTTCCGACACCGGCGCGTCAATCGCAATGCTTGTAGTCACAGCGAGCACAGGCGGTTCGAGCTTAACGGCGTGTTCGGCGAACATCATCATGGGAAGGCTGCTGCGTGGATGGATCAATCCACCGCGCCACCACATTCACCCCTGCATCCCCTGCGCAGCCAACCCGCTCGCATCCGTGAAATAAACGCTTCCGTGAATTCTCGCCGTGACCTGCGAAAAGATTTGCTTCCCCGGAAAGCCGGCCAGGTTCTGCGCGGTCACCGGATACAGCCTCGATAGCGCCGCCTGATCGTCCATCTTCGGCTGCGATGGATCCACCCCGCCGTGATTCGAATAGCAAATCGCAACCGGCACGCAGCCAACCGGATCAATCTCGTGCATCACCGGAAACCCCGCATAGTCCGCCGCCATCGCAGGCGGATTGCGCGTGATCACATTCAGATTCGCCTGCGACCAGTCGAGGCCCAGCACCCGCCCAATCACCGGGACGAGGTGATATTGCAGATCAGGCAACTGCGAGGAATTCTGCGCGCAAATGCCATTCAGGATAACCAGCGCATGCAAAAACTGCGCCGTCGTCCCCAGCTTATCCACTCCGCCGAAAGCAGAATTCGTGGCGCAATAAGCGGAATTGCTGGCCCCCGTCCCCAGCAGCCCGTCGGTCACCGCACCATCGAAGTCATAAACAATTCCCACCGGAGTGCCCGTCGCACCGGGCAAAATGTCCGCCGGCATACTGAGTACGCCGTTCGCCGCCATGACGTTCGCCCCGCTGACGTCTTCCGCCAGATGTCCCCCATGCACCGCCGCAACCGCCGCCGTCGGAATG
>WNFG01008779.1_pt1 | contig 21358 bp, 20 predicted proteins | sample 5400431 | NCBI WGS metagenome assembly WNFG01 (sample SAMN13153346, study PRJNA577476) | soil metagenome | isolation source: 120 cm saprolite under Douglas fir tree site 2 hole 3 replicate 2 | place: USA:California | collected 2015-04-18 | reverse complement strand
TACATGGAGCGTTCGGCCTACCTGGCCACCTCGTGGCGGCTCGGCCGCTACTACCGCACTTACCCGGCGTACGTCGAGGACGAAGTGCGGGCCGCCCTGGACGACTCGGACGGCCAGTTCGAGCGCGGGCCGGTAACGCTGTCCGCGCGCGGCACCGCGACCGACGACCGCCCGGCCTTCGTCGTGCAGGACCGAAACTACGTGTCCGCGCGCTGGCCGGGCGACGCGTACCTGTTCGGCCGCAGATTCCGCGATCTGCTCGAGTCCGGTTCTGAAAGACCTTTATCCCGAACGGCCCGGCTCGCGCCCTGATCACAGGCTCCTCGCACCCGTGGGGTAGAGCCTCTACCCAACGGCCCGGCCTGCATGCCCCGAACATGCACCTCGCGCCCCTAAGTTAACCCTCCGGTCCCCGGTGGCTGCCTTTGCTATATATGGCTTGCCATGCGATAATCATGGCAAGCCATATAAAGGAGGCTGTCATGCCGAGATCATCCCTGGTCCGCACGCACCTGGCCGCCGCGGTCGGCGCGCTCGCGCTCATCACGACGTTCCTGCTGTCCAGCGCGATCACCGAACTGATAGGAAATGCGGCCGACGTCCACAGGCTGCGCCAGTGGATCGTGTTCGGTCTGCCCCTGCTCGTCGGCTGCCTGGCCGCCGCCGCGCTGACCGGCCGCCGTCTGGCGCGGAAATCCAGGGCCGCGGTCATCCGCCGCAAGCAGCGGCGCATGCAGATCGTTGCCGCGGCCGGGATCGTGGTGCTGGTCCCGTGCGCGCTGATCCTCGACGGCATCACTGTCGGCGCCTCGAACGGCGGCGTCGTGACTGCCCTGGAGATCACCGAGATACTGGCAGGCGTCCTCAACTTGAGGTTGCTGGTCCTGAACTTCCGCGACGGCCGCGGCCTAACCCGCCGCCGCAGCCCAGCCCGGCGTCCGGAGATGGTAAACACTGCAGCATGACCACCGAGCCGCTCCGGCCCGCCTCCTCAATCGGTTACCAGGTCAACAGGCTGGCCCGTCTGTTCGAGGTCGCCCTGCGTGACCGAATCGCCGCTTACGGGGTGGTGCCCGGGCAGTTCCCAGCGCTCCTAGCGCTGTACGAGCGGGACGAGCAGACGCAGCGCGAGCTATGCGAGGTCGCCAGCGTCGACCAGTCGACCATGGCCAAGACGCTGGCCCGGATGAGACGCGACGGCCTGGTCCGCGAGGAGCCCGATCCCGCCGACGGCCGCCGTACCCGGTACCGGCTGACACCGCGGGCCCGCGCCCTGGAAGCGGACCTGGCGGCCGCCGGTCACGAGGTCATCGCCCTGGCCACCCGCGGCATCCCGGCGGCCACGCTTGCCGCCTTCGATCAGGCCCTGGATCAGATGGCCGACAACCTCACCGCCGCCCTCGCCGAGATCCCCCGGCCCAAGGCCCCGCAGCCGATGACGGCCGTGGAGGCCTGACCGGAGCCGCGGCCGATGACGACGGCGGAGGCCTAAGCGGAGCCGCGGCCGATGACGACGGCGGAGACCTGACCGGAGCAGCGGCCTATGACGACGGCAGAGGCCGAACCGGAGCAGCCGTTGGGAGGCGCCTGGGCCAGGGCGGCGATCCGCGTCCGGTCGGCCCGCCTGTAACCCGGCGCCGACCCGCCCACTAACCCCATTTGTCCCACGCGTCCCGTCCCGTCTCGGTCGGGTCGCGTCCCGCCTGCCCCATGCCTCTCATGAGTGAAACACGCACATTATCGTGGGCCGTTACTGCCCCCATAGGGGATGTTTCTGTCCACGATGATGAATTCGGCAGCATGCCGGGCTGGTTGACCGCCGTGGTGCCTGCCCATCTGTCTCGCCCGCCTCATAGGTCTCACGCGTAACGGCTTGGGAAGTGGCGCGCTCCTCGGCGGCGACGGAGGGTTACTAGGCGCTGCGGACGGTAACGGCTGCGGAGGGGTAGCCGGAGGCGCCGTTAGGTACCGGCTGGGCCTGGACCGCGGTCTGGGTGTAGCCGGACTTATCGGTGGCGCGGGCTTCGAGCAGGTGATTGCCGGGCGTGGCCGGCCACTCCCACACCCACTGCCGCCACGTGTCGATGCCAGGCACCGAGGCCAGCCGCGCCTCCTGCCACGGGCCGCCGTCGACCCTGACTTCCACGGCGGCGATGCCCTTGTACTGCGCCCAGGCCACCCCGGCCACCGGCGTTAGTCGCGGGGCAAGCGACGCGCCGATCACGGGCACGTCGATCCGAGACTCGGTCTTGATCGGTGCCTGCTGCGACCAGCCGCGCTGCACCCAGTAGGCGGAGGCCGACGCGAACGTCGTGACCTCGATGTCGGTGACCCACTTGGTCGCGGACACGTAGCCGTACAGGCCGGGCACCACCATCCGCGCCGGGAAACCGTGCGCGACGGGCAGCGCCGTGCCGTTCATCGCCACGGCGAGCAGGGCGACCCGGCGGTCGAGCACGACCTGCAGCGGGGTGCCCGAGGTGAACCCGTCGACTGAGGTGCACAGCAGCTGGTCGGCGCCCGCCAGGGGCCGGGCCTGCCTGATCAGGGCGCCCAGGCTCGCGCCGAGCCATCTGGCGTTTCCCACGTAGGGCCCGCCCACTGGGTTGGATACGCAGGTGAGCGTCACGTAGTCCTCGATGAGCGGGCGCTTCAGCAACTCGTCGAAGGTAATGATGACCTCGCGCTGCACCATCCCGTGGATCCGCAGCTTCCAGGTCGCCGGCTCCACCTGGGGCAGGAACAGGGCGGTGTCGACGCGGTAGAAGCTGTCGTCCGGGGTGATGAACGAGCTAAGGCCGGGAATGCTCAGGTCGCTGGCCGTCGGAAGCGGCGGCGCGAGGACCGCGGGTCGCGGGAACCGCAAGGCGGCCCGCGCCTGGCTGACGTTGCGCCGCGTGATCAGCTCGCGCCCAGCGAGCGTCCCGGCCGCCGCGGCAGCCGCGGCTATCCCACTGGTGACCAGGAACCGCCGCCGCGCGGGCCAGCGAGACGGCCCCCGATCGTCTGGATTCGGTAGGTAAGTAAAGGAGTAAGCCGGCGTCTCACCGGGTTCTGCGGGCTGGGCCGGCTCCGCCGGGCGGCCGGAGCCCGCGGTCTGGGCCGGGTCTGCCGGGCGCGCGGAGCCCGCGGGCCCAGACGGTTGGGGGCGCGACCTGGGAGGTGCCGCAGCATCCGGGGGAGTGGGAAGGCCGTCCGGCGAAGCAGGAAGGTCAGGCGGAGTCAGGGCGTCGTCCGGGCTAGCAGCGACGCCGGACGGCACCACGGTGGTGCCGAACGCGCGCGAGCCGCGCCGGGCGGTCCTGCCGCGCGGCCGGGTCCGGGCCGGTGGGGCGCCGAGCCTGGCCGCCGCGCGGACCAGCCGGGCCAGCGCGAACGCCCCGGCGGCGGCGCCGACCAGGGTGGGAACGACATATCCCACCGTCGAGTTGGGCCTGGTGAGGGCGGCCGCCAGGCCGATGCAGGCGAAGAGTGCGAGCCCCCACATGCCGAACGCGAGCCGGCGCACCGCCAGCATCCCGACCACCGCCGCGTACAGGGCGAGCAGCACCAGGATGCCGCCCAGCAGCACGGTCTTGTCATTGGCGCCGAACGCGGAGATGGCGAAGTCCTTGACCGGCGGCGGCGTGAGGTCGATGGCGGCCTGGCCGACGGCGAGCACCGGCGAGCTCTGCGGGACGGTGAGGCCCGCAGCGAGCTGAGCCGCGCCGATCGCGACCGCCGCCGCGAGCACGCCGGCCACGGCCCCGGCGAGGGTGTGCGGGTGCCGGGGCTGGTCGTTGACGGGCGAGGACGCTGATGTCATGGCGGAAAGTCGCGGGTAGACGCTCCGTCCACGCTACCCGCCCCGCGGCCTTTAGTTAGTCCCGCGAAGGTTGCGCTGTTATTACCGCTAATCCTCGAAGATCCAGCGTGTGGGGGATCCGGTGAAGTCCCCGGCCCGCATGCTGAACACGCGGCGCGGACGGACCCCGATGGTCGCGTTCTTGGCCGGATCGAGGAAGTCCACCCGGTAGTCCGTTCGGTATTTGGCGTTCATCAGGTCGACCACCCGCCGCAGCGCCGGCATCTCGGTCGTTATGTGTGCGGTGCCCTCGATGATCACGGGGTCCGAGGCGTCCTCGGTGGTGACACAGCAGCGGGGGTCGCCGGTCAGGTTACGGACCTTCCGGGATCCTGTGCTGCTGGTGAACCAGAGCGTGCTGTCGTCCCACATGCCCCAGACCGGCATGACGTGCGGCCGCCCGTCTGACCATACTGTCGCGACCCAGTAGTTACGCGCGGCCGTCAGCCGCTCCGCCGCCCAGGACCAGTGCAGGAGTCCGCTGCCTTCCGTCGGTCCGGCGATGCCGTACCCCGGCATGTAGGGCCGGCTAACTTGAGGGATCTCCATGGCGCAAGGTCTACCATGCACTCTGCTTGCCTGGGGGATAACCCCCGGAACCCCCACCAGGTCGCCGGGGCGACTAACGTTGGGACCCGTGAAGGCATCATCGCAGACCCAGCTCCGCCTGCTCGAACTGGCCGACCTGGACGCCGAGCTTTCCCGCCTCGGCCATCGCAGGCGCGGACTACCTGAAGTCGCCGAGCTGGCCCGCCTGGAGGCTAGAGCCAGTGAGCTCAAGGACGCCCTGGTGGTGACCGAGACCGAGCTCGGCGACCTGGCCAGGGAGCAGGGCCGGGCGGAGCGCGATGTGGACCAGGTCCGGACCAGGATCGACAGGGACCGCGCCCGGCTGGACGCCGGGCAGGTCTCCGCCGCGCGCGAGCTGGCGAGCCTGCAGTCCGAAGTCGAGTCGCTGCACCGCAGGCAGGGCGATCTCGAGGAGGTCGTGCTCGAGCTGATGGAGCGCAAGGAGGAGCTCGACAGCAGGCGCGACGAGCTGACCACCGAACGCGACAGCCTGGGCAGCGAGATGGCCGCGGTAGCGGCCAAGCGGGACGCGGCCGTCAAGGAAATCGACGAGCAGGAGAGCAAGGCGTCCGACCAGCGTGGCCAGATCGCCGCCGAGGTCCCCGCCGACCTGCTCAAGCTCTACGATCAGATCCGAAGCACCCGGGGTGTCGGCGCGGCCGCGTTGCGGGCGGGCCGCTGCGAGGGATGTCACCTGAGCCTCAACACGGTGGACCTGAACGTGATCAGGGCGTCGGCTCCCGATGAGGTGGTCAGGTGCGAGGAGTGCCGGCGGATTCTCGTCCGCACCCCCGAGTCTGGCCTCTAGGTGCGCACGCGGACCAACTGGATGCCCGCTCAGGGCGAACCCACGGTTACTCTGCTGCTCAGGCATGGGCAGACCCCCATGTCGGTGCAGAAACGGTACGCCGGACGGTCCGATGTCCCGCTCACCGACACCGGGGTGCGGCAGGCCATCGCCGCCGCCAAGCGGCTGGCGTCGGCCGGTATCGGCGCGATCGTGACCTCTCCGCTGCAGCGCGCGGTGCAGACGGCCGGGGAGGTCGCCGCGGTCACCGGCGTGCCGGTGGTGACCGATGATGGCTTCAGGGAAACCGACTTCGGCGCCTGGGAAGGCCTGACGTTCGCCGAGGTGCGAGAGCGCTGGCCGTCCGAGGTAACCGCGTGGCTGGCCGATCCGGCGGTCGCGCCGCCGGGTGGCGAGAGCTTGGCCGAGGTGAGCGAGCGGGTCACCGCCGCGCTGCACCGGGTGCTGGCCGGCCGGGAACGCCAGACCGTCCTCATCGTCAGCCACGTGACGCCGATCAAGACGCTGGTCGCCGCGGCCCTGCTCGCCCCGCCGCCCGCGCTGTACCGGATGCACCTGGACGTGGCGGCCCTCTGCGAGATCGACTGGTACGCGGACGGCCCCGCGGTGCTCCGGTCGTTCAACGACACGGCCCATCTCAACCACTAAAACCCTTGGGCCGAACGAACGTTGGTTTCAGCTCATCAGACCCGATCGGGCGTGATCCGGGTGCGGGTGCGGGAACCCACGCCGTTCGGCCAGAAATAAAGAGCAGTGGGTACGGCGGGTTAATGACCGCCGAATTCCGGGCAAACGATTTTCCCGTGGCCCCGCGATATCCGCGCTGGCCACGGCCGTTCTTATAAACTCCACACCCATGAGAGACCGCGGGCGGCTGACCGCTCCTGGCGACCTGCTGAACGGGGCCGCGCTCGCGCCCGAGGGTGACACGCTCACCGAGCCGGCCGAGGGGAGCCAGCCTCTGGCGGAACTGGCTGCCGAGTACGGCCTGCGGCCGAGTTCCGCGCGGCCCAGCCTGGCCTCCTACCTGCGCATGGTGTGGCAGCGGCGGCACTTCATCGTCGCCTACGCCACAGCGCGCAACGTGTCGATGTAAGCCGAAGCCCGGCTCGGCCAGCTGTGGCAGGTGCTGACGCCGCTACTTAACTCGTCCGTCTACTACGTGATCTTCGGGATCATCTTCCAGGCTAATCGCGGCATCGGCAATTACACCGCGTACCTGGTTTCCGGCGTGTTTATCTTCTCCTTCACCGAACGCTCGATCGTGGTCGGCTCCAGCGTGATGCGGGCGAATATCACGCTGATACGCGCGTTGCATTTCCCCCGTGCCTGCCTGCCGCTGGCGTACGTGCTGGTGGAGTTCCAGCAGTTGCTGCTCTCCCTGCTGGTGCTGTTCGCCATCGTGCTGGGCACCGGGGAACCGCTCACCTGGTACTGGCTGCTGCTGATCCCGGCGCTGCTGATGCAGGCCACGTTCAACATGGGCGCCGCGCTGATCCTGGCCCGGGTCGGCGCCGGCGCCCAGGACATCAGCCAGCTGATCCCGTTCTTGCTCCGGGTCTGGCGGTACTTCTGCGCTGTGGCTGGCCGGGGCCGGCTGGGCGATCGTCACGCTCGCCGCGGGCGTGCTGTACTTCTGGCAGGCCGAGACGCGGTACGGCCGCGGCTAACGCGCTAGCCGCCTTCTCGACAAGAGAGCGACGCAGCACTCAACTCATGAAAGGCGCGAGCTGCGCGGGCATCACGACGATAGGGCGCATCATGTCGCGGTCCTCGTGTTCGAGGATGTGGCAGTGATACATATAGCGGCCGCTGTAGGTCTCAAAGCGGATCGCGAGCTCGACGATCTCGTTGGGGTTGACCCGCACGGTGTCCTTGAGGCCCTGCTCGTTGGCGTCGACGAGGTGGCCGAGCGGGTCGCCGGGGTCGCGGGTGAGGCCTACGGTGGCGGTGGTCTGGCGGTCGGCGATGCCGTTGTCAGGGATGGTGACGGTGATCGCACGCCGCCCGAGGATGTGGAAGGAGCTGAGGTGGATGTGGATCGGGTGGGTGTCGCTGCTGAGGTTGATGAGCTGCCACACCTCCCACTCATCGAGCGTCGGGAAGAAGGTGACGGTGTCCTCGAAGTGCGCTGCCACGGTACGCAGGCGCGTCATCGTCTTGCCGTCTTGGTCGACGATGGTGATCACCGGCTCGTGAACGTCGCTGGCGGGCGTTTCGACGAGCTCGCGCATGGTTAGCATGTTGGGCCCGTCGTGGAGTTCCTGCTCGACGAGCGCGACGGCGCGCCGCACCGCGCCGCTGAGGTCTTCGCTGGTCGGAGCGGTGAGGTCGGCGGCCAGGCGTTCCGGCCGCGGGCGGCGCGCCGGGACGCCCGCGACGACGCGGATGCGCATCACGTCGGGGTAGGGCAGGAGCCGGCCGGGGTCGGCGGCTTCGCGAGCGCCCGCGGCGGGGAAGGGCGTCCCGTTGAACGGGGCGCCCGCGGTGTTGACGAGCGTCAGCTCGGTGCCTGGCCGAAGGTCGGAAAAGTCGACCAGAAGGTCGGCCCGCTCGGCTGAGGCGAGCACGAGCCCGTCGGCCGGGAGGGCGACCGGGGCCCGGAGCAGGCCGCCATCGGTGCCGATCTGGGTGATCCGGCCGAGCTCCGGCTGGCCATCGCGCAACAGGACGAGCCGGAACGTGCGGGCATTGGATCCATTGAGCATGCGCATGCGGTACATGGCCGGCTGCACGTCGAGGACGGGCCACACCTTGCCGTTGACGACCGTGAACGGCGCGAAGGCCTCCATCGTCCCGGGGTCGGTCTTGTGTACGAGCTCGCCGGTGAGCCTGCCGTTCGCGTCCTGGCCGAAGTTGCGGTCCTGCAACAGCATCGGCACCTCGAACGGCGGCCCTTCGGGGAGACCGAGCTCGCGCTCGCGTCCATCGCGGATGATCCACAGGCCCGCAAGTCCCGCATAGACGGTGAGCTGCGTGGCCCCCATAACGTGGTCGTGGTACCACATCAGCGCGGCGCGTTGGTCCATCGCATAATCGCTGATCGCGTGCTGACCGGGCGCGAAGAGATTCTCCGTCCAGCCGTCGTACATTGCGGCGGTCACCCCGCCATGCAGGTGCACGACCGTGTAGCCGCTCAGCGCGGCGGCGTTCGGATCGGGCGTGCCGCCGCTCAGGCCCGGCAGGCACTGAATACGCCCAGACCCGCGACTCGGGAAGGTCGCGGTGGAACCGGTGCGTTGCCGCGCGGATGCGCACTGTCAATTCGCCGCCGTGCTCGCTGGCCAGAATGCGCGCCGGTACCGGCAACGCATCGACGAATGGGGTGAGCGGCGACGCCAGCGACAACACGCAGGACCTCTCTTGGCGGGCAGATCGGCAGGCTCAGCGCACGGGACAGTTCCGCGCGATGCGGTTACGAAAGTACCCTGTCGGGAGCGACAGTCTGGACTCCGATGATGATCTACGCCCGGCTAGCCGGCTCGCGGGCGTTGAGCCAGTCACCGGACAGCAGCGCGGCCAGCGTGGCCAGCGCCCAGGCCGCGTGCGGGTCGGCCTGCGGAGAGCGCAGCGAACGCTCGGCGGCCCGCCTGCTTAGGATGCCGAACATCCGGCTCGCCTCGCCGTGGTCAAGGACGTAGCCACGCAGGAACCGGGCCATCGTAGGCCTGCCGGGCGGCGGCCGACCACCGGCCGGCCCGGTTCACCAGGTAGAAGTCGTCGAGCGCGGGCAGCGGCCCGCGGGCCACGGCCGCCGCCGACGGCGCCAGGGCGGCCAGGTACGCCCCCGCCGAGGGGAACCCAGCAGCTCGAGAATCGGCCCGGGCACCGCCGGGTCCAGGTCGGCGGTGAGCAGGCCCCGCCAGGCCTCGCACACCCGCGCCAGGCCGAAGGCGGCGGCCGCCTGCCGGTGCGCCTCGTCACCGGCCGCGCGCCAGTCGCCTTCGTCCCCCAGCGCCATGATCGCGGCGGCCATCTCGGCCGGCCCGCGGTGAATCCAGCGCATGTCGTAGATGGTCTCGGCACCGGGCCAGTGCCGGAGCACCGGCACCGCCCGGGACGCCATGCCCTCTGCCGGGGCCACGTGGAAGCTCTCGTCGTTGCTGGTGGACAGCACGAAGCCGACCCGGCGCAGCCATGCCGCGACGTCCGGTCCGGCGTCGTCGAACACCACGGCCCCGCGCAGCAGCGGGGACCGCTGGACGCGGCGCAGTGCGTCGGCGTAGTGCTCGCGCTCGGCCGGGTTCTGCCACACCCACCAGTGCTCCCACGGCATCCCGGACTTGATGAACAGCAGGTACCTGTCGTCCTCGCGGCGTAGCTCCTCGAGCACGTCGAGGGCCAGGTCCAGGCGCTTGCGCGAGGGCACCATGCCGACCATGCCGAGGTGGAACCGGGCGCCGTCCAGCTTGGGCCGGTCGAGCTGGGCGACGTCGAGCGCGTTGGGTACCGTCGCCACCTTGGTCTCGGGCCAGCCGGTGCGCTCACGGCACAGCCGCGCATAGTGCTTGCTCACGCAGATCACCTGGTTCACGGCCCCGATCTTGAGCTGGCCCGGGGGGACGACCCCCCGGAACCCCCCGCTCCTGGGGGGGAGCCGTCCCCCCTAGACCCCCGCGGCCCCCCTTGGGCACCGCGGCGGCCAGGTAGCCGCGCAGCCGCTCCGCGGCCCGGTCCAGGGTGAACCGCTCGGCGGCGCGGCTCGCCCGCTCCGCCGCGAGCCCGTAGAGGCCGGGCTCGACTGCCGCCGCGGCCGCCGCCGTGGCCACATCGGCCAGGCTGGCCGCGAACAGCGGGTAGTCGGCACCAAGCAGCGCCTCGTGCATCTGGGTCCGGTTGAGGATGACCGGGAGTCCGAGGGCCCCGAACTCCAGCACTTTCGTGGACAACTCCAGGCTCGCGTCCAGGTCGGGATGACGCCAGCTCAGCCCGATGTCGCAGGACGCCGCGAGCCGCATCGCCTCCTCCCGTGACTGCCCGCCATGCCAGGTCACGCCGTCGGCGTCGAGCGCGGCACGCATCCGCTGCTGGTAGCCGGTGGCGTCATCGTGGATCTTGTCGCCGGCCATGTGCAGCTCGGAGGCGACGCCGCGGGCGGAAAGCAGGACGGGAAGCTCGGTCATCTCCAGGGTGTTCCACCGCGGCGCGAACTTGCCCGTATAGACCAGGCGAAGCGGAGTGCCCGCCGCGGCCGCGCCCGGTGAAGGGGGATCGGGGAGGTGGGTGGGGGGTACGTCCGCCAGGATCGGCGGCAGCAGCACGCATTTGCCGCAGGCCGCGGGGATGCTGCCCTCCAGGAAGCAGCGGAGCTCTTCGGTCTGGCACAGCAGGTAGCGGGCGGCCGAGGCGATCATGCCGAGTTCCTCGGCCGCCTCCGTGGTCAGGCCGGGGACGGACTGCGGCACATCGGTCAGGTACGGCCAGAGCCGCCCGGCGAACGCCCCGCCCCGGGCTACCGCCGCGGTCAGGACGCGGCCGCGCAGCACCACCAGGTCGTGCCGCTGTTCGGCGTCGAGCCTGGTCAGCAGCCCGGAGACGGCCGGAGCCCGGATGGGCCTCGCCCCTTCGAGCCCTTCGAGTCCCTCGAGCAGATGCTCCTCGAACGGCCGCCGCACCGTGATGCCGGGCTCGGCCAGCAGCGGCGCGATCAGGCGGCTGGTGCGGACGGGCGCCTTGAGCACCAGCGTCACCGCGCAGCCCGCCCGCGCCAGCGCCTGCGTCACGGACTGCAGCCAGATGGCCGAACCGTCGATCAGGTTCAGGTCGATGTCACCGTAGACCAGCGCCCGAGAGGTCAACGCGGATGCTCCTTAGTTAACTAACGGAAAAGAGCCGAAGCCCGGGACCAGGGTCGCCGGAGGTGAAGAACTCCCGCCGGGCCAGCGCCGGCTCGAGTGAGGTGGTGAACGCGTAGGCGGTACCGGCGTACCCGGCCGCGTCCGCCTGCGAGCACTCCCGCGCGCAGGCCAGGTCGAGAACGTAGGAGTCGTGGTATTCGCGCCCGGCCTGCCACGGCACGACCCACGGGGATCGGGCTACGCTCGCCGCAGCCAGCCGGCCGGATCCGGAAGGCCGGGAAGGTCGGGCGCGCCCGGCTCGTCGGTCACCATGGAGACCGTGCGGATGCTCACGCCCCGGTCGGCCAGGTCGCCGAGCGCGGCGGTGGCGGCCCGGGCGGACGACTCGGCCGAGGCGGCGTCCGGCGCCTCGACGACCACGACCAGCTCGGCCGGGGTGATCCGCTGGCGGGTCAGGGCGGCGGACAAGGCGGCCGAGGCGGCGGCATCGGCCGCGCGGGCCAGGACCGCGATCCTCCGCCCGGCGATCATCCGGTCACCGAGCCCGGCCAGCCCGGCCAGCGCCGTGAGCCTGACCGGGGTCGCCTGCGCGGCGAAGATGTCCCGCAGCACGGGCAGGACCTCCGCCTCGGAGAGCGGCACGCACGCCCGCAGCGCGGCGATCTGATCCCGCAGCGCCGGGGCGTCCCAGACCTCACCCGTGGGCGCGACGGCACCGGTGACCGGCTCGCCGCCGATCATGACCACGCGCGCGCCGCAGGCGAGCTGCTCACGGGTCTGGTCCGCGGACACCGTGACGAACAGGGCGTGCTCCCGGTACAGCGCGGGCCGGCGGCGCCACGGGACCGATCCGGTCACGTGGACCGAAGCGGCTTCGTCCAGCAAGGCCCGCACCGCCGGCGGCTCGCGGGGGTCCCGCGGGTCGGCGTAGACCGGGTCGCCGGGGCGGGAGCCGGCCAGCCCGATCGGGTTGAACAGGGCGAGCTGCACGCCGAACCCGTCATCGGATACCGCGTCGCAGCTGGCGGCGACCCACTCCAGGCCCGGCGCCAGGTGCGCGGGAACGTTGCGGATGAAGATCACCGGCTTGCCCAGCGCGCGGGCCGCCGCGATCAGCCGGCCGAGCCGCCGGCCGCGGTCAACGGCGGCCGGATCGCCCGCGTAGGCCCACGGTGAGCTGGCCAGCATGGCCGCGGCTTCGATAAGGACCAGGTCGGCTCCTGCGCTTTCCAGCATCACGTCCGCGTCGTGCGGCAGCAGCGGATGCACGGCCGCGTCCGGGGCGAGCGTGGCGCAGGCGCGTGCGGTCAGCACCCCGGTGATGACCAGGCCCGGCGGGGTAAAGCCGGCCGTCTCCGATCCGGGTGCGCCGAGCCCCGGCGCGGCGGTCCTGCTCCGCGGCCAGGCTCTGCCTCCCGCTCGCCTCCGGGGCCCCACCCACCTCCCCATTCCCCTTCACTGGCGTCGCCTTCCCTCGTCGCTCGTTCCTCGCTCCTCAGTCCAGGCGACGCCGCGCCCCTTCGGCTCACTCATTGGCCCTCCTGGTCGAGCCAGGCCGTGATGATCCTGGCGATCCGCGGGCCGGCCTGGCCGTCCCACAGCGGCGGCAGCTCGCCCGCGTACGGTCCGTCGTCGCAGGCCTTGAGCACGGCCGAGGCCAGCTCAGGCCGGGTGACCAGGCGATTGCTTCCGCTGGTGATGGTGATCGGCCGTTCGGTGTTCGGGCGCAGGGTCAGGCACGGCACCCGGAGCAAGGTGGTTTCCTCCTGCACGCCACCGGAGTCGGTGATCACCGCCTTCGCGCCCCTGACCAGGGCGATGAACTCCAGGTAACCCAGCGGGGGAGCGACATGAACCCGAGGGTGCGCGCCGAGCCCGGCGGCCTCGAGCGCGGCGCGGCCCCGCGGGTGCACCGGGATGACCACGTCCAGCTCGTCCGCTACCTCATGCAGGGCCAGGACCAGGGCGGCCGCGCCCACCGGATCGTCCACGTTGGACGGCCGGTGCAAGGTGGCCACCACATACCTGTCCGGCAGCGCGAGCGCGGCCTGTATCGCCGCGGTGTCGAACTTGGCCATGCTGGCCAGTAGCGTGTCGATCATCGGGTTACCGACCAGGTGCACCGACCCCACCGGACGGCCCTCGCGGGCCAGGTGCCCGGTCGCCTCGGGTGACGTCACGAACAGCAGCGCGCACAGCTGATCGGTCAGCCGCCGGTTGATCTCCTCCGGCATCGAGTCGTCGAAGCTGCGCAGGCCGGCCTCCACGTGGGCCAGCGGGACGCCGAGCTTCACGCCCGCCAGCGCGGCGCCGAGGGTGGAGTTGACGTCGCCGTAGACCACGGCCAGCGCGGGTGAATTCTCGGTGAACTCCCGCTCCATGCCGGTCATCACCTCGGCCGTCTGCCGCGCGTGGCTACCCGAACCGACCCCGAGGTTCACGTCGGGCCGGGGCAGGCCGAGCTGGGCGAAGAAAACCTCGGACATCGGCTCGTCATAGTGCTGCCCGGTGTGCACGATCCGCTGGTCGTGACCGAGCGGCGCCAGCGCGCGGATCACCGGCGCCGCCTTCATGAAGTTCGGCCTCGCCCCGAGCACGTGCGTGATGGGTGAGCGCATCGCATCCTTTCCGTTCACCTGGACCCGCTAACATCCGCCGCCGTGACGACGTCCATTCGGCACCTGTCGCCCCGCGCGCTCTCGCTCGCGGCCTCGATCGCCTGGCGGCACGCGACCGGCGACCCGGTCCGGGCGCTGTTGCTGGCCTGGCGGGTGCTGCCCGGCCCGCTGCGCGGATCGCTCAGGCTCGCCGGCCCGTACGGGCGGGCGACGGTGCTGTGGGGGACGGGGGAGCGGGACGCGGCGCTGGCGGCCCTGGACAACTCGCCCCGGCGCCTGGCGGCCTTCAGCCTGGCGGTGGACCAGCCGGCCACCGCGGCGGCCGCCCTGGCCCGGCTCGCCGGGAGCGACGGGGCCCGTCCCGCCCTGGCGGCTCGCCTGGCGCCGAACGGGCCGTCCTGGACGGCACCCACCCCCGGCTGCGGCCTGAAGCGGGTGCGAGCCGCCTTACCCCGGTCCCCGGGCGCGTGCTGCACCTGGTCACGGACGCGCTGCCGACGACAAGCGCCGGGTACACGATCAGGACGCATGAGATCGCGGCGGCCCAGCGCGCCGCCGGGCTCGATCCGCACGTGGCGACCAGGTGCGGATTCCCGGTGACCCAGGGCAAGATCGACGGCCGGCGCCTGGTCGTGCTGGACGGCGTCCCCTACCACCGGCTGCTGCCGTGGCTGATGCCCGGCCGGGCGGACGCCGACCCCAAGACCGCCGACCTGGGGCTCGAGCTCGCCGCCAGGCTGACCGGCCGGATCCGGCCCGCGGTGCTGCACGCGGCGAGCAACTTCGCCAACGCCAGGCTCGCCCTGGCCCTGCGCGAGCGGTACGGCCTTCCGGTGGTGTACGAGGTGCGCGGCTTCTGGGAGGACACCTGGCTGTCCAGGTACCCGGACAGCGAGAAGCTCGCGAGCAGCGAGCTTTACCGGCAGAACCGCGACCTCGAGACCCGGTGCATGCTGGCCGCCGACCTGGTGGTGACGCTCGGCGAGGCCATGCGGGACGAGATCGTAGCCCGCGGCGTCCCGGCGGAGAAGATCCTCATCGTGCCGAACGCCGTCTCGGAGGAATTCCTCCGGCCGCTGCCCGATGCCAGCGCGCTGCGCGCGACCCTCGGCATCGATCCGGACGAGTACGTGGTCGGCGTGGTGTCCACTCTGGTCCCGCACGAGGGCATCGGCACGCTGCTCGAGGCGACCTCGATGCTGCGCGCCCGCGGCGTGCCGGCCCGGGCGCTGATCGTCGGGTACGGGCCCGAACGTGCCGCCCTGCAGCGCCAGGCGGCAGGCCTCAGCCTGGCCGAGGCGGCCATCTTCACCGGCCGCGTGCCCGCGGCGAAAGTACGCCAATTCCACGCGCTCCTCGATATTTTCGTCGTCCCGCGTACCCCAGATCGGGTGTGTCAGCTCGTGACCCCGTTGAAGCCGGTGGAGGCGATGGCGAGCGGACTGTGCGTGGTCACTAGTGAAGTGAAAGCACTAACCGAAATCGTCAAACACGAAGTGACGGGGATGCAAACAGTACCGCAAGATCCGGTGTCGCTCGCCGATTGCCTTGAATACCTGCTTTACAGTCCGGATATCCGAAGAAAACTCGGAGACAATGCCCGCCAATGGGCGGCCAGGGACCGTACCTGGGCGCACAATGCGGCACGGTATCAGGACGCGTACGCGCGTCTGGGGCAGGGCGATTTCGAGATCGCTACCGGGAGTCATGCGGTTACGCTTAGCGGTCGCGCGGCAGGGTAGCCCGATGCGCGGCGGCGCCGGCCACTGCTCCTTAAATTAATTTCCCGTCACATCTCAGAATTACGAGAAGATGGCCTTCCCTTTTTCGGAATGATGGTTGTTACCACACAATCAACAATCCTGAGAGAAGGCCATCCGGTGTCATTCTGTCATTCCGCCTCCGGCCCGTCAAGTCCGGGCGCCCGCGCTGCCGGGAATGAGCGGCCTGAAGACGCCGATGTTTCATGCCTGCTGCGCATGCTTGAATCCGTCCCCGACCCGCGCAGCCCGCAGGGAATACAGCACGCGCTGGTATTCGTGCTGGCGGCCTGCGTGGTGGCGGCATTGGCCGGAGCGGTGAATTACCGGGAAATCGCCGGCCACGCGGCCGACGTGCCCCAGCCCCTGCTGAAGAAGCTCGGCGCGAAATGGTGCTGGTTCGGGCTCCGCTACAAGCACCCGAGCGAGTCAACGATACGGAACGTGCTGACAAGGATCGATGCGGCCGCGCTCGACCGGATAACCGGCACGTGGCTCTTCGAGCAGGCAGGGAAAGAAGGGAAAGGCGAATGGGAAATCGCGGTTGACGGAAAGGTAATGCGCGGGGCGTGGACTGACGACAACGACAAGGTTACGCTGTTCTCCGCGATGCTCCACCGCGAGGCCGTCACGATAGCGCAGGTCAGGGTACCCGACGGCACCAACGAGATCACCCAGGCAGAGACCCTCCTGGACCCCGTGCTGATCCCGGAAGGAGAATCAGCCCTCATCACCCTCGACGCCGCGCACACCCAGCACGAAACCGCGGAATACATCGGCGGGAAACCAGGATTCGACTACCTGATGACCGTCAAGGGAAACCAGCCGTCCTTGCAGAGGGCAGTATTCGGGAAAGTCCTCCCGCTGCTCGGCGATGCCCCCCATCACGTCGTGGAGGAACACTCCAGGGGCAAGATAAAAAGATGGTCCTGCTGGATCACCGGCGCAGAAGGAATCGAATTCCCGCACGCTAGCCAGGCCGCCATGATCCGCCGCGAGACATTCGAGCTATCCGGCGGCCGCGTCAGCAAGGAAAACGCCCTCATCCTGACCAGCAGGAAAGCAGGGAAGATGACCGCCGCCGACGTTAATAAGCATGCCCGCGGCCACTGGGGAATCGAGAACAAGAGCGGCCACTGGGGAATCGAGAACAAGAGCCATTACGTCCGCGACACCGTATACCGGGAAGATAACAGCCAGGCCTGGGCAGAAGAAGGACCGCAGGCCATGGCCTCGCTCCGGAACCTCGCCCTCGGGCTATTCCGCCTCAAGAAAGTGACCTGCATCAAGGAAACCGCAGAATGGGTCTGCCGCGACCGGACGCGGGCACTCCTATTCATGACTACACAGCGTGACGGCGGTCACGCTTAGCGATCTTGAATTGGCCCTGCGTCTGGGGCGACTTAGGTAGGGGTTACATGCCGGCGCAGGGCGTGCTAGTCATCGGGCTCGGCTACGTCGGCCTCCCGCGCGCCGTCCAGGCCGCGCGCGCCGGGTTCCGGGTGACCGGCGACGACACCAGCGCCGAGATCACCGACGGGCTGATGGCCGGGCGGTCGCACGTGGACGACGTCACCGACGCCGAGGTGGCGGCCATGCTCGGCCAGGGGTTCCTGGTCACCAGCGACGAAGCTGGGATCGGTCCGCAGGATGTCATCGTCATCTGCGTGCCGACGGCGCGGTCCGGGCCGCGACGGCGACCGCGGGCCGGCTGCTGCGGCTGGGCACGCTGGTGTCGCTCGAGTCCACCACCTATCCCGGCACCACCGAGGAAGTGGTCCGCCCGCTGCTAGAAAAGGCGTCCGGGCTGACCGCCGGGATCGGTTTCTCGCTCGCGTTCTCCCCGGAGCGGATCGACCCAGGCAACCCGGAGTACGGCTTGCGGAACACGCCGAAGATCGTCGGCGGGGTCACGCCGTCCTGCGCGGATGCCGCGGCGTCCTTCGGCGCGGCCGTCGCCTACCACGATCCGTACGTGACCGAATGGCAGGTGGACGGCGAAGCCGTGCCGCACGCCGCGGACCTCCCGGCCGCGGTGGCGGCGGCCGACCTGGTGATCCTGCTGCAGCCGCACCAGGGTTACGACCTCGCCGAGATCGCCCGCACGGCGCGGCTCATGCTCGACACCCGCGGCGTCGCGCCAGCGGCGCCGCACGTCGAGGCCCTCTGACCGGCGGGGAGACCACGATGCGGGTGGTGGTGTGCACGATCGTTCATCATCCCGCCGACGCGCGCATCTACCACCGGCAGATACGCGCCCTGCTCGATGCCGGTCACGAGGTCACGTACGTGGCCCCGGTGGATTCAGATAAATTCAATTTTCCCGAACGGACCGGGCCTTCGCTCCACCTCAAGGCGGTTCCCCGGGCCTCGGGGCGGCGCCGGACCGGGGCGCTGCTCGCCGCCCGTTCGGCCCTTGCCCGGCACGCCGCCGACGCCGACCTGCTGCTCGTCCACGATCCCGAGCTGCTGCTCGCCCTGCCTGCGCGGCGCAGGCGCCCGCCCGTGATCTGGCCGGCCTGTCGCTGCTGCACGACGAGCCGAACTTCAGGCACTCGCTGCCCACCAAGGTGGTGGAGTACATGGCCCGCGGGGTGCCCGTGGTGACCACCCCGCTGCCCGTCGCGGCGGAGCTCGCCTGCGGTCACGAATGCGGGTTCGTAGTGCCGTTCGGCGACCCTCAGGCGGCCGCGGACGCAGTGCTCACGCTGGCCGGGGATTCCTCGCTGCGGGCGGAAATGGGCCGGCGCGGCCATGAGGCCGCCTATAGGTCGCTAGGCTGGCCGTCGGATGCCCGGGAATTTGTCGCCCAGCTGGAAGCGTGGGCGAAGGAGAAATTACCTGCGGGACACTTTTGGATAAGCAGGAGTTCACCGTCTGGTCATTTTTGGCTCAGGCGGTTCGCGGCGACCAGGAAAGGACCGGAGTGCGGATCGGTGTTGCGCTTGCGGCGCGCATGCGCGCGCTTATCGCGCGCAATCCCCCACCCACCTCCCCTTCCCCCTTCATTGCGGCGCTGGCGGCCGGGGCAGGCCTGCGGCTGCTGGCCATGCTCGGATACCCCGGCGCGCTCTGGTTCGCCGGTGACTCCTACGTGTACCTGGGTGCCGCGCTTCGGCTGCGGCCGGACCTGTCCATGACGACGGGCTACTCACTGTTCCTGCGGGCCCTGGAGCCATTCCACAGCCTGACGCTCGTCACCGGCGTGCAGCACCTGATGGGTCTGGCCATCGCGGTCATGATCTACCTGCTGCTGCGGCGCAGCGGAGTGTCGCAACGCTGGGCCACCGTGGCCACGCTGCCCGTGTTGCTCGACGGTTTCGTGATCGAAGACGAGCACATGGTGATGGCCGAGGCGCTGTTCACCTTCCTCGTCCTGCTGGCCATGCTGCTCATCCTGTGGCGCGATAACGTCCCGTGGCCGGTCGGACTCCTGGCGGGGTTGCTGACCGGGTGCGCGGTCGATGTGCGCAGCGAAGGGCTGCCGGTGCTCGTCCTGTTCCCCGCCTTCCTGCTGCTGCGCGATCTCAGGGATAGGGGATGGCGGAACTGGCGCGGGTGGCTGGCGGCAGGCGCGATGGCCGTCGGCTGCGTGGCGCCGGTGCTGGCCTATGCGGGGTGGTTTCACTCCTGGACCGGCACTTACTCGCTGACCCGGTCCGACGGCTTCTACCTGTGGGGGCGGGTGTCCTCGTTCGCCGAATGCTCCGTGATCAGGCCGCCGGCCGACGAGCTCAAGATCTGCCCATCCGGGTCGCCGTCCAGCCGGACGCCGCCTGGTAACTACATCTGGCACGCTCCCCAGGTGCACCACCTCGCGGGCGGCCCGGTGAGCGCGGCCAACGACAGGCTGCTTCGTGACTTCGCCATCCGCGCGGTCGAGGCGCAACCGCTTGGCTACCTGCACTCGGTGCTGAGTGGCCTAGCGCTCTCGGTGGAGTGGCCGCGGCAGAAGTACCCCGGTCCAGGCACCGTGTCTTACTACTACTTCCACCTGAAGCCGCAACGGGTCCCGGCTAACCACTCCTGGATCCCCGGCGGCACCGCCTACGCCGACGCCGTGCGGTACGGCCACGCCACCCCGAGCCGCGTCGTCAAGCCGTTCGCCTTCCTGATCGCCGGGTACGAGCGGGTGTTCTACACCTGCGGGCCGCTGTTCGGCCTGATCCTCCTCACCGGGCTCGGCGGGGTAATCCGGATCAGGCGGTTCAGAGGGCGGCCGCCGCGCCTGGCCTGGTCGCCCCGTGCCTGCAGCATGCTGCCGTGGGTTACCGCGGTTGTGCTACTCGCGTTCCCGATCGCGGTCGCCGACTTCGACTACAGGTACCTGCTCCCCGTCCTCCCGTTTGCCTGCCTGGCCGCGGGCCTGGCGTTCGCCCCGGCCCGGACGCCGGCGGCGCAGTCGCCCGACGCAGGCGATCGCGGCAGTCCGGCGGAGGTCGCCGAGCTGGTCACCGATGAGGCCGCCACGCAGGGGTAGCGTCCCTCCCGTAGGCAATTACGAGGAAGGAGACTGTGATGGCTGCTGCGGATGGCCATAGCGAGGATGTGCGGGTGGCGGTGCTCGGGACGGGCATCATGGGCTCGGCGATGGCCCGCAATCTGGCCCGCGCCGGGCTGGCCACGACGGCATGGGACCGGTCGCCGTCGGCGACAGCGCCGCTCTCCGATGTCGGGGTGCGGGTGGCGGCATCACCGGGAGAGGCAGTCCGGGATGCGCGCGTGGTGATCACCATGCTGCCGACCGGCGCGATCGTGGACTCGGTGATGTTCGGCGGCGGCGTGGCCCAGATGATCGCCGCGGGCGCTGCGTGGGCGCAGATGGGCACGATCGGCGTTACCGACACGGTCCAGATAGCCAGCCGGCTCGGCCAGCTCCGGCCCGATGTGCTGTTCGTCGACGCGCCGGTGTCGGGCAGCAAGGGTCCCGCCGAGGCCGGCCAGCTGCTGATCCTGGCGTCCGGACCGCCCGAGGCGGAGGCGATCGTGCGCCCGGCGTTTTCGGCGATTGGCCGCAAGACCGCGTGGCTCGGTGAGGCGGGTCAGGGCAGCAAGCTGAAGCTGGTCGTCAACGCCTACATGTCGACCTTGATTGAGGGCGTGGCCGAGGCTCTGGAGCTGGCCGACCGACTGGGCATCGACACGACCAAGCTGGCGGAAGCCATCGAGGGCGGGCCGCTCGACGCGCCGATCGCGGACGCCAAGCTGCACAAGATGGAACGAGGTGACTATGCGCCCGAGTTTCCGCTGGAGTGGGCGCTCAAGGACGTGGACCTGGCCTTGGAAGCGGCCGGCCCCGACACGCTGCCGGTGCTGGCGGCGCTGTCCCGCCAGTGGCGCGCGGCCGTGGAGGCCGGCCACGGCCGAGACGACGTCAGCGCTGCGCGGCTGGCGCTGGGCGAACAGCACTGAGCCGCAGCCCTAACGCGGCCGCCAGGCCGGAACCGGCAGGGGCTCATTTGTTCCGCACGCCCCCTGTTCCGCACGCGCAAGTTCCGCACGCGCCCCGATTCGCTCCCCCCGTTCCGCACGCCGCCGCATTGGCGCTGGCGCGGCCTCCCGCCCCTTCGGAACGCACCATTGATCCCGTTAGCCCCATCCATACCTTTTAGCTTACCTGTTCAAGGAAGATGAATATTTGCGGGGAGGATTCGGGCTTGTGGGAGGATTAGGCGCTTTATAGGGGGTTCGACCAAATCCACCGAGCCGACAGTCATCAGCCCGCAGCGACGACTCCCTATCGAAGCCACCTACCAGCTCTGACCCGAATCCGCGAGTAGATCGGCGACACGCCGCCGCAGTTTCCTGAGATCATGGCTCGCTGCTGGGATAATCGGGCGAGTTAGCGCTGGAACCTCCCAGGAAGAGAGTCACGCGGATGGTGATGACATCAGGCACGCCGGGCCGGACACGCGGCAAGATACGGATCGGGACGGCCGACCCGTCGCTGACGGCGGCGG
>WNFG01002516.1_pt1 | contig 21368 bp, 18 predicted proteins | sample 5400431 | NCBI WGS metagenome assembly WNFG01 (sample SAMN13153346, study PRJNA577476) | soil metagenome | isolation source: 120 cm saprolite under Douglas fir tree site 2 hole 3 replicate 2 | place: USA:California | collected 2015-04-18 | reverse complement strand
CGTCAATTCAAGAAGACCACGGGATTGACTCCCCATCTATTCCGAGAATCTATCGCAACACGATTCTGAGCTAGCGGCGCACCCTAAGGCGGCAGACGGCTCGCCGGCGGATTATCGATGCATCACTTCGGCGGCTGTTCTTCGACGACTTCGTACCAGATGGCGTTGAGCACGCCGAATGCCAGGGCGAGCCCGGTACCGAGAATCCAGCTGAAATACCACATCAGTACGGGCCCTCGTGTCCATGCAGGGATTCAAGAGTAACGCGTCCCTTGAGAACCCTGAATACCCAAGTAGTGTACGCAAGAATAATGGGCAGGAAAATAGCCGCTGAGCCCAGCATCAGCAGCAGCGTTTTTGCGCTGCTCGAGGCATCCCACACGGTCAGACTTTGGTTGGGGAAGGTCGAGGAAGGCATCAAGAACGGAAACAAGGCAAACCCTGCCGTCAGAATCGTTCCGGCCTGCACCAATGCACTGGCCAAGACCGCGGCGCCGGCGCGGCGTGCTCGCAGGCATAGATTCGCACACACCGCCGCCAGCGCCGCGACAACGGGCGCCGCCCGCATCCAGGGCCATGTGTGAAAGTTCTCGAGCCACGCACCCGCCGCGATGATAACGGTTTTTCGCGTGGGATCGGAGGGACCGGATTGATCGATGCCGCCGACGATCTCGTAGCCGCCCATCGAGCGCAGCCAGAAGCCGCCGGCCACGAAGGCCAATAGGAAAATGAGGGATGCCACGCGTCCGACGGCGCGGGCGCGGCTCGCCATGGGTTCGCCCACCTTCAGCGCCGCATAGGCGTTGCCATGCAAAATCAGCATGGACAGACTCATGATTCCGCCGAGCAACGCGAAGGGATGCAATAAACTGAACAGACCGCCGGCGCCGAAGGGGCGCTGCATGGCATCGAAATGAAACGGCAAACCCAGGAACAAATTGCCGAACGCGACGCCGAACAACAGCGCAGGCACCGCACCGCCGAAAGTCAGGACGCCATCCCAAGCCGATCGCCACCGTGCATCGGTCAATTTATCGCGGTACATGAAACCGGCCGGCCGCAGGATCAGCGCCAACAGAATGATGAACATGGCCAAGTACAGTCCCGAGAACGAGGCCGCGTACAGCAGCGGCCAGGCGGCAAACACCGCTCCGCCCCCCAAGATGAACCACACTTGGTTGCCCTCCCAGACCGGCTCGACGGAAGCGAGCAGCGCTCGGCGCTCGGCGTCGGTGCGGCCCAGCAGCCGAAAGGTCGCGCCCAGCCCCAGGTCGAAACCGTCCATGATGGCAAAGCCGATCAGAAGTATTCCGATCAGCAGCCACCAAATCACCCGCAGCGTTGCGTAATCGAACAGCGGCGCGCTCATGGGATTCCCTCCTTGCCGTGAGGTGAAGATGCCCCCGCTGCCGCGGGCCAATATCCCAGTCCGTCAGGTCCGCGCCGGATGGTGCGCGTCAACAGATAGGCATCGACGACGGCCAATGCAGAGTAGAACACCACGAAGCCCGACAGCGAGAGCCACAGGTTGCCCATGGAAGTTCTCGAGACACCCAGGAACGTCGGCAGCACACCGTCGACGGCCCAGGGTTGCCGCCCGTATTCGGCGACGATCCAACCGAGTTCCACCGCGACCCACGGGAGGGGTAAGCTGAAAAACGCCACCTTGAGAAACCACCGATGCCGGTCGAAGCGATGCCGGCTCGCGAGATAGAACGCCGTTGCAAACATGGCGATGAAGAACAGGCCGAGCCCGACCATCGCGCGAAAGCTCCAGAACAAAACGGGTACGTTGGGCACCGTGGACCATGCCGCCGCGTCGATCTGTTCCGGCGTCGCAAGCGCCGGATTGTCCGTGTAGCGCAGCAGCAGCAATCCATAGCCCAAATCCGTCTGATGGGCCTCGAACCGCCGCACCAGTCCGGGGTCCGGCGAGTTAGGTCTCGCGCGCAGCAATTGGAGTTCGGAATAGGCTTCCATGCCCGTGACGATGCGTGCCCGGGCTCGCGCAACCAGATCGAATATGCCCAATACCGGCCGATCGATGGACCGCGTCGCGATCAAACCAAGCGCCCAAGGAATCTTGATGGCTGCGTGCGTCTTGCGCGCAGCGACGTCGGGCAGACCGAAGGCGGTAAAGCTTGCCGGCGGCGATTCGGTTTTCCACTCAGCCTCTATCGAGGCGACCTTCATCTTCTGGTTCTCGCCGTCGAGGTATCCGGATTCGTCGCCGAGAACGACGACGGATATGGAGCAGGCCAATCCGAAGCTCGCCGCCACCGCCATGGAACGCCTGGCGATGTCGACATTGCGTCCCCGCAGCAGATACCACGCGCTGATCCCCAGTACGAACACCGAACCCATCACATAGCCGGCGGCGACCGTATGGACGAACTTCGCCTGCGCCACCGGATTGAACAGCACCTCGCCGAACGAAGACAATTCCATTCGCATGGTGTGAAAGTTGAAGCGGGCACCCACCGGGTGCTGCATCCAGCCGTTGGCGATCAGAATCCATAACGCGGAGAGACTCGATCCGAGCGCCACCAGCGCCGTCGTGATCAGATGGGCGAGCTTCGACAATCGATCCCATCCGAAGAAGAACAGGCCGACGAAGGTTGATTCCAAGAAGAACGCGACCATGCCCTCAAGCGCCAGCGGCATGCCGAAAATGTCGCCGACGTAGTGCGAGTAGTAGGCCCAATTGGTGCCGAACTGGAATTCCATCGTAATTCCGGTGGCCACGCCCATGGCGAAATTGATGCCGAACAGCAATCCCCAAAATTGCGTCATGCGCTTCCATATCTCGCGGCCCGTCATGACGTAAACGGACTCCATGATGACGAGGATCATGGACAAACCGAGGGTCAGCGGCACGAACAGAAAGTGATACAGCGCGGTGATCGCGAACTGCAGCCGGGAGAGGGTGACGACGTCGAAGTCGATCACGAATGATTTCCTCGAAAAAACAGCAACCAGAGCAGGATCAACCCCAGCAGTTTGGCGGCAAGAGTCCAGGCAACCTTGACCTTGAGGTCTCGCCGCCAGTCATCGTTGCGATGCGAAGTCTCAACCATGCACGTTTTCCAGTTAGCCTTGCACTACGATCGGTCGTCCGCCGGAATCCGCCGAGCATTTATACCAGCTTTTTACGAAATCGGTTTCACCTTCCAGACAGAGCTTAAGACCTTGGGCGCGCGACCGATCGTGCAGCTGGCCGCAGCAGGCGCTCTGCGATTGGTGCCCTCGCTCCTATACAGAGCCGCTCGAGAGCGGCTAGAATCGTCCCGAACAAAGATCCGAACAGTTTTCCTGGGGGAAATTTGGGCGCCATACGGCGAATCCGGGACTTTCTCGAGGCCTTTGCACTGGGCCTCGTACTTTGTTTCGGCGGCGGGAGCGATGCCCTGGCCGATCCGCCGGCCGGCACAGAAACGGGCGCCTCGGCGATCCCCTCTCCGAGCGACGCGCCGGCGTCGCTTCCCCAGCAGAGCTTTCTTTCCTCACTGAAGCAGGCTTTCAATAAGGACTTCGATCGTGAAGTGGTGCGCGGCCATTTCGACCTCGGTTCACCGCCTAACGTACATCGATATTATTGTTTGGTTGACCCTAAGACCGGCAAGAAGGAGCCCAATGGAGTTCTGGGTCAGCCGGTCACGCTGGCGGATGGGATGACCGGTGTCACGGCGGGTTCTGTCTCTCTCTACCGCTGTGACGACGCAGAGAAGCAGCGATTACTGGTTACCACGGGTTACATCGTGAGCAAGGGCGCGGGTAGCGTGATTGCCCCAGCGCCGCAGGCACAAATTCAGGCACAGGGACAAACTCAGGCACCGGCACCGGCACCGGCACCGGCACCGGCACAAGCACAGGGACAGGCACCGGCACAAGCACAGACACAGGCACAAGCACAAGCACAGACACAGGCACAAGTGACAGCTCCCGCTTTGCCCGGCGCATCACCGGACAAGATTGATGTCGCGGGCGTGAGATTGGGTATGTCGCCCGATGAAGTGCGCGCGATACTCAAATCCAAGAAGCTGCCGGACTACTATGAGTCGACGGAGGCATTGGGTCACTTCGACTCGACCAACGGCGCCATGCAGCCGATGGCCAACGGGCGCTTTGTGAACATCATTGCAGCCTGGGCTCCGCCGCCGACTTCTTCTGTCGGCGCCCCCGCGGAGGACGGCGAATCGTACGAGGTCATGTTCACACCCGTCCCGGGCAGGGAGCGGGCGATGGCAATTGTCCACTCGGTGGGGTACTCATCCGCGAATGCCGTTCGCGAGATGGCTCTCGAGCAGGGGTTGCTCAAGAAATATGGCGGCTTTGCCACACTGGATGACCTGCCGGGCTCCCCCACTTGGCGTTTTCAGCGCGGCGGCAACGTGCAGGTCGGTGATCCTTGCAATCGTCGTGGAATATTCGGCGGACTGAGCGGTATGAACGCGGGCAATGCGACGCAGCAGAATCTTGCCCTGAAGACGACGCCCGACGAGTTCCGATTCCAGATCGACCGCTGCGGAATCGCGATCGTGACCGAAGATCATTCCACGGTGAACCGTGGCGCACCGCGTGAGGACCGAATCGTCACGCGATTCACGGTAACTGCCTACAGCCCGTCGATCGGATTCGAGGGCGCGACGACGGCGGCGGAGCTGCTCCAATCGTCCGGGGATGCGGTAGGTAAGGCCGGCGCCGCGCGATCCAAGGATCAGCCAGCGCCGAATCTTTGACCGGCGCGGCTTCCCCGGGTCAGCCGAATCAGTGAGCCACCTCGAAGTGCTCGATCAACATTTTCGGAGCAATCAAGCCGAAGGCCATTGCCAGAAGGATCAAGAACGCCGTTACGCCATCCGTGAGGGTACCCGACAGCAGCTCCGGTGATGCCTTTTCGCCCGGCGCCATCAGAGCGACGAGGCCACCGGCCATTCGGAACAGGTACAGTCCTGGGATCAGCGATACCACCGACGCGAAGCCGAACGCCGCAAATGGCAGGCGCAATCGATGGGCCACGGGTGTAACGATGATGCCGGCCACGAGACAGGCAACGAGCGCACCGGTTTCCACGCTGCCGCCCCCTATCGCGATGACCAGCCAGCGGCAAGTGTGTGCCAGCATTCCAATCACAATGGGAATCGGCAACAGGCGCCACGGCATCGAAAAGAAAGTGCAGTAAGCCGCGACAGCAACGCCCGCGGCAACCACATCGTAGCCGAGCGGCACCCGGGATGACGGCGCAGAGGCCGGCAAGTTCACGCCGCCGAGCGCAAGCCCGGCGAGTAAGCCCGTGCAGATCATGAGAACGATCAAGCCGGCATAACCGATGCGCGAAGCTCCCAGCGGGAGACGCCCGCGGATGAGATCGAGCGCGCCGTTGAGGAGATGCGGGCCGGGAACGAGCACCATACAGGGACATACCGCAACGAGGCGCAGCGTGGTACTGAGCTCTAGTTGGACAGCGGCCGCTCCGACGATACCCGCCAGCAGCGCCGCGCCGAACGGCTGAACGAAGAGGTTGCGGCTCAGACCACCCAGCCGGCGACGAAGGTACGCTCCGATGCCTGCGCTCAACGCAATCAGGATCAAACTGAACCAATGGGCGGCGCCGAATATCACAGCCAGCGCCGATGCCCCAGCGGCTGCAAACAAGGCGAAGCGAGCGACGCCGACCGGAGGGAAACGGGTAATTGCATCGAGCGACGATCGTGCCGCTACGGCATCGATGCGCCCGGCGCAAACGTCATCGATCACGCCCATGGTGGCGATGACCTTGTGCATGTCGACGCCCGCCGGCGTTGCGGCGATGATTTCCCACCCGCGATCGGCGAACCCGTCGATGTGGATGTGTACCTCACCCCAGCGCGGCAGGACAATGACGCCGTACCCCAGTGCGGCGCCGAGCCTCGTCACGGCTGAGATTACCCTTTCAGTGGTCTGGCCATTCTCGAATAGAAGCGTGACGCTTGCTGAAAGCAGGTGCAGGACGTCTGCGGGCACCTGATCAGCGCCGGTGCTGCCAACGACTCCCGTTCCACTCGACATGGCCACTGCGTTATCAATTGCTCGCTACGTAGGGTCTGACCATCTTGGCCGGATCGACTATCCGATCGAACTCCGCTTCCGTGACGTAGCCGAGCTGCAGTGCAGCAGCCTTCAGCGTCAGGTCGTGATCCATGGCGTGGTGGGCGATCTTCGACGCCTTATCGTAGCCGATCACGGGAGCGAGTGCGGTCACCAGCATCAGCGAGCGATCGACATATTCCTTGATCTTCTTCAGGTTCGGCTGCGTGCCTTCGACCAGGAACCGACGGAAATTCGTGCAGCCGTCGCTCAGGATGGTGATCGAATGCATGAGGTTGAATATCATCAGCGGCTTGTAGACATTCATCTCGAGGTAGCCGCCGGCCCCGCCGACACCGACCGCCACGTCGTTTCCCATGACCTGCACGGCGATCATCGTCAGTGCTTCGGCCTGGGTCGGATTGACCTTGCCGGGCATGATCGATGAGCCCGGTTCGTTCTCCGGAATCACAAGCTCGGCAAAACCGGCGCGCGGGCCGCAGGACATCAGGCGGATATCGTTACCGATCTTGTACAGCGAAACCGCCAAGGTGCGGAAGGTGCCGGAGAGCTGCACCAAAGCGTCGTGCGCACCCTGGACCGTGAACTTGTTGGGCGCGGTGACGAAGGGTAAGCCGGTCAGACTGGCGATCTCGGCCGCCACCGCTTTGGCGAAGCCGGGCGCTGCATTGATCCCGGTACCCACCGCCGTGCCGCCGAGCGACAGCCGATAGACGCCCGGCAGTGCAGCGTCGATGCGTTCGAGGTTGTCCGCCAGCATACCGGCGTAGCCGGACCATTCCTGGCCGAGAGTGATTGGCGTGGCGTCCTGCATGTGGGTGCGGCCGATCTTGACGATGTTGTCCCATGCGGTTGCTTTCGCTGCGATGGCGTCATGCAGTGCCTGCACCGTCGGAATCAGTCGCTGCACGGCATTGACGGCGGCCGCGATGTACATGGCCGACGGAAACGAGTCGTTCGACGACTGCGACATGTTGACGTGATCGTTGGGATGAACCGGCGTCTTGCTGCCGAGCGGCGTGGCGGCGAGCTGGCAACAGCGGTTGGAAATGACCTCGTTCACGTTCATGTTGAACTGGGTGCCGCTGCCGGTCATCCAGACATGCAGAGGAAACATGTCGTGATGCTGACCCGCCAGGATCTCATCGCAGACTTCGACGATCAGGCGGTGCGCCAGGGTCTCGAGCCGACCGCCGCTGTGATTGGCGTTGGCCGCGGCTTTTTTGAGGATGGCATAGGCCGTGATCATTTCGCGGGGCATCAAGTCTCGGCCGATGCTGAAATGCTCGAGCGAGCGCTGAGTCTGCGCTCCCCAGAGCTTGTCGGACGGTACCGCTACATCACCTAGGCTGTCGGTTTCGATGCGTGTGTTGTTCACGGCGTTTCTCTCCTGATGGTGGCGTATGCCGCGCTCAATTCGCGGGCTCCGCACAGTGGTCTTGGCAGTCACCGGTACCGGCTCCTGCAGCAAGGCCAGATTATAGCGCCGTAGAGAGCGCTCCATCCCAGTGGGCACCAATCAGCGTTCAGACACCTGCGAGATCGGCATTGCGGCGTCTGATTCCCTCACACGCGCGAGCTCTTGACGTGATTCACCATCCGCGTCGAATTCCAACGGCGGCTGATAGATGTTCCTCGCCACCAAGTCCTGCAGTACGCTCATCAGGCCCAAGAGCAATACGAACATAAAGCCTAGAATCAACAGGATCGAAATGAGAACGTGCATAAGCCACCCTGCCACTGTCTGCTCGAAGACATCATTCCCCATCACGTCAAAGCCTTGGTGCGTTCGTGAAGTGGCCGGTCACTCTATGTCTCCCGTCGGTCGGTCTTTTGGAATGTGAAGAAATTAGGCGAAGCCGCCCAATCCGTCTTGACCGCGCTTGCTCAACTTGGGCTGTTCTTGCGGTCTACTTCGGCAGGCGCCGCAAAGATCAACCAACGGCCGCGGCGTGGCTGGCGCAGTTCCTCACGGTGCTGGGAACTCGCATTTCGCTCTGATCGTCCCGCTTCAGCGGATGCGTTGGGACGCGACTGCCCGGCGCGCGGGTTTGGCGTTCGCGAGCGAATACCGGCGCAACAAGCTCACCAGATGCTGGCCGGTGCGTCCGAGGGGGCGGTCGGCGCGATGAACGAGCATTGGATTGAATCGATAGCGCGAACCACCGGAGTATTGCACCTCGCGCAATTCTCCGGCGCGCAGTTCGCTTTCCACGAGGTATGTGGGCATCCAGCCAAAACCAACCCCCATGGCGAGAGCTCTTTTCTTGGCGGAAAAGTCCGACAGATAAAACACGCGTTCGCCGCCGAACATGTGCCGATCGTCGCCGTGATCACTGGAGTCCTGCACCGTCAACTCCACGTGTTCATGCAGCTGATCGAGGGTGACCGAGGGTTTGCCCGCCAGTGGGTGGGCCGCAGCCACGCACAATACACATAAAATCTCGGGAAGGGTTTCCGACAGCAATTGCGGACGCGGCTCGTAGTCCTTGACGAGCATCAGATCCGCGTCGTCTCGTTCGAAGCGATATTGCACGCCCTTGAGAAATTCCACCTTTAACTGAATACGAGTCGGGATGCGCTCTTCGGCCAGCGTTTTCAATGCGGTGAGCGCCGATTCGAGCGGAAGGATGCCGTCGGCGATGACCGTCAGGCGCGCCTCCCATCCTTCGGAGAGCTGATGCGCCAGTGTCTCGAGCGACATCGCATGCGCGAGCACTCTCTTACCTTCCGCCAAAACTGCCTCTCCGGCCGCCGTCAGCCGGACGCGATAGCCGTCGCGGTCGAGCAGCTTGAGACCCAGCTGCCGCTCGAGCTTTCGCAGCTGATAGCTGACCGCTGATTGAACGCGATGCAGTTTCTTGGCAGCGGCCGCGAGGCTCCCTTCGCGGATGACTACTTCCAGCACTTGGATGGCATTGAGATCGACTCGCATAGACCATCTAAATATTTGATAAAGATGTTCTAAATAATACGCTTTTTTTGATAGAGTAGGGCGCGCAGGCTGAGCGGGCAGATCCGCACCGTTCCGGGACCTCATTTATGCACGCCGCCGAACCCATGAGCGAACTCTCAAACCCCCTCGCCACCGACGGATTCGAGTTCGTCGAGTACACGGCCCCGGACACGGCCGAACTCGGCCGGCTGTTCGAATCCATGGGATTCAGCCGCGTCGCGCGGCATCGATCCAAGGACGTTTCTCTATACCGCCAGGGCGATATCAACTTCATCGTCAACGCCGAACCCAACAGTCTTGCCCAACAATTCGCGCGCGACCATGGGCCGAGCGCCTGTGCCATGGCATTTCGCGTCAAGGACGCGGCCTTTGCCTTGCGCAAGGCGGTCGAGGCCGGAGCCAAGGAAGTCAAGGGCTCGATCGGTCCGATGGAACTCAACATACCGGCGATCGAAGGGATCGGCGGAAGTCTGATTTATCTCGTCGACCGTTATAGCAACCCGACCATCTACGACGTTGATTTCATCGCGGAGCCCGGAACTCCGCATTCGCCTCCGGGCGCCGGTCTGGTCGAGATCGATCACCTCACCCATAATGTCGCCAAGGGGCGGATGGACTACTTCTACGATTTTTACCACCGGATATTCAATTTCCGGGAGCAGCAATATTTCGACATCTCCGGCGAATACACGGGTCTCACGAGCCGGGCGCTGTGCGCCCCCTGCGGCAAGATTCGCATTCCCATCAATGAGTCGAAATTCGAGCATGGCAGCGGCCAGATGGATCAGATCCAGGAGTTCATCCAGCAATACCACGGCGAGGGCATTCAGCACGTGGCGCTGCGCACCGATGACATCTTCCGGACTTGGGATGAACTTCAGGCGCGCGGGCTCAAGTTCATGACGGCGCCGCCGGATAGTTATTACGAGATGCTGGAAGAGCGGCTGCCGGGTCATGGACAGTCGGTCGCCGACCTGCAGAAGCGCGGCATCTTGCTCGACGGCGCCAATGGCCGATACCTGGCGCAGATTTTCACTCAAACGCTGATTGGGCCGATTTTTTTCGAAATCATCGAGCGCAAGGGAGATGACGGCTTCGGTCAAGGCAATTTCCGCGCGCTATTCGTCAGCATGGAGCGGGACCAGATACGCCGAGGGTCTCTGAAAGTTCCGCCGAAGGCTTGAGGCGCCCAATGTTCAGCTACCAATCGGGCTTTGGCAACGAGTTCGCGACGGAAGCGCTGCCCGGCGCTCTGCCGCCTGCGCAAAATTCACCGCAGCGTTGTCCCTATGATCTCTACGCGGAGCAGTTCTCGGGAACGGCATTCACGGCGCCGCGGCACGCCAATCGACGATCCTGGCTCTATCGAATTCGTCCGGCGGTGACGCACGGGCCGTTCCAGGCGCTCGACCGCGATCCCTTTGCCGACCAGACCAACTCGGAGCCCCTCTCTCCCAATCAGCTGCGCTGGGACCCTCCGCCCCTGCCGAACGTTCCCACCGATTTCGTCGAGGGCCTGCTGCCGATCGCAGGAAACGGTTCGCCGGAGACTCATACCGGCTGCGGCATCTCCATGTATGTCGCCAATCGATCGATGGGCAATCGGTTTTTCTACAGCGCCGATGGCGAACTCCTGATGGTCCCGCAGCACGGCGCTTTGATCCTCGATACCGAGCTCGGGCGCATGCGAGTCGAGCCGCAGGAGATAGCCGTCATTCCTCGTGGTCTGAGGTTCCGGGTCGATGCACCCGCGAGCGGAGCGCGCGGTTACATCTGCGAAAATTTCGCCGCGCCTCTCGAGTTGCCGGATCTCGGCCCCATTGGATCGAATGGGCTCGCGAACCCGCGTGATTTTCTGACGCCGCACGCCTATTACGAAGATCGGGCCGGCGACTGCGTGCTGATCGCCAAATTCCTCGGTCGCCTATGGGCTGCACGGATGGATCATTCGCCGCTCGATGTGGTGGCGTGGCACGGCAACAATGTCCCTTACAAATACGACTTGCGCCGATTCAATGCCATTGGATCGATCTCCTACGATCATCCGGACCCGTCCATATTCCTGGTGCTGCATTCGCCCAGCGGCACCGTGGGAACCAGCAACCTCGATTTCGTGGTTTTCCCGCCCCGCTGGCTGGCGATGCAAAATACATTTCGGCCGCCGTGGTTCCATCGCAATGTGGCGAGCGAATACATGGGCCTGATCCACGGCGTCTACGACGCCAAGAGCACGGGATTCGTGCCCGGCGGAGCCTCGCTCCACAATAGTATGAGCGGACATGGGCCCGATGCGGCGACCTTCGACAAGGCGCTGGCCGCAGACACCACTCAGCCCCAACATATCACCGACACGATGGCCTTCATGTTCGAAAGCCGCTTCGTGCTCAGGCCAACCCGTTCCGCGCTGCACGGCAAGCCGTCATTGCAGCAGGACTACATGCAATGTTGGCTCGGCCTCGACAAGCGTTTCGATCCCTCGAGGCCCTAGTTGAAGCCCGGCACGGCCGGTTTCTCGCGGAGCTTGGACAATAGACCGCGCAGATGCGCATTTCGATCACGTTCGCGAAAAGCAAGGTACAGCGTGGAGAACGCCTCTTTATCGCGCAGAGGCACGTAGGCCACGCCGTCCAAGTGAATGCTTCTCGTGTCCGCCGGAACGATGGCGATTCCCTCGCCCGCATCGACGAGACCGACGATGGTCGTGAGCTCTTGAACCTCCCGGGCTATCTGCGGCCGAAATCCCGCGTTCGCACAGAGACGCAGTACCTGCCAATAAAGGCCGATGCCGGACTCGCGCGGATACATGATGAGGGGTTGGTCGCGCAGATCGCTGATTCTGATCGCACGTTTCTTGGCGAGGGGATGGTCATTTGCCATCGCCGCTACCAGAGGCGCCCGATACCATTCTTCGATCAGTATCCCCGACGGCGCAGGCACATCCGACTTGCGAAGGATGCCGGCGTCGAGCGTTCGATAATGCAGAGCGTTGAGCTGATCGAGAGACGTCATTTCGTGAAGCGTCAGAAGAACATGCGGAAATCCGCTTTGAAACTGCTTGATCGCCCATGTCAGCGACGAGGTGAACATCGCGGACGATGCGTAGCCGAGATGGAGCGAACCCACCTCGCCGAGCGCGGCACACCTCACTTCAGCCTTTGCGGCTTCCACGGAAGCGAGAATATCGCGGGCGCGGCCGAGCAGATGCTTCCCCGCCTGCGTCAGAAATACGTGCCGCTGGTCCCGATCGAACAGCCGAGCGCCGACTTCCTGTTCCAGCGCCCGGATCTGAATGCTGAGCGGCGGCTGCGCAATGTGCAGCCGCTCGGCGGCGCGCGTAAAGCTCAATTCCTCGGCGACTGCGACGAAATAACGTAGGCGGCGAATCTCCATGATATCTATATAGTATCGAAAGTGATTGCTATTTTGTATTGGCGAATATAACGAGCGCTGCCTACGATTGGCCCTGAAGGACCGCCGCGACATCGCGATAACAATGGCGGCGACACCGAGCTGGAGACTGTATGCAGGATGACAAGGCCCCATGGCTCGTGGCCAGAGCTGCGGTGGAGCGTCTCACTCAAGGTATACCGGTTGCGGCACTGGGAGTCCGAAGCTCGCGAACCGCCGACATCGCCCGCGTCGCGCGAAGCTCCGGGCACCACGCGATCTGGGTCGATCTCGAGCACAGCACCATGCCCATCGACACCGCGGCACTGATTTGCGCGGCCGCCCTGGACCTCGGCCTCGCGCCCTTTGCGCGTATACCCGAGCGCGAATACGGCGTCATCGGCCGGCTGCTGGACGGCGGCGTGCTGGGGATCATCGCGCCGCGCGTCGAATCCGCCGAAGAAGCGCAAGATATCGTTGCCGCGTGCCGCTTTCCACCCTTCGGCCATCGTTCTGCCGTTGCCACATTGGCTCACTTCGATTTTCAAAAGATGCCGGCCGCGCAATTCAACCGCACGATGAATGAGGCAACGGTGGTGAAAATACTGCTGGAGAGTCCTCGAGGCATCGAGAACGCCGAGGCGATCGCCGCGCTTCCCGGCGTGGATATCGTCGGGATCGGCACGAACGATCTGACGGCGGAAATGGGCGTAGAGGGCCAGTTCCGCCATCCGGACGTGCGCAAGGCTCACGAATCCGCGATTGCAGCATGCCGGCGGGCGCAAAAACCCCTGGCAATCGGCGGCATCGGCGACTTAGCCTACGCGGCGGAGCTGATCCGGCTGGGTGCGGCCCCGTTCATGTTCACCGGTATCGACACCGATCTTCTGCTTGCAGCGGCGCGCGATCGCGTCAGCCAGGCCCTTGCGTCGCTCAAATCATAGCTCCCACTCATAGTTCCCGAGAAATCATACCGACATGTCGTCAACGATTCTAACCTCCAAACCGATGCGTGATGCCGGCACGCTCACGCGCCCCGCATTTTCAATGCCGGGCGAAGCTTGCGATTCTCATGTTCACGTGTTCGAGGCTGCGGCGAAGTACCCGAGCGTCGACGCGCCGCATTACACGCTGCCCGATGGCAGCCTCGAGAAGCTGCAGCGCATGACCGGTGTGTTGGGGCTGCAACGTTTCGTCATCGTTCAGCCAAGCTATTACGGCACAGACAATCGCTGCATGCTCGACGCATTGAGCGCGGCGGGCGCGCGCGCGCGCGGGGTTGCCATGGTGCGGGAGAACTGCACGGACGAGGAATTGACAGCGATGCACGCACGCGGCGTGCGGGCGCTGCGCCTGGATTTGTTCCTGCGCTCGAGTTGGCCGACGGCCGAAATCATCGCCTACATCGAACGCAGCGTCCGGCGCACGCGCGCAATCGGCTGGCATGTGCAGTTCTATACCCCCGGATGGGTGGTTCGCGATTTGTTGCCCTTCCTGGCCGGCCTCGACGCTGACTTCGTCATCGATCATATGGGGTACATGCTCGAGAGCGACGGACTTACGCACACCGACTTCGATCGTCTGATAGACATGATCGGCGCGGGAAGGGGATGGATCAAGCTGTCGGCTCCGTATCGCCTTGCCAGGGACGGAAACTTCGAGCGCTTGAAGCCCATGGCCCGCGCCCTCATCGAGGCCGCTCCCGATCGGATCATCTGGGGCAGCGACTGGCCGCATATTCCGGAAGGCGGCAAAGACACGGGCACTCTTTTGAATCTACTGTCCGAGTGGGCTCCGGACGCAGAGGCGCGCAAGCGAATCTTGGTGTCGAATCCTGCGAAGCTGTTCAGATTCGAGGAGTGACGCTGCGCGGCAAGCGCAGCCCTGACCGGGCTCCGGAATCGCTCCTAGCCTAAGTCAACGCGGCTCGGCTGCGGCCGGATATCGGTCGGAATGTTCGATCAGGAATTGCCGCGGCGATTCTCCGTATTGCCGCCGGAACATGGCGATGAAGGCGCTGACGCTTTCGTAGCCCACGTCGAGCGCGACGGACGAGACCTTGTGTCCCGCCGCCACGAGTTCCAACGCGTATTGGGCAATCACTGCACGCTTCCAGCGCGCATAGGGTAGTCCCGTCTGACTCCGGAAGTGGCGTGCGAACGAGCGTCTGGACATCCCCGCGCGCACCGCCAGCTTGTCGAGGCTCGCGGAGGCGGTCGGACTCGTGAGCACGCTCTGCGCCGCTTTTAACAAACGCGGCGCGGTGGGCATCGGGACCTCGAGCGGTTCGGGCTGCGCTGCGCTCATTTCAGCGGCAACGACTTTCCACAGCAGGCGCCGCATCGAACGGTCACCGGATGTCAATTGCGTCAGGCGCTGGAGCGAGGCAATCATCAGAGCGGACGCGCGCAAGACGCATACATCGCGGCGCAGGGTGCGCAGCCCGACCGGAGAGATCACCACCCATCCGCGGCCGGCTCCGCTCGATCTCGAGACATGACGTACGCCCGGCGGTATCCACGCCACGCGGCGCGCGGGCACGATCCAGGCGCCGATCTCGGTTTTCAAATGCGAAATGCCGGCTTCCACGAAGATGAATTGCCCGCCCTCGTGGGCGTGCCACGTGGTTTCATCCGGGCCCGCGCCGTCGAAGCGATTGGTCCCGCGCTGACGGAGGATCTCTGTGCGCTCGGCCGCCGACGGTCCGAGGACGCTTACCCGATTCGTAGCGGGGGAGGGCACTTAGTTTGGCGCAGCCACGAGAAATCGGCCGCTGTCGATATCCACGGCTCCAATCGCGTGCCTTTTTGCGTGCTCAGTGTCTGCAGCACCGCGATGTCGCGATTGCTGCGAACCGCGATCACGCTGAGGGTACCGTCCTCGCCGCCGGCGACGAAAGCGCGGCGGCGCACGGAATCGAACATGACCGCGTCAGCACCGCGTCCCACGGCGACGCTCGCGACCACGCGTCCGGCACCTGCATCGAACGCTTTCAATATTCCGTTGTCGCAGACGGAGAGGACGAGCTGGTCGGCTCGATCGTACGCAAGGCCCGTGGCTTCCTCGCACCCGTCCAACGGGACGCGTTTGACGACCTTGCGCGAGGCAATGTCCAATGCCAGGATTTCGCTCACCTTGCCGCGATTCACATTGATGTAAACCTTTCCCGCTCCGTCGGCGGCGGCGAATTCGGGATGCCCTCCGACGGAAACCGTTCCGGCTACGCTGGCCTTCTTAACGTCGATCAGCAGCACCAGTCCCGACTCTCCGTTGATGGCGACGAGCAATCCCGTTTTTGGCTCGAGCACCATGGCGTCCAGCGCATGGACTCCGCTCACGGCGTTGTAGTCTGCCGTGGGAATCGTCGATAGAACCTTACCGCTTGCCCCGTCAAAGATCGTGATGACTTTGTTCTGGCTGTCATCGACGGCGAGGGTTCCGTCCCCGAGGGGCACCAGGGCATGCGTCATCTTACCGGCCACGAGGCCCGTCGTAATCGCATTCGTCTTGAGGTCGAGAACGGTGACACCCGACTGCGCGAGAAATAGCCGGCCGCTGTGTTCATCGACGACTGCGTAATCCCATGCACCGCCCGAGCCCGGAACGTGCCCGGTGATCGAATAGCCGGTCGGTTCAGTTGCGCCGGCGTTGCCGGGCCACGCAGCCGCCGCCGCGACCTGGCAGAGGGCGATCAAGAATATTCGCGCATGCATCGGCGTTACCAACGGTAGCTCAAATTGACGGTCCAAAGGCGCGGCCGGCCGATCCCCGCCACATTGAACGGTGCTTGCACTTCCGCGGCGCTGATGTATTCGGTGTTGTACAGCTTGTTGAAGACATTCGAGACATGACCGGACACCGACCATTTGGCGCCCTCCAACCGAATGCCGAGATTCACCAGCTGATGAGCCGGTTGCTGCCAGTGGTCGGTGGGGTCCCAATACTGGTGTCCGACGAGGGTCGTGTCGGCTCGGGCGCCCAGGGTCAGATTCTCGGTCAGGTGATGCGACCAATCGAGCGACACCGAGCCTTGATAGTCTGGTGCGTATGGAGCCGTGCGGCCGCTGAGATTGGTCGGCTGATTCAGGTCGAGATCGAAGTAGGGGACATTGCCCCAGATCGCCTTGGTCACGCCGAAGCTCGTGGTAAAAAGGAGGTCCTGGGTCAGCCGCGCGGAGAAGTCGAATTCGCCGCCATAGTTGCGCGAAGCACCGATGTTCTTGGTGAGCTGCACGAATTGGTTCTGTTCCAAGGCTACGGTCTGGAACAGTCGGTCGCGGTAGTCGATATAAAACACGGCGGCATTGAAACGAAGGCGATCAAAGAACGTCGATTTCAAACCCAGTTCGTAGTTCCAGGTGGTTTCTGGCCTGTACCGGCCGGCGTACGGATTGCCGTGGAAGTCGAACTCTTCGACCAGATCGCCGGGCTGGAATCCGCGCGAAATCGTTGCGTAGCCCATGACATCCTTGTCGACGTGGTACGAGACCGAGACCTTCGGCAGGACTTCGGTGCCATGCTGCTCACCCGCAATGCCATAGAGGGGATCCTGGAGGGAGCTATTGTTGTAGTCAGCACGCAGCCCCGCTTCGAAGGTCCATTTCGCTAAAGAGTACGAGACGTTGCCGAACAGGGCGTACTCCCGGTGACGCTGAACCACATCGGTATTTTGAGCGCCGTACTGGGTTGGATCATTGAAGTTTGGCGGATTCGCCGGATTCGAGGGGCCGGTGAACGCAACGGTGTTCGTAAAGACGCTGGGATCATTGGCCTGCGCGAACAAGCCGACCAGCCATTTCAAGGCGCCGTCGCCGGTGTTGGCCAGCCGCACTTCTTGGCTTCCAACGTCATTCTTGAACGCCTGGTGGGCCGTCAGGAACGGCAAGGGTCCCTTGTCGACGTCGACCGTCACGTCCGCATAGGAATGGAAGTACGAGGAAATCGAGGTGAGATTCAAGCTCTGCCCGAGCCGCTGGTCGATTTTCAGCGTCGCCGAGTAAAGGCCCCGTAAATACTGTGGTTCCGTTCCGTCCGCAACGTTCAACGAGTAATCCGTCGGCGAGTCAGGCTTGTAGTAAATATTCGCGCCGCTGCCGCCGCGATTCCAGTTGTAATTGAGGTACAGGGCGGCGGTGGTCTCGTCAGTCTTGTACAAAAAAGTAAGACGTCCGCCTCTTTCCGTGCCCCCGTCGACCCTCCTGTTCAGAGCCGTATCGTAGATATAGCCGTCGGTGTGACTGTCGAAAAAGCTCGCGCGCGCGTCCAGCCCGGCAACCAGGGGACCGGAAACGAAGGCGGAATAGGTTTGGGTGCTGTAGTTCCCGAACTCGACGCTCGTTCCGGCTTGAAAATCGTCGGTCGGCAGCTTGGTGACATATTTGATCGCGCCACCCACGTTGCTGCCGCCGTACAGTGTGCCTTGGGGACCCTTCAGAACTTCGATGCGCTCGATATCGTCCGTTCGAACGCTTTGGCCGTCGAAGAGCTGCACGTCGTTGGCATAAAAGCCGACGCCGCTGACCACGCCGAACGACCCGACGCCGCGCAGCACGACATCCGGAGTGTTGTCCGCGCGGGTAGTAATGTTCAAATTGGATACCAGATTGCCTAGATCATCGATTTTGATGATGTGCGCTTCGCTGATTTCCTGTGCGCCGAACGCCGCGATCGACTCCGGAATCGACTGCACGGTTTCGACGCGCTTGCGCGCGGTGACGACGATTTCGTTCAGGCCCGGAGTCTCTTCGTTGGACTCGCTCGCCGTCACTGCTTGTGCCCGCGCGGCCGACGGCGCGAGGATGGACGTCGCGGCAATCATCGATGAGCCCGTCAGCGGAATCACCAGGGAATAGAACGCCACGGGACCCATCCATTCGATCCTCTTCCGCCCGCATGATGAATGCATCGTTCGCCCCCCAGACTTCATAATTGTTCTCGTCGCCTACGCCGGATCGACGCCAGGCTTTATCCGGGTACTTGCTCGATCGCGGCCAGGCGACCGCAGAGTACGAATTCGCTGTAATATTATCCAATACATATTAGTTTCCTTCGGTTATAACAATTACCTATTATGAAACTGCGCCAACTTCAGTTTTTTATCGCGGTTGCCGAGGAATTGAGCTTCAGCCGTGCGGCCATCAAGCTTCACGTCGCGCAGCCCTCGCTGAGCACCCAGATCAAGGTGCTCGAGGACGAAGTGGGTGCGCGTCTGTTCGAGCGCGACAAGCGCCACGTCTCTTTGACGCCGGCGGGCCGGCGCTTCCAGCACCGGGTAGCCGCGTTATTGTCGTTGGCGGACAGCGCCAAGACCGAGGCTCGCTCCACCGAACGAGGGCAGCTCGGAACCATTGACCTGGGCTACACGGCAATGTCGATGTTCTCGACGGCGCTGCCGCACGCGATCCGCCGATTCCGCCGGCAGGAACCCAACGTCGTCGTCACATTGCGCGAATTGACCTCGCTCGAACAGCTCCACGAGCTGGGCGAACGCGCCCTCGATGTCGGCGTGCTGCGCAAAGTGGATGTCAGTGCTCCCAAGGGAATCAGCATCATCGAGTGGTACCGCACGCCGCTGGTGGTGGCGATGCCGAAAGATCATCCGCGGGCCGCATCCACCTCGCTGTCTCTGGCAGACCTCAAGAGTGAGGCCTTCATCATGTATCCCCGCCGCGCCGGCACCGGGATCTACTGGCAGGTGATGGACTTGTGCACGACGGCGGGATTCCGCCCTCGGGTCGTACGGGAGGTGCTCGAATCCTCGACGATCATCGGTCTGGTCGCCGCGGGGGTGGGCATCGCCATAGTGCCCGCCGACATGAACAGCATCCAATTTTCCGGGGTCGTGTACCGGCGCATCACCGACGCGGGGGCATACACGGCGTTGCACCTGGCGCAGCGAGAGGGCGACCGAAACGAACATCTGCGGAGCCTCTACAAAGTTCTGAAACTGTATGCCCGCCGCCGATTGGAGCAACAAAATCCAAAATGAGCGCCGGCGGCGATGGCGATTCAATCGTGGCCCAAACTCGTCATCAAATGGGAAAATAGCGATATTGGGTGGGCGTGGAATTGGTACAGAATCTCAACTTATGATGACCGCGACCCCAGGTGTAATTGCGTCGAGGCACCCCTATGTGGTGGCAGGGATCGGATTTGTCGTCGCCATGGTCGATGGGTACGATACCTTGATGCTGGCCTTCATCGCCCCGCTCATCTCGAAAGAATGGGCGCTGCATCCCGAGATCATGGGAGCGATATTTGCCAGTTCCTACGCCGGCGCAGCGTTGGGCGCCACGGCAATCGGCATTGCAGCCGATCGATTCGGCCGCAAGACCATGTTGCTCGCGTCGCTCGCGCTCGTCGCAGTATTCACCATGCTCTGCGCTCGGTCCGCCAGTCCCGCGCAATTGATGGTGCTTCGCGCGCTGGCCGGCCTTGGTCTGGGCGGAGCGCTGTCAACCTCCATCGCGTTGGTTGCCGAGAATGCCGCAGTTCATCAACGCCGCGCAATAGTCACGCGCATGTTCCTGGGATTTCCCGTTGGAGCGATAGTCGGAGGCGCCGTCACGGCAGGGGTCATGACCTCCCTGGGATGGCGTGGAGTGTTCCTGGCGGGCGGCGTTTGCGCACTACTGCTTATCCCACTGGTCGCGTTGGGCGTGACGGAATCCGCGAGCGGTGCACATACCGCTTCGCCCGTTCATTCACGTCGGCCGCTCACCGAACTGGTGTCGGGTGGCCGAGCGTGGACCACGTTTCTATTCTGTGTGAGCGTGTTGCTCATGCTGCTGACCAGCTACTTCCTCGTCAGCTGGATACCGACGGTGCTGACCTTGAATGGCATGTCCGCAGAACACGCAGCGATGGCGGCGGTGATCATCAACTGCGGCGGCATCGTCGGCACCTTGATCCTGTCGTTCATCATCGGCCTCAGGAGTCCGCTGGCGCCCGTCGCCGTGTGTCTATGTTCGGGCGCCATCCTGATTGCGCTGCTCGGCCACGGCATCGTCTCGCCCGGGAACACCAAGTTTCTTCTGGTGTTTGGCGTTGGCTTGGTTGTCATCGGCGCCCAAGGCTGCATCCCGGCGCTGGGCGTGCATTTGTATCCTGCGTCGGTTTATGCGACGGCCGGCGGTTTATCCGTTGCCTGTGGCCGACTGGGGTCGATCATAGGCCCGCTGGTCGGGGGCTACCTGGTTTCCGCAAAACTGGGATGGAGCCGGCTATTTATGTTGGCGGCTGTTCCCGCTATGTTGGCTGCGCTTGCCATGGCAGCGCTCGCTCTGACCGGACGAAGAGAAGGCGAACGCCGATGAATTGGTTCGTCAACGCGGCGCGGCGCAAACGGACGCTACGTTTCCGCGGAAACGTAGCGTCATCCACCGGACGGTCGTTCGGGCGGCGTTTCCGCGGAAACGTCGTGACAACTTATCTTCGGGGTACCGATACATGAGTACTACAGCTGATTCACAGAGTCTCGCCGGCACATTGCTCGTCGAGCATCAACGCCTGGCCACATCGGGCGCGCGCGCCGTGCTGCCGTTTCACACGGACTCGGAACTGTGTTTGGCCATACCCCAGCTTGCCATCGACATTCCCGACACGCCGCCGCATATGAACGGCGGCGACAGCAATGTCGACATGCCGCTCTACCGCTGGTCGGGCGGCCGGCTCATCGAGGATGGGCGATTACCGGTGCCCGGGGGAGAAGACGCGCACTTCTTCCAAATCGGCGGCGACGAATTTCTCGCGACCGCCAGCATTCGAACCGGCTCCGGCCCGTATGATCTCAATGTCGACTCCATTCTCTACCGGCGCGCAGGCGATGGATGGGAAGCCTTCCAGAGGTTTCCAACCTTTGCGGCCAAGCAATGGCATTATCTCTCCGTCGGCAATCGCCATTTTCTGGCGCTTGCGCAGGGCGTGACCATCGACGGCC
>WNFG01001314.1_pt1 | contig 21382 bp, 17 predicted proteins | sample 5400431 | NCBI WGS metagenome assembly WNFG01 (sample SAMN13153346, study PRJNA577476) | soil metagenome | isolation source: 120 cm saprolite under Douglas fir tree site 2 hole 3 replicate 2 | place: USA:California | collected 2015-04-18 | reverse complement strand
CATGACCGTACCATCTGAAAGTACCGCCAGGCTGTGAAAACGCCCGCTCCCAATGGCGATCACATTGCCCAGCCCAGTGACGGCGACTGGAGTCAATCTGTTGGTTGTGGTGCCATCACCCAATTGGCCAGATTCGTTGGCTCCCCAAGCCATGACCGTGCCATCTCCAAGCAGCGCCAGGCTGTGAAAACCCCCGCCCGCAATGGCCGTGGCGTTGCCCAGTCCAGTGACGGCCACTGGGGTCGATCTGCCGGTTGTGGTGCCATCACCCAATTCGCCATTGAAGTTGGTCCCCCAGGCCCTGACCGTGCCATCTGCAAGTACCGCCAGACTGTGATAGTCCGCGACCGCAATGCCCGTCACGTTGCCCAGTCCGGTGACGGCCACTGGGGTCCATCTTTGGCTCGGCGTCCCATCGCCCAATTGCCCAGCGCTGTTGTTCCCCCAGGCCATGACCGTGCCATCTCCAAGCAGCGCCAGGCTGTGATGATACCCGCAACCAATGGCCGCGGCGTTGCTGAGTCCAGTGACCGCCGCTGGGGTCAATCTATCGAACGTGGTGCCATCACCCAATTGGCCAAAGGAGTTGCGCCCCCACGCCATGACAGTGCCATCTCGAAGCACCGCCAGGCTGTGGCCATACCCGCCAGCAATGCCTATCGCGTTGTCCAGTCCAGTGACGGCCACTGGGGTCAATCTTTGGGTCGGGGTCCCATCGCCCAATTGCCCAAAGAAGTTGTACCCCCAGGCTTCGGCGCTGCCGGGCGCTTGTGCCAGGGCATTCGGTGAGCTCACGGTCGAGAAGGCAACGAACGCTAGAGCAGATAAAATTGCTGAGCGAGCAGGTTTCAGCGTGGCTCTCATGAAGGTCTCTTTTTTGGGGGATCAACGATTCCAAATATTTTCCGATACATTTTGTTCTCTTTTCCGAAATACCCGGAGGCTTCCGATGGTGTGGGCAACGATCGAGACCGGGGTGGGTAAGTTGTTTCGAATGGGAGAGATGATTCCTCCCTGGCACGCTTCTGGATTTAGACGGTTCTCCTTCCCATCTACCTAAACGCGAAACGCGCGCAAAAACTGTCATTGCCGTTCGTTCAACGAGGGATCGCGCCTAGGTGATCGAGCGGATCCACGGGCAGGCCTTCTTTCCGGACCTCGAAATGTAGGTGAGGACCGGTCGTCCGACCGGACTCGCCGACGGTCGCAATCACCTGGCCATCGCTCACCCGCTGCCCGGTCTTCACCCGAAGATCCCGGTTGTGGGCATAGAGCGTGGTCAGGCCATTGGAGTGCTCGATGATCGCGATCAGGCCGTAGCCGCGCTGCTCTCCGGCGTAGATCACGGTTCCGGAACGAGCTGCCTTGATCGGCGTACCGACGGGCGCGGCGAGGTCGATCCCATCGTGCACGTCCCTCCCCTTGCGACCAAAACGCGTGTAGAGGACGCCTCGCAAGGGCCACTCGAGATCGCCCCGGAGGCTCGCGTTGCTGGACGCTCCCTTCCCCCGCACCAACGAGGCCGGCCGCAGGTTCTCCTTGAGCGGCATCGGGGGCTGTTCCGGCGCGGACGGGCCGCCGATCTCCGGCTCGGGGATGATCAGATCCTGACCGACGGCGAGGGTTCTGGGATCCTCGATTCCATTCTTGGCGGCCAGCGCTTCGGGGGACACACCGTAGGCCTTGGCCACGCGATAGAGCGTCTCCCCGGACGCAACCACGTGGCGCCTGCCGACCAGATCGGGCGGCTTACCGATGAGATCGGGCTGCCCGGCGACCAGATCCGGTTCCGGATGACTGTGGGGCTCGCCGGCGCCGAGCGCGCCGCTTCGGTGGGCGCATCCACCGAGCACCAAGATCGAGGCAAGCAGCGCCCCGACTCTGACGAACTGTGCGACATTTTGGGCCCTCGCGGGTACGCAAATGTCATACACTTCGATGCCGATGCCGGATGCGCGCGGCCCTCGATGCGACCCGCGACTCAGCGGCCGCGTTTTTCGAATCCCTGGATGTTCCACTGCTGAAGCTCGCCCAACAGTCCCTGGTCGGTGAGGTTCAATTGCAGGGGCGTCACCGAGATCAGGTGATCCTCGATGACCGCGTTGCAATCGCTGCCCGGAATGTCCTCGTGCTGGTACTCGCTGCCGCCTATCCAGTAGTACTTGCGGCCCCGCGGGTCGACTTTCTCGACCACGTCGTAGCCGTAGGAATGCTTTCCCAGCCGGGTGACTGCGTAGCCGGGATTTTCGACGCCGGCTGGAATATTGACGTTGAGCAACATCATCGAGGGCGTTGGATTCGCCAGCGCCGCCCGGGCGAGCTCCAGAGCAAACCGCGCTCCGGGCTTGAAGTCGAGGTCGCCGCTCCGGGAAACGAGGCTGAAGGCGATCGAGGGTACGCCGAGCAACGACGCTTCGATCGCCGCCGCCACGGTGCCCGAATAGGTGACGTCATCGGCCAGGTTCGGGCCGTGGTTGATTCCGGAGACCATCAGATGCGGCCGCCGGGCCTTCATCAAGTGATTGATCGCCAGATACGAGCTGTCGGTGGGGGTCCCATCGATCGCAAACCAGCGCGGCTTGATCTTCTTGATCCGAAGCGGCCGGTGCAACGAGATGGAATGAGACGCGGCGCTCTGCTCCCGATCCGGCGCTACCACCCAGACCTCTCCCAGCTGCGCCATCGCCTCCGCGAGGGCAACCAGACCCTCGGCCTGGTATCCATCGTCGTTGGAGACGAGGATGCGGAGCGGGTCGGAGCTTTGAGCGGGAGGCACTAAGGGGCGCTCCCGGTGAGGTGGAACGCGCCCTTGCCGGCATAGCGCGCGCCGCCAGCGAGCCGTTCCTCGATGCGCAGCAGCTGATTGTATTTCGCGACCCGGTCGCTCCGGGAGGCGGATCCCGTCTTGATCAACCCGCAGTCCAGCGCGACCGCGAGATCGGCGATCGTGGTGTCCTCGGTCTCGCCCGAGCGATGGCTCATCACCGCAGTATACCCGGCGTGTCGGGCCATCCGGACCGCCCCGAACGTTTCGCTCAGGCTGCCAATCTGGTTCACCTTGACGAGAATGGAGTTCGCTACGCCGTGGCGGATGCCCTGGGCGAGCCGCTGCACGTTGGTGACGAACAGATCGTCGCCGACGAGCTGCACCTTTTGTCCCAGCGTCTCGGTCAGCCGCTTCCACCCCTTCCAATCATCTTGGGCCATCCCGTCCTCGATGGAGACGATCGGATATTTCGCGATCAGCCCGGCGTAGTAGGAGACCAGGCCCGGCGCGTCGAATTCCTTGCCTTCACCCTTGAGTCGATAGAGCCCGGATTTCTCGTCGAAGAGCTCGCTTGCCGCGACATCGAGCGCGAGCGCAATCTGTTCCTTGGGGCGATAGCCCGCGGCGGAGATCGCCTCCATGATCAAAAGAAGGGCCTCCTCGTTGGCTGGGAGGTCGGGCGCGTAGCCGCCCTCGTCGCCCACGCCGGTCGCAAGCTTGCGCTCCTTGAGGATCCTCTTCAGCGCGTGAAAGACCTCGGCGCCCCAGCGCAGGGCTTCGCGAAAGCTCGGCGCGCCCCAGGGGACGATCATGAATTCCTGGACGTCGACCCGGGTGTCCGCGTGCGCGCCGCCGTTCAAGATGTTCATCATCGGCACGGGCAGGGTCGCGGCCTGCGCTCCGCCGATGTAACGATAGAGAGGAACCCCGAGCGCCACCGAGACCGCCCGCGCGGTGGCCATCGATACCCCGAGGATGGCGTTCGCCCCGAGCTTGCTTTTCGAAGGCGTGCCGTCGAGCTCGATCATCCTCTGATCGACGGCCAACTGCTCGGTGGCGTCCATGCCGATGACCGCAGGCCCGATCACATCGGTCACGTGCTCAACCGCCTTGAGGACGCCTTTGCCGCCGTAGCGAGCCTTGTCCCCGTCGCGAAGCTCGAGCGCCTCATGGACCCCAGTCGAGGCGCCCGATGGAACCGCGGCGCGACCCAGGGCCCCGCCGGAGAGAATCACGTCTGCCTCGAGGGTGGGATTCCCGCGCGAATCGAGGATTTCGCGGGCGGTCACCTGAACGATTTCCGTCATCTTCGGGGTTGTATCGACCGCGACAGGGTGCCGCAAGCTTCCAGCCGCCGGCCGGTGCTAGGATTGATGTGTGAAGTTGGCGCTGGTCCTCTCCGATCTCCACATCGGCAGCGGTCATCGAAAAGGGGTCGTCAATCCGTATGACGACTTTCGCGAAGACTCCCGATTCGAACAGCTTCTGGCGAAATACAGCTCGGGCAAGTACGCCGAGGCGGAGGTCCATCTCGTTCTCAACGGGGACATTTTCGACCTGCTGAAAGTCTCGGTGAATGGAAAATTTCCCGAGGCGATCACCGAACGCCTGGCGCTGCTCAAGGTCGAGCAATGTCTCAAGGGCCATCCCCGCGTGGTCAAGGCCTTAAGCGGCATGCTCGCGAATCCGAAGAACCGGATCACCTACCAGCCGGGCAATCACGACATGGAGCTCTTCTTTCCCGGCGTCCAACGACTGTTCTGCCGTGCCTTGACCGGCGAGGATACCCATCCCCGCGTCCGGTTCATCTCGGAGCAACCCTTCTTCGAGCTCGAGGGAGGCGTCCAGATCCACCACGGGCATCAGTTTGAAGCGATCCACGCGATGGATTTCAAGAAGCTGTTCATCACCCAGGGAGTCTCGGAGCCCATCTTGAACCTCCCCTGGGGAAGCCTGTTCATCCTTCAGGTCGTCAACAGCCTGATGGTCGAGCGACCCTATCTCGACAAGGTGATGCCTTTCTGGCCGCTCTTCGCCGGGGGCCTGGTGTTCGACACCCGGTTCACCTTGAAGATGATCGGCGCCAGCTCCTACTACTACCTGCGGGCGCGGTTGAACCCGGTGTGGTGGCACAAGAGGCCGTTCCACAAGATCTCCAAATTTCTCCGCACCGAGCTCAAGCTTTTCGAGCACCTCGACCAGTTTGCGCAGCGCATCCTCAAGGCCCCCGGCGTGCGGGCGGTCTTCATGGGGCACACGCATTGCGAGATGGTGAGGACCTACCCGCGGAACAAGATCTACGTGAACACCGGCACCTGGATGCCGATGATCAATCTGCGGCTCGCCAATCTGGGCCAGAACATCGCGCTGCACTACGGCCTGGTGCGCTACGGCCCGTCTGAAGAGCCGAGGGTTTCACTGATGCGTTGGCGCGGGCGACACTCCGAAACCGAAGAGGTCATTTTCTAGGCGACACGGTGGGCCCCCGATTTTCCCGCGAGGCGCCGCGTCCTCTTGCTATGTTCCTTCCAATCGGTCCTACGCAGTCGAGGAGAAATACATGGGCATGTTCGATGGCAAGGTAGCAATCATCACCGGAGCCGGCGCCGGCATCGGCCGCTCGCACGCACTCGCATTCGCGAAGGAGGGCGCCAAGGTCGTGGTCAATGACCTGGGCAGCGATCGCAGCGGTGGAGGGCGGGGCTCGGAAGCGGCGGATCGGGTGGTGCTCGAGATCAAGACCGCCGGCGGGGAAGCGGTCGCCAACTACGAGTCGGTGGCCACGCGCGAGGGCGCGGAGAATCTCCTCTGGACGGCCCTTTCCAAGTACGGCCGCGCCGACATCCTGGTGAACAACGCCGGCGTGCTCCGGGACCGGTCCTTCCTGAACATGACCGATGCCGATTGGGAGCTGGTCATGAATGTCCACCTCAAAGGGACCTTCTACTGCTCTCAAGTGGTGGGTCGTCACCTCAAAGTTCAGGGAAAGGGAGGGCGGATCATCAACACCACTTCCCTCTCCGGCCTTTTGGGCAACTTCGGCCAGGCCAACTATTCATCGGCCAAGGCCGGGATCTACGGGTTGACCCGAACGCTCTCGATCGAGTTTGCCAAGGCCAACATCACCGTCAACGCCATCGCGCCGATGGCACTGACGCGGATGACCGAAGACCTCGCGATGTTCAAGAACATCTCCACCGAGCAGATCGGACCGCAGTTCGTCAGTCCGGCGGTGCTGTTCCTCGCGTCCGATCTCGCCGCGGACATCACCGGTCAGGTGATCGGAGTCCACGGCCCGAAGCTGTTCGTCTATCGAATGGAGCAGACGCAGGGCGTCGAAAAAGATCCAAAGAAGGGGCTGTGGTCGCCGCAGGAGATTCGGGAGGCTTGGGGAAAAATCGCCGGGGCCTAGGCAGGGTGTTGAAAAACTGCTGCGCAGCCCACCTGCGTCGTTGCGGTCCCCTTGGCGTGCTCCTGCTAGGGGACCGGAGCGTCCGGAACAACCGTGAGATCGATGATGATCACGCCGCGCTGCGGTCCGTCATCATCGGTTTCGCTGCGCCGGCGGGGACTTTCCTGCTCCTCATCCGTCGGGTTTGGAGCCTGCGGCTGATGCCGATTGCGATCCTCGCGCCTTTCTTCCCTGCGCTTGATCTCTTCGATGATGAAGGCGTCGAGCATTGCCGCGATCTCCATTCCCTTCTCTATATCCTCACTCGCCGCCCTGTTCCTGCAAAAGATATGTCACGGCAAATCGCTTCACCACAAACAAAGTAGGCACCGGCGGCCTTCCTGAAAAGAAGGCTGGCTGCTCCCTGGGCGCCACTCGCAAAAGTCGCTTTCGGCCTGAGGCTCAAGTCCACCGTCCAATTCTAGGCGGAAAACCGGCAGCAGGCCATTGCGTAGACACCGCTTTGGATGACTTGACGCCCGACACGTTGCGACCCCCGCGCCACGGCCGCCAGACCGATTCTCAAGCCGCTGATTCCGACCGTTTCTTGAAAGCTTCCAGCATCTTGGGGAGTGAACTGTCGACGAGTACATTCACGATTGACTTGGGTACCAGCGGACCCAGTTTCATCTCGATGCTGTAGGTCGCGCGCGTCTTGCCCTGGCCTACCGACTCCAGGGTCCACTGGCCGTGGTTGTCGCGCATCAATTCCCCTTCAACGAAAGTCCAGGAAATCCGATTGGGCGGTTCTTCGCGGAGGCGGAGCGTGTAGCGGATTCGCTTCAAGACCTCGACTTCGTAGTGCACGTCCACATCGGTCCCCTGGCGCTTCGAGGTGCGGATGCTCTTCACCTCGGAAAGAAACTCAGGGTACTTCGCGTAGTCGGCGATGACGGAAAACACCCTCTCCATCGGGGCGTCGATCACGACCGATCGGGTTGCACCGGGCATCGCCGTCTACCCCGGACCGCGCCCAGCGCTGGAATAGAAGCGGCCCACCGTCTGGCTCTGGGAGGTCTTAGCCCGCATAACTTGGCTTCTTGTCGAACCGGTGCGTCGCCTGAACGTAACGAACCGTGCCGGTCTTCGATCGCATCACCACGGAGAAGGTTTCAGCGCCCCCGGCAAAGAAGCGTACACCCTTGAGAAAATCGCCCGAGGTGACGCCGGTGGCTGCAAACATCACCTCGCCTTTGGCCAGCTCTTCCGCGGTGTAGATCTTGTCCAAATCCTGGATACCCATCTTCTTCGCCCGCTCCGCCTCTTCGGCGCTGCGCGGGCGCAATCTTCCCTGCATGTCGCCGCCGCGCGACTTGATTGCCGCGGCGGCAATCACCCCTTCCGGCGCCCCGCCAATCCCCATCAGGACATCGACCCCGGTCTCCTCAAAGCAGGTGGCGATTCCCCCCGCGACATCTCCGTCTTCGATCAAGCGAATGCGAGCGCCCGCCGCCCGGACTTCTTTGATCAGCGCCTCGTGTCGCGGTCGATCGAGGATGATCACCGTCAGATCGCCCACTGTACGGCGGGTGGCCTCGGCGATCCGACGAAGGTTTTCGGTCGGGCTCTTGCGCAGATCGATCGAGCCCCGGGCGGCAGGACCGACGGCGAGCTTGTCCATGTAGGTATCCGGCGCGTTGAGAAGATTCCCGCTGTTGGCGATCGCCACCACGGAAATCGCGCCCGGCCGGCCATAGGCGCAGAGATTCGTTCCCTCGAGGGGGTCGAGGGCGATGTCCACCTTTGGCGCGCCTTCGCCTCGTTTTCCGACCCGCTCTCCGATGAAGAGCATCGGGGCCTCGTCCCGCTCCCCCTCGCCGATCACCACTGTCCCATCGATGTTCAGCGTGTCGAAGGCGCGCCTCATCGCATCGACCGCGGCCTGATCCGACTCGTTCTTGGTTCCCCGACCCATCAGCCGCGCGGCGGCAATCGCCGCCACTTCGGTGACGCGGACGACCTCCAGCGCGAGGTTGCGGTCCATCGCGCCGTCGCCAAAACTCGAATCGGTTTTCTGTGACATTTTTCAGTCTCCAGGAGAATGAGGTTGGAGCAAGCTCGCGAACTGCGGTGGAATTCGTACCGGTTTGCCGCCCTGATCGACGCAAGCGTGGACGGTCTTGCCGGTACAAAGTATCCTTTCATCACCTTGGCGTCGAAGCTCGTATGCAAAAGTCATCGAGACTCGCCGCAATTCACTGACTTGAGTGCCGATCACGAGGAGGTCGTCGTAGCGGGCCGAGGTTCGATAGCTGCAGCTGGCCTCGACGACGGGAAGAAACCAGCCGTCGCGCTCGAAATCGCGATAGCTGGCTCCGCGGGCACGCAAGTATTCGCTTCGACCCAATTCGAAGTAGCGGAAATAATTGGCGTAGTACACGACCCCCATCTGATCGGTATCGCCATAGATGACCCTCACACGCGCCTCGACGACCATGGACCGCACGGACGCTAACAACGCGCGCCTCGAGCGTAAAGCACGTCTTTCCTGGAGGCGGGCGGATGCAGCGCGCCGGGCGCGGCCAGGTCTTCGCGGCCTGGGAATCCTCTGCACCGCTCTCATCCTCTTGGGCTCGGCCCCGGCATCGGCGAAGCCCCCGCGGCTCACCCTTTTGATCGTGGTGGATGCCCTCGGCAGCGATCTCCTCCTGCGATCCAAACCGAGACTCAAAGGCGGCCTGGCGCGGCTCATCGCCGAGGGCGCCTACTATCCGACCGCCCGCTACGAGTATGCGAAGACGGACACCGCTTCCGGCCACTCGACCGTGGCAACCGGGGCCAATCCGTGGCGGCACGGCATCGTCGGGAACCAGCTGGTCGATCGCTCCACCGGAAAATTGATTCCCATCTTCGCCGATCCGGACCACCCGCTCTTGGAAGCACCCCCTTCCAGCGGGGATGTCTCACCGCGAAATCTGATCGCGGAAACGATCTCCGATCGGCTCAGGCTCGCCACCCAGGGACGGGGCAAGTCGGTGGCGATCTCGGCCAAGGCGCGCGCGGCAATCCCTCTGGCTGGACGATTGGGGCAAGCCTGGTGGTTCAACGACACCGTCGGCAAGTTCGTCACCGGCACGTTCTACGCCAAGGAGTTTCCGGCTTGGGTGAGGACCTTCAACAACCGGCAGCTGCCCCAGAGCTATTTCAACAAGCAGTGGACCCTGTCTTTGCCCCCGACCGAATACCTGGGCGATGACGACCGGCAGTACGAATCAGACTGGAATGCGCTGGGGCGAACGTTCCCGCATCCGCTCAATGCCGGCCTTTCCAGCCCAGGAGAGCAGTCCTTCAGCATTCTCAAATGCTCGCCGTATATGTCCGATATCCTGGTCGAGCTTGGGAAGGCGGCCATCGTGGGCGAGGAGCTCGGGAAGGATCAGATCCCCGATCTCCTCTCGGTGAGCATCAGCTCGATCGACTTCATCTTCCATCAATTCGGTCCGTACTCCTGGGAAATGCAGGACGCGATGATCAAGCTCGACAAGAGCGTGGGAGAGCTCATCGCCGCGGCGGAAAAGGCCGCCGGAGGGAAGCACAATCTCCTCGTCGTCCTCACCGCGGATCATGGCGGCGCCGCGATTCCAGAGGAGTGGGCCGCGGCCGGCATGCCCAGCGTTCGCCTCAGCGCGGCACACTTTCAAGACGGTCTTTCGAAACAGCTGCAGGCCCGCTTCGGAGCCGATCTCGTCGCGGGGGTGCAGCTGGTCGAGGTCTACCTGAAGGACAAGACGATCATCGATAAGGGGCTTGATGGCGCGGTGGTGCGGCGCGCGGCGGCGACCTGGTTGGCGAATCAACCGGAGGTGCTCACCGCGGTTGCCCGGGACGACTTGTTTCGCGACTCAGAGCCTTCCTTCGGGTTGGATGCGCTGCGCCGCAGCCAGTTCAAGGAGCGCAGCGGCGATGTCCTGTTTCTCTTGCGGCCCTTCGTCACCCTGTCGGACGCGAAGGACGGCGCCGACCACGGGTCTCCCTACGCCTACGACAGCGAAGTACCGGTGATCTTCTTCGGCAAGGGAGTCCGTCGCGGCATCTTTCGCCAGCGGATGAGCCCGATCGACATCGCTCCCTCGATCGCGTCGATGTTGGAAATCGGCAATCCGGCGATGGTCGAGGGAACCGCGCGCGTGGAGGCCTTCTCGACGGGCGATTAGCGGCTCATCGCCGGGGAGTCTGGCGGGCGGCAACAGCGCGGTATTCGGACTGAGGCAGGCCGGCGGAGGCGGAGTTTCCGCCAGAGCTCATCCAGCCGGTGCGGCTTGGTTGCGTGGGCCCGACATCGAAGGCGCGGATCTGCGGGGCCGGTGAATCCACCGCGACGACCCATCGATTCTCCAGCAGCGCCGCGGCTTCCGCATAGTGGCCGGTAGGAAGCGGCGCCGACCGGATTTCCGTGCCGTCTTGCGAAAACTCGCGAAGCACCGCGTTCGATCCGGTGTTCTGGGCAAACAGAATGGTCCGCTCCGAAGTGAGGATCGGCTGGGTGATCGAGACCTGCTCCTTCCCGGTGAGGACCACGCTGAAAGACACCTGTTCGGTTGGAAGATCGATCCCATAGAGGACCAGCGAGCACCCCGGATGCGGGCACGAGTGTCTGGGCCTGGCAACGACGAAGGCCGAGTCGTGATCGATGAGGGTATAGGCATTTCGCTGACCGCCCCAGGCATATCTGGCGGGTATCCGAAAAGCCGGCACCCCCGTCGCGCTTTGCCACACCTCGCGGTTCGCATCGAACAGCAAACCTCTGTAGGTCGCCACCGGCAGAGATGACCACGACGCCTCGCGACGCCAATTCTCGCGTCCGACGGTGCTCAGCGACATCAGATAGGATCGGTGCCCTCGGTCGTTGGTCGACAGCTCCGCCCGGAAAAACAGATTGCCTCGTTCGTCGGCAACCAACTCCGAGGGGGCCCGGTCGAACTGCCTGCTCCACCGCACGACTCCGGTGATTGCCGACAGCGAAGCGATCCAATGACCGCGCGATCCGGATGCGCAAGGATCGCCGTTGACCTCGAGGAACAAGTCTCCATGGCCTCCGGAGGTGATCGACTGGACCTTGATCGAACGCGTGTCGGGAGATCGAGCACCTCTGCACAAGTCGCGGAGATCGCGGCTCCAGGCCTCGCTGCCGTCGGAGGCTCGGAAGGCGCGGACGGTCCCCTGCTCAATTCCCTCGACGACGAGATCTCCAGCGACCACCAGGTGGCCCCTGTCGAAGCGCGCCGTTGGCTGCTGCCCGGGAAGAGGCGCGCGAAATCGAATCCGACCGTCGGGCGAGGCGGAAACAAGGTCGCAGACCCAAAGGGCGGTGCACTCGGCCCAGTACAAATTTCCGTCGCCATCCCCGACACCTCGAAATGAAGCCTTCCATCCTTCCGGCGGCGCGTAGCTCCATTGTTCACGCACGGCCTCCTGCCCGGGGTCCAAAGAGCGGCCTGCTCCCTCCCCTGGCTCCGATAAGAACGCCAATAAGTCCGGGGGCTTGACAACCTCGCTCGAGGCTTGAGGGCTTTCGCCACTCACGGAAGCGGCGGCGGACAAAACACAGCTGAGAACGAGTCCAATCGGCATCGAATCGCCCGCCAGTGCAATCTGCGCACCGCGCTGCGATCGACACCTTCGTTCAGTGTCAAACGCCTGGACTGCGCCCGAGCGAACCGCGCCGCCGCTTGCCCGGGATGAGCTCAAGCGAGAGGTCCATCGAGGGGGCGGAGTGGGTAATCGCCCCCATCGAGACGTAATCGACGCCGAGGAGAGCGATCTTCGGGAGGCGCTCGAGGGTCACCCCGCCGGACACCTCGAGCTCGATCCGACCGCCCGCCACTTCGACGGCTTTGCGGATTTCGGCGTCGGACATGTTGTCCAACATGCAGATCTCGGCGCCCGAAGCGATCGCCTCCTCGAGCTCTTTCAAGTTGGTGACCTCCACCTCGATCTTGACCAGGCGGGGCGCGTTGCCCCGAGCCCGGCGGACAGCCTCCTTCACCGACCCGACGGCGGCGATGTGATTGTCCTTGATCAGGATCCCATCGAAGAGACCGAAGCGGTGATTGTGGCCCCCACCGGCGCGAACGGCAGCCTTGGCGACCTGCCTCATTCCCGGCGGCGTCTTGCGCGTGTCCAGCAGCTTGAGGCTGGACGCCCCGATCGCCTCCACGGCTTTCCGGGTGGCGGTCGCGATACCGCAAGCGCGCTGCACCAGATTGAGCGCCACCCGCTCCGCCCGGAGCATGGAGGCAAAGCGACCAGACAGCGTGGCGACCCGAAAGGGGCGTTTCAGCGCCTTTCCGTCCGAAAGGTGAAAGGCGACCTCGACCTCCGGATCCACTCTGTGAAAGACGCGGGCGAAGGCCTCCAGGCCGGCGACCACCATCGGTTCTTTGGCCCACAGCTCGCCGCGACCCGACTTGCCTCCGAGCAGCAGCGCCTGGGTGGTGATGTCGCCCGGAGCGGCGAGGTCTTCTTCAAGGGCGAGATCGATGAGCCGATCGAGGGAATCCATGGGATCTGGTGTGCCGGCCCGGCCGGACTTGCTCGAAACGGGCGGGTCACGTCACCTTATCCGATTCAGGTTTTCCTGCAGCTTGGTTCGCCGCGTGCCCAGCTCGTCGGCTCTGGCGCGTTCCCGGTCGACGACTTCCCGCGGGGCTTTGGTGGCAAAATTCGGGTTCTCGAACTTCCGGCGGACCGCTTCAATGTCCGCGTCGACCCGTTCGATTTCCTTAGCGAGCCGCAGGCGCTCCTCATCCAGATCGATGAGCCCAGTCAGTGGAACGAATATCTCCATCCCGGTTTTTTCGCCGACGAAGGTGGCCGCCTCGGTCGGTTTCGCTCCCGGCGCGGAGATCTCCAGGGAGGAGAGTCCCGCCAGCGGCATCACGTACTGGCGCCAGCGGTCGATCGTCTGCCGAACCGTGGGGTCCGCCGATTGAATGAGCGCCTGGATCTTCATCGAAGGGGCGACGTTGCTCTCGCCGCGGATGGTGCGGATCCCTTCGATTGCTTCGATCAAGGGAGCCATTTCCGCTTCCGCTTCCGGGTCGTCGAGGCGGGGATGAGGCGACGGATATGGAGCGATCATGATCGAATCGACGCCGCGGACGAGCGGCAGCTTCTGCCAGACCTCTTCGGTGATGAAAGGCATGAAGGGGTGAAGCAGGCGCAAAATCTGATCGAGCGAATAGACGAGTACGGCCTGGGTCCGAAGGCGGGCGGGCTTGTCCTCGCCGTAGAGGGTGCTCTTGGAGAGCTCGAGGTACCAGTCACAGAGCTCGTGCCAGAGGAATTGGTAGACCGTCGAGGCCGCTTCGGCGAATTCGAACTTCGTCAACGCATCCGTGGTCACCCGGATCGCTCTATTCAACCGGGAGAGAATCCATCGGTCGGCGAGCGCGAAGCCGGCATCGGTGGCGAGCTCGCCGGCCGGCTCGAAATCGCCGAGGTTCATCAAGGCGAACCGCGCCGCGTTCCAAAGCTTGTTGGCGAATCCCTTGTAGCCCTCGACGCGCTCGAGCGACAGCTTGATGTCGCGACCCTGCTGCATCATCGAAGCGAGGGTGAATCGAAGCGCGTCCGCCCCGAACGCGGGCATGCCTTGCGGGAACTTGTTCCGCAGGCTGGGGGAAAGATCCGCCGCGCTGGCGCCGCGGATCACGTGAATGGGATCGATCACGTTCCCCTTCGTCTTGGACATCTTCTCCCCCTTCTCGTCGCGAACCATGGCGTGCAGGTAGACGACGGGAAAGGGGACGTCCCCCATGAAGTGCATCCCGAGCATCATCATCCTCGCCACCCAGAAGAAGAGGATGTCGTGGCCGGTTTCCATCACCGCGTTCGGATAGAACGTCTTCAATTCCGCGGTGTCATTCGGCCACCCGAGGGTGGAGAACGGCCACAGCCCGGAGGAAAACCAGGTGTCGAGCACGTCCGGGTCCTGCTCGAATTCCGTCCCGCCGCACCTTGGGCATCGAGCGGGGCGCTCGCGAGCGACGATCGGCTCCGCGCTCGGGCCGCACGACTTGCAGTAGTAGGCAGGGATCTGGTGACCCCACCAGAGCTGGCGGCTGATGCACCAGTCGTGGATGTTTCGCATCCATTGGAAATAGGTGGCCACCCAGGTCTCGGGCAGGATCTTTGTCCGGCCCTGCTCGACCGCTTCGATCGCCGGCTTGGCGAGCGGGTCGATCTTCACGAACCATTGAAGCGAGAGCCTGGGCTCGACGACCGTTCCCGACCTCTGGCAAATGCCGACCGCAAGCCGGTGCTTGGTCTCCTTCTCCAGAAGGCCCTGGGCGGCAAGGTCGGCGAGCACCCGCTTGCGCGCCTCGTAGCGATCGAGCCCGGCGTAGGGACCTGCGTTTTCGTTTGTCCGCGCCGACTCGTCGAAGATGTCGATCATCGGTAGCTTGTGCCGCAAGCCGGTCTGGTAGTCGTTGAAGTCGTGGGCGGGCGTCACCTTGACCACCCCCGTTCCAAATTCCGGGTTGACCAGCTCGGCATCGGCGATCACCGGAATCTCGCGGCCCACCAGCGGCAACAGCACGGTCTTGCCGACGAGTCCGGCGTAGCGCGGGTCGTCCGGATGGACGGCGACCGCCGTGTCACCGAGCATGGTCTCCGGCCGGGTGGTCGCCACCACGAGAAAGCGGTCCGAGTTTTTTAGAGGGTAGCGGATCTCCCAGAGGGACCCTTCCCGCTCCTCGTGCTCGACCTCCAGATCCGAGAGCGCGGTGTGGCAAGCGGGGCACCAGTTGATCAGCCGTTTGGCGCGGTAGATCAGGCCTTCCTCGTGGAGTCGGACGAAAGCTTCTCGAACCGCGACCGAGGAAGCCTGATCCATGGTGAAGCGCTCGCGGCTCCAGTCGAGCGAGGCGCCCAGGATCTGGTGCTGCTGCCCGATCCGCTGGCCGTACTTTTCTTTCCACTGCCAGACGCGCTTGAGGAATTCCTCGCGGCCGAGGTCATGGCGGGATTTCTTCTCCGTCTTCTTGATCTCGCGCTCGACCATCATCTGGGTGGCAATGCCCGCGTGGTCGATGCCCGGAACCCAGAGGGTGTTGAAGCCGCTCATCCGCTTCCATCGGATGAGGACGTCCTGCAGCGTTGCAGGGACGGCATGGCCCAGATGGAGCGAGCCCGTCACATTGGGCGGGGGCAGGACGATGCAATAGGGTGGCTTTTCGGAAGCGGCATCGGCCCGGAAGTATCCCCGCTCCATCCAGATGGAATACCAGCGGCCCTCGACCTCAGCCGGGTCGTAAGCCTTCGGAAGCTCGGCGTTCGGCATGTCTGGTTGAGAATAACCGCTTGCGAGGGCCTGCTCGCGACGTTTTTACAACACCCTGTTAGGAGCGGGCCTCGCGATTTTTCAGCAGTTGATCGAGGTGCTCCCGGATGATGTTCTCCGCAAGCTGCGGGACGACCTCCCAGACGATTCTCTCGATCACTTCGCGCGAAGCTTTGGCCAGCGCTTCGCGAAGCAGCGCCTCTCCCCCATCCGGTCGGGCGGCCTGGGGGGCCCGCGCGGTCGGAGGGGCATCACGGCGCTGAGGCTCGTGGCTCGCCGACGGCAGGCTGTATGCCGGTTGCCCGGCCATCCGTGGACTGGGACCGGGGGATGGGGCAGCCGGCGCAACCTGAGCCGCGGAGTAAGGTGACCGGGGGATGGTGGCTTGAGGCGGCCGAACCGCGGCGCCGGGGGGCGGCCCCGGCGGGACTCGCGCGGGTTGAGACGCTCCGGTCGGTGGTCGGAACATGCCGACGGCGTTGCCTGGAGAGGGGGCCATCGCCGGAGCCGGTCGGGGAACGGCGGAAGGAGGTCGAGGGTGAGGCGCTGCCGGGTTGGCCGAAACGCCTGCATTGCCATACCCCGGAACCGGGCCTCGCGCCGATGGAGGCGAGGTAGGCGACCGGGTGAAAAGCGGTTGGGGAACCGGCATGGGGCCACTGGGGCGAGGAGCGGAGGGACTGGGAGCGGCAGACGATTGCCCCAAATAGGCCGGGGCGTTCGGCCGCGGGGGGCCGCCGCTGCCCGGAAAAGAGGTGGAGCCGGCCGGCATCGGGCCAGAGGGCTTTGCCGGATGCGCTCCCGGCGGTGCTGCGGGCGCCGCGGGCTTGGAACCAGTGGCGAATTCGGGGACGAAGACCTGCCTTGGAACTTCGGCCTGGCGCGGAGCGCCGGTCAGAGCACGGACCTTTTCGAGGAACGCATTGCTCTCGAAAGGTTTGATGATGTAGTCGTCCGCCTTGACCGCCCGGGCCCGATTCTGGTCAAACGGCTCGAAGGTGCCGGCGAGCAGCAGGACGGGCACCATCTGCATGCCGGGATCGGACTTGATCGCCTCGCACACCTCATAGCCGCTTTTGCCCGGCATCGTCACGTCCGCGAGAACGAGGTCGGGGCGCAGCTCTCGCGCTTTGCTGATCGCTTCGAGCCCGTTGTCCACCGAAACGATCTGGAAGTCCTCGGTAGCGAGGATCATCCCGATCACTTTTCGGATCGTGAGCGAGTCATCAGCAACCAGCAGGCTCTTGGGCATGGACGGGGGGCCCTCTTGGGGGGAAAGCTGGATTCCTCCAGAGATTCTACCCTTATGTGGTTGGTGGTTGGGAGTGTCAAGCTCGTGGCCGATGACTTTGCGGGATGTGCGCAAGCCCAAAGTTGGCAGCGGGCGCGCGTCACTGTTTAATCGCAGTCCATGGCGCGAATCCTGCTGGTGGACGACGAGAAAGTCTCTCGCGCGCTCTACAGCGATTACCTGAGCGAAGCAGGCCACAACGTCAGCGCGGTGAGCAGCCTGGAGGAAGCCAAGGGTGCACTCTCCACCGACGTCTATGACGCGGTGGTCACCGATCTCATCCTCCCCAAAGGGGACGGGATGGAGATCCTACAGCACGCGAAAGAGAACTACCCCGGCATCGAGGTGATCGTGATCACCGCGTTGAACAAGGTCGACCCCGCGGTCCGGGCGATCAAGAGCGGCGCGGCGGAGTATCTGGTGAAGCCGGTGGCGCCCGAGGCATTGCAGCACGCGGTGATGCGCGCACTCACCACGCGGCAGCTCTTGAGAGAGAACGAGCAACTGCGAAGAGACGTCGAGCTGCTTGAAACAGGGCAGCGGATTGCGACCACCCTGGACAAGGAGCGGCTGCTGGCAACGGCGTGTAGCTCCTTCGCGCAGGTCACCCGGGCCGACGCGGTGCTGCTGCATATCCGGCAGAGCTCGGGGGGGTTCCGGGTTGAAGGACTCCACGGCATCGACCAGGGTTCCGAGACTCCCTACGCCGCGGCGGTGCAGCCGTTCTTCGACGAAACGGCCACCGCCCCCTTTGCCGTCGACGGCATTCCCTCGCCCTACCGGACAGCCCTGATTTATCCGGCGCGCGATGCGAACACGACGTATGGATTTACCGTTCTCCTCTTCCGGGCCTCGATGCCGGAGAACTCTCGCCCTTCGGCAAACTACCTGTCGCGTCACCTTGGCCTGGCGCTGCGAAATCTCGATCGGTTCACCGAGGTGGAGGACCTTGCCTACCTCGACGACCTCACCCACCTCTTCAACCTCCGATACCTCGATCTGGTGCTCTCCCGGGAGATCAACGACTCCAAGGATGGCAAGGACACCTTCAGCCTTCTGTTCCTGGACCTCGACTACTTCAAGAGCGTGAACGATACCCACGGGCACCTCGTCGGATCCAAGCTGCTCGTCGAGGTGGCGCGGATCATCAAGGGGTGTGTGCGGGACAACGACGTGGTGGTCCGCTTCGGAGGAGACGAGTACGTCATCCTTTTGCACAGCACCGATTCCGGGGGGGCGCTCAAGGTTGCGGAGCGGATTCGCCGCACGATCGAGACCCATCATTTCCTCTCTCGTGAAGGCTACGCGCTTACCGTAACCACCTGCATCGGGGTGGCGAGCTTTCCCGAGCACGCGCAGGACAAGGCAACGCTGCTCGACCTGGCCGATCGCGCGATGTACCGCGGCAAGAAAAGCACTCGAAACGTGATCTACATCGCCGCCCGGGACCTGGAAGCCACCCCACCCGCTCGCCACAGCACCGCTCGCGGCTAGCCAGGGCTGAAAAACTGCTGCGCAGCCCACCTGCTTCGTTGCGGTCCCCCTGGCGTGCTCACGTACTGCCTCGCACGCTCCGCGCGCCAGGCCCCACCGCGCCTCGCATCTGGGCTCAGTAGGCGTTCTTGGAGATGAACCCGCCCAACGCGGTGCGAACGAGAATCTTGAGGTCGAGAACCAGCGACCAGTTCTCGATGTAGTAGAGATCGTACTCGATGCGCTTTTGAATCGAGGTCTGGCCGCGCAGCCCGTTTATCTGCGCCCAACCGGTCATCCCGGCCTTCACTTTGTGCCGCAAGTGGTACTTGGGAACCTGCCGCTTGAACTCCTCGATGAACACCGGTCGCTCCGGGCGCGGGCCCACCAAGCTCATCTCGCCGCGTAGAACGTTGAAGAATTGGGGCAGCTCATCGAGCGAGGTCCGGCGCAGGAGCATCCCGATGAACGTCCGCCGCGGATCGTCGCGGATCGCCATCTGGACGCCGCTTGCCTCCGCCCCGGTGTACATGGTTCGGAACTTGAGCATCTTGAAAGTCCTGCCGTCCATGCCCATTCGCTCCTGGTGGAAGAGCACCGGCCCCCGGCTGGTGAGTTTGACCAACAGGGCGATGGTGAGGAGCAGCGGCCCGGTGAGGACAAGCGCGCAGAGCGAGACCAGGATGTCGAACAGGCGCTTGGCGACGAGGTTCCAGCCGTGGAGCGGCCCACCCTGGAGACTGATGATCGGCAGACCCCCGAATTCCTCCAGCCCGCCGCAGAGGGTGATGTACTGGTAGAGATCGGGGACGATCTTCACATCCACGGTCCGCTGGGCGAGCTGATCCATCAGGCCCTTGACCAGCGGAGCATCTTCGATCGGCAGCGCAATCAGAACCTGATCCACCCGCTGTCCGTCGAGCACCGCCTCCACGTCGCTGACATGGCCAATCACCGGGATGCCTCGAACGGTGGTGCCGACCTTGTCCGCATGGCGGGTGAGGATTCCGGTGATCCGGAAACCGAGCTCGCGGTGCTTGTCGATAGTATCGATGACGCGCTGGCCGAGATCACCGGCGCCGATGAGAATGATCGACCTGAGGTTGTACCCGCGGCGTCGAAGCTCGTTCAGGGCCTGGCGGAACAGCAGTCGCATTCCGGAAACGAGGACGAATGCGTACATCACGAAGATGGCGAGGGTGAGGCGTGAATAGCGTTCACGCACGAAGTAGGTAAGCGCGACGATGATCAGGGTCCCGGTGATCATCGCCTTGAAGATTTCGAATACCTCCTCGATGTGCGATCGAACGCGATTCGTGGCGTAGAGCCGCGCTTGATTGAACGTCACCGGGAAGATGATGAGCACCAGGACCAGGGATACGAGGGTGTCGCTCCAAGGGGGGATGCTCTTCTCATGCACCAGCGCCTGGAATCGGGTCGCATAGGCGAGCCCGAACGCGATGGCCAGGACCACCACATCCGTGGCGACCTTGATCGAGGTGTAGAAGCGCTGAAATCGATTGAACAAAGCCCACCTGCTCACTGCAAATGTACGCGCACCGGAGGAGACTCGTTTTCTAGCATAAGATCCGCCGCGACATCCTCGTCGCGCGGTTTCGCAATTTCCGTCAGCGGTCGAGAAGCGCGCGGACTTCAGCGGCGAACCTTTTTTGGAAGGCCTCTTTTGAAAAACGCAGGGCATTCGCGCAAGCGTCCGACGGAAGGAAGGCGCGCTCCCAGGCTTCGAATCGCTTCACCGCCGCCGCCAGCGCATCCGGCGTCTGCGGAGAGTAGAAGATGCCGGTCCGGGCATCCACGGTCTCCAGGGCTCCTCCGGCGCCGAAGGCGATCACCGGCCGCCCCATCGATTGGGCTTCCAGGGGGACGATCCCGAAGTCCTCCTCCGCGGTGAAGACGACGGCCCTGGCATCTCGATAGAGCGTCGCCAGATCCCCATCGCTGACCTCGCCGAGGAGGCGAATGTTCGGCGCCAGCGGCTGCGAATCGCCGCCCGAACCGACTTCGAAACCCGCGATCCACAAGGGCAGCTTGAGAGAGGCAAAAGCCTTCATCGCGACATCCAGGCGCTTGTAAGCGGCTGGCGCACCGACCCAGAGGAAGTAGCCTCCCTTTCCCAACCCGTCGAGGGGGAGCGAGGCGAAGGTCGCCAGATCTACCGGCGGGTGAACCACGCTTGCCTGACGGCCATACAGCCGCGCGATCTTTTCGGCGATGTAGTGGCTGTTGGCGACGAATCGGTCAACGCTTCGGGCGCTCTGGCGATCCCACCTTCGCAACCACGGCCGAACGATGCGCGCGGCCATCCGCGTCGGCCACGGCGCTTGGCCGGGCCCGAAGTAGTCGTCGAACCGATCCCACATGTAGCGCATCGGGGCATGCACGTAGCTGAGGTGGCGAGCTCCTTGAGGCTTGCGGACGCCCTTCGCCACGGGGAAACGCTGCAGAAAGGTGGTGTGGATCTTCCGGCGCTCCAGCGCCGGCGCGGTGCTGCCCGGCCGGTGGATAAGCGTGAAGAGGTCTGCGTCCGGGTACAGCTCGCAAATCGCCTCGAGCACCTTTTCCCCGCCCCGGTACCGAACCAACCAATCGTGGACGATCGCGACCTTCAATGACGAGCGTTGTATCACCGCCGCGAATCAAAGGGCGCGGTTGACGCGCCTTGTGGTAACTCCACGAGCCAGTGACCAGGGTGATGATCGACCTGCGGATGGTTCGCGGCAGGCTTCACGGCATCGCGCGCTACGCGCTCGAGCTTGCCCGGAGGTTGCCCGCCCTGCAACCCTCCTGGACGTTCCTCGGATTGGTCGGCCCGGAGGGGATCCCGGCGACCCTCGGCGAGCTTCAGCCGCGGATCCCATTGATCCAATGCGCCGCCGGGTTCCTTTCCCCTCTCGAACAACCGGCGCTGCTGGCTTCGCTGATGCGAACGTCCTGCGACATCTTTCACGCGACCTCCTTCTCGCTTCCGGCCCTCTGGCCCGGGCGATTGGTGGCCACCTTGCACGATGCCAACCACCTCGCTCTGCGCGAAAGCTATCCCTGGAGTCGCCGGGTGTACTACCGGCTCGTCGTCGGCCCCCGAGCCCGGAGCGC
>WNFG01001255.1_pt1 | contig 21386 bp, 15 predicted proteins | sample 5400431 | NCBI WGS metagenome assembly WNFG01 (sample SAMN13153346, study PRJNA577476) | soil metagenome | isolation source: 120 cm saprolite under Douglas fir tree site 2 hole 3 replicate 2 | place: USA:California | collected 2015-04-18 | reverse complement strand
GGCGTACGTATGCGCAGCCTGCCGATCACACCCGAGAAGATTTTGCAAGCACTTGACGATTTAAAGCAATAGATATTTGATGGGACTAGAAGAAGAGAAGGTAGTACATGGCACAGGAGCCATCAGAGTACGCAACAACGGCATATCTCGTCATTCAACAGGGACCACAGGCCGGTAAAAGGTTAGAAATCTGGAAAGATCGCACTATCATTGGCCGCAGTCTTGAGTGCGACATCTTCCTGGAAGATCTAGCCGTGCATCGCAAACAGGCCAGTATTTTGCGCACGCCGGCAGGCTTTGTGCTGTACGATGAGCACGGTTCAGGAGATAGTTTTGTCAATGAACAACCCGTCAGAGAACAGTTCTTGAAGGATGGCGATCAACTACTCTTTGGCAATACACGACTCACCTTCTTTGGTCATGAGGGCACGCGCCCTTTTCAACTTGCCTCGTCGCGAGGTCGCGAACTACACGTCCTCAGAAATTCCGATCCTAATACCAGCGTCATCGCGAAACTGGACATTTCTGGCTTCAGAGGAGCTATGCGCAGCTTTGAATTATTTCCAGACATGACCATTGGGCGCAGCCGCGAGTGTGATATCTTCCTGGAAGACCTGGCTGTTAGCCGCCTGCATGCCACTATTCGCCAGTTGCCGGATGGAGGGTATGAAATAGAAGATAATCACTCCGCCTCCGGCACATTCATCAATGGCATGCGCATCACGCGCTATCGCCTGCTCGAGGGCGATGCTTTGCAGATCGGCTCAAGCAGGCTTATTTTCCGGCGTTCGCGTGCTTGAGCAATGCTTCAATAGCCTTGACACGTTCCCCGTAGCAATCGATGCTGGAGCCATCCGGCAATTGTACGGGTGGCGCGTATGCGTGCGTCTGGCGTATGAAGCGACGCACCTCCGGCGGCACTTCTTGCTCGTGATCAGCGAGATCCTCCCGTATGCGCGTCGAAGAGATATCTCGATAGGCAGTATTCATGGGGAGCGCATGGATATGACTGGCGAATTGCCGATTTTCAGGTCGATCAAGCAGCCTGGTCAATTCTGCTGTTCCGGCTGCGCCTCGTGGAGTAACCAGCAGTTCCGCCAGGGCGAACAGCTCATGAAGAGCTGCATCGCGGTCTTCGTAATAGCGGGGATCGAGTATCTGCACGATTTTATCGAAGCCTATGAGGAAATACAGCTCCATCACCTTTGGGCTGTATGTAGAACATGCGCGTACCCCCTGTGCCTGTTCTACATACAGCCCACGATTAAAGAGCATAATCCCTGTATGGCGTAGATGGTGACGGAGTACCGTATCCAGCAGCACGATGCGATCAACCAGCAGAGGCCGCTCCACGGCTTCCTTGTCAACGATGTGCTTACTGATGGCAGCATACACTTTCATGTGACCATGCAGGTAGGCAAAATGCCGCGCCTGTTTGAGCATGGCAAGATGTGCCGTGGTTGGTGGATTGAACGAGCCGGGGAAGACGATGATTCCGCCCTCAGGTGTAGGTGAGCCTGGTACGACAAGGGCCTGCGGCTCAGCTTCAGGGTCAGCTTGAGAATCCAATTTGTCAAGCAGCGCCTGCACTTGCTTGAAGCGTTGCATGGTATATGCAGAGAATTTGATGACTTTTGTATTTGTAATTCCTGGCATAGCATGATTATATCATGAGCGCACTCCATCTTAGCTTTCACGCCAGGAATCCATAAAACAAGAGCCGTTTGGTAAGCTACTGAACCCACACAATCGTCGCGACTTTTTTAAGCGTACTGGCACGTTTGATTTTTCCGCGAGCGCCTTGGCCGTCTTTCTTCAAATTTGTTACATGTGTGTATATTATACATTGCGTCATAGTCTTCAGCCTGTTACACTCGATTCAGATATCTCATCCTTAAGGATAGGAGGAGATATCTCTACATCCTCTGCCCAGTTTGAGATGATTCGAGCCGACCTTTACGTATTATTATACATATCCTAAAGGATGCACTTGTAGACGCAAGCGTCTACATGCCTTGCTACCGTACTGCATATATCTTTCTATGCAGTGCATTATTTGTTCGTCGTCGTTCTACCTTATTCAGCTACAGGGAGGTACCCTCGCATGCACAGTCAAGATCAGGAGTTATTTGGTAAACTACTTTCCCCGCACAACCGTCGTGATTTCATCAAGCGTGCTGGCGCTCTCGGCCTATCCGCAAGCGCACTGGCTGCCTTTTTAGAGGCCTGTGGAAGCAGCAGCACCACTACCACGACCGGTTCAGGAACAAACATGGCAGGCCCAATTGATATGCAGACGTTGATTACGAACGCAAAGAAAGAGGGCCAGCTCCAGGCAATTGGTATCCCGCCCGAATGGGCCGACTACGCAGATATCCTGGCTGGTTACACCGGTCACTACACCGTTCCCATCGCCTACAAGGTAGAAGCCGAGTACTCATCTGCACAGGAACTCGTCGTTTTCAAAGACTCGAAAACGCATGCTCACGGTGACATCGGAGATGTGGGCTTCAAATTTGGCCCTCAGGCTGTTCAGCAGGGGCTGGTGACGCCATATAAACATAGTCATTGGGACGACATCGATGCGAGCCTCAAAGACCCAAATGGCAACTGGTGTACCGAATATTGGGGAGCTATGGCCTTCGCTATCAACACCGATATTGTGAAGAACCCACCGGCCTCTTTCCAGGACCTGCTCAACAACGACTACAAGAATATGGTTGGCATTGACGGCGACCCACGCCAGGCTAGCGATGCCTTTTTCGCAGTCTACTCAGCTGCACTAGCACACGGTGGAAGCCCCAATAACATTCAGCCCGGCATCGACTTCTTTGCCAAATTGAAGCAGAAAGGCAACTTCACTGTGGCCCGTGCAAGCGAAGCCAACATCGCTAAGGGTGAAGTAGCTATCGCTATCAAGTGGGATTATTTGGGTTTGGCCCACCGCGACGATTTGAAAGGCAATCCACACCTGTCAGTTGTTATTCCATCTGATGGCTCGATTGCCGGTTCCTACGTCTCCATCGTGAACAAGACAGCTCCACATCCGTTTGCAGCACGCTTATGGATGGAGTACATCTTCTCGGACGAGGGACAATTGTTCTACTTGAAAGGCTATGCACATCCGGTACGATACCAGAAATTGGTGGATGCGGGCAAAGTACCTGCTGACCTGGCAGCTAAACTGCCTTCATCAGCGCAGTACACCAACGTCAAGTTCGTCACGGATCTTAGCCTACAGGATGCTGCCACAACAGTGATTAACCAAAACTGGGGGCCGCAAGTACTGGGCTCGTAGAGCATACGCCGATACAAGCATGAGCACAGGGGACGATTTCATGTGCTACTATATACATAGTTTGCGCAACGAATTGTACCCCCTGTACTCTTTCAATACATGAGGAGGTGGCTCGATGCAACGACAGGTGGCGAGAGGAATAGCAGATACTGCTACTGCCAGGAAATCGCCTGAAGCTACTACCGGGGGCAGGCGACGGAGCGGTAGAGGTTGGAGCTACGCCCTTACAAGCTGGCTGGGACTTGTGCCATTTTTACTGTTCTGCCTTCTTTTTGAAATCTTGCCCGCTATCATCATCATCCAGGGTAGCTTTTCCAACAATAGCACAGGTGCGCTAACACTGGACAACTGGCGACATTTGTTCTCACAGGGGAGCAACCTGCGGGCTTTCCAGACCAGCATCTCCATATCGCTAGTGACCGCTTTGCTGGGAGGCGTGATTGGAGGGCTGGCTGCCTATGGCGTCTATAACTTGCGTACGGGCTGGTTACGCAATTTTCTGATCGGCTTCTCAAGTATCGCTGCAAACTTCGCCGGCGTACCGCTTGCTTTTGCCTTCGTTGCTACACTTGGCGTGACAGGTTTTGCCACGGTTGCTATACATAACTTGTTCCATGTGAGCCTCTATGATCTTGGCTTCAGTATCTACTCGTTCTGGGGGCTGGTGCTCGTCTATACCTATTTCCAGCTTCCTCTCATGATCCTGGTGACGCTTCCGGCCCTCAGTGCTCTCCGTCCTGAGTGGCGTGAGGCAGCCACCAACCTGGGTGCCTCAAACTTTACCTACTGGCGACGAGTAGGGCTCCCCATCTTACTACCCTCGCTCATTGCAGCCACGATGTTACTCTTTGCCAACGCATTTGGAGCCTACGCCACCGCATTCGCGCTGGCCCAGGATAATATCAACCTGGTGCCGATCCTGATCAGTTTCGTCGTAAACGGCAATGTCACTGTCGACTTCGGCCTGGGCAATGCACTGGCTGTAGGGATGATCATTGTCCTGCTCGTAGCGGTGTCACTGTATACGGCGATGCTCCGCCGGGTTAGCGTCTGGCAAGGGAGGTAAGCACTATGTCGATTGGAGGTACAGGCTCAGGTATTGTGCAACGGGCAATAGCAGATGTTTATCCCCCGCGTAAGAGCAAACCTACAGGTCGTCGCAGCGTTGGCCCCGGCAAGTTAGTGCTTGCGCTTGTGATGCTCTATCTGCTAATCCCTCTCGGGGCAACATTGTGGTTCGGTCTTGACACTGGCCACGGCATAGATTTTTCCATATTTGGACGGATTTTCAGTGACCCTGATTTCTCACAGACTCTGCTAACCTCCCTCGAACTTGCTCTGGGAGCAACCATTCTGGCAGTTGTGCTGGTCACACCAACAGCATATTGGGTGCAACTGCGCATCCCGAGAGCGCGCCCGTTGTTGGACTTTCTTACGCTGGTGCCGTTCGCCGTGCCTGCCATTATCCTGGCAGTAGGTCTACTTCAGGAATATAGTGGCACAGCGAGCCCTCTGATAAACTTCTTGTCCCTGGGCTTGGTTCCAGTATTGAGCAATAACCTCAATATTGTCAGTACCCCTCCATTGCTGGTCTGTGCGTATGTGATCATCGCATTACCGTTCGTCTACCGCCCAATCGATAACAGCCTGCGCGCAATCAACACGACTGTTCTCACCGAGGCAGCTTACAGTTTGGGCAGCGGCTGGTGGAGGACATTTCTGACGGTTATCCTACCCAACATCTGGCCTGGTATCATTAGCGCGGCCCTGTTGACATTCTCCACAGTGATGGGAGAGTTCACCATTGCCCAACTTTTCAGCATTTATACCTTCCCGATTTTCCTGAATGGCGTCGGGCAGGAAGATCCTCATAGAGCAGCTTTGTTATCCATTCTAAGTTTCATATTCACGCTGGTGTGCGTACTCGGCATTATCCTACTCGTGCGAAGAAGACCCGGCGGGGCCGGGAAAGACGGCCAGGTTGAAATTGCGGCAGCAAGATAGTAAGGAGCGTATGATGGTTTTTCTTGAGCTAGAGGATATCACTAAATACTTCGGGCGCAACACTGCTGTTGACCACATCAATTTAGCCGTTGAGCAAGGAGAGTTCCTCACGCTTCTCGGCCCAAGTGGCTGCGGCAAAACGACTATCTTGCGCATGATCGCGGGCTTCGAGACACCAAGCGAGGGCAACATTCTCCTCGACGGCGACGATATCACCACCCGCGCCGCCAGTAAACGTCCGATGGGTATGGTATTTCAATCCTACGCGCTCTTTCCCCACCTGACCGCTGAGCAAAACATCGCCTTCGGCATGGAAATCAAACATCTGCCGAAAGATGTGATTAAGCGGCGGTGCGCTGAATTACTCGAACTAGTGGGGCTGAGCGACAAAGGCCGCAGCTTTGCCCATCAACTCTCAGGAGGCCAGCAGCAGCGTATTGCCCTGGCCCGCGCCCTGGCGGTCGAACCCAAGGTGCTCTTGCTCGACGAACCGCTCTCCGCGCTCGATGCCAAGGTGCGCGTCTCACTGCGCAACGAGATCCGCCGCATCCAGCAGCAACTTAAGATGACTGCCATTTATGTGACGCATGACCAGGAGGAGGCACTGGCGATCTCCGATCGGATTGCGGTTATGGCAAAGGGCCGGATCGAACAACTTGACCAACCGGAGGAAGTTTACAGCAACCCTCGCACTATCTTCGCCGCCAGCTTCGTGGGCAGCAGTAATCAATTTCATGGTGTACTGACCTCGGCGGCGGAAGGCCTTTGCCAGGCAGAACACTACACCCTGCATGTTCCACCTCAACAAACCTTGCAGAACGGTGAGCGGGTACTGGTGTTGGTACGTCCCGAAGAGGTAACGTTCCAGCCAGACACGGAGGGCGCGGAATATCACGTAGACAGTACAGACAACCAGCTTGCTGGCGTGATCGAGTTGCGCACCTTCCTGGGTCCCTTCACGCGCTTCCACGTCCGCGTCGAGAAGGACACTACTTTGACGGCTGATCTCCCAAGTCAGCAGGCCCGCGACTACTTTGTCGCACAGCATGTCATACTCGCGTTTCCACCGGAGGTCTGCCAGGTGTTACCACTGGATGCCCATGAAACAGAACTGGAGCAGTTGGCGGAGACGGAGACGGTCTAACGGAAAACGTGCGCAACGTGTACACCTACTGTTTCATCAACCTCCTCAGCACTGTCAACAGAATGCCGCCGTTCTCGTAGTAGGTTACGTCGATGGGGCTATCCAGGCGAGCAATTGTCTGGAAGGAGAACGTCGTCCCGTCTTCTCGCGTTACCTGTACGGCCACTTCCTGGTGTGGCCTCAAGTCCTGCGCGATCCCCGCGATGTCGTAGACTTCGCGTCCCGTCAGTCCAAGCGATTCTTTGTTTTCACCCGGCTTGAACTGCAGGGGCAGTATACCCATACCTACCAGGTTGCTGCGATGAATGCGCTCGAAGCTCTCGGCGATGGCCGCCCGCACACCCAGCAGCAAAGGGCCCTTGGCAGCCCAGTCACGCGAACTGCCCGAGCCGTACTCTTTGCCAGCAATCACAAGCAGTGGCACGCCTTCCTGCTGGTAACGCATGGACGCTTCATATATTGTTGTCTGCTCGCCACCAGGCAGGTGAACGGTATAATAGCCTTCGGTTCCTGGCACCAGGCGATTGCGCAGGCGAATATTGCCAAAGGTGCCGCGCACCATCACTTCGTGGTTGCCGCGCCGCGCACCGTAGGTGTTGAAGTCGCGCCTTTCGACGCCATGCTCGATCAGATACTTGCCAGCCGGACTCGTGGCCGAGAAGTTGCCAGCAGGTGAGATGTGGTCGGTCGTGATAGAGTCGTCGAGCATCGCCAGGACCCGGGCACCGCGAATGTCCTTTACCGGCTCAGGTTCGGCCGGCATATCCTGGAAGAACGGAGGCTCCTGTATATACGTTGAGCCGGGGTCCCACTTAAAAAGCTCGCCTTCAGTATTGGGCAGTAAGCGCCAGTGCTCGTCACCCTCAAACACGTGAGCATAGTCCTGCTCAAACAATTCAGGCGTGATCGACTTTGCAACCACATCGCGTATTTCTTCCTGGGTGGGCCATAGATCACGCAGGTAGATGGCCTCGCCGTTGACATCTGTCCCTACTGGCTCTCTTGTCAGGTCGATATCTACCGTACCTGCCAGCGCGTAGGCCACCACCAGCGGCGGAGAAGCCAGGAAGCTTGCCCGCACCTGTGGATGGATGCGCCCTTCAAAATTGCGGTTGCCACTCAGCACCGCTGCTACTACAAGGTCGTTTTCCTGTACAGCCTCGGCGACTGGCTCAGGCAATGGTCCACTATTGCCGATGCAATTGTGGACCGCTACTGTGCCTGCCACGAAGGCGTGTAGATCGTTCACCGCCAGGTCGAACACCGCCCGCCTGCCTGCTGGCCGTCGTTCCACCACCTGGAGCGCGAGTGCCGGCAGCGTACGCGCTTCCTTCTTTACACAGTAGCGCTTTGAAGTCTCTGCATCCGCACGCGAACGCAACGGCGCAAACCACTCGCGCGCGCCGATCTCGCTGAACAGCTCGACAGGCGACGGGAAGTCGCAGGAATCTCTATGCAGTGGTTGGAACTTACGTGCCGTCGCTTGCGGCAGTCGCGAAAAGCGGTCGTGGCCCTCCAATAGTGCGTAGTGAGCGGAGACTACTGCCTCGCGCTCCATCAGCTCCACCGCCGCTTTCTTGCGTGCACGGGAGAACGATAGCTCGTAGTCTGCCTGGTGCAGCTCCTCCAGACGCTCCGACATCCAGAGGCGCTGCCGGTGAATCTGGTCCACCAGGCGCCAGTACACCGCCGCCGCGCTGGCTCGCAGGGCCTTGTCCATACAATAGCGGAATCCCACGCGCTCCACGAACGAGAGGCCGTCTGGAAGCTCCAGGCGAACCTCTACGCGAGGGATACCGTCCTGTGCAGCCGGGTACGAGGAAGTCGCGCGGCGCGTGGGATACTCGTAGACGTTGGCTCCATCGGTCTTCACCCCACAGCGCGCCAGCAGACGGGTCACGTCGCCCATAACCTGCTTGAGAGCCTCCACATGCCCTGGTATGGTACTTTGGGAATAGGCAGGCGACTCAAGCGATGCTTCCTCTTCGCGCTCGCCCCAACGGTGCAAGACAGGTGCGTGCCCGTCCGCCCCGAAGAGCCCGCCCAGGAACTCGCGCACCACTGCGAGAGGGCAGCTTTCATCCAACACGAATGCCGGGAGCGCCGGCGCCTGCTGAATGCGCCGCCCGGTGCGCACGCCGGGCAACGTGCTGATGGCGTCCGTGAGCGGCTTCGGCAGCACGATGGTCCACTTCCGCTGGTCGTAGCGCGTTGCCGCAGGACGATAGCCGATAAGCAGCTCAACGTCGTCGAGAACCGCCTCGCGGTCCATGGCCTGCCCAACGTGCATCCGGCCCTGCCCTAAGAGGCTGATCGAGCCGTCGCTGAGCAGATGGCCGAGCAGGCGTGCGAACGCCAGTGTGCGCAGGCGTTCATGGTCAGTGTCCATCGTGAATGTCAGCTTGCCCACGTGCAGGGTGTAACCAGCTTCGTCGTTACCAGGCTCATCTAACGGGGCCTCAAGGCCAACCACGACGCGATCCTGGCCCAGTATGAGCTGGTCGGCGCGCACCCAGCGACCGCCCGTGCAGAGGATCTCATGGTCAGGGGTGCAGACCAACGTGCGCCCGTCTTGCAGGACGAGCGAGACGCACTCGCGCTCGCCCTGAACCATCATCTCGGCCTGCGTCGCTGTGCCCAGCCTGCCGTCCGCAGTGGGAGCGAGCAGCGCTGCTCCGCCAGCACTCGGCATCTGCTCGATGCGCCGTGCGGTGCCGTTGGCAAGCAGTACCGGCGTTCCCCCGGCAAGGCAGGTCGTGCAGCCATAGCCAACCAGGTGGAAGCGCAGAGCTTCGAGGTAAGGCAGCAGGTCGGCATTGCGCAGGTAGTCGATGACAGCGCGCGAGCCTGGAGCAAGGCTGGTTTTTACAGTTGGGTTGACGGAGAGGCCGCGCTCGACGGCACGCTTCGCCAGCAGACCAGCCGCTACCATCACTGAGGGATTTGAGGTGTTGGTACAGCTCGTGATGGCAGCAATGGCAACTGAACCATTGGTCAAATACGCCTGCGTATTACCCATAGTAACGAGCACGTCATTGGTATGCCCGTTCTGCCTTTTGCCGCCGGGATAACCCTGCTTCCTGGCCTCGGCCAGCGCCTTGTCTTTATCTTCTTTCTCGGCAATGGGGTCGGGATCGGCATGCCCGCCCTCCGTTCCCAGGCGAATCAGCGCATTCTCCGTGACATTGTTTTCTTGCAAATCCTTGAAACGGTCTGCGAAGGCCTCGCGGAATACGCGGCCGAGGTTTTGCATTGCGACGCGGTCCTGCGGACGGCTCGGCCCGGCAAGGCTCGGCTCGATGGTGCCAAGATCGAGTTCGAGCAGGTCATCAAATTGCGGTTCTGGCGCCGCGTCGGTGCGGAAAAGGTCCTGCACCTTCGTGTAACGTTCAACTAGGTCAACCAGGTCCGGGCTGCGCCCGGTGCTGCGCAGGTAGCGCAATGTTTCGTCGTCAACGGGGAAGAGCGTTGCGGTCGCGCCAAACTCGGGTGACATATTCGAGATAGTGGCCCGATCAGCGAGCGCCAGGTAGCTAAGGCCAGAGCCGGTAAATTCTACAAATTTGCCGACTACGCCGCGCTTGCGCAGCAGCTGTGTAACGGTCAGCACCAGGTCCGTAGCGGTCGTGCCGCTGGGCAGCGAACCTGTGAGACGCACGCCGATGACCTCTGGTGTGAGCAGGTAAAGCGGCTGGCCGAGCAAGACGGCTTCGGCTTCTATACCACCGACACCCCACCCAAGCACGCCGAGGCCATTGATCATGGTAGTGTGAGAATCGGTGCCCACGAGTGTATCCGGGAATGCAATCGTCTCGCCATTTTCCTGCTTCGTCACGACGACGGATGCCAGGTACTCGAGGTTCACCTGGTGAACAATACCAGTGCCCGGCGGCACAACACGGAAGTTGCTGAATGCCTGCTGCCCCCAGCGCAACAGTCCATACCGCTCGCTATTACGTTCATACTCTCGCTCGACATTGCGTGCGAATGCGAGGGTCGAGCCGAACATATCCACCTGAACAGAGTGGTCGATCACCAGGTCGGCAGGCACGAGCGGATTGATTTTCAGTGGATTGCCGCCCATACGCGCGACGGCTGAGCGCATAGCGGCGAGGTCTGCCACGGCAGGGACGCCCGTAAAGTCTTGCAACAGCACACGAGCAGGCATGAATGGATATTCTGCCTCGGACTGCGAAACCCGGCCAGGAACCCAACGGGCCAGAGACAAGACATCATCTTCCGTTACAATTTCGCCGTCTGCATTGCGTAACGCATTCTCCAATAGAATTCTGACGGTAAAAGGTAACCGGTCAAGGCTTTGCACGCCTCTTTTTGTGAGCGCTCCCAATTGATAGTAGCTCACTGCGCCCCTGGCGCTTTCCAACCTGGCGCGAGCGCCAAATATGTCACTATAAGCAGTCATCGTTTCATCCTCTGAAAAAATTGAACCCCGGTAGAAATGGTACTGCTTCATTATATAACAGTATCGCCCCGCTCACGAAGATTGCAGTCACCAGCCCCGCCCTTTAGACATTTGGAGATAAGGCTTCCCGGAAGCGGACTGGAGAGGGGTCCGGGCTGTCATCCTGAGCGCAGCGAAGGATCTCTCCGCCCGGCGAGCCAGACCCTTCGCGGAGTTTACCCTGAGCGAAGCGCATGGGCTCAGGGTGACAGGCATGCTCTCCAAATGTCTACACGCCCTTACCGGAGATTGTTTTTATGGCGTGCGCGGAAACGGCGTGCCTTCAAAAGGTTAGCGCATTTATCAGTTGTACAGTACAGCTTGGTACGACTCTTACTCACATCATAAAAGACCCCACGGCAGTGGGTATTTGCACATATTTTGAGACGTCTGGGATCCTGGTAAGCCAGCAAATGAGCGAACGAAGCCGCAATCTCTGCCTGCACCCAGTCCCAATCCTTCTTCAGCGGCACCATTTCCAATCGATATCCTTCTGTGTCTTTTATCAGGCGACGACTCAAGGGCATCTTGAGCAGAAAAGCATTGAGCGCCGCTAGATCATGGTCTGCGGTCTGTCCCTCAACCAGAGCCTCTATCATAGAGCGAAGAAGGGTACGTAGTGCAAGAAGAGTAGTTAGTGTAGCTCCATCGGATGGGCGATCAACCTGTAGGCCCCATTTGGCGAGAAACTGTTCCAACCAGCCTGGTTGCTGGAGATCATCTCTTACCCACCGGCCACGGAAATCGCGAAACTCGCTATTGATGAAATCAATGCATATCGTATCCATTGTTCTCTCAGCTCCCACAGAATCCTACAAGCATTGGCCCTTCCTCTCTCATACAACGGTTGAGATGAAAAGAAGACGAGCATAACCCTCTCGGATGTTTGGAGATAAGGCTTCCCGGAAGCGGACTGGAGAGGGGTCCGGGCTGTCATCCTGAGCGAAGCGAAGGATCTCTCCGCCCGGCGAGCCAGACCCTTCGCTGAGTTTACCCTGAGCGAAGCGAATGGGCTCAGGGTGACAGGCCTTATCTCCAAATGTCTGTAACTCTCTAAAAAATATTGACAGTTACATAGTTAGCATGTTATCCTCTTGAATATAACCGAGTCAAGCAAGCTTAGCAGTTACTAAAACAGCCCTGTCCCTTCATTGTCGCTCAGTACTTGTCATCAAGAAAGGGATTCGCCGATGGTGCGTAAACAAACACGTGCACTCATGGGATGCCTCTCTCGCCGTGAAGTTCTCCGGGGTCTGGCAGGATTCATGATAACCGCGAGTCTAGAGGGGTGTGCTCAAGCTCTTTCCTCATCGTCAACTGCTGTGCTCGTCCCCACTCCTCGTCCTCGCGGAAGCGTCTTTTATACCTATCGTGGTCATACCAATCGTGTAACAACAGTAGCATGGTCGCCCAAGGGCAAGTACATCGCTTCGGGATCTTTAGATCAGACCGTGCAGGTCTGGGACGCCAACCCCGGCGATCATTTTCACCCCTTTATTTACCGCGGTCATACAGCCGGGGTGCAAGCAGTGGACTGGTCACCAGAAGGTAATCGTGTTGTCTCAGGTTCCATCGATAAAACGGTCCAGGCGTGGGATGCGATTACCGGAGAGCATGTCGCTATCTATCATGGGCATACCGACATCTTGAACACAGTAGCGTGGTCACCGGATGGCAAATACATCGCCTCTGGCTCTGCAGATGGCACCGTGCGTATGTGGGAAGTCGCAACTGGCAAGCAGAAGTACGTCTATCGCGGCCATCTAGCGAGCGTAAACTCGATAGTGTGGTCGCCCGATAGTCAGCGGATCGCTTCCGGTTCGTCGGACAAAACGGTGCAGGTCTGGGATGCCACGACCGGAAATCATAGGTATACCTATCGTGGACATACCGACATGGTAAGCTCGGTTTCCTGGTCGCCTGATGGGAAGCTCATCGCTTCCGGTTCGTCGGACAAAACGGTGCAGGTCTGGGATGCGGCGACTGGTGTTGTTGTCTATACCTATCGTGGGTACAATGTGCAAGCTGCACGATTTAATTCTTCCAAGGGGGTACTCCCTGACCTCATCTTTGCTGTTGCCTGGTCACACGATGGGAAACGCCTCGCGGCCGTAACCCAGGTCTATTGCGGCGATATCTGTGGAGTCTTGTTAAGCTGGGATGCGTATACCGAGCGCAATTTCGCCTTTTATATAAACCAGCCAGTCTTTGCAATAGCATGGTCCCCTGACGACACACGTCTCGCCATCTCAATTACTGTATCAACACAAGGTCTCCCCCAGGGGGGCGCACCGCAGGATGGTTCATTTGTGCAGGTAGCGCAGGCATAACAACAGGCATTCCAGGTAGTGGTAGTGCAGCTTATGGAATGGCGGGATGCAAGAGAGGCGGTGAAAAAATGGTCAGGGCAGGACCCACAGCAGGAAGATCGAAGCTCGAAGCTTGCTACCCATGAGAGAAGACCGCACGGAGAGACAAATGCTTCTCTTTCCGGCTTAGAAGAGGATAGATATCCAGACCGATAACGCATTCTCATAGTCGGGTCCCGGTTCCGTCCCATGAGAGTACCGGCCTATCATCGTCCAAGGCAAACTTCTCGCGTAACAAACTGCCTGTAAACCCTGCCCACTATACTATGCACTATCGACGAAGAGAATACATCAGCAAAAATGCTTAGCAGCTTCATTCGGGCAAGGGCAAAGACACTTCGACTTTGCAACCGTCACCCAATGCTGAGGTAATTGCTAGTGTTGCACCGATCAACATGGCACGTTCACGCATGCCCACCAGGCCTAACCCACCTTGCGAATTATGGCTGGCATCGAGGAACCGCTCAACAAAAAATCCCTTTCCATTGTCGCGCACGGTAAGCCGCAACACAGATGGGAGGTAAGCGAGTTCCACACTCGCCTGGGTGGCTTGAGAATGCCGCCAGATATTCGATAAGGCTTCCTGGACGATGCGGAAAATAGCGATTTCGGCTTCAGGAGTAGTAGGTCGAGGCGAGCCGGTACACGTAAATGTACAGGGGACACCGCGCGCGGAGGAGCCATCACTCAGCCACTCCAGAGCGGCTCGCAGGCCGAGATCATCAAGCACGGATGGGCGCAGGTCACGGCATGCACGACGCACTCCTTCCAGCGTGCGGTCAGCCAGTTCTTGCAGATTTGCGAACCATTGCACATCTTTTTCTGGAAGATCACGCCTGCCTATGGCTCGGCCAAGGCCATCTAGCCCCAGCGATAAGGCGATCAGTGCCTGAGCTGTGTCATCATGCAACTCCCGTGCGAGGCGGCGGCGCTCCTCTTCTTGAACGCGAGTAATTAAGGAGGCGTAGTCTCGCAATTCATCCTGCCGGCGACGAGCACTACTGAGGTCTTGTAGCGTACGCTGCAAGGTAAATGTCCGAATGCTCAGCCGCGTACTAATCAAAGCCAGGTAGTAAATAGCGAAGAGCGGCACAAGAAAGAAGAGCCAGGCGAGTTCGGCAGTAACGTTATCGAAGATATCCACGACAGGCAGGAGCGGCCCAACGCTCAGCACCAGTAGCTGGAAGCGCAGCACAGATGATTGCAAATATTCTTGCCAGGCCGCCTTCAGGCCAGAACGATTCGCTTGCGCGATAGTAGGAAGTGATACGATGATGATCAATAGCATCATGACCAGCGCAGCCACGATGGAGCCAAGAAACTCTCTGGATTCATGAATTTGAGTGTATTGATTAATAAGCCGGTTTAGGGGCGGTCCCGCAATCCAGGTATAGATAGCGCCAGAAAGTAGGGCTAGTAGAGCGGTGCTTGCGATGCGATAGCATGCCTCTGTCAAGGAGACAAATCCCCGCAAGAGTGTGAAGCCTTGTAATGACGCCTGAGTTATCAATGCCAGTAGCACTGCGGCAGGAGGGCCAATTAATACTCCGGCGGCAAGATAAAGTGGAGCCGTAATATCAAAGAGAAATAGCGGTAGCATTGCCGTTCGCAGCGGAAGATGCATCCCTTCTGCTTTAAACTGGCGCAAAAGCAGTATGCGTCCCAGCAATGCAAGTGCAACTGAAAGCAGCATCAGGCTATAGATTGCCCGAGGGCCGTAGAAATTGGGATTAGGCTGGTAGTTGTAGAGAGCCCAAACCAGTAAACCAAGCGCAATACACAGGGATAGGATTGCAACTACGGGCTTGAACCTCGGAAACTCGCTCAGCTTGATAGTTTTTGCGTTACTGTGAATCATACGTATCCTGCAAGGAGATTATGCCCTGGCGGAGGGCAAGCAAGACAGCTTCGGTGCGAGAACCTACATGCATTTTCGTAAAAATGTTGGCAAGGTGACTATGTACTGTACGGACACTCAACCCCAACCTGCGCGCAATTTCCTTGTTTGGCAGCCCCCGTGCCGCCAGGCGTAACACCTCAAATTCTCGTTCGCTCAACAGATCGGTCGAATGTTCGACGGTTACAGCACGGGCGGAAAGGCGCCGCATGATTTTCTCAGCCAGCGACGGCTGCAAGACGGATTCGCCACGCGAGACGGCCCGGATGGCATTGATTAGCTCCTGTCCATGCACATTCTTCAGTAGAAAGCCAGCAGCCCCTGCTTCGAGCAGGGCTATCAGGTATGGCTCATCATCATAGGCCGACAATACAAGTACGGCGGTTTCGGGACAACTACCTTTGATGGCACGTGTCGCTTCAATTCCGCCCATGCCGGGCATAGCGATATCCATAATTGCGATACCCGGGTGCAGCCTTTGAGCGGCTTCAATAGCCTCCTCGCCGCTGGCAGCCTCGGCTACGACTTCGACATCGCTCTCAGTCTCCAATAAGCGGCGGGTTCCTTCACGCACAAGCGCATGGTCATCGACGAGCATCACCCGGATCAATTTGCCATTTTCCTGGTCGCCACTGGCCAGATTCTGGACAGCCTCTGCGGCGATGCTAGTTTTGTCAGGTTGCCCCAAGGATATTCCTCCTCTGTAGTATCTCGGCAATATTACATCCTTTTCACACTTTGGGTCAAGACGTGCAAGCAAACTTTCAAAAACATTGACAAATTACGCCTGTTTTCGCTACAGTAGAGACGGGAGACCCTACATACATGAGCTTGATATCACTGTGCAGGTTTGGAAGGGATTCGGTTTTATGGGGATGTGCCTGGATGAAGATTGCAGATTTCAAAATCGAGACAAAGCTCGCTTCTGTGCTAAATGTGGAATACCGGCACAGGGTGCATTAATACAAGGGCGCTATAAAATCCGCTACCTGGTAAGCAAAGATCATAGCACTGTCACGTTGTATGCTATTGATCGCCATCAAGGGCTGCCCGTGACTGTGCGAGCTCTCATCCCTAATAAGAACAGCGCGGAAGCACGCCAGATCTTTTTGCAGGACGCTGAACTGGCCGTTGCATTCTCGAATGGCATCAATGAAGCTGGCAGTATCCGTGTTACCGATTACGGACAAGATGGGCCACTAGTGTTTCTGGTGAAGTCTGAACTCAACGGCTCCATGACCGATCCGGCCAGGCCTCACATGACAGTACGCATTGGCAGCGATGTTTTCGAACCAGCGCAATTAGCTGATGACAAACTCGAAGACGACATGCAGACCGAGTTGCGTCCGGTTGCTCCCAAGGCGTCCACAGCCATCCCAAAGCAGGTTCCTCCACGGGCAGCCGGGCCACAGCCCCGGCGTGACTGGTTGGCCGAGGGTGACCGTTTCTATGAACTTGGGAACTACGAGAAGGCGCTCGCCGCCTATGAAGCTGCGTTAGCCGATAACAGCGTATCTGTGGAAGCATGGAGTGGCAAAGGAGCTACACTGCTACACCTGGGGCGTGCAGCAGAGGCGCTGATAGCATACGATCAGGCGCTCTCGCTGCACCCGGATGACCCTGACCTGTGGAATTCGCGAGCAAACGCGCTGCATGAACTGCGCCGCTATGATGAAGAAATGCATTGTTACGACCAGGCGCTGGCATTAGATCCAGGTTACGCATTTGCCTGGAGTGGACGTGGCATGACCCTGTTTGAACTGAATCGTCCCGAGGAGGCGTTGCTGGCGTTTGACCAGGCGCTCGTACTTGATGCAACGCAGGCTGTGATCTGGCAGGCAATGAGCGATACACTCTACAGCCTGCACCATTATGATGACGCGCTGCTTGCCATCGACAGGGCGCTTGCAATTGAACCAAACAACGCGGCTATGTGGGACATCAAGGGGAATATTTTACGCCGCATGCATACTCCCGACCAGGCCCTGCTTCTTCATGAACGTGCCACTTTACTTGCGCCCGAGAGCGCCACGGCATGGTTCGATAAGGCAAATGACCTGCGCGATCTAAAACGCAATGGCGAGGCGCTGGCAGTTTATGACCAGGCGCTCTCTCTTGACCCAAAGCTCGCCGGAGCATGGTATAATCGAGGGAATGTTTTAGCGGCTATGCATATGTACGAGGATGCCCTGGAATCCTATGACCAGGCATTGCAATACGATGATGGGCTGACATCAGCCTGGTACAACAAGGGTAGCCTGCTGCACGAGTTGGGGCGTGATGAAGAAGCATTAACCGCCTTTGATTTTGCCCTGACTCTGGATGCCCATTACATCGCTGCCTGGAACAATAAAGGGCTTTCACTCTTTACCCTGGGTTACCTGGAAGAAGCACTGATTGCCTTCGACCAGGCAACATCGCTGGCGCCTGAGCAAGCCGATGCGTGGCATAATAAGGCCATCGTACTTGAAAAGCTGGGCAGATCAGAAGAGGCTCTCGCGTGTCAGGAGCAGGCACGCTCCCTGGAACAGCAATCGACCATATAGGCACTCTTGCATCTCCAGGATCAGGATATAGAGGAGGATGAATGCGACGCTGCGCCGACCTGGCTGACTGCGGACATGACAATAGGGATAACGATAGGTTTTGCCGTGCGTGTGCATTACCTTTACTGAATACTGCATTGGCCGGGCGCTATGTGGTTGAAGCGCTGATCAGTAAGGGCGGCTACGCGGCGGTGTTTCGTGGCGTCGATCAAAACCTTTCTCGCCGCATCGCCATCAAAGTACTCCTGCCGAGTAAGACCACACCCAGCGAACAAGAGCATTTCCTGCGCGAAGCGCGTATCGCCGCCACGCTGGATCATCCCAACATCGCTCCAATCCTCGACTATGGCATAGATGGCCCTAGCGTTTTCCTGGTTATGCCTTTGTACACCGCAGGGTCCTTACGTACCCGGTTAGCATTCGTCAATGGACCGCTGCCGGCTGTTGAGACAATCCATGACTTTCATCAACTTGCAAGCGCGATTCACTATGCACATACTCGCCCGCGACCGGTCATCCACCGCGATATTAAACCTGAGAACATACTTATCCACCAGGAAGATAGCCGCCTGGTTATCACCGACTTTGGCATCGCTCGCTCACTGGAGCCTGGAGTGCGTGTTGGGAAGACGATCACGGTACGGGGTACAGTGGGTTATATGGCGCCAGAGCAGACCAGCGGAGTGGTAGATCCACGCACCGACCAGTTCGGCTGCGGTGTGGTGCTGTATGAGATGCTCACAGGCTACAACCCTTTCGACGCACAGGGTGGGCCAATCCTGCCCCCATCCACATTCAATAGAGAGTTGCCTTCGGCCCTGGATACAGTGGTACTGCGAGCCTTAGCAGCGCGACCAGAAGATCGCTTTGGCGACATGTTGGAGTTCTTGTATGCGTTCGACCAGGCTACCCGTCCAAGTTCGGGGGTAAGAGTCCCAGTCCAAAGGGCACAAGCTGATGCCTGGAACACACCTATTCCAGGTGGCCTTTCAAATCCTTCTTTGCAGGCTGCGCAGCCCGGGACTGAGCGAGGAGAATCTCCAGGTCGCCAGAAAGCAGTGGCGGTGAGTACGAGTGTTGGCGTACGCGAGAAGTGCCAGGAGGGGGATCAACTACTCAAGCAACAGCATTACTCGCAAGCTCTACGCGCTTATGAAGAAGCGTTAAGTATTGAGCCACGCAACTTTTATGCCTGGAATGGCAAGGGGACGGCGCTCTACAGCCAGGGCAATTACAAAAAGGCCTACGAAGCCTACCAGCGGGCAATCGAAATTGAACCGGAGAATCCTGTCGTATGGGTAAGCGCGGGGCTTGCATTGAAGCGCCTGCAGCGTTACCAACAGGCGCTGGTTCATTTTGAGCGAGCGCTGACGATAGAACCACAGTATGTAGCCGCCTGGATTGGCAAAGCCGACACGGAAATTGATATGAACATGCCAGAAGAGGCCATTGCTTCCTATGAGCAGGTACTGCACTATGATCAAAATAGCTTCCAGGCCTGGAACGGCCTGGGGAATGCGCGATCTTTCCTGCGCGATTATGCTGGAGCTGTCGATGCCTACAGCCGCGCGCTGCTGATTAACCCGCGCAGCGCTGTTGCCTGGTGCAACAAAGCGGAAGCGCTCGTTCGTTATGGCAATAACCGTGCTGCGCTGGATGCGCTCAATGAAGCAACCGAGCTGGACCGCAACTACACACCCGCGTGGGTTCTCAAGGCGGACGTGCATGAAGCGTTGGGTAATCGCCAGGAGGCGCAGAAGGCTCGTAAACGGGCTAAGCCCTGGGGGTTGGTGAATTGACGCTTTGAACCTGCTAACAGGTGCTTCTCCAGAAGGCTCATCATGCGCTTATACATCTTGATCCAGGCGCTTCAATCGCTCCATAAAGCGACCGCGTAAAGGGTCTGACATGGCTGTGCCTGTACCGCTATGGCGCAGCATGATGATCTCTGCCATGATGCAGAGGGCGATTTCTTCGGGAGTGCCGCCGCCAAGGTCAAGGCCAATGGGAGCGCGCACGCGGGCCAGCTTGCCGGCAGGAACGCCCTCTTCGCGCAGGAGCTTGAAGACAGCCCAGACGCGCCGCTGGCTACCGATCATGCCGATATAGGCAGCGGGCGAATCTATAATGGCGCGCAGCCCTTGAACATCGTGCGCATGGGCGCGGGTGACAAGCACAATGTGGGTACGCGGCGTAAGGGGATAATTCCTGAGAATCGATTCGATATCACCTACCAGTACTTGTTTGGCACTGGGGAAGCGCTCGCGGCTGGCAAATGAGGCACGGTCATCGGTTACGCTCACAGAGAAGTTCATCAGGTGGGCAAGCTCAGCAAGCGGCGCTGCAATATGTCCTGCACCTGCAATCAACAATACCGGGTTGGGAACAAACGGCTCGATAAATACCTCCGCCCACGCATGAGCAGGGCCAGACACATTTTCAATGCGCGGTTTGCCTGCTGTGATGGCTTGCCGGGCAGCTTCGACAAGCTGGAGAGTAAGTTCAGCAGGAGCACCAGAGAGCATCAAGGCACCGAATGTTTCGCTATTTTCGTGCACAAGCGCCTGTTGACCAAGGCTGGGACGCCATGCTCCGCCAGCAGCAATGATGGTAGCCAAAACGACCGCCTTTTCACCCTCCAGGGCATCGTTAATGACCTGGGCGAAGTCCTGCATACCTGGTTGTCCCGGGATTGCTGTGTTATGCCACGGCTGCACAAACACATCAAAGATACCACCGCAGACGCCCTGGCTCTCCATGGAGATTTCCTCGGTAAGATCAACCTGCACCATGCTGGGACGTTGCGTGTCGATTACATTGAGGGCGCTGCGCCATACTTCGGCCTCACCACAGCCGCCACCCACGGTGCCGCTGATCTTGCCGCCGCGATGCACCAGCATCTTTGCTCCAACTTCACGCGGCACGGAGCCTTTGCGCTTGACGATGGTCGCCAGGGCGACTGTTTCACCGGTTGCCAGTTCTCGTATTATTTCCTGAAAGAGTTCGCGCACGTTGTTATTTCCTGTTGGTCTAGTGGTTCCAGCAATTTCCTGAAAGAGTTCGCGCACGTTATTATTTCCTGTTGGTCTAGTGGTCAGTCCAGCTAGATTTGTGAGGTAGAAATGTAGTGACACCCCTCGCGGGTGTCAGGCCCCACCGCAAAATGCAAACTGAACTGACTACTAGTGGTTCCAGCAAAAATTGGGGATTGGCACCCAGGGCCGAGATTGGCGACCAGAGCCGAGATTGGCGGCCAGAGCCGAGATTGCCGACCAGGGCGGGGATTGACGACCACGGCGGGGGCATGGGTTCAGGGCGACCGCAAGGGTCGCCCCTACCATACACGCCTTCGCTAATCCCCGCTGTGGCAACAGATCAGTCGCCGCCCTCGTATTTGAACGAGAGCTCCATCCTCACCCGGTAGATCAGAGGATTGCCAGACTCGATGTGGATGTCTTGCTCGACAATGCGGGCGATCCGAAGGTCCCGCAAGGTCTTTGAAGCCCGCTCGATAGCTGCCGCAGCTGCCTTCTCCCATGACTCGTTGCTGGTTCCCACCAGCTCGATCACCTTGTAAACACTTTCTGCCATGTTGCTCTCCTTTCGTTCAGGTGGCGGGAGCGAGTAGTCAGCTGACTGACTAGTGATCTCCCCTTCAGAAACAAA
>WNFG01001254.1_pt1 | contig 21387 bp, 20 predicted proteins | sample 5400431 | NCBI WGS metagenome assembly WNFG01 (sample SAMN13153346, study PRJNA577476) | soil metagenome | isolation source: 120 cm saprolite under Douglas fir tree site 2 hole 3 replicate 2 | place: USA:California | collected 2015-04-18 | reverse complement strand
CGATGCTCGCGCCCGCGGTGGCGACGCCCGCCCCCTCCGGAAAACCGGAAGGCAAGGTCAAGGCGAAAGACGCCAAGATGAAAGTCCGCCACGAAGCCGCCGTGGACGGCGATTTCATCGACCTCGGTTCCATGCTGACCGACGAGGAGGACCTCGACGCGCCGGCGAAGGACAGCCGGATGACTGTTGCCGATGAGGAGCCCACCGGCGACGAAGAGCAGGACTTCCAAGACATGCTGGCGCGCTTCAAGCAGGGAATCGACGAGAACATCGACGAGGCGGACTTCCAGTCTCACTACGACCTGGGCGTCGCCTTCAAGGAGATGGGTCTCCTCGACGAAGCGATCGCCGAGCTCCAGAAGGCGCTGCGCGCGCCCGAGGGAAAGCTGCGCACGTCGGAGATGCTGGGCATCTGCTTCTTCGAAAAGGGCGCGTACGGCGTCGCAGAAACGATTCTGCGCCGTGGCCTCGATCTCCCGGCCTCCGGCGATCAGGAACGACTGGGCATCCTGTACTGGCTCGGCAGGGCACTGGAGCAGCAGGGCAGGAAGGCCGATGCGCGCGACTTGTACGGTCGCGTGTTCGCGGTTGACATCCGGTTCCTCGATGCCGAGCAGCGCGTAAAAGCGCTTGCGAAGGCGAAATAGCGTGAGTCAACAGGTCGCCCGCGTCAGCCTGCGCGACGTCCAGCGGCCCGTCGCCGGTGAATTGGAACAGGTGGTACTGGAGCTGCGGCGTGTGATCGCCGCGGACTTTCCGATCGTGAGTGAGGTGAACGATCACCTGCTCCACATGAAGGGGAAGTTGTTCCGCCCGACGCTGCTTCTGCTGAGTCATCAGGCGGCGGGATTGAAGGATCCGCGTGCCGTCACCCTCGCCGCCGTTGTGGAGCTCATCCACCTCGCCACGCTGGTACACGACGATTCGGTGGACCATTCCGTGCTGCGGCGTGGGCTGCCGACGATCAATGCGCTGTTCTCGCACCAGATCGCCGTGATCATGGGGGACTATCTCTATTCGCGCGCGATCATCGAACTGGTGCGGCTGGAAGACCACGAGGCGCTGCGCGTGTTGGCGCGGGTGACCAATGAGATGACCGTGGGCGAGATGCGGCAGCTCGAAGCCCACGACAAGCTCGCCTACGGCGAAGGCGCGTACGACGAGCTCATTCGGGCCAAAACCGCCTCGCTGTTGTCCGGTGCGTGCGAGGTGGGCGCCCTGACCGCGCCCCCCGCCTTCCGCCACGCGTTGGCGCGCTTTGGGATGCTGCTCGGCATGGCCTTCCAGATCACCGATGACCTGCTCGATTACACGGAGCCCGAGGCGGTGACGGGGAAACCGTCGGGACTCGATCTTCGCGAACACAAGGTGACCCTGCCGTTGATCGTCGCGCTCGCGCGCATGACCCCGGACGACCGCCGCGTCGTGGCGCAACTGATGGAGACGGCGGAGCCGGGCGACGAGTTGGTGGCCGAGGTCATCCGGCTCGTGGAGGCGGCAGGCGGGCTCGAGACGGCGCGGCAGCGCGCGCTCGACCTCGCTCAACAGGCCGAAAGCGAGCTGGATGTGCTGCCGCCATCGCCGGCCCGCGACGCCTTACAGGGGAGCATCGCATACGCCGTGGAGCGGCGCAGCTAAGCTGTGCCGCACGGTCCGCGTCGCCCCGCCTTCTATATCGGCGTGCTTGCGATAGGCTTCGTCGTGGGCGGATTGCTGCACGCCTTCTTGCGGCGCTTTCTGCCACAGGGGCCCGCCCGCGAGGTGTTCACCTGGTCGGTGACGCCGACCATCGGGCCGTTTCACCTCGACCTGCTCGTGATGTCGATTACGTTGGGACCGATCGGGCTGGACGTGTCGCTGCTCGCCGTCGTCGGCGTGGTGATTGCCTACCTGTTCGCGCGGTCGCTCTTCTAATCGAGGGTCGCCGCCGCCTGCGATTTGAAGAGGTCTTTGCGCCGGTCGACGATCTTGGCTTTGGCGCGTAACCCGTCCAGATACTGCTGAATGCGCGCCTGCTGCACCGCCTGACGCAGCTGCGTGCGCTGCGCATCGCGCTGTTTCAGCCACGCGGTCGAGTCGGCAAGCTTGCGCCACAGCGACTGGATGATGAAGTAGCCGCCCTCTCCCTCGATCACGCCACTCCGCTCGCCCATGCGCAGGCCGAACGCAGTACCGACGAGCACCGGCTCGCGGCCCAGATAACTGGGCGGCCGCAGACGGGTGAACGGAGCGAAGCGCTGCGCGCCCGTCAAGTCGGGAGCGGCCTTCAGCAGCGTGGCGAGCGAATCGGCGCGGCGACGCGCCAAGGCTTTTTGCTTGTCGATCCGCACGACGCTGCTCACGCGATCCCGAATCTGGGCGATCGGCGGCACGCCTGCCGGAGCGAGCGAGTCGAGACGGAAGACGTAGTACGCTGCCTGTCCCTCGATCACGGGACTCGTTTCGCCGATCGGCGCTTCAAACGCCCACACGCTGACGTCGGGAATCACGTAGCGGCCCAGATTGAAGCGCTCGCCCTGGATGACTTGATACGTCGGCGACACCTGCAGCGCCAAGCGGCGTGCCGCACTGTCGAGCACTGTGGGACTGGTCCGTTCGGCCGCAATCCGTTCGAGCGTATCAGCCCGCGCCTCGACCTGCTCGAGGTGCGCGCCTTGCAGGCTGACCGGCATGAGAATGTGACGAACCTTGACGGAATCGCCTTTGATCTGATCGATGCGGATCAGGTGAAAGCCGAATTGCGTGGCCACGGGCGCCGACACCTGTCCCGGCTTAAGATTGCGCATCCCGGCACGGAATTGGGCGTCGAAGCTGGGATCGTCTTTCTTCACCCAGCCGAGATCGCCACCGCGATGCCCGCTGACGGTATCGCTCGACTCGCGCTTGGCGACGTCCTCGAACTTCGCGCCGCGGGCGAGCTCGGCGCGCACGCGTGCGACATGAGCGCGCGCGGCCGCGCTATCTGCGGCGTTCGGCAGGCGCGGCAACGCCACGAAGCGGACGAACGCGATGGCGGGACGCTTGAAATCGTCGGGGTGTTTGGCCACGTACGCGGCGATTTCGGCATCGCTGATCGGCGAAGAGTCCGGGATGGCATAGGGCCAGATCGCGAGCGACGCGATGGTTACCGAATCGTGTTGATCCCTGTAGATCCGCCAGAGTTTGGCGTCCGAGATGTACACGTCCGCCGTGAGGTACTGGGCCAGCTTGATGCGCGGAATCTGATCGCGGTACATCGTCTCGATCTGGGCGAGCAGCTGCCGATCGGTCGTCGTTCTCAGGAACTGCTGCCACTTGCGGATATCGAATTGGCTGTCGGTCTGAAACTGCGGATCCCGCATCACTTCGGGTGGCGGCGATGTCGCCGCGATCTCGCGCACTTCGTCATCGCTGACGCGAATGCCGAGACGCCGGTACTCCTGCTGCAGCAACGTCTCCTGCACCATCTGATTGATGACCTGGTCGCCGATCTGCTGCTCGTCCTCGCGCGTCATTGGCGCCGCGCCCGTCTGCTGGCGGTATTGCTCCGTCGCGACCTGCACGCGCTGCTGGTATTCGTTGATCTGGTATTCTCTGCCATTGACGCGGAGGACGACGTTGCCGCTGGGACCGAGGATGCTCATCACCTGACCGACGGCCAACCAGGCGACAAACGAAATGGCGAGGATGTAAAAGACCCACTTCGCGTTCGCGTGCATCGTGCGCATCAAGGCCACTGCGACAACTCCAGTACAAAGGGTGGGAAGGGGCATAAGTCTAAAAACGACAACGAACAAACTCAAGCGCACAGAACCGCCGGTCATTTGACAGCAGCGGCGGCGGAACACTATCTTCGGCCAATCCCCACATAGACTTACGGAGCGCTGTGGCCTACACCAGCGAGATCGACAAGCTCGAAGCGCGCTTTCGGGACAACCCCAAGGGACGCAATTTTGCGCCGCTTGCGGATGCCTATCGCAAAGCGGGGCTTATAGATAACGCGATCGACCTCTGCCAGAACGGCCTCAAGCTCCACCCCGATTACGTCAGTGCCTACATCGTCTACGCCCGCTGCCTCGTCGACAAGAAAGACGACCCTTCCGCTCTCGGCGTTTTCAAGAACGTTCTCGAGCTCGACGGCGAGAATATCATCGCCCTCCGCGGTCTCGCCGAGCTCGCCGAGCGGAACGGGAAATACGAAGAGGAGGTCGTGTGGCTGGCGCGGTTGCTGAACGCAGACCCGATGAATGGGGACGCGGCCGAAGCGCTGGCGCGGGCGAAAGGCAAGGTGACCACTAAACCTGTCGAGGCCACGGAAGCCCCGACTGGCGCGATGGACAAGCCGGACTTCGCGATCGAGCACGAGGAGAAGGTCGAAACCACGCTGAAGGCGAGGCCGAGCGCTTCGGGCGCGGCGCCGTCGCCCGACGTCGAGAATCTCGAGCAGCCGATCAGCTTCAATCCATCCGCTCACGCGGCCGCGAAGGCGGACGGTCTTGAAGTCCAGGAAGATGTCGAGCTGAACGCCCAGGAGATCGAGCAGGTGGAGATTGAAGGCCTCGCGCGTACGCAGTACGAGGGCAGCGGGATGTTCAAGCTCGACGCTCCCGAGCCCACGGGTGCCGGTCCTGAGTTGGACGAGTCGCTCCCGCAGGTCGATCTGCCGCTCATCATGCCCGACGATGAGATGAAACGTCCTGCACCGCCGCCGCCCGCTCCGCGACCGCCCCCCCCGCCCCCCCCGGCCGCGCCGCAAGCGAAGGCGCGCGTGCCCTCCGACGATGACGGCGCCGCTGATACGGCGACGCTGTCGCGCGCGGAGCCCGTCCTGACCGAGACGATGGCGGAGCTTTATCTGAAGCAGGGGCACCAGCAGGACGCCCTGCGCGTGTATCAGGCGCTACTGGCGCAACGACCGAACGATCCCAAGCTCAAGAGCAAAGTCGAGCAGCTCTCGCCGGGGCGGAAAAAGGGCTCTGGCGTTTCCGCGCAAGCGTTTCTCAAGGGAATCTGGTCCGGGCGGGGTGCGCCTTCTCCTCCTCCGTCGCCGGCACCGGTCGAGCACAGTACGCTCGCCGCGGCGTTTGACGTCGCCGATCCGTCACCGGGCGAGCCATCGCGTCCGGCGCAAGATCACATCTCGCTCGATTCGGTGTTTGGCGAGGAAGCCGCGCGCCGTTCGAACGCGCAACCGAGCAGCGCTGCACCCGAGGGCGCACAAACCGCCGGCTTCTCCTTCGATGAATTCTTCGCCGGCGGAAAAGAGGGCGGAGCCACGTCAGGTCCCGCCCCGGACACGGCGAGTGCCAAAACACCGGCCGCGGGGGGGGGGCGGTCATCCGGCCGCAGCCAACGGCCTCCCGAGGATGAGGGTGAGGCGGACCAGTTTCAGCAGTGGCTCAAAAAACTGAAATCATAGTCGCCGTGTTGAACGGCCCGAATCTGAATCTCCTGGGTGAGCGCGAGCCGGAGTTGTATGGCAGTGCGAGCCTGGCGGAGATCGAGCGCGCGACGCAAGCATCCGCGCGGGCACTCGGCGTGAAATGCAGCTGGGTCCAGACCAATCACGAAGGCCAGTTCGTCGACGCGATTCAGGGTCTCAAAGGGAAGGCGGACGGCGCGCTGATCAATGCTGCGGCGTTCACGCACACGAGTCTCGCCGTCCGTGACGCGCTGCTCGCGGTGCGCGTGCCGTTCGTCGAAGTCCATCTCTCGAATATTTTCGCGCGCGAACCGGAGCGGCGGCGCTCGCTGCTCGCGGATCTCGCGGTCGGTGTCGTGACGGGGTTCGGGGCGGACAGCTATCGCCTGGGACTCGAGGGGTTGGTCGCTCATATCAAGTCACGATAGGCGTCCCGAACGCCAGGCGGCACTCGCTGCGCTCCTCGAGGCAGAAGGGCTCGATGCACTACTCGTCACGTCGCGACCCAATATCCGGTATCTCACGGGTTTCAGCGGCTCGGCGGGCGTGGCGGTGGCGACACGCGGTGCGCTGCTCCTGGTGACCGACTTTCGCTACGACGAGCAGGCGCGCCAGCAATCTGGCGCCGTGGCAAGGGTCGAAATCGAGGGCGTCAGCGTTTGGGATCGGCTCTTCAAAGAGCTCGGTGGTAGCACGCAGGCCGGCAGAGGGGGGGGGGCGCTCATCGGATTCGAGGCCCATGCCCTCACCGTGAAAGAGGCGGAACGGCTGTCCAGCCCGGTCGCGAGCGCGTGGCGTTGGAAGCCAGCGGGTGAGCTGGTCGAGCGGCTGCGCGTGCGGAAAGATCCAGGCGAAGTGGCTGCGATTCGCGCAGCGGGAATGCTTGCCGCCGAGGCACTACGAGAGACGCTCACCGCTGTGCGGCCCGGTCAGACGGAGCTCGAAGTCGCGGGAGTCCTGGAACGTGCGCTCCGCCGCCACGGCAGCGAGGCCCATCCGTTCCCCACGATCGTGGCGAGTGGGCCGCGGAGTGCGCTGCCCCACGCGCACACGAGCCAGCGGACGGTGGCCGCCGGTGAATGGCTGCTGCTCGATTTTGGCGCCGTGGTGGACGGCTACTGCGCCGACGTAACCCGGACCGTTGTCGTCGGCGCGCGCGCGGATGATGCGCAACGCGCGCTGTACGACCTGGTGCAGGAAGCGCAGCAGCGCGCGCGCGCGGGGGTGCGGGCGGGCATGAGCGGGCGCGAAGCGGACGCGCTGGCGCGCGACCCGATCGAGGCGCGCGGTTTCGGCGCGGCGTTCGGACATTCGACGGGACATGGCGTAGGCCTCGAGGTCCATGAGGCGCCGCGGCTCGCGCGCACCAGCGCGGATCCGTTGCCCGAGAATGCCGTGGTGACGATCGAACCGGGTGTCTACGTCGCGGGACGCGGCGGCGTTCGCATCGAGGATGACGTGCATCTGTCCGCTGATGGGCCGGTGCTCTTGACCGACGGCTGTACGGATCTCGTGGAACTGGTGTAGGGCCTCTCGGGGGGTATCTTCACGGTATGAAGCTCGACATCATCGCGCAGATCGTGCAGATCTTGAAGGACGCGCCGGAAGTGGGAGCCATCGAGATCCGGCGCGGCCTGTTTGGCGCATGGTCGTCGGTTCGGGTGTCGAAGGCGGGTCATGGGACGAATGCGAGCGGTGGACACATCGTCGTAACGCAACCGACGACCATTCCCCAGTCCCCTGTCCCGGCATCACGGGGAATGGGGACTGGGGAATCGCCGTCCTCCCAGGGTCCCCAGTACCTTGAGATCAAGTCGCCCATGGTGGGCACCTTTTACCAGTCTCCCGAGCCAGCCGCGCAGCCGTATGTGAAGGTCGGCAGCCGGGTGACCGTAGGGCAGGTGGTCTGCATCATCGAAGCGATGAAGATCATGAACGAGATCGAGTCCGAGGTCACGGGTGTGATTCGGGAAGTTGCCGCGCAAAACGCGCAGCCGGTGGAATTCGGCCAGGTCCTTTTCCGGGTGGATCCGCATGGGTGAGGCGACGCAGAGCAATCTGCCGGCATTCAACTTCAAACAAGCGATCACGCAGATGGTGCAGCGCAACGGATCCGACCTGTTGCTGAAGGTCGGCCGGCCCGCGACCATCCGCGTCAACGGCGACCTGGTGGCCCTCGACACTGCGCCCCTCAAGCCCGAGGAGTTGAAATCGCTGGCGGAGCAGATCATGACGCCGCGTCAGGTCAAGGAGTTCGCCGAGCACAAGGAGGCGGACTTTGCGATCGGGGTGCCGGGCGTCGGCCGCTTCCGGACCAACGTCTACCAGCAGCGCGGCACGGTGGCGTTCGCGTTTCGGGCGATTCCCTACGAAGTCAAGCAGATCCGCGAGCTGAACCTGCCCGGAGTCCTCGAGGAGATCGCGCTCAAGCCGCGGGGGTTGGTCCTCGTCACGGGCGTGACAGGGTCGGGGAAGTCCACGGCGCTCGCCGCGATGATCAACCACGTGAACACGAACCGGCGGGTCAACATCATCACCATCGAGGACCCGATCGAGTTCCTGCATCGTGATCAGCACGCCAACATCTCGCAGCGGGAAGTCGGCAACGATACGCTCACGTTCAACTCGGCGCTGCGGCACGTCCTGCGGCAGGATCCCGACCTGATCCTGATCGGCGAGATCCGCGACATGGAGACGCTGGACACCGCGCTCAAAGCGGCCGACACCGGGCACATGGTGTTCTCGACGCTGCACACGACCGACGCAACGCAGACGGTCAGCCGCGTCATCTCGTTCTTCCCGCCGCACCAGCACGACGAAATCCGTCACCTCCTGTCCACCGCGCTGCAGGCGATCGTCTCGTTGCGGCTCGTGCCGCGCAAGGACGGCCGTGGTCGGGTGCCGGCGTCGGAGGTGCTCATCAACACCGCAGCGGTAGCCGACAACATCCGCGATCTCTCCAAGCAGCTCAACATCCCCGACCTGATCGCCGAAGGCTCGATTCAATACGGGATGCAGAGTTTCGACCAGTCGCTGTTCCACTGGTACCAGCAGGGTGTGATCAGCTACGAGAGCGCGATCTTCTATGCGTCGAACCCGAGCGAGTTCGCGCTGAAGGTGTCGGGCGTCGATTCCTCGGGGAACCGGCTGGGCGGGGCCGACGCGGCCGGGGCGATCGAGCTGACGCCCTGATGTTCAAGAAAGTGCTGATCGCGAACCGCGGGGAGATCGCCCTGCGGGTGATCCGCGCGTGCAAGGAGCTGGGCGTCGAGACGGTGGCGGTGTATTCCGAAGCGGACCGCGAATCGCTGCACGTCCGCTTCGCCGACGACGACGTCTGCATCGGCCGCGCGCCCAGCCGCGACAGCTATCTCAACATCCCGCGCCTGATCGCCGCAGCGGAAATCACCGGCGCCGATGCGATCCATCCTGGCTACGGCTTCCTCGCCGAAAATGCCGAATTCGCCGAAAAGGTCAGCGCCTCCAACATCGCATTCATCGGACCTAGCCCCGACCAGATCCGCCAGATGGGCGACAAGGCGGCGGCGCGCTCGCTCGCCAAGGCGCAGGGTGTTCCCACGGTCCCCGGTTCTCCCGGACCCGTCGAATCGCCCGAAGCCGGCCAACAGGTGGCGGGAGAGATTGGATTTCCCGTCATCATCAAGGCGGCCGCGGGCGGCGGAGGCAAGGGCATGCGCGTCGCCGTCGACGCGGACCAGTTCGCGCAGGCGTTCACGCTCGCCAAACAGGAAGCACTCGCCGCGTTCGGATCCGGCGAGGTCTACATCGAAAAGTATTTGGCGCGGCCGCGGCACATCGAAATCCAGATCATGGGTGACGCGCACGGGAAGGTGATGCACCTGTGCGAGCGCGACTGCTCCGTTCAGCGACGGCATCAGAAGCTGGTCGAGGAAGCCCCGTCACCGGTGGTGGATCAGACGCTCAGGCAGGACATCGGCGATGCCGCCGTGAAGCTGGCGAGCTCGATCGGCTACGTGGGCGCCGGCACGATCGAGTTCCTGCTCGACGAGGATGGGTCGTTCTACTTCATGGAGATGAACACGCGCATTCAGGTCGAGCATCCCGTCACCGAGATGTGCACGAACTTCGACCTCGTGAAGGAGCAAATCTCCGTCGCTGCGGGCGCGCCGCTCTCGTTCGTGATGAACGGTCATCGTCTGCGCGGCCATGCAATCGAATGCCGGGTCAACGCCGAAGACCCGAGCCGCAATTTTCAGCCGTCGCCCGGCTTGATCACCGCCTATCATCCGCCCGGCGGACCGGGCGTGCGCGTCGACACGCACATTTACGCGGGCTACACGGTGCCGCCGTACTACGATTCGCTGCTCGCCAAGGTGATCGTGCATGGCAATACGCGGACGGAAGCGCTGGCCCGTATGCGGCAGGCGCTCGACTCGTTTATCATTGAAGGCGTGACCACGACGATCCCGTTTCTGGGCCGGGTGATGCGCCACCCGGACTTCGTCGCGGGCAAGGTCGACACGAAATTCCTCGAGCGCGAGCCCCAACTTCTCAAAGATCAGACATGAAGATCGACGTTTACCACACACCACTCGGCCTCAATGCGGGGGACCTGAACGGCCGAGCGGTCGTCGTCATTGATGTGCTCCGGGCCACGAGCACGATCGTCACCGCGCTCGCGGCGGGGGCCAAAGCCATCGTTCCCGCCGCCAGCTCCGACGAAGCGGTTCGGTTGACCGCGAATCTCGAGCGGAATGGCATTGTCCTCGCCGGCGAGCGGCGGATGCTGAAGATCGAGGGCTTCGCGCTTGGCAACTCGCCGCGTGAGATGACGCCGGAAGCCGTCGGCGGCAAGACGTTGTTTCTCGCGACCACCAACGGCACCCCGGCGCTGCTCGCGGCGCAGGGCGGTGATCCGGTGCTCGTCGCGGCGGCGCTCAACTTCAGCGCGGTCGCCGAGCGGGCCCGCAGTCTCTTCCAGGAACGCGGCGAGCTGGTGATCATCTGCGCCGGGCGCGAGAAGCAGTTCGCGCTCGAGGACGCCTACACCGCCGGCCGATTCATCAAGGCCGTGAAGAAGGGCGTCCCACCCAAGAAGCTGTCGCTCAACGACGCAGCGCAGGTCTCCCTCGACCTCGCCGCGCAGCAGGGTGGCTGGCAGGACGCCCTCGGCGCAAGCGATGCCGCGCGCCAATTGGGCGAAGCCGGCCTGGGCGACGACGTGCGCTTCTGCGCTCAGCCCGACCGGCTGACGATCGTTCCCGTCTACGCGGATCGACGCATCGCAGCATGAATCCCAAGGCGCGCCAGGAACTCATTGGCATTGCGGCCCTGCTGGTGGGCCTGTTCCTGGGGCTGACGCTGTTGCCGGTGGCGCTTACGGGAAGTTGGGGACGCGCGCTCGGCGCCGCGCTGCGGCAGATGTTCGGATTGGGTGCCGTGATCCTGCCAATCCTCGGGCTGGGCTGGGCGCTCGCCGCGTTCGAACGCTTGGGCGCGCTCTCCTGGGGCCGGGCCGCAGTCCTCGGCGCCGGACTCATACTCCTGGTCCCGTATGGGATTGCGGTCGCCATCGGTCCGGCATTTCCTCCCGATTACGTCAACTGGACTCGCACCGAGCGCTTGGTCGGCCTCTTCCCGGGGTTTCTAGCGAACGGAGTGGAGAGCGCGGTCGGGAGCGCGGGCGCGGTGCTGATCGGACTGTTCGCGCTCTCGGCACTAGGGATTTTCACCGTGGGGTGGCATCCGCTCACCGTACTACGTGCGCGGGTCGCGGTGCGCAGTACGCGGGAAGACGAGGACGCTGAAGAGCCGGAAGTCCCGCGCACCGCTCACAGCGCACCGCGTACCAAGCCGGTCGAGCGAAAGCTCAAGCCCGCCCCGCCGCCCCGGCCCGCGCCGCCACCGCCTCCCGGCTCCCTCATCCCGCCCATCGAATTGCTGACCGAAGGGCCGGGCGCCGTCGCTGACCCCGACGCCGTGCAAATCGAAGACATGGGCCGCCGGCTCGTGAACACGCTCGAAACATTCCGCGTCGGCGCGCAGATCACGAACAAGACCGTGGGTCCCGTGGTGACGCGCTTCGAGCTGGAGCCGGGCCGCGGCGTGAAGGTCGGGCGTGTCTCCTCGCTCGCGGACGATCTCGCCTTAGCGATGCGCGCGCAGTCACTGCGCATCGTCGCGCCGATCCCGGGGAAAGCGGCGATCGGCATCGAGGTTCCCAATCCAACGCCGCGACTCGTTCACGTGCGCGATCTGATCGACAGCGCTGAGTTCCGCCGCGCAGGTCGGGTGCTCCCGGTTGTGTTGGGGCGGAATCTCGAAGGCGACGAAGTCATCGACGATCTCACCAAGATGCCGCACCTCCTCATCGCCGGGGCGACGGGGTCGGGAAAATCGGTCTGCATCAACGCGATCATCACGAGCCTCATCTACGCGCATGGTCCGGAGAACCTGAAACTCCTGATGATCGACCCGAAGATGGTCGAGCTGTCGATGTACGGCGCGTTGCCGCATCTCGGTCTCCCGGTCGTGACGAGCCATCATAGGGCGGCCAATGTCTTGAAGTGGGCGGTGTGGGAGATGGAGCGCCGCTACCGGTTGCTGCACGCGAATCACGCGCGCAATGTCGCCGACTTCAATAAGAAGGTGGAAGCGAAAGCACCGCTCAAAGGTCCGCGCGAGACGCTCGCCACGCAGGCAGGAATTCAGAAGGAATTGCCGTTCGACGCTGCATACACCGATGGCATTCTTCCGTACATCGTCCTCGTCGTCGACGAGCTCGCAGATCTGATGCTCACGGTACAAGGAGAAATCGAGACGCCGCTGGCGGTACTGGCGCAGAAGGCGCGCGCGATCGGCATCCATCTCATCCTCGCGACGCAGCGGCCGTCTGTCAACGTGATCACGGGACTGATCAAAGCGAATTTCCCCTGCCGGATCGCGTTCCGCGTTTCGGCGAAGGTCGACAGCCGCACCATTCTCGATCAAAACGGCGCCGAGACGTTGCTGGGCAATGGCGACATGTTGTTCCTGCCGCCGGGGAAGAGCGAGCCGATGCGCGTGCAGGGCGCGTACATCTCGACGGACGAAACCGAGCGCGTCATGGAATGGTATCGGAAGCACGCCGCCGCCGCGGCGGTCGCCGCATCGCCGGGAAGCTCGATCGACGAACAGGTCGCGGCACTCGAGAAAGCAGAAAAAGAAGGGGAAGAGGGAGGCGGGAAGGGGGAAGGGGATTTCGGCGAGCGCGATCCGTTGTTCCGGCAGGCGGCTGAGGTGTGCATTCAGAACCAGTTGGGATCTACTTCCTTGTTGCAGCGGCGCATGAGCATCGGGTACGGTCGCGCGGCGCGAATCATCGATCAGCTCGAGTCGGCCGGCGTCTTGGGACCGCCGAATGGCTCCAAACCGCGAGACGTTCTCGTGGGACTCGAGGATCTGGACGACATCGTCGGCCATGGAAATGGCAATTCGGGGGCCTGAAGCAGGGGGGGGGCGCGAAAATGCGCCGGCGGGCAGCAATCGGGTTATCGAGGCAAACCCGCACGACGTAGCTTCACCCCATGTCGAGCGGGGTGCACAGCGATCCGGCCGGTTGGACAGATCCCCGCCATCAGCGAGGACTCGCCGGTGAAGAGCAGGCGATCCAATACCTCCAAAGCCGCGGTTGGGACGTCGTGGCGCACCGGTTCCGCGTCGGCCGAATCGAGCTGGACCTGGTCGCCCGGCGCGGTCACCTCGTGGCTTTCTTTGAAGTCAAAGCGCGCCGCGGCACGGCGTTCGGGAGCCCGTTCGAGGCCGTGACGGGGGCGAAGCGCCGCGAGATCGTGAAGGCGGCGCGCGTTTGGATGGACCGACACGGGCGGCCGGAAGACGTCTACCGGTTCGACTGTATCGCGTTGGTTGACAACAAGCTGGAGCATCTCGAGGACGCATTTCGTCCCGGATGGCGGTGAAAGCGGTTTCGGTATATATTCGGGCCTCATCTAAGGAGGCTCGCCACTCATGCTGAGGTCACTCATGGCAGAACAGCCCCCCCCAACCACGAAGCTCACGGACGACCGTCGCAAGGCGCTGAGCCTCGCGATCACGCAAATCGAGAAGACCTGTGGGAAGGGGTCCATCATGCGGATGGGCGCGGACACGCCGCAGGTCCGCGTGGCGGGGATCTCGACCGGGGCGATCAATCTCGACGCGGCGATCGGGATCGGCGGCATTCCCCGCGGCCGGGTGACGGAGATCTTCGGACCGGAGTCGAGCGGCAAAACCACCCTGGCGCTGCACGTCGTGGCGCATGCGCAGCGCACAGGCGGCGCGGCCGCCTACATCGACGCGGAGCACGCGCTCGACGTCGAATACGCGAAGAAGCTGGGCGTGGATATCGAGAACCTGCTGGTGTCCCAGCCTGACACCGGCGAGCAAGGCCTCGAGATCTGCGAGATCCTCGTACGCTCGGGCGCCGTCGACGTCGTCGTGGTCGATTCGGTCGCCGCCCTCGTCCCCAAGGCTGAAATCGAGGGCGAAATGGGCGACTCGCTGCCCGGCCTCCAGGCACGCCTTATGAGCCAGGCCTTGCGCAAGCTCGCCGGCGCGATCAACCGCTCACGCACCTCCGTGATTTTCATCAATCAGCTGCGTGAGAAGATCGGCGTCATGTTCGGCAATCCCGAGACCACGAGCGGCGGCCGGGCGCTGAAGTTCTACGCCTCAGTGCGTCTCGACATGCGGCGCATCGGGCCCGTGAAAGAGCGCGAGATGGTCATCGGCAATCACGTGCGTGTGAAGGTCGTGAAGAACAAAGTCGCGCCGCCGTTCCGGCAGGCGGAATTCGACATCATGTTCGACGAAGGCATCAGCCACGAGTCGCTGCTCGTCGATATCGCGGCAGAGGCCGGGATCATCGAGAAGTCGGGAGCGTGGTACTCCTACGGCAAGGAGCGCATCGGGCAGGGACGTGAGAACGCGAAGCTCTACCTCAAAGACCATCCCGATATGTCGGCGGAAGTTGAGGCGCGAGTGAAAGAGCACCTCGGCGTGAAGGCGCCCGCCGGAGACAGTCCCGGCGGCCTCGGCGACGAGGAGACGCCCGCGAGCGAAGAGTGATTCTCACTGGACTCGCCCCCGATCCGCGCCGCCCGGAGTATCGGTTGGTCGAAGTGGATCGGGGGCGTTTTGCGTCGCTCCCCGCCGATGCGTTGGCGGGACTCGATCTGGTCATCGGTCGCGAGATTGACGCTCTTGTACTCGAGCGACTCCAGGAGCTCGCCGATATCGAGGCCGCGCATCGCGCCGGGCTGCGTGCCCTGGCACGCCGCGCGCATGCACACCACGATTTGCGGCGACGGTTGCTGCAGAAGCAGCATCCACCGCACGCCGTGGATGAAGCACTCACGCGGCTCGAAGCGGCGGGACTGCTGGACGACGCCCGGTTCGCCGTCGACTATGCGGCTGCCAAGGCGCGACGTGGCCGCGGACCGGCGCGGCTCATCGGGGACCTTCTGGCCCAGGGCGTAGAGCGCCGCGTGGCTGAGACCGCCGTGCGCACGTCGCTGGCGGCGGAGGGTGTCGATCCGGCGGAAGCGGTGCGGGCGTTGGCGGAGAGAAGAGCGAGACAGCTTGCCGGATTGCCCCAGCCGGTTCGGAAGCGGCGATTAGTGGCGTTCTTAATGCGACGCGGGTTTTCTGGTGCTGAGGTGAGAGAGGTGGTGGAAGGGCTGGCTTCCTAGGACCAGCCAACCCACAATTCCCAGCCGTCCGTCAGACAACCGATCTCGACGCTTAACTCCTGTCCATCCTTTCAGTTGCACCTCCCTGCGCTATATTCCGCGCCATGAAGTCCGCCGACATCCGCCGTAAGTTCCTCGACTACTTCAAGGCTCCGCCTCGTGCTCACCGCGAAGTCCCCAGCTCATCTCTGGTGCCGGCTGATGACCCGACCCTGCTGTTCACCAACGCCGGCATGGTGCAATTCAAGCGGGTGTTCCAGGGTCTGGAACGCCGCGAGTACAGCCGCGCCGTAACCTGCCAGAAATGCGTTCGCGCGGGCGGCAAGCACAACGACCTCGAGCAGGTTGGCCACACCGCCCGGCACCACACCTTCTTCGAGATGCTGGGCAACTTCTCCTTCGGCGACTACTTCAAGAAGGAAGCGATCGAGTACGCCTGGGAATGGGTGACCAGCAAGGACTGGCTGGGCATCGATCCTGACCGGTTGTACGTCACGGTGCACCACACGGATGACGAAGCCCGCAAGCTGTGGCGCCAGGTCACCGGCATCGCCGACACCCGCATCTTCGGCCTCGGCGACAAGGACAACTTCTGGCAGATGGGCGACACCGGTCCCTGCGGTCCATGTTCCGAGATCCTGGTCGATATTCGCGAGAAACGGGACACGGGACACGGGAAACGTGAACTGACCCTCGAGGAGTTCGTTGCTCTGAGTGAGGAAGGCAAACTGCTGGAGATCTGGAACCTGGTCTTCATGCAGTATGACCAGCAACCCGATGCATCCCGCATCCCGCTCCCTGCGCCTTCGGTTGACACCGGAGCAGGATTGGAACGCATCTCGGCGGTCATGCAAAGCGTCTCCTCGAATTTTGATACGGATCTCTTCCAACCGATCATCGCGCACGCGGTGGAAATCGTCGGCCGGCCCTACGATCGCGGCCCGGCGGGCGCCCCCTATCGCGTGCTCGCCGATCACGCGCGCGCGGTCGCGTTCCTCCTCGCCGATGGCGTCTATCCGTCGAACGAAGGCCGCGGCTATGTGCTGCGCCGCATCCTGCGTCGCGCCGTGCGTCACGCGTGGCTCCTCGGCCGCCGCGAGCCGACGCTTGCACCCCTGACACGCGCCGTCAGCGGCGTGATGGCCGACGTGTATCCCGAGCTCTTGTCGAAAGAGCAGCACATCGAGCGCGTGACGCGTGCCGAAGAGGAGCGCTTCCTCGAGACAATCGAAGGCGGCCTCTCGCGGATGGAGGAGCTCCGACACCAGCCGGTCATCTCCGGTGAAGACGCGTTCAAACTCTACGACACATACGGATTTCCACTCGACCTCACGCAGATGATTGCCGCGGAGCACGGGCACACGGTAGACGTGGAAGGTTTCGAGCAAGCGCTGACCCAGCAGCGGCAGCGGTCGAGGGCGGCGCGGACAGCGGGGAAGGGGGAAGGGGGAAAGGGGAAGGGTACTGCACGCGGCGAGTGGGTAGAGGTGAAGAAGAAGGGTCGCCAAAAATGGATCGGTTACGAAACAACCAAGGCCGAAACAGAACCGATCGCATTCCGGCAAACCGGCGAACAGCTCGAGCTCGTGCTCGAAGAGAATCCGTTCTACGCCGAGTCCGGCGGGCAGGTCAGCGACACGGGCGTCGTGAAGGGCGAGGGATGGGAGCTCACCGTTGAGGACGTCGAAAAAGTGGACGGCAAGAGCGCGGTCGTCGGAACGTTCGGAGAAACGTTCGAGCCCACGCCCGCCCTCGCGCAGGTGAATGAGTCCCGGCGCCGCAACATCGAGCGCAACCACACAGCGACGCACCTCGTGCACGCCGCGCTGCGCAAGGTCCTCGGCACCCACGTCCATCAGGCCGGCTCGGTCGTCGCGCCCGAGCGGCTGCGCTTCGATTTCAGCCATCATGCCCCGGTCAAAGGCGACCAGCTGGCGGCGGTGGAGGCGGAAGTCAACGCGCACGTGTGGGAGAATCTTCCCATCGAGACGCGCGAGATGGCGTACAAGGACGCGATCGCGGCCGGGGCGATGGCGCTGTTCGGCGAGAAATACGGCGAGGTCGTGCGCGTCGTGGATGTGGCGGGCGTGTCGCTGGAGCTCTGCGGGGGCACGCACGTCGGCTCCACCGGGCAGATCGCGTTGTTCCGCTTCACGCACGAGACGGGCGCCGCCGCCGGCGTGCGGCGCATCGAGGCCCTCACCGGTCCAGGCGCGTATCGGTACGCCATCGAGCTGCAGGAGCGGTTGTCGGAGGCGGCGGGGCTCCTGAAGGTGCCGCCCGAGCATCTCGCGAAGCGCATCGAGGCGATGCTGGAGGAGAACAAGAGACTCGAGAAGCGTATCGAAGATCTCTTGAAGGGTGGGGGCGGCGGCGGCGAGGTCGCAAATGCGCAGATTCGGGGCGTGGACTTTGAAATCCGCAGGGTTCAGGTCGAGGACAAGAAGCAAGTCGCGATGATGTCTGACGCGTTCACACTCAGCCACCCAGGCGGTGTTTCGGTGGTCGTCTCCGGCAGCGCGGCGAAGCCGTCCACCGCCGTCACGGTGGGCATTGGAAATGACTTACAACGCCGCGGTGTCTTCCAGGCGAACGAGCTCGTGCAATTCATTGCGTCAGCGACTGGCGGACGAGGCGGTGGGCGTCCACACTTTGCGTCTGGCAGCATCGGGGATCCGGCGAAGATTTCATCCATGGCAACGCTCGTGGATATGATGAAGGCCTTCATGGAGAAAAAGGGTTGACCCGCGACGAAGTGATGGCGTGGCTGGACGCCCGGCGTCCCGTGCCTCCCACAACCCTGCGTGAACGGTTGCGCAGCGCGGTGCACGACACCCCGCTCCCGCTTGCCGAGCACCTGGCGGAGCTGGGTCGCGAGTTGCTCGCCGGGGTTGCGTCGCGGCCAACCGGCGGCCGTGAGCTGGCGCTCGACCTGCTCGCGGCCGACGCGTTTGCCACCTACGCGTTCGAAGCCCAGGCGGAGGAGGGATCCCTGCATGAAGCTTGATGGTCAGGGGTTGCTGGTGCTCGTGGATCCCGTTCGCACCTCGGGCGCCGAGGCGGCGGAAATCGGTCGCCAGGCGAAAGCGGCAGGAGTGCGAGGCCTGTTGATCGGTTCGTCGTTCGATGGCGCGGCGCAGACCCACGAGGTCGCGCGCGCATTGCGGGCGCACGCGCCGGGCATTCCGGTGGCGCTCTTCCCGGGCTCGGCCATGCAGCTGACCGATCAAGTGGATCTCGTGCTCTTTCTGTCGCTCGTTTCAGGCCGCAACCCACAGTACCTGATCGAGGAGCACGTGCGCGCCGTCCCGTTCCTCCAGCAGCATCCGGTCCCGACGTTGTCGACCGCGTATATCCTCATCGATGGCGGTCGCGTCACGAGTGTCGAGTCGGTAAGCCAGACGCGGCCCCTCCCCGCCGACAAACCTGAGCTTGCGGCGGCGCACGCGACGGCCGCGCAGCTGATCGGGATGCAGGCGGTGTATCTCGATGCCGGCAGCGGCGCCGAACGGCCCGTCCCGCCCGCCGTCATCCGTGCCTGTCGCGCCGCCGTGCCCCCCCCCGATCGTCCGCTCTTCGTGGGCGGGGGGATCCGCACGCCTGAGCAGGCCCGAGCCGCGCGGGCGGCTGGGGCGGATTTCGTCGTCATCGGCACCATTATAGAAGAAGGGGCCAAGCACGATCTGAGGGCGTTCGTAGAGGCCGCGCGGTGAGCATCGCGAAAATCCGGGAGTCGCTGGACGGCCTCGCCGCGCTTGCGAGCCGGGTGGCGGCGGAGCAGGCGGACGCGATCGCCGCCATCGCCGACCGCTATGAGACGACACTGCGCGGTGGTGGGACGCTTTTCTTCGCGGGCAACGGCGGCAGCGCCGCCGACGCGCAGCACGTCGCCACCGAGTATGTCGTCCGCTATCAGACCACCCGGCCGGCGATGCGCGCGATCGCGCTCACCACCGATACGTCCCTGCTGACCGCCTGCGCCAACGACATGGGATTCGACGAAGTCTTTGCGCGCCAGGTGGAGGCGCTGGCGGAGCCGGGCGACTTGCTCGTGCTGCATTCGACGAGCGGCGAGAGCCCGAACGTGATCCGCGCGGCGCAGGCGGCGAAAGCGCGAGGAGTCGGCGTCGTCGCGCTGGTCGGGAAGACCGGCGGACACCTCAAGGAGCTCGCGGACGTGGCGCTGGTCGTGCCGGCCGACGACACGGCGCGCATCCAGGAGCTGCACCTCGCGATCGAACACGTGATCTGCGACCTGGTGGAGGATCGACTGCGGGGATGATCGATCTCACCGGCAAGCGGGCGCTCGTGACCGGGGGGACGAGAGGGATTGGACGCGCGACCGCGACACTGCTCGAGCGCGCGGGCGCCACCGTCTCGGTGACCAGCCGGACGCAGGGCGGGGATCTCGGCAACGCGGCGACCGCGCGACGGATCGTTGCCGATGCGATCCAACGGCTCGGCGGTCTCGACATCCTCGTCGTCAATCATGGCGTCTGGCCGCCCGACGACGTTCCGCTCAGCAAGATGAGCGACGAACAGTGGGAGTCCACCCGGCGGGCGAATCTCGACTCCATGTTTTACGTCTGTCGAGCCGCCATTGCCACGATGTCGTCCGGAACCATTGTGCTCGTGTCGTCGACGGCGGGGCAGCGCGGCGAAGCCTATCACGCCGACTATGCCGCGACAAAGGGCGCGGTGATCTCGTTGACGAAGTCTCTTGCCGTCGAGCTGGCGCCGCGAATCACCGTGAATTGCGTGGCGCCAGGGTGGGTCGATACGGAGATGTCGGCGAGGCCATACGCCGCCGCCGGCCGTGCGAAGATCGAAAAGACGATTCCACTCGGACGTGTGGCCACCGCCGATGATGTCGCGGGGCCAATTCTGTTTCTCTGCTCGCCATTGGCGCGGCACATCACAGGTGAAATTCTGAATGTGAATGGTGGCTCGGTGCTCTGCGGATGACTTTTCCCGCCTCGCTGCCCATTCCACCCGAAGTTGTGAAGATCGCGAAGAAGCTCGAAGATGCTGGATTTGAAACCTGGTGCGTCGGTGGTGCGATTCGCGATAGTCTCCTCGGCGTCGAGATTCGAGAACATGTGTTCGATCTCACCACCGCGGCGACGCCAGAGCAGGTGGAGCAGGTGTTCAGGCGCGTCGTTCCCGTGGGCATCGAACACGGAACCGTCGGCATCCTGGATAAAGACAGACGGGTCCATGAGGTCACCACTTTCCGTAAAGACATCAAGACGGATGGGCGACACGCCGTCGTCGAGTTCGGCGTCTCGCTCATGGATGACCTTGCGCGGCGCGACTTCACCATCAACGCGATCGCGTATCATCCCATCCGTCACGAATGGCGCGACCCATTTCAAGGCGAGCAGGACCTCCAGAAGCGGCTGATCCGCTCCGTCGGCGATCCGAATTGGCGTTTCCAGGAGGACTATCTGCGAATTTTGCGGGCGCTGCGGTTCAGCGCCCGGTTCGAGTTTCGCATTCATGCGCGGACGCTCGAGGCCGCAAAAGCCAATGTGCAGGGACTCGCCCAGCTGTCCGCCGAGCGCGTCCGTGATGAATGGTTCAAGGGGATTCAGACGGCGATAAAACTATCGAAACTTGTCGCCCTGTGGCGGGACGTCGGCGCGACGCGCATCTGGCTTCCCGAGCTGGGCGACGCCAGTGGCGTGGACCAACTGCCGCGAGATCCGGTGCTCGTGACGGCGTACATCGCCAAGGATCCAGCGTCGCTGCTGATCCGGCTCAAGAGCTCGAACCGGGACATCGAGCGCGGGCGGGCCATCGGCAAATGGCGCGGGAATTACCCCGATCCACGCGACGCAGCGCGCATCCGCAAATGGCTCTCGGAGACGGGTGAATACGCAGACGATTTGCTGGTGGGGGCGACTGACGCCTTCCGGAAGAGCGTCGCCGGGATCCGGGCCGCGAATCCGCCGCTCGGCTTGAAGGATCTGGCTGTGAAAGGCGATGACTTGATTGCTGCCGGCGTCAGGCCCGGGCCGGACGTCGGAGAAGCATTGGCGCGCCTGCTCGAAGAAGTGCTCGAAGATCCGGCGCGCAACACCAAGAGCTATCTCCTATCCCGTGTCTAAGGCACTGTTGTACGCGCTGGTCGCGGCCGCCGGCAACGTGCTGGGCGGGTTGGCCGTCACGCGGCGCGCGGTCCGCGAGCTGCAAATCATCGAGCTGCTCGTGGCCTTCGGTGCGGGATTCATGCTGTCGGTCGCGATTGTCGAGCTGCTGCCGGCGGCGCTATCA
>WNFG01001606.1_pt1 | contig 21401 bp, 11 predicted proteins | sample 5400431 | NCBI WGS metagenome assembly WNFG01 (sample SAMN13153346, study PRJNA577476) | soil metagenome | isolation source: 120 cm saprolite under Douglas fir tree site 2 hole 3 replicate 2 | place: USA:California | collected 2015-04-18 | reverse complement strand
GATGGGTTTTCTAGTGATGGACGAGTTGTTCGACTGCTGGACTGTGGCGAAAAATCCTTACGACTATCACTTGTATTTCAAAGAATGGTCGAATATCGACGTGCGCGACACGGTGCGCCGCGATCGCAACCATCCGAGCGTGATCATCTACAGCGCCGGCAACGAAATTCATGACACGCCAAAGGCTGAATTGGCGAAGCAGATCCTCACCGCGCTGGTGGCCACTTTTCACGAAAGCGATCCAACTCGTCCGGTAACGCAGGCACTTTTTCGTCCTAACGTCAGTCATGATTACGACAATGGACTCGCGGACATTCTCGACGTAGTCGGCCAGAATTATCGCGAGAACGAAATCCTGGCAGCGCATCGGCAGAAGCCGTCGCGCAAGATCCTCGGCACTGAGAATGGCCACGATCGAACGGTTTGGTTGCCACTGCGTGACAATCCGCCGTATGCGGGCCAATTTCTCTGGAGCGGGATCGATTACCTGGGCGAGTCGCGCGCGTGGCCCACCATCGCCTACAACTCGGGTTTACTTGATCGGACCGGCACGCCGCGTCCGCTCGCGTTTCAGCGACAGAGTTGGTGGAGCGATCAACCGATGGTCCACATCGCGCGCCGAGTTGCTCCGGCGCAGCTCCTACCCACCGATCCTGGTTATGGAACACCGGCACAGGAACGGCGTCCGCAAGTTTTGTTTTCCGACTGGACGCCGCGGAACATTCAACCACACGATGAGAATGTCGAGATCTACAGCAATTGTGAACAGGTGGAGCTCTTCTTGAACGGCAAGTCTCTTGGCCCGAAGCCGCGTCCGGCTGATGACTCCCCGCGGGTGTGGAACGTTCCGTATTCTCCCGGAACCCTTCGTGCCATTGGCTCGAACAGCGGCTGGGCGGTCGCGAAATACGAGCTAAGGACCGCGGGCAAGCCAGGCCAGATTTTACTCGCCGCAGATCGCGGGACCTTAACGCCGTCCTGGGATGATGTTTCCTACGTGACGGTCACCGTCAACGATGATAACGGCGTCATTGTTCCAAATGCGCACGACTTGATTACTTTCAAGATAGCTGGGCCGGGAATCATCGCCGCGGTGGACAGCGCCGACAACAATAGTCACGAGCCTTTTCAAGCCACTGAGCGTCGCGCTTATCAAGGACGTTGCTTCGTGATGATTAAGTCAACGTCAGGCGCAGGCAAGATAACCCTCGCGGCGTCTGCGCCCGGCTTGAAAAGCACGTCGATTACTATTACGGCCGTTGATCGAAGGAAAACGCTATAGCCTGAAAAGGAGATTTGAATCATGTACCGACAGCGTAAACCGGTAGCATTTCTCTTTGCGATTGGGATTGTCCTGATCATCCGGCCTTGCGTGTCAGCCCAGTCGTACTTTCGCGATTGGCCCGCGGGAACATCGCCACAGGAAATCGGCAAACGCGTGGCCGAGAACTTTGTCGCTCGTAAACTGGAATTCGAGCAGGGCAAGCGGCCGTACGTTATCTACCCGGAAGTCTGCGCCTGGTACGGCGCCCTGACCGTGGCTCAACTGACGAACGACCGAAACCTCCAAACGAGACTGATCCAAAAATTCGATCCGTTACTGACCTCTGATGGGGCGAAACATGTTTCCGCGGAGCCTCATGTCGATTATCGAGTGTTCGGTGTGGTGCCGCTCGAGATTTACATGCAAACCAGTGAGCGCAAGTATCTGGATGTGGGGAAGAGTCTGGCAGACAAACAGTGGGAGAAGACCACGCCCGACGGCATTACCAGCGAGGCGCGTTATTGGATCGACGACATGTACATGATTACGGCGGTCCAGGTGCAAGCCTTTCGCGCGACGCATGACACCAAATATCTGGATCGCGCCGCTGTCACGATGGCCGGGTACCTCGACAAGCTGCAACAGCCAAATGGTCTATTCTTTCACGCGCCTGACTCGCCATTTTATTGGGGGCGCGGCAATGGCTGGGTTGCGGCGGGAATGACTGAGTTGCTTCGCTCTCTTCCCAAAAACCATCCACGGCGCGCTCGCATCCTGGATGGTTATCGGACGATGATGGCTTCACTGCTCAAGTATCAAGGCGAAGATGGCCTGTGGCGGCAGCTGGTCGATCACCCGGAGGTCTGGGCCGAAACTTCGAGCACGGGAATGTTTACGTTCGCGATGGTCACCGGCGTTAAGAATGGCTGGCTCGATCGAAAGGTTTATGGCCCGGCCGCGCGTAAGGCCTGGATGGGACTAATCAAACATATCGATAGCGAAGCCAATGTGAGCGACGTCTGCATCGGAACGAACAAAGCCGCCCAGGAAGTTGGACCTAATCTCGATACGCAGATGAAATATTATTTTGATCGAGCGCGCCGCACCGGTGACCTGCACGGCCAGACGCCCGTGCTCTGGTCGGCGACGGCGCTGCTGCGCTAATCGATCGCGCTTCGTCCCGCGATCTGAACTTGGCGATCTGAATCCGTTTCAGAACATTACTCGTTGATCAATCGAGGTTGGATCTAATTCTCCTTCGCCGCAATTTTCTCGGACCAGCCGATCATATTATGATCTTGCAACTTCGGGAAAGGGTGATATAGTGCCGCGCGAGACCTAACTACTGGCTGAGTTTTCGCCTGAGAATCTCAACAACGCAGGTCCTATAGCTGGCCTCTGCTGCTGTGTTTGAGCGTTGAATCGTTGCTGTAACGCGCAGAATCAAGCAAGAATCAAGCAAGAATGTTTAAACTGATTCAGCCCATCTCGAAGAAAGACCAAGTCGTTGCGGCGATCAAAGAAGCGATTCGGTCAGGGACCATCGGGCCGGGCGATCAAATTGTTGAAAGCCGGATGGCGCAACAGCTGGGAAGTGGAATCCCTCTTGTGCGCGAGGCACTCATCGGGCTTGAGCATCAGGGATTTGTGCAAAAGACTCCTTACAAAGGCACAACCGTCACCAAGCTTGAGCCCCGGCAGATTCAGGAAATCTTCCAGTTGCGCGTCGTGCTTGAAGCGCTAGCTATCGAGTGGGCAAAGGACAACGTTACCGAGGCTGACATTAAAGAATTGCGGTTGCTGATTAGGAGGATGGAGCAGGCGGCGGCAGATCTCGATTTGGATCAGTTTTACGAAAGCGACCTGGACTTCCATAGAAAGATTTGGAGTTTATCTGGTAACAGTTACCTGGCTGAAGCACTTGAACGGGTAGTCGTGCCTTTGTTCGCTTTCTTTGTGATGAAAACAAAACGTGATCATGAATCTTATATAGAAAGTGCAGCGATGCACGGCAAGATTGTGGAGGCGTTAACGAGCATGACCGCAATCCAGTTGAGCGAACTGATAAGAGAGTCATTAAGCGGTTGGAAGGATGACATGCTCAAGCTGCTATTCTGATACTCGTGTTACCTCTGTTCTTACGCCGTCAGTTAGATTGACACTGAAAACTTTCGATGAGCACGCAAACGAGCAAGCGGGAACGATTCGGTTATGTGAAGTATCTCTGGCGGGACGAGGTCGCGAATAAACTTACGGGCGTGGATCGTCTCGTTTACCGTTCCAACAAACTTGGTGAGGATCTCACGCTCACAAATACGGGTGGCGGCAACACTTCATCGAAGTTGATGGAGACAGATCCGCTTACCGGCGAACTCGTCGAGGTACTTTGGCTGAAAGGCTCTGGCGGCGATCTGCGGACCGCGAAACGTGATGGCTTCGCGTCCCTCTACCTGGATAAAGTGCGAAAGATGCAGTCGCTCTATCTGAGCAGTCCCGAACGCGGACCGAAAACGCCAATCGAGGAAGCGATGTATCCCATGTACAGCCATTGTGTCTTCAACCTGAACCCGCGCGCCTGTTCGATTGATACGCCGCTGCACACGCTCGTTCCCTACAAGTACGTTGACCACCTGCACCCGAACGCGGTTATTGCGATCGCCGCCTCTGTTAACCAGGAAAAACTGTGCAAGGAAATTTACGGTGACGAAGTGATCTACATCCCGTGGCAACGGCCGGGCTTCGACATCGGTCTGAAGATCGAAGAGTTGATTAAAGAGAACCCGGAAGCCAGGGGCATTCTTCTCGGGCATCACGGAATGAGTTCGTGGAATGATGATGACAAGACCTGTTATGAAACCGCGCTGGAGATCATCGATCGTGCCGCGCGCTACATCGAAGCGCATGACCGTGGTGAGAAGACCTTCGGTGGTCAGAAGCATGAGGGATTGCCTGAGACTGATCGCCAGCGCCTGCAAGCCGAAATCATTCCCTGGTTGCGCGGACAGATCTCAGTTTACAAACGATTCGTGGGCACGGTGCAGGATGACCAGAAGATGCTGGGTTTTGTCAACAGCATCGATGGAGCGCGCCTCTCTGGGCTGGGGACCTCTTGCCCTGATCACTTCTTGCGGACGAAGATCAAACCACTGTTTGCTGATTGGGATCCAAAGAGTGGCGACATCGAAGCCCTGAAAACGTCGCTGGCCGATGGCTTAGTGCGATATCGCAAGGACTATGAAAGCTACTATAGGAAATGTAAGCGCCCAAACTCACCTCCGATGCGCGATCCGAATCCTACCGTGGTATTGATTCCAGGATTGGGAATGATCGCCTGGGGAAAAAACAAGAGCGAGTCGCGGGTGACGGCCGAGTTCTATAACTGCGCCATCGAAGTGATGCGTGGTGCGGAGGCAATCGATAGATACGAGGCCATGGATCAGCAGGAGGCTTTCGACATCGAGTACTGGTCGCTGGAAGAGGCGAAGCTGCGGCGACAACCTCCAGAGAAAGAGCTCGACCGGCAAGTAGTCGTGGTTATTGGTGCGGGCGCAGGCATCGGCAAAGCCACCGCCCATCGTCTGGCCAGGGATGGCGCGCACATCGTCTGCGTCGATCTCGACGAGGGAGCCGTCAAACAAACTGCGCAGGAGATCATCGACAAGTACGGCGAAGGCATTGGCGCCGCCGGCACTGGCATCAGTAACTGCGGCCCGGCCATCGGATTATCGTGTGACATCACTAACCGCGAGAGTGTGGCCCGGATGTTCAGTGACGTGATGCTCGCTTACGGTGGCATCGATGCCGTGGTCATAACCGCAGGCGTCTTTGTTCCACCGGACAAGACCGGACACATCGAGGACAGTTTGTGGGCGCGTACTTTCAGTATCAACGTCACAGGCGCTTACATCGTAGCGGATGAAGCGAACAAGGAGTTTCAGAGACAGGGCTTGCCGGGCAACATCGTCATCACTACGAGTGCCAACGCGGTGGTGGCAAAGAAAGGCAGCCTGGCGTACGACGCCAGCAAAGCCGCCGCAAATCATCTCGTTCGCGAGTTGGCGATTGAGATGGCGCCGCTGGTTCGAGTGAACGCTGTGGCGCCGGCAACCGTTGTCAAAGGCAGCACGATGTTTCCGCGCGAACGCGTGATCGCTTCGCTCACGAAATATGAAATACCCTTCAGTGAAGACGAATCGGCTGACGAGTTGCGCGACAAACTGGCGGCGTTCTATGCGAGACGCTCGCTAACGCAAACGCCGATCGAGCCCGAGGATCTGGCTGAGGCAATTTTCCTGTTCGTTTCACCACGCCTATCGAAGACCACCGGCCATGTGATTCCCGTCGATGGCGGGCTGCAGGATGGCTTCCTGCGATAAACGCCGGGAGAAACTTATGACGACGCGTTACGTGATTAACGACGGATTCATTGCGGAACAGAATCAAAAAGCACGAGACTGGATCGAAGAAGATTACGAACACCTCGCCAGGAAACTAAGAAGGCAGTCCGTCGATATCGAAGATCTCGTGGCTAAGGCAAAATCGTTCCGTGTCGCCATTCCATCGTGGGGAGTTGGCACAGGCGGGACGCGCTTTGCACGCTTTCCTGGTCCGGGCGAGCCGCGCGACATTTACGAGAAGCTCGAAGATTGCGCGACCATATTCAACCTGGTTCGTTCAACTCCTGCCGTATCACTGCACATTCCCTGGGACAAGCCGGATAACATTACTGAGTTGCGAGAGTTTGCCGCGCAGCGCGGATTGCGCTTCGACGCGATGAACTCAAACACTTTTCAGGATCAGCCGGGGCAGAAACTGTCTTACAAGTTCGGAAGCCTCGCTCACCCTGACGCGACTGTGCGCCGGCAAGCCATCGAACACAACCTCGAATGCATCGAGCTCGGCACAGCACTCGGCTCGAAAGCGCACACGGTCTGGATCGGTGACGGCGGGAACTTTCCGGGCCAGCAACACTTCCGGCGCGCGCTCGAGCGCTACCTTGAGAGCATGCGCGAGATTTACGACGCTTTGCCTGACGACTGGCTTGTCTTTATCGAGCACAAGTTTTACGAGCCGGCGTTTTATTCGACAGTAATCAACGATTGGGGGACGAGCTACTATTGTGCGCGTGAGCTGGGACCCAAAGCATTCTGCCTTGTGGACCTGGGCCATCACGCGCCGAACATCAATATCGAGATGATCGTGGCCCGACTGATTCAGTTCGGCAAACTTGCCGGTTTCCATTTCAACGACAGCAAGTACGGCGATGACGATCTGGACTCCGGCTCGATCAAACCATTCCAACTCTTTCTTATCTTCAATGAGCTGGTTGATGCGGAATTGAGTAAGACGGCGAATTTTAATCCAGCCTACATGCTCGACCAGTCGCACAACGTCACTGACCCGATCGAGTCGCTGATGATGAGCGCAGTTGAATTGGTACGTTCCTACGTTCAGGCACACCTGGTTGATCGACAGGCACTGGCTGACGCGCAGGAAAAGTGCGACCCGCTGATGGCGCTGGCGACATTGAAGCAGGCCTTCACTACGGACGTTTCTTCCGTCCTGGCAGTGGCGCGCGAGCGCGCGGGCGGCGCGATCGATCCAATCGCCGCGTATCGATCCAGTGGCTATCGCCATCGCAAAGCTGAAGAGCGTCCGGCAAAGAAGGAAGCGCGTGCGTCGGGAATTGTCTGAGCGTATTTCGGATTGGGGATTGCGGAATCGAAAGAAATCCTTCAATACGAAATCCGCATTTCGCTATCCGCATATGGATCAGCTCTACATCGCGGTCGACCTCGGTGCTGGCAGCGGGCGCGTGTTCCTGGCCGGAGTGGCTCCCGGGGAACTCTTGCTCGAAGAAATGAGACGATTTCAATATCCGCCGGTCCACCTGAACGGTCATCTTCGCTGGGAGCTGCCAAAGATTTTTGATGAGATTAAGAGCGGCGCGCGCAAGGCAAGTGAACGAGCGCGCGAACTTCGCCGGCCCATCCGCAGCATCGGAGTTGATAGCTGGGGTGTTGATTACGGCCTAATTGACGCCGAAGAAGAGCTGATTGAAGACCCGATCTGTTATCGGGACGAGCGGACGCAGGGAACAATGGAGCAGGTCTTCGCACGCATACCTCGCGAAGAAATCTTTCAGCGCACAGGCATTCAGTTCCTTAACTTCAACACACTGTTTCAGCTTTATGCCCATGCGCAGGCGGGCATCCCCGGGAATGCAAGTCGACTGCTTCTGATATCGGATCTTATTAATTATTTTCTGAGTGGGAAGACGGTTACCGAGTTCACGAACGCGACGACGACGCAGCTTGTAAACTCCCGCACGGGTACATGGGATTGTGAACTGATCGAGCGTCTGCGTCTGCCGGCGAAACTACTTTCAGAGATCGTCACTGCCGGAAGAAACCTGGGCCCCGTCAAGCCTGCACTTGTTGATGAACTCGGTCTCGACGGCGTGCAGGTGGTTGCGCCGGCGACGCACGATACTGGCAGCGCGATCGTGGGAGCGCCACTTCAAACTGGCTGGGCATATATTTCCTCGGGGACGTGGTCGCTGGTCGGCGTAGAGCGCAGCAGTCCCTTGATAAATGAAGCGGCGGCGGGCACCAACTTCACGAACGAAGGCGGCGCGTTCGGCACAACTCGATTTCTCAAGAATGTGATGGGGCTATGGATTCTGGAGTCGTGCCGAAAGGAATGGCAACGACACGGCGCCGATATTGATTACGATATTCTTCTCGATCAGGTCGCGGCGGTTGATAGTTTTCCAGGGTTGATCTTTCCCGACGATGCACGATTCTTCAACCCGCCGAGCATGCTTGAAGCGATCGCCACGCAGCTTAATGAAAGCGGACAATGCATGCCGGTTGATCCGCCCTCCGTGGTTAAGATAATTCTGGATTCCCTCGCGTTCAGATACGCTTCGGTGCTCAGCATGATCGAATTGCTGACAAATCAGAAGATCGAAGGAGTGCAAATCATCGGCGGCGGAAGCCACAATGCGTATTTAAATCAGGCGACTGCCAATGCAACGGACCTTCCCGTCCTGGCAGGACCCGCGGAAGCGACCGTTATGGGTAATTTGCTGGTTCAGGCGATTTCCGCTGGCCGCTTTGCGTCATTGGCTGAGGCAAGACAACACATCGCGGACAACGTGCGGCTAGAGAGCTTCATGCCCAGGGTTTCGGCTGAATGCGAACAGGCGAACCGTCGCTACGCGGATATTGAAGCTCGATTTGCAAACTAAAAGACTCAATGACTCCATCGAGTGCTTCGACAAAGATCATGAGCGATAACATCCTGCTCCGCGCTACGGATATAGACAAGTCCTACGCCGGAGTGCACGCGCTGAAAAAAGCCTCGTTCGAATTACGCGCCGGCGAGGTGCATGCGCTCATCGGAGAAAATGGAGCCGGCAAGTCCACTCTAGTCAAAATCATTACCGGTGCCGTGCAAGCCGACAGCGGCGAGATCCAGCTCAATGGAAAAACAATTACGCATAACTCTCCGCGCGCGGCAAAGCAGTTGGGAATAGCTGCAATTTACCAACAGCCGGCACTGTTCCCCGAACTTTCCGTGGCGGAAAACATTGCGATTGGTCTGGAAGAGGCAAGTCTTTGGACTCGCGTTGATTGGGGCCATCGCCGCCGAAGAGCTGCGGAACTACTCTCGCGGATCGGAGCCAAAGTTGAACCCGAGGCAGACGCGGGCGATCTCACGATGCCGCAGCAACAGTTAGTCGAAATCGCGCGCACGCTGGGAGCCGACGCCAAAGTCTTGATCATGGACGAGCCGACGGCCTCGGTCTCTGAGGAAGAGACGCAGAATCTTTTTGCGGTAATCCGTCAGCTTCGCGCACAGGGCATAGGCATCGTTTACATCTCGCACCGTCTTGAAGAACTGGCCGTAATTGCCGACCGAGTAACGGTGCTGCGGGACGGCTGCACAATCGACACGCGCCTGATGTCGGAAGTCGATCGACAGCAATTGATTCAGTTGATGGTTGGACGCGAGTTGTCGGCGGTCTTTCCAAAGAAGGCCGTGCCTCCGGGTGAAGTAATCCTGGAGCTGCGCCAACTCGGGTCCTCTGAGTCGGGCATACATGACATCAATCTCGCAGTACGCTGTGGCGAAATCGTCGGCGTCGCAGGCCTTGTAGGTGGCGGACGCACGGAACTAGCGCGTACGATTTTTGGCTTAACTCCGTCAGATGCGGGCGAGATCTTGCTCCGCGGAAAACTCGTGAATATTGAGAGCGCGACGCAAGCAATTACACACGGCATTGCTTATGTGCCCGAAGACCGGCGGCGCCACGGCGTAATCCCGGACCTATCGATACGCGCAAACATGACTCTGGCCTCTCTCGATAAATTCTCTCGGTTTGGCGCGCTGGACTTTTCGCGCGAGAAGGAGATCGCCGCCTACTATACGCGTTGGCTCGGCATCAAGACACCGTCGATTTTCGCGCCCGTAGCCACTCTCTCTGGTGGCAATCAGCAAAAAGTTGCTTTGAGCCGTTGGCTGGTCACAAAGCCTTCGGTGCTCATACTCGATGAACCGACACAGGGAATCGATGTCGGCGCAAAGTCAGAGATTCATGCGCTGATGACTGAACTGGCGGCGCAAGGAGTCGCCATAGTGATGATTTCTTCCGAGCTGCCTGAGATTCTTGGCATGAGCGATCGCATTGCCGTGATGCACGGTGGGACGATTGTCGCGACGTTGGATTGCGCCGATGCGACTCCGCAGAAAATTCTAGCACTGGCTCTGGGCCATGAAATAAGTGAGATTCAGTCGCTATAAACGAGAACTGGCGGCGGCGGTCGCTTACGCGCTCCTGCTTGGAGTGGTGGCCGGGCTGGCGCCTTCATTCTTTAGCGCCGCCAACTTGCGCGATCTCGCTCTCAACAACGCGCCGGCGTTGCTGGTCGCCGTTGGGATGACGATGGTGATCCTGGTCGGACAGATCGACATCTCTGTCGGTTCCCAGTTCGCAGTCGCGAGCGTCGCCGCCGGTTGGCTGGCTCAGGAAGGCGTCCCGATATCGATGTTGTTGCCTTGCGCTATCCTGGTCGGCGCAACGATGGGAGCCGTTAACGGCGTGCTCGTGGGATGGCTGCGTCTGCCTTCGATCATCGTGACTCTGGCTATGCTGGTCACGTGGCGTGATGCGCTGCGCTGGGTGACTGGGGGCGAGTGGGTGCAGCACCTTCCATCGAAATTTCAATGGTTTGGATTGGGCCAGAATGTCGGACAGTGGCTGATCGTGTCCGCATCGCTCGTCGTGCTCGTTGTCTTTAGTTGGATGTTACGCAATCTCGCCGCGGGCCGCGCGCTTTATGCTGTCGGCTCTGATGCAGAGGCTGCGCGGCTGGCAGGTATCGAGCCGCCACGAGTGACTTTTTTCGTTTTTGTTTTGGTGGGAGTACTTGTCGGTTTGGCTGCACTGCTCAACGCGGTGCGCTTCTCCACGGTGCCGAGCAACGCCGGATTAGGTTTGGAATTGAAAGCTGTGGCCGCGGTCGTAGTGGGCGGAACCGCGATCACCGGCGGCCGCGGCACTCTGACAGGCACACTGCTAGGCGTGGCACTGCTGGGGACGATTGGCACAGCGTTGACTTTTATGGGCATCAATCCGTTTTGGGAGAAAGCAATTCAGGGAGCGATCATCCTGGCGGCGCTGGTGTCAGACTTTGTACTGGGACGACTCGAAGGAATGCGTATTGCGAATCGCGGATTGCGGATCGAACGCGCCAGGTGAGTTCACCTCTCTATACTTTCAATCCGTCACGATTCGCCGTGCCAATCACGAAGGGATTAAATGACTCCAGCGAATCCGGAATCCGTTATCCCTAATCTGCAATTGGATGCGCCATGGCGCGAGCGCCTGTTCCCAAATAACGAATGGGCCTTGCTGCTGGTAATATTCGTCGAGTGCTCGGTATTCAGTCTAACGGGCAGCAATTTTCTCAGCACCGCGAATGCGTTCGAAATCACGCGGCTCAGCGTGGAGGTCGGATTGCTGTCGTTGGTGCTCACGCCGATCATCATCACTGCCGGCATCGATCTTTCGGTTGGTTCGATGATGGGGCTCGCGGCCGTCGTACTTGGCAGTTTGTGGCGCGACGCGCATATGCCAATCATCCTGGCAGCTGCCGTCACACTGCTCGTTGGCATAGCAGGCGGAAGCCTCAATGCGCTGATGATCGCGCGCCTCCGCTTTCCACCATTGATAGTAACGCTGGGCACGTTCTCGCTCTTTAGGGGAATTGCCGAAGGACTCACGGGCGGCATCGAGAACTATTCGGGGTTCTCTTCCAGCTTTTTATCTCTGGGTCAGGGCTACGTCGGCGGTCTGGTCCCGGCTCAGTTGTTTATTTTGATCGCGGCCATTGCTGGCTGTGCCTGGTGGCTGCATCGCACCACGTACGGGCGCAGTCTCTACGCTATTGGTTTTTCTGCTGAGGGAGCACGCTATGCGGGAATTCCAGTGGGCAGGCGGCTTTGGCTGGTGTATATGTTTTCCGGTCTGGTTTCGAGTCTGGCCGCAATCATCTATGTTGCGCATCTTGGCCAGGCAAAGTCGGACGCCGGGACCGGTTATGAACTGATGGCTATTACCGCGGTGGTGCTCGGCGGCACCTCTATCTTTGGCGGCCGCGGCACGGTGCTGGGGACGGTCCTGGGTTTATTCGCGATCGTAATCCTGCAAAATGGACTGCGGCTGAGCGCGCAACCCGCAGAGTTGGCGGGCATTCTCACAGGCGTCTTATTGGTTGGCACGATCCTCGTGGATCGTCTTTCCGCGCGCGTGAGATCGGCGCGTCTTACCGGTCCGAATCTCGAGCAAATATCCAGCCGTCAATCGACAATCGGCAATCGGCAATCGCTGGAGGAGGTTGAAGTGAGAAACTCACAACTGGCAATTCTCAGTGTGGTCATCCTAGTCTCTGCGGTGATCGTAGCTGGGACCAACTGGATGTCGCTGCGGTCACTGCGTGAAGACTTGAAGAATCCCGCTGGCCGACAGAACGGCGCGACCGCACCCGCACACAAGCCCCTGATTGCGCTGATGCCAAAAGCGAAAGGCGATCCGTATTTCGTCAGTTGCAAGCAAGGCGCCGACGAAGCCGCCAAAGAGTTAGGCGTAGAGTTGTTGTGGGACGGGCCAACTGATCTCGATCCTGCGAAACAGAATGAAGTAGTCGAAGCCTGGATTACCAAAGGCGTCGACGTCATCGCAGTGAGTGTTGAAAACAAAGTCGGCATCTCGACCGTCCTGCGCAAGGCCAAAGAGAAAGGGATCAAAGTAATCACCTGGGATGCCGATGCTGAAAAGGACGCGCGCGACGCCTTCATCAATCAGGCGACACCGCAGGGGATCGGTTACACGCTGACCGACGAAGCCGCGAGAATTCTCAACAACAAAGGAGACTTTGCCATCATCACTGCCTCGCTGAGCGCCGCGAACCAGAACGAATGGATCAAGTACATTAAAGAGCGGCTCGCTCAGAAATACCCGGATATGAAACTCGTCGCCATCCAGCCGAGCGAAGGTGATCGCGACCGCGCCTTTGCCGAAACGCAGACGGTGCTCAAAGTCTATCCGAACGTGAAGGTAATCATGGCAATTGCCGCACCCGCGGTTCCCGGCGCCGCTGAAGCTGTGCAGCAGTCAGGCCGCAAGGACGTTAAGGTTACTGGACTATCGCTGCCGAACATGAACAAGCCTTATGTAAAGGCGGGAGTTGTGGAGAGTGTCGTTTTGTGGAACACGATCGATCTCGGTTACTTAACGGTCTATGCCGCGAACGCGCTGAGCACCGGCCAACTCAAGCGCAGCGACAAAGCAATAAATGCCGGTCGGCTGGGAGAAATAGAAGTAGTGGATGGTGAAGTAAGACTCGGCGCGCCGTTTATTTTCAATAAAGAGAACATCGACAGGTTCAATTTCTGAAGTTCTCGCGGAAGAAAATTTGTTAACGAGTGGCGCGACTGCTACGCGGTGCCATGATTCGCAAAGCGTTTCTAATGAAGCTCAAGGCTGGTTGCCGAGAGGAATATGAACGGTGGCACAAACCAATCTGGCTGGATTTGCAGAAGGTCTTGAGAGAACACGGCGTGCACAATTATTCGATCTTTCTTGAGCCCGATACGAATCGTCTCTTTGCCTATGCCGAGATTGAATCGGAACGGTTGTGGCGACAAATCGCGAACACCGAGGTGTGCAGAAGGTGGTGGGCGCACCAGAGAGAGCTGATGGAAACGAACTCGGATAACAGCCCGGTGAAATGGGAGTTGGAGGAAATCTTTCGCCTCGACTAATTCGGTGAACACTTTTCGCGATTGATCTCAGAAGTCGGGAAACATCTCTAAGGCATTGAGTATGACTTTCAAATCACGGGGGCCTTTATTAATTCTTGTCTGCCTTGCGACGTTGGCGCCGGCGCGGGCGCAGAGCATCAACGAACTTCAGCGCGGCTTCGAACGTCCGCCGGATGATGCGAAGATCATGATGCGCTGGTGGTGGTTTGGGCCGGCCGTGACCAAGCCGGAACTCGAGCGCGAAATGCGTTTGATGAAGGACGGCGGAATCGGCGGCTTCGAAGTGCAGCCGGTGTATCCGCTCTCGCCCGACGATCCGGCATTCGGCATTAAGAATCTTCCCTATCTCTCGGACGAGTTCATTGACGCATTGAGGTTCGTGTCAGCAAGAGCGCGGGAACTCGGATTGCGAATGGACCTGACGCTCGGCAGTGGTTGGCCGTTCGGCGGTCCTGAGGTTTCAATCAGCGATGCGGCCGGCATGCTGCGTACCGAGCGCGTGAAACCTCAGGGGAGTACCCGACGAGTTCCGCTTCCCAGCATTACGGCAGGCGAGCAACTACTCGCGGTTTTTTCCGTTCGTTCACAAGGGCAATCAATCGCGAGCGACGATCTACATGAATTGTCTGACATTCATGACGGTGCAGTCTGGCTTCCTGCCGGACTGGAAGGTCAGCATGAAGTGCTTTTCTTTATCTCCAGTCGAACCGGAATGCAGGTCAAGCGTCCGGCCGTCGGCGCTGAAGGTTACGTGCTGAATCATCTTGATCGTGCGGCCACAGAGCGCTATCTAAAGAATGTCGGTGACCGTTTGATGCAGGCGTTTGGCTCCAATCCTCGTCCTTATGCTGTCTTTTGCGACAGCCTGGAGGTGTATGGCCAGGATTGGACCAGCGATTTTCTCGAAGAGTTTAAGAAGCGACGAGGGTATGATCTTAAGCCGTACCTGCCGGCGCTGGTGACGGAGTTTGGTCCAAAGACCCTGGAAATTCGGCACGACTGGGGACGAACGTTGACAGAGCTTTTCAATGAACGGTTTGTTATGCCGCTGCATGATTGGGCTCAGCGTAATCACACACTGCTGCGCATGCAGGATTACGGCATCCCTGCGGCTGCGCTTTCAAGTAATGCTTATATAGATTTGCCGGAAGGTGAGGGCCCGCAATGGAAGATTGTGCGCGCGACGCGGTGGGCTTCTTCAGCCAGTCATCTGTATGGACATCAAGTTACATCGTCCGAGACCTGGACCTGGCTTCACTCGCCCGTCTTTCGAGCTACTCCTCTAGATATGAAGGCCGAGGCCGATCGTCATTTCCTCGTGGGCATCAATCAACTTGTCGGACACGGATGGCCTTATACCGCCGAAGGTGTCGAGTATCCCGGCTGGCGCTTTTACGCGTCAGGCGTTTTCAACGAGAAGAACCCGTGGTGGATCGTCATGCCCGACATCGCGAGCTACCTGCAACGGATAAGTTTTCTTATGCGGCAGGGACGGCCTGCAAATGATGTTGCGCTGTATCTACCCAACGATGATGCCTGGGCGCATTTCACAAATGGCAATACGCACATGATCGAAATCCTGCGAGATCGCGTTGGGCCCGACGTCATACCCGCAGTATTGGAAGCTGGATATGACTTTGACTTTTTTGACGACGACGTGCTCATGAAACTGGGCCGGGTCGAGAAAGGCGAACTGGCATTAGGGCCGAATCGATATCGCATTGTCCTACTCCCAGGTGTCGAGCGTATTCCCCTCAACACGCTGCGAAAGTTGGAAGAGTTTGCGCGCGGTGGCGGCATCGTGATCGCTACTCGCCGTCGTCCCGAGGTCGTTCCCGGCTTTAAGGCGACAGATTCCGAACAGAATGAGTTACGCGAAATCTCTCGCCGTCTGTTCGAGGGTCCATCGGCAACTGCATACATCGTTGAGAATGAAAAGCAACTACTCGGAAAGAAACTGGCGACCCTGCTTCAGCCTGACGTGGCACTGAACCCTTCTGTTCCAGACATCGGCTCAATTCATCGACGCACGGCGGACGCTGAAATCTATTTTTTCGCGAACACGTCCAACGCGCGCGAGAATGTGAAAGCTACTTTTCGTGTTCACGGGCTGCAACCCGAATGGTGGGATCCGTTCTCTGGACGGGTTGCGCCAGCGGAAATCGAGACTCGATCTTCCGGAACTCTTACCGTCGGAGTCGAACTTGAGCCATATGGCTCTCGGGTCCTGGTCTTTTCGAAGCGTTCTCTCTCGAAGCCTGTACTCCGATCCGCGCGAACCATATCGCCAATCGATCTGAGCAGCGGATGGCGAGTTTCTCTTGGGAACAGTGGGAGCGCCCTCCAAATGGATCGTCTGCGGTCGTGGACAGACGATGAAGCAACACGATTCTTCTCAGGAGTGGCTACCTATGAAAAGGAAATAGTCGTGCCCCAGGAGATGATTCAGGAAAGTCTCGCCGTGCGACTTGACCTTGGAGAGGGCAAGGCAGTTCCCGAACAAACTCTGCGCGCAGGTATGCAAGCCTGGCTTGACGCGCCGGTCAGAGAAGCTGCGGTGGTTTATATCAACGGCCAGCGCGCCGGATCGGTTTGGTGTCCGCCGTATTCGATTGATGTAACCAATCTGCTGCGCCCTGGCGCAAACAAGATCCGGATTGTGGTTGCCAATCTCGCGCTTAATCATATGGCCGGTACACGATTGCCCGATTATCGACTGCTCAACCTGCGCTACGGCGAGCGTTTCCAAGCTCAGGACATGGACAAGATTCAGCCTGTGCCAGCGGGGCTATTGGGTCCCATTCGCTTGGTGGCAACTCAGGGTTCCAAGCCGTAGTCAAGACCGACTCAAGTTATCATCTTATGATCTTGCATTCCCCTAAAGAGGCTGTATAATGGCGGCGCTCAGCGAAAAGGAGTCATTCCGAAACCGAGATTTCATAGACCTTTGGTTTCAGGTTTCCCGGAGTGGAGGATTCTTAGAGCGTAGCGAGGGTCCCTCACTCGAATAAGATGCTCATGCCTTATTTAAGATTGAAGGAGATAAAACCCATGCGCCTGATGCGAGTAATTGCGGTCCTTTTCGTATGTTCGGTCACTCTAGTTGGACAGACGAACAAAGGCGGCATAAGCGGAACGGTCTTTGATCCTAACGGCGCCGCCGTTCCGGGAGCGACCGTAACGATAACGAATCTGGGCACGGGCCAGAAATCGACTGTTACCACTACTGATACGGGAGCGTTTTCTGCACAGTCACTCGATCCGGTCACCTACAGCATTCTGGTTGAAGCCAAAGGTTTCAAGAAAGCACTTCTCGATCACGTCAAGGTCGATACCGCGGCCACAGCGACTGCGAATGTGTCTCTGGAAACCGGATCCGTCTCCGAACAGGTAGTCGTGACTGCCGACGCGCCGCTCCTTAACACCGAGACCGGAACCACGAGCCATACGATCACGACGCGTCAGTTGCAAGATGTTCCGCTCAACAATCGTAGCGTGCTTGATCTTGCGCTGACTGCCCCTAATGTAACGGGCGACGCCGGCAGCGAAGATCCCGGCGTGAGTTCGGATCAGCCGGTTCCTGGTTTTAACTTGAATTTGAACGGCGGTCGGGCCGGTAGTACGTCGATGCTTGCCGACGGCGTCAACAACACCGGTGTCGGAATTGCTCGCGCCGTGGTCAGCTTCACGCCCGAAACCGTGCAGGAGTTCACAGTTCAGACGTCGGCTTATTCGGCGGAGTTCGGAAACACGTCCGGCGGCGTAATCAACGTCACGACTAAATCAGGAACGAACGACTTTAACGGCATCGCGCTTTGGTATCACCGCAACCCGAAATTCAACGCGACACCATTCACCATCGGTACTGCTCCACGTCCGCACAATAATCTTCGCTACAATCAGGTTTCAGTCACGATCGGCGGGCCAATATTTCTCCCGAAGCTGGGCGAGGGCGGCAAGTCCTACTACAACGGCAAGAACAAGTCTTTCTTCTTCTTCGCTTACGAGCCGCGCTGGCGTCAGGATTTCCTGACCTCGACGGGCCTGGTGCCCGACGCTACGCAACTCGCTGGGAATTTCAATAACCTGGTAAGAACGGCAAGCGGCATCGTGCCGGCAGCGGTGGCTAACCAACTTCTCCTGACGTCAGTTGGGAACGCGAATATTTACCAACAGTTCGTTCTGTTCAATGGCAAATTAGTGCCGATTCAACTAGCTTCAGGTAATCAATATTGTCAGTTCGGCGATACCAGAAGGATTCCGGTTAACCAGGTGTATCAGGGCGTCACTATCCAAACGCCCCAATGCAATTCCACGATCAATGGTGTGCCCAATCCGAATTTGAACGTGATTCCACCTGAGTTCATCGACCCGATTGGGCAGAGGATACTGGCATTCATGCCGGCAGCCGGAAGCTACTTTCTTGACGCGGGCAGTGTCCGAAATTATTTCCTGCAACGTTCCGTGGTGCAGAACGAGACGCGGTACACCCTGAGGCTCGATCACAACTTCACCGACAGATTCAAAGCCAACTTCCGTTACTCAGTGACGCCCGCCATCGGCATTAGAAGTGCAGGCAACGACATAAACGGCAACGCCGGCGTTTACAGCAACGCCCGGCAATTCCTGGTGGCCTTCAACAACATCATCTCTCCCTCGCTGGTAAACGACCTGCGCCTGAACTACACCCGCGGCAACTTCAGCGAAGACTATTCCCCTGAGTTCGCGATCAAAACCGGACGAAGCTTTGCCGGAGATATTGGATTGCCCCACCTCACGCAAGGCGGCATTCCCTTGTTCCTCATCGCCCGAGATAATAACTACGTTAACGCGGACATCGGCTCGGCTGCCTCTACCAATAACTTCAACGTCGAACAGCGCTACAACATCAGCGATATCGTTTACTGGACGCACGGCAATCAGACCTGGAAGTTTGGGGTCGATCTGAACGACGCCCGGCTGACGGCAACGCCGTTCTTCGCGGCTTCGGGAGGCAGATGGGACTTTCGAGTGGTTAACACCAGCAACAACCGATCGACAAACGCCAACAACGGGGGAAACACGGTAGCGAGCGTCCTGCTCGGAGTGCCTAACTCAGTCGACTTAAGACCGCTGATACTCGATTACGATTACCGCTGGAAGAGCATGGCAGGATTCGTCCAGACCGATTGGAAGCTAAAGCCAAACTTTACACTTAACTTAGGGCTTCGCTATTCACTTGAGTTACCTCGGGCTGAGCAGCATAACCTGCAAGGAGTCTTCCGCCCCGATCTCGCACAGTCGTTTCCCCTGACGGACGCCCAACGCCGCGCGCTGGCGTCCGGCACTGGCACCTCAACAAACCCGGGCCTGGGCGTGCCATTGGCAGCCGCAATTCCTGATTCTGTGCCCACGGCGGTAACCATTGTGCCTTTCGCTTTCGCCGGTCGCGGCGGACGCTCGAAGTACCTCGTGCCGATCGATTACTGGGGCTTTGAACCTCGTATTGGCTTTGCCTGGCAGCCGAAGATGAAACTCTTCGGTTTGAATCTCGAGAAGAGATCGGTAGTCATTCGCGGCGGCTACGGCATTTCGCACGCGACGCTCACTGGCAATAATCGGTCGCCGAATCCCGATTTCGGAGGTTTCGTCAACGTCGGTACAATCGCCACTGGCTCGGCGGCGGGGGCTACTCTCGATCCTACTCAGCCCATTCGCCTGTCAGGTAACCAGCCGTTGCAAGGAACAACAGGCACACTCGATTCGATCCTGGGCACTGATTCTAACGGGTTGGTTTTCCTTAAGAGTCTTGGTGTCGGCGCCTTCGCTACCACTGGACTCACCGGCAACGGAAAAGTTCCATACTCGCAAAACTGGAACCTGACGGTGGATTTTGAACCCATCAAGAGCCTGGTGGTCGAGGTAGCTTATGTCGGCAACAAGGGATCGCACCTGTTCCTGCCTTTCGTCAACATCAACCCACGTAACGTGAATCTCATCGACACGATGGAGCAATCGGGCCTATGCGCGACGTGTACATTGCAAGACGCTACCGGCTCGATTGCCGACCCGCTGGGGCGCACTAATCTCCAGGGCTCTGTGATTAACATCACTCGGGCCAGCGTGTTTACTCCGTATCTAGGCTTCGACCCGCTTAACAGCTATTTCGATCCGAGTGGTGACAGCATCCGGCACGCGTTCTACATTGACGTTCGCCGCCGGGTGAGCCGTGGTTTGACTTTCACCGCGAATTACACCCATGCGAAGAGCATTGATACTGCTTCCGATGCGAGCCCGGACACAAGGACCCTGTCGACGGGCCAGGCGCGTCAGCAGGTATCGCTCGGGGGAGTGCTAAGTCAGGATCGTGCGCTCTCAACCTTTGATATCAAGAATAACTTCACAGCGACGGGCATCTGGGACGTTCCGATCGGGCGCAGGCGTCAGTTTCTCAAGAATGCGCCAGGAGTAGTGAACGCGATAGTTGGAGGGTGGACGATGGCCGGCGTGCTGCGACTGCCTGGCGGGCTCCCGTTCTTACCATTCATTACTGATCCAAACAAACTCGGCGGTGTACTCTTCAATCGATACGTGAGACCTGATATCGTGCCTGGCGTGCCGCTCGTGAATCCTCTTTGGAAGCGCGGTTGCCCAGTAGGAAGCGCGGCGCCGCCTTCAGGTTGCGAACCGTACATCAACCCGGCCGCGTTCATGCGTCCGGTGAAGGGAACACTAGGTAATGCTCCCCGCACCCTGGACATTCGATCGCCGCGACAGACGTTCTTCGACTTTTCGCTCTCGAAGGACTTTCCCTGGCCGGTTGGCGCCAAGGAAGGCAAGCGTCGTATCAACCTGAGGGTGGACTTGATCAATGCATTCAACCATCCCAACTTCCGCTACAACAATACCGGCAACACACCGTTCGGAATGGGGACTTTCCCGACTGAGATTACGAGCGAAGCAGTAGCTGGCGTGAATCAGCCGATTACAGCCGCGGAATACAATACGTGGGCGACGTTCAATGGACAACCGCTGGCTTCGACCGCAGCGGGCGCGGCGATTCTGGCGCAGGTGCGCGCGAATGTGAATACCACGCGCTCGAATAGCGGGACTGGCGGTCTGCCGCTGGACTTTTTTCACGTTCCGCTCCCGCAGGGTTTCGCCACGCGTGATCCGCTTTCGTTCGACATTACTAACTTACAAGGATTCAAGCTCTATCGGATCCGGCAGACTTACGATGCGAATTTCGGAACGCTGACCGGTAGCGGGCCGAACACCCTTCCGCGTTACATTCAGTTTGGTATCAGGGTGTTCTTCTAGCGAAAGGGAAATCTATCTTGCGCTGGTGAGCCCGAACACGTAAGAGGGCGGTCGGCTAGAGAGGCCCGCCGCCCTTCTTGTTATAGCTTGCCGCTGGCAGTGTTTGCTACTGAAGAAACGGAGACTGTTAAGATGAATCGCAGATTCCTTCCAATGACGAGCCTGGCGTTACTCTTCTCATTGACTACCGCGTCGCTTGCGACGGCCCAGCAGAAAGACATTCCGCGCGAATGGATCGATCCGGACACGGGCCATCGCATCGTTCGTCTGTCGAATGAACCCGGCAGCGCCAGTTTATACTTTCATCAAAACGCCTACACGCCAGATGGTGAGAAATTAATCATCACGACCCCGACCGGGCTTTCGACGATCAATCTCAAAACCCGCGCGATTGAGAAAGTCGTCGAGGGACGTGTGAACGTCATCATAACCGGAAAAAGGACCGGCAACGTCTACTACGTCAGGAATCGTGTGGTATATGCAACGGACCTCAAGAGCAAAGCCACTA